>Ga0187844_10001239_pt1 | contig 19648 bp, 16 predicted proteins | sample SpaLakP09_SKY_50_FD_134517 | JGI IMG/M metagenome (GOLD analysis project Ga0187844, IMG submission 134517) | Oligotrophic lake water microbial communities from Sparkling Lake, Wisconsin, USA - SP09_SKY_50 | ecosystem: Environmental > Aquatic > Freshwater > Lake | place: USA: Sparkling Lake...
CCGATCTCGTTCGGAATGAAGGCCACCGCCGCGCCGGCCGCCGACAGCAGATAGCCGGTGCTCATGGCCGTGACCAGCACCGTCGTGCCCGCCACCATCGACACCCCGCCGGCCAGCTGGCCGCTGAGCTTGATCGAGGCGCGTGCGCCGTCGGAGGCGCGCTCCAGCACACAGACGGTACCGGCGGCGGAAGCCTCGACGGCCACCACCGTGAGCATCGCGCCGGCCGACAGCAGCATCACCGGCGCGGCCACCGACACGGCGATCGGCAGGCCCGACAGCACACTGGCCTCGGACAGCTGGGCCTGGGCCGTGGTCTGGGTGGTGGCAAGTCCTGCCACCATGCTGGCGGCTACAAGGCCGCGAGTAAACGTGTTCAAGATGTGACTCCTTGCTCGATGGATTCGGCGCGGCGGCTCAGGCTGCCCTCACGGCGCGCCTCGGCCAGGTCAGCTTCATGGGCATCGCGCAGCGTCTTGGCCAGGGTGAACACGCTGGAGATCAGGAACAGCCAGCACACGCCCAGAAAGGCCTTGTAGGTCGGGTTCACCTCCATGCGCCACAGGCCCCAGGCGGTCAGCGCCATGGCCAGGGCGAAGCCGCCCCAGACCACCAGGCCCCACATCGGCGTGTCGGTCTTGCGGTTCTCGTTGTCGCGCACGAACTTGGCCAGCGCGAAGGCCGTGGACAGGCAGAACATATAGCCCATCACCATGAAGGCGCGGTCCAGGTCTTGCCCCGGCAGATAGGCCAGGCCGGTGGCGCACAGGGTGATGGCGGCGCCGAAGGAGATCCAGACCTGGGTCTTCCAGGCACGGGTGTCGCGGCGGATGAGATGGTGTTGCATGAGGTCCCCGAAGTTGTTGTGCGTTGATCTTGGGCGCTAGGTCGCGCCCCTTCAACTCTGCCGTATCAGGTGGACTCAGCGCCGACCGATGGTATCTTTCAGCGGTACTTTGACGCGCTTTTTGAAACCAATGAGACGCTTGCGACATGAGCACAACACAGGACCTGGTGACGGCGCTGAAGGCTGAGCTGAAGGCGGTCGGTATCACTTATGCCGACTTGGCCGAGGCGCTGGGCATGGCCGAATCAAGCATCAAGCGCATGTTCGCCAAGGGCGGCGACATGCCGCTGTCACGCATCGACGAGGTGCTGCGCCTGCTGAAGATGGACTTCGCCGAGCTGGCGCGCCAGGTGGCCGATGCCCAGCCGCTGCGCCGCGCGCTGACGGCCGAGCAGGAGGCGGCCGTGGTGGCGGACCGTCGGCTGTTGCTGCTGGCCATCTGCTGCCTGAGCCAGTGGACCTTCGAGCAGATGGTCACGACCTACACCTTCACCGAGGCCGAATGCCTGCGCTATCTGCTGCAGCTTGACCGCCTGGGCATCATCGAGCTGCGGCCGCTGAACCGTTACCGGCTCAAGGTCGCCAAGGGCTTCCAGTGGCGGCCCAACGGGCCGGTGATGCACTACTTCCGCCAGCATGTCGCCGACGACTACTTCAGCGGCGGCTTTGACGGCGAGGGCGAGACCCTGATGCTGGTCCATGGCCAGATCGGCAAGAGCCTGGCGGCGGGCTTCGTCGAGCGGCTGCAGCGCGTCGGCCAGGACTTCGCCCAGCAGCACCTGGCCGACCAGAAGCTGCCACCGGATCAGCGCCGGCCGTACACGCTGGTGGTGGCGATGCGCTCCTGGCTGTTCGCGGCGTTCCGCGATCTGAAGCGTCAGGCCTAAGAGGGCAGCGGGCTCACGCCACGCCAGACCCGCACCACATTGCGACCGGCCCGCTTGGCCTCGTAGCAGGCGGCGTCGGCGGCGGCCAGCACGGCGGCCACGTCGTCCAGCCTGTCGTCGATCTCGACCACACCGATGCTGGTCGTCACGCCCAGTGCCAGGTCTTGCCACTGCAGCTTGTGGGCGGCGACCATGGCGCGGATCTGCTCGGCCACCTGCTCGGCGGTGTCGCGGTCGCAGCGGCGCAGCAGCACGGCGAACTCGTCGCCACCGAGGCGGGCCACGGTATCGTCTTCGCGCACACGGTGCAGCAGGATCGCGGCCACGTCTTTCAGGATGGCATCGCCCGCCGCATGGCCCGCGGTGTCGTTGACGGTCTTGAAGCCATCAAGGTCGATGAACAGGGCCGAGCCGGTCTCGCTGCGGCGGCGCTCGTGCAGCTGCTGCTGCAGCCGGGACTCGAATTCGCGCCGATTCACCAGATCGGTCAGCGGATCGTGGGTGGCCGTCCAGGACAGCTGCTCGCGCTGCTTGCGGAAGGCGGTGTGGTCCGAGACGATCCAGATCGTGCCGGCCAGCGGGTCACCGGCACTGACCGCCGCGCCCTGCAGATAGCCCCAAAAGCGGCTGCCGTCGCGGCGCTGGAACTCGATCTCCTCGGCATGTACCCGGCCCGCCAGAAAGGCCTCGCCGGCGCGGTTGACCAGGGCCCGGTACGCCTCCTCCGTGGGATAGAGCATGCCGTGCTCCCGGCCCACCAACTCGGCCGGGGTGAAGCCGAACAGCGCGGCATAGTGCTGGCCGACCAGCTCGAACCTGCGCTGCCGGGTGAAGCCGATGCCGATGGGCGCGTTGACCATCACCGCCTGCATGCGATCCAGCAGATCGTCGGCGACGCGCTGGCCGGCGGCCCGCTGCTCGATGACGTGCTGGAACACCGCCGCCAGTTGGCCGATCTCGCCCTCGCCGGTGGGCCAGGGCTGATCGGGGTGCGCGCTCGCGTCGAGCAGGCTCAAGGCGCGCCGCTCCAGTTGTGCCAGCGGTCGCAGCACCCATGCCATGGCCCAGAAGATCAGCAATGCCCCAGTCAGCGCCACGCCCAGGCCCAGCCAGGCCGCTTCGACTCGCGCCTTGGCGGGGCGACCCAGCAGGGTCTCGGCCGAGGCAACGCGGAACACCATCCAGTCCGCATCGGGCACGGCGGCCATGGCCACGAACTGGTCGCCGACGCGCTGCGCCAGGGCCTCGGGTTCCATCGGCCGGCCAGCGGCGGCCCAGCGGCGGGCGGCGGCACCCAGCCGCGGCTCGGTCGCCACATCCTTGAGCAGCCAGCCCGGCTCCGGGTGGGCGATGATGCGGCCGCTGCTGTCGGTGATCACCGTCTGACTCGAGTCATGTTCGTTGCCCATGGCCAGCGTCATGTCGCCCAGGAAGTTGCCGCTCCCCAGGCGCAGCACGCCGGCCAGCACCGCCCTGACGCGGCCCTCCGCGTCTCGCACCGGTGCGGTCAAAATGATCTCCACCACATCGAAGCGCAGGCTCCGCAGCGGCTCGGAGACCAGCAGCCGGCCCTCACTCAGGGTTCGGGTGAAGTAGTCGCGGTGCTTGATGTTCACCTGCACGGCCCGCACCGTGTCCTGATCGGCCGAGGCGACAATGCGGCCACTTTCGTCGGCAAGAAAGGTGCTGAAGAACAGCCCCTGCAGCACCGATTGGCTGGCCAGATAGGCCGACGCTGCCTCGAACTCGCCGGCGGCCTGCGGTCGGCTCTTGTGAGGCCATTGGGCGGCGGCCTTGGCGAGTGCGATCTGCCGCTCCAGTACCCGGGCCGACAGGGTCTTGCTCATGATGCCCACGCCCATGCCCGAGTCGGTCAACGACAACTCGGCCCGGCGCTGGGCATCTCGCAGCACCAGGACCACGGTGAGGGCGACACTGGCGCCGATGATCAGCGCGCTGGTCAGCGCCAGCTTCAGCTTCAGCGAGCCCAGGGCCTGTTTGGTGTCTTCCAGCCAGGTCGTGGCCACAGGCGCACCATCAGCCCAGCAGGGCTCGCCGCCTTGCCAGGCTGTCTTCGGGCCAGAACTGCTTGCGGTCGTAATACTCGGGCACGGCAGGGATGTCCGGTTTCAGCAGCACCCAAGGCTGCTTGGACATCGTGAAGATATGGATGTCGGGCGGCAGCCGGTCAGGCTCGTCCAGGCTGCCGACGCGCACAAAGCGGACCATCTCACCGGCGCCGGCGTAATGGCTCCAGACGGCAACGCGGCACAGCGGGCAGCGCATGATGTCCTGACCCTTGCCGCTGTTGGATGGCGTGTGCACCCGCTCCGGCGTGCCGTTGAGCAGCTCCACCCGCGTGGCTTCGATCATCGCGTTCAGCGCGAAGGCGCTGCCGCTCTCTCGCTGGCACCAGCGGCAATGGCAGCAGTGCACGAACAGCGGGCGGCTCGTCAGGCGGTAGCGCAGGGCTCGGCACGTGCAGCCGCCCTCCAGCGAAAAAGCGGGTTCCGTCGTCATGTGCGCATCTCCATTGCTGGGGCGATGTTTCCGTCAATTTGCACTGGCGTCAAGCCGGATTCGATGCGGGGGCCCGATATAGTGCCGGGACACAGTGCAAGGAATCATGCTCATGTCCAGCCCCAGCCCCAGCCCCAGCCTAAAGACCAGCGAATTGAGTGAAATGTTCGAGCTCGCGCCGGTGTCACTATGGCTGGAGGACTACAGCGGCGTGCGCCGTCTGTTCGACCAATGGCGCGCTGCCGGTGTGACCGATCTGCGCGCTCATCTGCGCGCCGACCTGAGCCGGGTGCTGGACTGCACGACGCGCATCCAGGTGCTGAAGGTGAACCGGCGCACCCTGGAGCTGTTCGGTGCCGAGTCGCTGGCCCAGCTGGTGGAGAACATCCCGCGCGTGTTCCGCGACGACATGCTGGAGCACCATATCGAGGACATGGCGCAGCTGTGGGACGGCGCCACCCGCTATGCCAGCCAGACCGTCAACTACAGCCTCGACGGCGAGCGGCTGGACATCGCGCTGAACGCCACCCTCCTGCCCGGCCACGAGCAGGACTGGGGCCGCGTGCTGGTATCGATCGAGGACATCACCGCGCGCATCCAGGCCCAGCGGGCCCAGGCCTTCAGCGAGCAGTACGCACGCGGGCTGTTCGAGCATTCGCCGGTATCGCTGTGGGTCGAGGACTTCAGCGCCGTCAAACGCCTGGTCGACGAGGTGCGCGAGGCCGGCGTGACCGACTTCCGCACCTTCACCGACGTGCACCCCGAGTTCGTGCAACGCTGCATGCGCGAGATCCGCGTCATCGACGTCAATCGCCAGACCCTGACGATGTTCGGCGCGCCCGACCGCCAGACGCTGCTGAGCCGGCTGCACGAGGTGTTTCGCGACGATATGGAGCGCCACTTTGCCGACGAGCTGGTGGACCTGTGGAACGGCAAGCTGTTCCAGCAGCGCGAGCTGATCAACCATGCGCTGAATGGCGACGCGGTCAACGTTTACATGCAGTTCTCGGTGCTGCCCGGCCATGAGCGCGACTGGGACCTGGTGCTGGTCTCGCTGACCGACATCACCGCGCGCAAGAAGGCCGAGGCCTATCTCGAGTTTCTGGGCAAGCACGACTCGCTGACCAAGCTGCGCAACCGCTCCTTCTTCGCCGACGAGCTGAACCGGCTGGAGCGCCGGGGGCCCTGGCCGGTGGCGGTGCTGATGCTGGACCTGAACGGCCTGAAGATCGCCAACGACGGCGAGGGCCACGCCGCCGGCGACGCGCTGCTGCGCCGTGCCGGCGAGGTGCTGGCCAAGGCGGTGGACAAGAATATCTGCGCGGCCCGCGTCGGCGGCGATGAGTTTGCGGTGCTGCTGCCGGCCACCGACGCCCGCGGCGGCGAGCAGGTGATGGCGCGCATCCACGAGCTGGCCGAGCTGAACAACCAGTTCTACGGCGGCTCGCGCCTGAGCTTTGCGATGGGCATGGCCCTGTGCCAGGGCGGCGAACGGCTGGAGGCGGCCGTGCACCAGGCCGACCAGCAGATGTACCTCAGCAAGAAGGCGTTCTACGAGGCGGCCGCGATCGACCGCCGCCACTGCTGAGCAGGGCCCAGGCCAGCACCGTCACCAGGAACGAGGTTTGTAGCCCGGATTTCATCCGGGCTACAAAAGTCAAACGTCGAACTTGACGCCCTGCGCCAAGGGCAGCGAACGCGAGTAGTTGACGGTGTTGGTCGCGCGGCGCATGTAGTTGCGCCAGGCGTCCGAGCCTGATTCGCGGCCGCCGCCGGTCTCCTTCTCGCCGCCGAAGGCGCCGCCGATCTCGGCGCCCGAGGTGCCGATATTGACGTTGGCAATGCCGCAGTCCGAGCCCGAGGCGCTGAGGAAGGTCTCGGCCTCGCGCAGATCATTGGTGAAGATCGCCGACGACAGGCCCTGCGGCACGTCGTTCTGCATCGCGATCGCCTCGTCCAGCGTCTTGTAGCGCAGCGTGTACAGGATGGGCGCGAAGGTCTCCTGGCGCACCACCTGGGTTTGCGCGGGCATGCGCACCAGGGCGGGCACGGCATACCAGGCGTCCGGATACTGCTCGGCCAGCGCGCGGCTGCCGCCGCTGATCTCGCCGCCCTCGGCGCGGGCCTGTTGCAGCGCCTGCTGCATATGGTCGAAAGAGGCCTTGTCGATCAGCGGGCCGACCAGGGTGCCGGCCTCCAGCGGGCTGCCGATCTTCAGGCTGGCGCGGGCGCGGTCCAGGCGGGCGACCAGCTCGTCGTGGATGCTTTCGTGGGCGATCAGCCGGCGCGTGGTGGTGCAGCGCTGGCCGGCCGTGCCATAGGCACCGAACAGGATGCCGCGCACGGCCAGTTCCAGGTCGGCCGACGGGGTGACGATGATGGCGTTGTTGCCGCCCAGTTCCAAGAGGCTGCGGCCGAAGCGCGCCGCCACCTTGGGGCCGACCGCGCGGCCCATGCGGGTGCTGCCGGTGGCCGACAGCAGGGCCACCTTCGGGTGCTCGACCAGGGCCTCGCCGACGGCCGCGCCGCCGTTCAGCACCTGCGACAGATGGGCCGGCGCGTCGGCGCCGTAACGGGCCAGCGCACGCTCGAACAGCGCCTGGGTGGCGAGTGCCGTCAGCGGTGTCTTTTCCGATGGCTTCCAGACGCAGGCATTGCCGCAGACCAGGGCCAGGGCCGAGTTCCAGGCCCAGACGGCGACGGGGAAGTTGAACGCGCTGATGATGCCCACCACACCCAGCGGCAGCCACTGCTCCATCATGCGGTGGCCGGGGCGCTCGGAGGCGATCGTCAGGCCGCAGAGCTGGCGCGACAGGCCGACCGCGAAGTCGCAGATGTCTATCATCTCCTGCACCTCGCCGTCGCCCTCGCTGGTGACCTTGCCGGCCTCCAGCGCGACCAACTGGCCCAGGGCGCTCTTGTGCGCGCGCAGCTCCTCGCCGAACAGCCGCACCAGCTCGCCGCGCTTGGGCGCCGGCACATTGCGCCAGACCAGGAAGGCGGCGTGGCTGCGGTCAATGGCGGCCTGCATGTCGGCGGCGGTGGCCTCGTGGACTGCGCCGATCTGCGCGCCGTCGATGGGTGAGCGCACGGCAAGGGTGCCGCCGCTGCGGGCGGCTTCAGACACGCCCAGGGCGGTCAACAGTTCATTCACTTGCGTTGTCATTTTCTTGCTCCGTCACTCAGCCGATGGACTCAACCTGCCGCGACTGCTGATATGCCTTGCCGAAGCGGTTGGCCAGGAAAGCGGGCAACTCTACTTGCTCCTGGCGGATGAAGCCAGCGCGGGGCAGCTTGCCCTCACGGAACAGGTCGACGGCGGCGCAGATGCCGGCGGCGGTGGTGATCTGGATGGCGGACAGCGGCGCGGCCTCGTCGCGGTCGGCAAAGATCTTGCGCGCGAACACCTCCTGCACCAGGCTGCCCCCGCGCATGCCGGAGACGGTCACGAACACCAGCACCACGTCCTGCATCGTTGCGGGCATGGACTTGCGCATGATGTTCTTCAGGGTCTCCTGATCGCTCTTCAGCTGCAGGTCGTGCAGCAGCATCATCATCAGGTCGCGGTGGCCGGGGTAGCGCACCGTCTTGTAGTCGAGGTTGCGCACACGGCCGGCCAGGGTTTCGCACAGCGTGCCCAGGCCGCCCGAGGTGTTGAAGGCCTCGTACTCGGTGCCGTCCAGCGAGAAATGCTCCAGGCCTTCCAGCGGCAGGGCGGCGATGGTCTCGCCGTCGTGGATGCTTTCGCAGGGGTGGCAGTACTCATTGATCAGGCCGTCCACGCTCCAGGTCAGGTTGTATTTCAGCGCATTGGTCGGGAAGGCGGGCAGCGCGCCGACGCGCATCTTCACGTCGTGCAGCGAGTCGAAGCTCTTGGCCAGGTGGTGGGCGACGATGCCGATGAAGCCGGGCGCCAGGCCGCACTGCGGCATGAAGGCGGTCTTGGCGCCTTCGGCGATGCGCTTGATCTCCTTGGTGGCGGCCACGTCTTCGGTCAGGTCGAAGTAGTTGCAGCCGGCTTCCAGCGCGACGTGGGCCACGGTGATCGCCAGGTGGTAGGGCAGCGCGTTGATCACCGTCTCCTGGCCCTTCAGCGCGGCGAATAGCGCCTTCGAATCCTCGGTGTCCACCACCAGGGTCTGCACGCCCACGGGTTCCAGCTTGGCCAGCGCAGCAGCGCTCTTGTCCATCACCGTCACCTGGTAGTCGCCGCAGCCTTGCAGCAAACGGGCAATGGTCTGGCCGATGTGTCCGGCGCCTAGCAGTGCAACTTTCATGGGGTTCTCCAAAGCAGGGGTTGTTGCGTCGGAGTCTATGTATTGGCAGTGACGAAAGAAAGCATGAGTTCGACGGATATGCGTGCTGATTCGACGTATCGTCATCGCATTCCATCGATTCGTCCGATTCAAGGGTTATCCATGAGCGATGCTTCCGTCCCCGTTCCAAGTGCGCCCGGTGCGCCGAAAGACCAACTGGACCGCGACCTGATCGCGCTGCTGCAGGCCAATGCCCGCGAGAGCACCGCCAACCTCGCCCGCAAGCTGGGTGTGGCCCGCACCACCGTCGTCGCCCGGCTGGCGCGGCTGGAGGCCGACGCGGTGATCGTCGGCTACACCGTGCGGCTGGGCGTCGAGGCGGCCGAGCGGGCGGTGCAGGCCTTTGTCGGTCTGAGCATCAGCCCCAAGGCGGCGAAAGAGGTGATTCGGCGCCTCAGCCGGCTGCCGGAGCTGCGCCAGCTCAGCTCGGTCAGCGGCGAGTTCGACTACATGGCCCTGCTGCGCACCGAGTCCACCACGCGGCTGGATGCGCTGCTCGACGAGATCGGCGAGATGGAGGGCGTGATCAAAACCACCACCTCGGTGGTCCTGGCGGTGCGCATCGACCGGATGGCATAACAAATGCGAGCGCTTGCGGCATGATGCTCGGCCCCTACTGAAACACTGCCATGGCCCAGCCGCCCGTCCCGAACCCGAACGACGATCCCACGGTGATCCAGGGGCGCGTGGGCGTGGCCGCGGCGGAGGATCCCGACGCGACGATTCTGGACAGCTCGCGGCGCCGGGCGCAGATCCCACGGCATGACGAAGACGCCACCGTCATCAAGCCGCGCGTCACCCAGGTGCTGCCGGGGCTCGGAGCAGCGCCCGTCATAGCGGCGGCACCATCGCCGCGCCGCCCGCCGCTGCCCAAGGGCAATGCGATCGCGCTGCCGGTGGGTTTTCGGCTGCACGAGTACCGCATCGACGCGGTGCTGGGTCAGGGGGGCTTCGGCATCACCTATCTGGCCACCGATGTGAACCTGAATGCGCCGGTGGCGGTGAAGGAATACCTGCCCGAGGACATTGCCTTCCGCTCGTCGACACGCAGCGTGTCACCCAATGCCAGCGAGCACCGCGAGCGCTACCAGCAGGGGCTGGACAGCTTTCTGGTCGAGGCCCGCACGCTGGCCAGCTTCCGTCATCCGAACATCGTGCGCGTGGCGCGCTTCTTCGAGGCCCATGACACGGCCTATATGGTGCTGGAGTATGAGAAGGGGGCCTCGCTGAAGAGCTGGTGGCCACAGCACAGCGAGATTGGCGAGAAGGGCCTGGCGCGGCTGTTGCAGCCCTTGCTGGACGGCCTGGCCGTGGTCCATGCCGCCGGCTTTCTGCACCGCGACATCAAGCCCGACAACATCCAGCTGCGCCAGGAGGATGGCCGCCTCGTGCTGCTCGACTTCGGCTCGGCCGGTCAGGCGGTGGCCGTCAGCGACCCGGCCACCGTGGTCGTGACGCCCGGCTATGCACCGATCGAGCAATACGGCCTCGGCGAGCAGGGCCCGTGGACCGATATCTACGCCTTTGGTGCCACGCTGTACTGGATGATCAGCGGCAAGAAACCGCCCGACGCCGAGAGCCGCTGGATGATTTCGCAGTCGTCGCCGAGTGCCACCCACCTGCCGCGCGATCCGATGCCGGCTGCGGTGGAGATCGGCCGCGGCCGTTACAGCGAGAGCTTTTTGCAGGCCGTCGACTGGGCGCTGAACCCCGAGCCCAAGGCCAGGCCTCGCGACGTGGCCGAGTGGCGCACCCTGCTGTTCGCGGCCCAGGCTTCGAACCTGAGCTTGCGCGACGCGCTGCGCTCCGGCGATGTGCTGCAGGGTGGCAAGGAGGCCGCCCAGGCCCTGGTGCGCAAGCCACGCCAGGGCCTGCAGCGCATGGCGCGCGGCCTGCTGCAGGTGCTGCACCCGGGTGCCTGGCCGCTGGCGGTGAAGATGGCCGTGGCCATGGTGCTGACCGCGCTGCTGCCGATGATGATCACCGCCTACTACAACCTCAATGGCAGCCTGGCGGCGGTGTCGACCAGCGAGCTGCGCAACCTGGAGCAACTGGCGCGCAGCACGGCCGGGCGCCTGGCCCAGCTGATAGGCGACAGCCAGAACCTGGCCCGCTCGCTGGGCACCGATGCTGATTTCACCGCTTTTCTGGCCCACCCGGAGCCGGCACATCGAGATGCGATCAAGAGCAAGCTGGAGCGCCTGGTGGCGGCGAATCGCGACATCCACCTGATCATGGTGATGGACGCCAGGGGCACGGCCCTGGTGTCCAGCGACGCCGAGCTGATCGGCCGCAACTTCGCCTTCCGTCAGTACTTCAAGTCGGCGATGCAGGGCCAGCCCTTTGTGACCGGCATCGTCGTCGGTGCGGTGGCTGGGGCGGCGGGCATGTTCTACGCTGAGCCCATTTTTGATGCAAGCAAACAAGTGGTTGGCGCGGTCGTGCTGCGCATCCGCGCGTCCAGCTTTGCCAGCATCCTCGACGAGGTGCAGGACGATGCCAAGCGCGTGCCGATGCTGATCGATGGCGACGGCGTGTTGATCTACCACCCGCGCGAGGACCTGCTCTACCGCAGCCTGGTGCCTTTGGGCGCCGAGACCTTGGCCGCGATCCGCGCCGACCAGCGCTTTCGCCGCAACGAGATCGCCAGCCTGGACCTGCCCGCGCTGGCCGCGGCGATCAAGAGCACGCGGTCGATGGGTCATGTGGACTACCCCTCGGCCGTGACCCGGCGTGCCGAGGTGGCCGGCTTCGCGCCGGTACCGGGGCATGACTGGACGGTGGTGGTCAGCGAGGCGCGTGAGGAGTTCGAGGCGCCGCTGCAGCAGCTGTTCACCCACCTGCTGATCAGCGTCGGCCTGGTCGGCCTGCTGTTCCTCGGCCTGGCCCTGCTGTTCGCACGCAGCATTGTGCGGCCGATCAGGCAGCTGACCCAGGCCGCGCAGGCGCTGAAGAACGGCGACTTCGATGCCGCCACGGTCACCGTCAAGCGCCGCGACGAGATCGGCCTGCTGGCCCGCACCTTCAATGTGATGATCGATGTGCTGCGCCAGCGCGAACGTGAGCGCGAGCATGGCGGGAGCCCGCGCGAATGAGCTTGGCGAACGGCCCCAATGGCCTTTGGGCCGAATGGACCGCCGCCGCCGAGCGCCTGGACCGCCGCTTCGCCGGTCTCTACCAGCTGCGCTCCTTCGACTACCGTCAGCCGCTGCGTCTGCAGCAGGGCGTGCCCCGGCGCCTGCAGCGGCCCTACTCCACGCCGGTGGCCTTTGCAGACTGGGGGCCGCGTGACGCGCCTGTCCTGATCTGTTGCGGGGGGGTGGCCAACACCGCCATGCGCTTCAGCTTTCTGGCCGCCGATCTGAGCCGTCACTCGGCTGGCGCCTGGCGCGTGATCGCCCCGGACTGGCTGGGCCGCGGCCAGTCGGGTTGGCTGGCCGATGAATGCGAGTACACGCGTGACAGCTATGTCGAGCAGCTGCGTCAGCTGATTCATCATCTGGGCGGTGGGCCGGTGGCGCTGCTGGGTTCGTCGATGGGCGGCTCGGTCGGGATTGAGCTGGCGGCCAGCGATCCGGCCCTGGTCAGTCGCTTGATACTGAATGACGTTGGCCCGCACATCCCCCGAGCGCGGCGCCTGAAGCGCGCCAATACGCTGGCGCGCCACTATGTGTTTCGCTCGCCTGCCGACATCATGCGGCGCGTCGGCGCCTCGCACAAGAACGACGGCCCGGTGCCCGACGACATCCGCCTGTTCCTGGCCTGGCACCAGACGCGCTGGTCGCCGGAGAACGCCGGTCGCGTCTACCGGCTGGACCCGCGCGCGCTGCAGGCCTACCGGGCCGATGCCCAGTTCGGCGTCGATCAGTGGCAGGCCTGGCGCCGGCTGCAATGTCCGCTGCTGGTGCTGCATGGCATGCAGTCAGATGCCTTGCTGCCACCCACGTTGCGTCGCATGCAAAAGACGCAAGAGATGACCCTGGTGCATATTCCGCTGACTGGCCATACGCCGGTGCTGTTCGACCGCAACCAGACCCAGCTACTGGGCAACTGGTTGGCAGACGGCAGGCGCGAGGCGGCCGAGCTGTCGCTGCGGCTGGCCTGGCCGCGCCAGCCCTGGTAGCGTCGACCATCTTGGTGCATGGCATTTGATACCACTTTGATACTTCGGCCTGCAGTGCACCTTTTTGTGGCAAACCCCTGTGCCCAGCACTGGTTCATGATTGGCATGCCTCTTGCGGACAGTGTGGTCATCCGAACGAAGGAGCCCGCCATGCAAGCAATGAATGTTCACCAAGTCGTCCAGCGTGGCCGCAGCCAGCGCCTGCTGGTGCCGGTCAAGGCCCTGGTGGTGCTGGCCTTCACCTGGGGGGTGCTCTACCCGACCCTGCTGTGGAGCTTGCGACACGTTTTCTAAGCCCCGATCCGTCTGGGCTGCCCAGGCCTTCGTCACCTTTGGTCTGTGCACGAACCCCGCTTCCTTGATATAACTCAAGCGAGGCCCGGCGGTGGCGCCTGCACCTATAACGCTGTCAGCACATTCCAGCAGCGCCGCCGGTCAGAAGCCGGTGCCTCCGCACGACGTGAGCCATTGCAGGCCCGGCGTCGTTAAGGGGGGTTTATGTCATCGGAGCGGGAGGACCTGACATTGGCGGCCGCAAGCCTGCATGCCCTGATGGGCTGCAACTTGCCGGTGGGACTGGCCGTGCTCGACACGCAACTGCGCTACGTGCAGATCAATGAGTTGCTCGCCCGGGCCAATGGCCTCGGCGTGGTCGAGCACCTGGGGCGCAGCGTCCGCGAGGTGCTGCCCATGGCGGCCGACCGGCTCGAACCGCTGCTGAAGGCGGTGCTGGACAGCGGCCAGGGCCATATCAACTTCCGCATCGCGGCCGAGGTGCCGAGCGTGCCCGGCGAGGACTCGGACTGGCAGGCCAGCTATCTGCCCATCAAGGACGCTGAGGGCGGGGTCATCGGCGTGCTGGTACAGGCGGTCAACCACTCGCTGGAAGGTCAGGCCCGGCGGCTCAAGGAGGAGGGCGAGCAGCGCTTGCGCCGTGTGCTCGACAGCCTGTTCGTGTTCGTTGGCGTCCTCAGTCCGGACGGCGTGCTGCAGGAGGCCAACCGCGCGCCGCTGGAGGCCGGAGGTATCAGCCTCGACGAGGTCCGCGGCAAACCCTTCTGGGACACCTACTGGTGGAGCCATGACGCCGGCCTGCAAGACTGGCTGCGCGATGGCGCACAGCGCGCCGTTGCCCAAGGCGAGACCTTGCGCCGCGATATTGAGGTGCGAATGGCCGGTGACAGTCGCATGGCGATCGACTTCATGCTGGCGCCACTGCTCGACGCCGAGGGCCACGTCACCCATCTGATCGCCTCCGGCATCGACATCAATGCCCGCCGTGCCAGCGAGCGCGCGCTGCGCGACAGCGAGGATCGCTACCGCCGCGTTTTCGAGGGCTCGACCGTGGGCAAGTGCCTGGTCGGCAGTGACGGCGCCATCCTGGTTGCCAATCAGAGCATGGCGCAGATGTTCGGCTACGCCGCCGAGGCCATGGTGGGCATGAAGGTGCACGAGCTGGTGCCGCAGCGCCAGCGCGCCGGCCATCTGGGCCTGGTACGGCAGTTTCTGCAGCAGCCGCAGCGCCGTCTGATGGCGCAGCGCCAGGAGTTGTTTGCGTTGCGCCGCGATGGCAGCGAGTTCCCGGTCGAGATCGCGCTCAACCCCTTGCGTGAGGGCAATGACCAGCAGGTGCTGGCCACCATCAGCGACGTCACCGACCGGCGCGCGGCGCAGATCGAGATCGAGCGGGCGCTGCGCGAGAAGACGGTGCTGCTCAACGAGGTGCATCACCGGGTCAAGAACAATCTGCAGATCATCTCAGCCTGCTCAATCTGCAGGCCCGCCATGCCGAGCCTGGCGTGAAGATGGCACTGCAGGACAGCCAGAGCCGTGTGCGTGCGATGGCCCTGATGCACCAGCTGCTGTACGAGCGCGCCGATTTCAGCGCGCTGGAACTGGGCCCCTATCTTCGCCGGCTGGGCGTGCTGCTGCGAGACACCTATCTGGGTGCCGGCTCGGCGGTGCGGCTGCAGATCGAGGCGCCTGAGACCGGCCTGCGCATCGATCTGCAGCGTGCCATCCCCTGCGGGCTGCTGGTCAACGAGCTGGTCAGCAACTCGATCAAGCATGCCTTCCGCGGCGGCGCGCAGGGGCTAATCGAGGTTCGCCTGGCGGCCGGTGCGGGCGGGCAGATGAAGGTGGAGGTCAGCGACGACGGCGTCGGTCTGCCCGAGGGGGTTCATCTGGGTCAGGGTGGCAGCCTGGGCTTCCAGCTGCTGCCGGTGCTGGCCGAGCAGTGCCGGGCCAAGCTGGAATTGCGCGACCGCGGCGGCCGGCCGGGCACGCACTGGTGTCTGTTGCTTCAGCTCAACGGCAATTCATCGGGAGTACATGATGCTGGATCTGCTTGACCGACCGCTGCGCGTGCAGATCGTTGAGGATGAACGCATCGTCGCGCTGGACCTGCGCAGCGGACTGGAGCAACTGGGCTTCGACGTCGTCGGCATCGCCTCCAACGAACCGGATGCCGTGCGCATGGCCGAGACCACCCGGCCCGATCTGGTGCTGATGGACATCCATCTCGACGACGGCAGCGACGGCATCAGCGCGGCGCGCCAGATCCGCGAGCGGCTGTCGGTGCCGGTGGTCTTCCTCACCGCCTATGGCGAGCCTGAAACACTGACGCGGGCCGCCGAGGCTGCGCCCTATGGCTATCTGCTCAAACCCTTCGAACTGCGCGAGCTCAACGCCACCGTGCGCATGGCCCTGGTGCGCCGCCAGGAGGAGCGCAAGACCGAGAGTGCCCAGCGCCGCCTGCAACTGGCCCTGGAGTCGGCGCGGCTGACCGTGCTTGAACTCGACGATGACGGCGAGCACCTGAACTGGAGTGGTCAGGCACTTGGCGACGATCTCGCCGGACTGGCGGCCGGTCGGGGCCTTGCCGGCTTGCTCGACTGTCTGGACGACGCCGGCCGCGAAGCCTTCGATGGCCTGCTTGAGCGCGGCGACCCGATCGATCTGACCTGCCGCTGGCAGCTGGGCGACACGCCGGCGCGCTGGCTGGAACTGCACGCGCGGCGGTTCGCGGCCGATCGCCTGATCATGGGCATGGTGCGCGATGTCTCGGCGCGGGTCGAGCGCGAAACCCGGCTGCGGCAAGCCCTGGTCGTGTTCGATGCCACCGAGGAGGCCATCCTCTTCCTCGACGCGGCCCAGCAAGTGCTCAGTTGCAACCCCGCCTTCAGCCGCATGACAGGCTGGAGCGAGGCCGAGGTCAAGGGCCGCCGGCCGGAGGAGTTTCTCTACGCCCGCCGCCATGGCGACCAGCCCGTTCCGACGAGCGAGCCGGCAGCGGTGCCGCGCCAGGGCGAGGTGACCTGCTGCCGCGCCGATGGCAGCCTGTTCCCGGCGCTGGAACATCTGTGTGCGGTGCTTGACGAACGCGGTCACATCAGCCACTACGTGCTGAGCTTCTCCGACATCAGCGAGATCCGCGCCACTCAGTACGAGTTGCGTCACCAGGCCCTGCACGACCCACTGACCGGCCTGGGCAATCGCCTGAAGCTGCAGGAGTCCCTGCATGCCCGCACCCTACGTTCGACCCATGCCAGTGCGCCGTTCGGTCTGCTCTTCATCGACCTCGATGGCTTCAAGAACATCAACGACACCCTGGGCCATGACTGCGGCGATGACCTGCTGATCGCCGTGGCCGACCGGCTGCAGGCGCTGCTGCGTCGTGAAGACCTGGCCACCCGCCTGGGAGGCGACGAGTTCGTCGTGCTGATGCACGATCCTGGCAGCGACGGCGCGGCGATGCTGCTGGCGCACAAGCTGCTGACGGCCATCGCCAAGCCGGTGAGCCTGGGCACGCAGTCGGTCAGCGTCACCGCCAGCATTGGCGGGCCCTGTTCCCGCAGCATGCCAGCACCGCCCATGATCTGCTGAAGGCCGCCGACGCGGCGATGTATGAGGCCAAAGCGCGTGGGCGCAGCCGCGCCGCTGTTTACGAGCATGCGCTGGCCGATGTGGCAGCCGCCCATCTGCAGTTGGAGCAGGGCCTGCGCCGCGCGCTGGAGCTCAGGCAGCTGAGCCTGCACTGGCAGCCGATGGTCGAACTGGACACGGGCCGCCTGCTGGGTGCAGAGGTCTTGTTGCGCTGGCAGCACCCCGAGCTCGGCGCGGTGCCGCCGCACCGCTTCATCCCGATCGCCGAGGCCACCGGTCTGATCTGCCCGATCGGCGCCTGGGTGCTCGATCAGGCCTGTGCCCAGGCGGCTGCCTGGCAGTACGCGGGTCGGGGCCTGGCCCGGGTGGCGGTCAATATCTCGGTGCGCCAGTTCGAGCAGGAGGATGTGCTGCAGCTGGTGCGCAACACCTTGCAGCGCCACGGCCTGGCGCCCGGGCGGCTGGAGATCGAGGTCACCGAGAGCCTGTTCGGCAACGGCGCGGCGATGCGCCGTGTGCTCAGCAGCCTGCGCGACCTGGGCGTGCGCGTGTCACTGGACGACTTCGGCACCGGCTTCTCTTCGCTGGGCCAGTTGAAGAGCCTGCCTATGGACCGACTGAAGATAGACCGCAGCTTTGTCTCCGACCTACCGCATGACGGCAGCAGCCGCGCCATCGTCCGGACCATCGTCACCCTGGCACGCAGCCTCGGACTGGACATCACGGCCGAGGGTGTGGAGACCGAGGCGCAGTGCCAGGAGCTGCTGGCGCTTGGCGTCACCGAGGCCCAGGGCTGGCTGTTCCATCGGGCGATGGCGGCGGAGCAGATGCAGTTGCTGCTGCTCAGCCAAGCCTGAAGGGATCGTCGATCGAGTGCGCCGGTGTGGTGAACCAGCTCGGCCCCTCGGCGGTCATGAAGACATGATCCTCGTGGCGGATGCCGAATTCACCGGGCATGCAGATCATCGGCTCGTTGCTGAAGCACATGCCGGCCTGCAGCGGCGTGTCGTCGCTGCCCACCAGATAGGGCCATTCGTGGATGTCCAGGCCGCAGCCATGGCCGGTGCGGTGCGGCAGGCCGGGCAGGTCGTAGCTCCCGCTCAGGCCGCCGGCGGCGAGCACGCGGCGGGCGGCGCGATCCACTTGCTTGCAGGACACGCCCAGCTGGGCGGCCTCGAAGGCGGCGGCCTGGGCGGCCTTTTCCAGATCCCAGATGCGGCGCTGGCGCTCGTTGGGCGTGCCGAAGACGTAGCTGCGCGTGATGTCGGACATATAGCCGTGCACCAGGCAGCCGGTGTCGATCAAGACCATGTCTCCGTCCTGCAGCAGCTGCGGCTCCTTGACGCCATGGGGGAAGGCGGTGGCGGCACCGAACAGCACGATGCAGAAATAGGAGCCGCGGGCGCCGACCCGGCGGTGTGCCTGGGCGATGAAGGCCTCGACTTCCAGCGTCGAGATGCCAGGTCTGAGCATGCTGGCCGCGGCCTGGTGGACGGCCATCGTCATGTCGTGGGCGCGCTGCATCAGCGCGATCTCATTGGTTGACTTGAGCATCCGGCAGCCGGCCGTCACCGGCCTGGCGTTCTTCCACAGGAAGGCGTCACCGGCCTGGGCCAGGCCGTCGGTGGTGAAGAAGGGGCAGTCCTCGCTGAGGCCGATCACGCCACCCGGTGCCATGCCCATGCGGGCCAAGGTGGCATGCACCAGCGCATAGGGGCTCTCATGCTCGTGCCAGGTGTTGACTCCACCGGGCACCAGCATGTAGTCGCGCAGGGTGCCCTCCTCGAAAGCCGGGGCGATGTGCTCCAGCTCGCCAACGGCGGGGATGATGACGCCGACCATGCGCTCGCTGGGGTGCCAGACGGTGCCCGAGAAGTAGGTCATATTCGTGCCGGCATGGGCATAGATCGCCGACCAGCCCAGCTCGCGCATCCGCGCCTGCGCCCGGGCAATGCGCTGGAGGTGCTCGTCCAGAGCGATCGGCACGGCGCCGGCCATCATGTTCTCCAGGGCCGCGAGGGCCTGTTCCGCGGTCTTGCCGCCGACGCCAACGGTCATCTTTGCACTCCAGCAGGGTGTTGATATATCAGGGGAATATAGCGCGACCTTGCCGCTCGGTCATCCCCGGTGACCGCTCGCGCCCGCCGAGCGACCGCTGGCCGACAAGGCGGATGCACGCGCTACATCCAGCGGCCACAGTGCGTGTCTCTGTACACCCGCCAAGGACTCCCATGACACGCACCCTCCTGTTTCGCCTGACCCTGCACTGCGCAGCCCTTTCGTCTCCGCTGGCCCAGGCCTATGACGGCCCGGTGCACAAACAGCCCTTCAGCCTGGCCGCCTACCAGACCGTCAACGGCCAGACCATCAAGCAGCTGCGCATGGGCTACGAGACCTATGGCCGCCTGAATGCCGCGCGCGACAACGTGATACTGATCAACCACCACATCACCGGCACCTCGCACGCCGCCGGCAAATACGCGCCGAGCGATGGCGCGCCGGGTTACTGGGACGCGCTGATCGGCGCCGGCAAGGCATCGACACCGACCGCTTCTTCGTCATCGCCACCGATTCGCTGGCCAATCCGAACAGCAAGTCGCCGACGGTGGTGACGACCGGCCCGGCAACCACCGACCCCGACACCGGCAAGCCCTATGGCCCGCGCTTTCCGGTGCTGGCCACACGGGACAACGTCGAGGTGCAGCGTGCCCTGCTCGTCTCGCTGGGCATCACCAAGCTCCATGCGGTGGTCGGTGCCTCGGCCGGAGCCTGGCTGTCGGTGGAATGGGCCTCGGCCTACCCGGAGCGGGTACAGCGCCTGTTGTCCATCGTCGGGCCCGGGGTCGAAAGCCCGGCCTATGCGATTGCCAAAATGACGGCCTGGGGCGCGGCCGTCAAGGCCGACCCGAACTGGGCCGGCGGTGACTACTACGGCAGGGCCGAGCCGCAGGCCGGCCTGGCCCAGGCCATGCGCCTGGTGACCTTCGACGCGCTGAGCTATGCCTGGGCCGACAAGGCCTTCGGCCTGCGCTGGGCCGATGCGGCGCTGAACCCCGCCGCGGCGCTTGAG
>Ga0187844_10001244_pt1 | contig 19590 bp, 22 predicted proteins | sample SpaLakP09_SKY_50_FD_134517 | JGI IMG/M metagenome (GOLD analysis project Ga0187844, IMG submission 134517) | Oligotrophic lake water microbial communities from Sparkling Lake, Wisconsin, USA - SP09_SKY_50 | ecosystem: Environmental > Aquatic > Freshwater > Lake | place: USA: Sparkling Lake...
AGACAGTTGTGGAGTCAGCTCCTGAACCAGTAGTAGAGCAAGTCGTAGAGCCAGTAGTAGAGCCAGTTACTGAACCAGTTGTGGAGACAGTTGTGGAGTCAGCTCCTGAACCAGTAGTAGAGCCAGTTGTTGAGACAGTTATTGAGCCAGTTGTGGAGACAGCTCCTGAACCAGTAGTAGAGCAAGTCGTAGAGCCAGTTGTTGAGTCAGTTGTTGAGCCAGTTGTGGAGACAGTTGTTGACTCGGTTGCAGAGCCAGTAGTAGAGCCAGTTGTTGAGACAGTTGTTGACTCGGTTGCAGAGTCAGTTGTTGAGTCGGTTGTTGAGCCAGTTGTTCAGCCTCTATCAGAAATAATTATAGATATTGATATTGATAATGAAAAAAAACTACCCGTAAATGTACAACCCAATGTAAGACATGTTGAATATTCCCCTTTATTCCAATCAAGAGTAAATGTAGTTAAACAGACAAAGAGAAATTTCATGCAATCACTTTTTAGTCCATTTTTATAATTTTTAGAAATATTGGTTTCCTTGTATTGTCAACGTATTATGCTAATTTGTAATAAATTCTTTGTTTATATTAATGTGGTACTTAATTTTTATTTGTCTTTTACATTTTTTTTACACAAATCCTCTTGAAAAAGTATACTTTTCATATAATTTAAATCATACAAATCGTCCAATAGAAACCTGTGATAACAAAAAATACAATTGGTGTAATGGATTTCCATCAGGACATGCAGAAATTTCTACTATCATTTGTGGTTATTTATTATACTGTAATTTAATTTCAGTACCAATAGCTGCATTAATCATTGTCATAGTATGTTCTCAGAGATTACTCACACATATGCATTCATTCAAGCAAGTCACGTATGGTGTATATTTTGGAATTATTTATTCATACTTTTATTGGATGAGTGGTTATTCATTTTATTCATTGATATTATCTTTGATATGTACATTTACATATCTTATAATTATATACAGTATTGTTGAAAGATATTTGAATGAACCAATTCCAGATTGGGTAGATCCCATAATGTATCCAAAAATGAAAGAAAAGAAAAATGTAAATCTATTTCTTAAACTATCAACAATAAAAGTATGTGTTACACATCACGACTGGGCTACATTTAAACATTGGTATGATATAGAAAAAATGTTAGATAAAGCGATTGATAAAATAAAAGAAACAAATGTGGAGTATGATGCAATTATCGGAATCAAGACTGGTGGAGCAATTGTTTCCGATTATATTTCAAAAAAGTTAAATATAAAAAATTACAAAATTAAAGTGTCTAATAAAAAAATGAAGGTAAACAATGTAGTCGTTGCACTTCAACGCAAAATGTTCAATAAAAATGAATATTCAGTTGATGATGACGATGCTGTATTAGAAAAAGTACGAAATAAAAATGTAATCATAATAGACGAAAGTACATATACAGGCGTTACTATGGATGTTGCCATCAAATATTTTGAACCCCATGTGAACACCATATATCCAATTGTATTGAATGGAACCGGATACACACTAAGTGATGTTAAAAAAGTAGATATGGTAGATAAAAATTACTTATCAATCTGGCCGTGGGGATATGACAATTAATATATTATAACTATATATGAAAATTATAATATATGCAACACATTCATATGGTACATATGAAACATTAAAAACGCATCCCGATATAGTGATATTGGGTTTTGGGACAAAATGGAATGGGTTTATTGAAAAAGCAAGAACTATATATGATTATTTAAATACATTACCTGAAAATGAATTAGTAGTTATTCTAGACGGGTTTGATTCTTATATTAAAAGAACAAGTGGGCTTGAACAAAAATTTGAAACTATGAATTGTAAAGTGTTAGTTTCCTTACACAAATCATCTCTTCCAAAAACAATAGACGATTATGTTGCAAAAAGAATATTTGTTAGTTGTAAAGATAATTTTATTGCAAACTCCGGTCTTTGCGTGGGATATGTAGAATATTTGAAGGTAATGTGGAGAGAAATAGTGAATGGTCCATCCAATGATGATCAGAGAAATTTAAATCTGGCTTGTACGAAATTCCCTTTTTTGAAAATAGATATACACAATGTAATATTTCAAAATTGTGCAAACATGAGAGAAGTTCATCAGTCATCCGCTTATTTTTGTCAAATGCCCGGTACCATCACACTCAGTAGATGGGTAAGAGGACTACACGAATATTATGAATATTTCATACCAGAAATAGTTGGAATCATTATTTTCTTAACTATAATTGCAAAACGCAAATCTATATTTAAGTTATTGAAGAATTTAAATAAATCATAATTATACTATATATATGAATACCGATGAAAGACTCAAGCTCCATGAACTTATTAAAGAAGGTAATGTGCAAGACAATACAAATAATATTAGAAAATTGCGACACAGCGGCCAATTAAAGAAGGATGTAATGACAATTAAAATGATTACATCGCGAGCGGTATGCTTGGAATATGAACACCTAGATGATTCATGTCGTCCGTATTGCAAATTTATTTTTGAGAATTACAAAAATATCTATCAGCGTATGTTAAAAGGACAAATTAATTTTGGTATTCTAGACAAATTTTTAGATTGCTTGGAGACAATTGAAAACGGTACCAAAGATCAACACGAGGCATCTTATGAAATTGGTACATTGTTAAAATCAATGTATATTGATCCAAAGATATACGAAGAACCTGAGAGAAGAAATGGCATTGATATTGATTGGAATGAATATAAAAATAAAATACTAAATTAAGTAATGAAACTAATTCTGGTTATCGTTGAATCACCTTCCAAATGCTCAATCATTGAGAAATATCTAGGAAAGGGGTACAAGGTAATTGCAAGTCAAGGTCATTTTCGGTCTCTCCATAAGTTAGAACAAATTAATGTAGAGACCCTTGAAGTAAAATACACGAATGATAAGCCTAAAATTGTTAAAATGTTGAAGGAAGAGTGTGAAAAGGCGGATGAAGTTATATTAGCAACCGACAATGATAGAGAAGGTGAGGCGATCGCGTGGCATATATGTCAGATATGTAAATTGCCTCTTACTACAAAGCGTATCTTATTTCAAGAGATCACAGAGAGAGCATTAAAGAAGGCAATAGATGAACCAACTATTATAAACATGAATCGTGTTTTCTCTCAACAGTCCAGGCAAATTATTGATCTCTATATTGGGTTTAAAATATCACCATTATTATGGAAACATATACAACATAAATTGAGTGCGGGGCGCTGTCAAACTCCGGCATTGCGTATCATATACGATCAGGAATTGTTAATTGAAAATCAGTCTTATGAAAAATGTTTCTCAGTATATGGTTTATTTACATCTAATAACATTGAATTTAAAAACCAAAATATGACTGAAGTGGAACCTTTTTTAGAAAAATGCAAGGGGCATATATTTTCATTGAAGAAAGGTACTCCAAAAAATATAAAGGAGGAACCGCCCAGCATACTCATTACATCTACATTACAACAACGAGCGAATCAATCCTTGGGTATGTCTCCAAAAAATACAATGCGTAATGCCCAGACGCTATACGAAAAGGGACTTATCACATATATGCGTACTGACACTCCTTATTACAGTGAAGATTTTTTAAAAAAGGTTGAAGAATACATAACAAAGCATCATGGCGCAGAATATGTTGGTACTGTAAAAAATACAGAGAGTAAAACACATGAAGGTATTCGTGTAACCAATTTATTTGTTCAAAGTATAGATGTAGAACCGAGTGTAAACAAATTATATGATTTTATATTCAAGCATACACTGAAATCATGCATGAGTTCATATACTGGTATAGTGACACCTTATATATTGGACTATGACTTTACTTATCTCTCTACTAAGACGATACATAGTGGGTGGAAATGTTTATACAAAGAAAAAGAAAAGGACTGGGGAACATATCTAGACTATTTAGATAAAGTCAATTATAATGTTATTTATGCAGAAGAAAAGATAAAGAGTCAAGAGTTTCATTATAATGAAGCCCAGCTTATACGTAAATTGGAAAAGCAAAATATAGGGAGACCATCCACATTTACAAATATTGTTGAATCTATTGAAAAGTATACTGATAAGGGAAAAGTACGAGGCAAATCAATACCTTTAACGCAGTATGAATTAAAAGACACTGTTACTATCTCTCATACAGACAAACAAATAGAGGAGGATAATAAATTATCTATAACGCCGTTGGGTAAACAAGTGGTTGAATTCTGCAACAAACATTTTGATTCACTCTTTGATTACAAGTACACCGAGAGAATGGAACAACAATTAGATTTGATAGAACAAGGAGCACTTTGGAAGCCCATTGTATTTGAATTTATAAAACAAGTTGATTCTGTATTACAAGTAGATGCACCCAAAATGTCGTATAGATCTCTCCACTGTGGCTTTTGGAAGAATAATGTGATGGTGATAAAGGATGGACCCTACGGGTATTATTTGGAATATAAAAAAGAAATAGTATCATTAACAAACTGTCCGATAAACATTAATGATATTATAGACAATCAGGAAATTACAGAAGATCAAAAGAGAGAAATAATGTTATATCTTCAAAGAAAAGATGGACTCAAATTGAACGAAAACATCAGTATTAGAGAAGGACCAAGAGGATATTATGTATTTTATAAGAAACCATCTATGAAAAAACCAAAATTTTATAATTGTGATGAAGTCATTGAATTCATAGAATCAAGGGAAAAAGATAAATTATTGGATTATGTACAAAAAAAATATAATCTTATATAGTATGTCTTCTATTCCAAATTTAAATAAGCTATTCAACGATATCGTGAACGAAGAAAATATCAAACTAGTAGAATGGTTATTTTTGGGGTTTATATTAATAGGTCTTATCATCAAGATATTCTCTTTCAATATACACAATAGTTTAACTCAAGAAGAAATACGCGCTGGTGCCAAGCCAGTTGGGCCAGCAACCGGTGCTATTTGGGGATATTCTATCGTATTATTTGCAACATTAGGATTAATCTTTATATCCGTGAATCCACAAAAAGAAAGTTACGACCAGATTGAAAATATACCACTAAGTATGTACGCAATCGTTGTTCTATTAGCTTGGTCTATTGTATTGAATTTTAGATTTTACGATAAAATAAATAAAACATTAGATATGCCTTACCAATATGATTTGTGGAATAATTGGTCACTTATTACGATTATTATGTTGAGTATATTTAGTGTATTAGAATATCTAATTAATACATTACATAATCCTGCTTATAATAGTTTGAAATCACAGCTTAAATTATTTACAATCGTAGTATTCTTTTCTGGTATAATTGTCATGGGAATACAAGATACTATATTGAACAACTTTTTAGTTGATGGTTAATTTACTCGTTATGCCGATATGAGTATCTGATTCCCATATACCCGATATTCTTAAAACTACGAATGTATTTGTATTTGTCGTGTTATATACCAATTTATTTACAAATTTATTGAAAGAATACATTATTTTTTTCTTTGTTATATTATTAAAATTATCTAGTAATTCTGTTTCAAATGTTTTCAATCTTTCTAGAAATATTGGGTCAATAGAGAATGATACCTTATATATAAAATTTTCCTTATTGACGTGCAGATCCTTTACATCTACTTTTAATATTATAGTATTGAGAGTAAACATTTCAATATTATATAATATTTTATAAAAGTTTGTATAATGTGATATTTTATTTTGTATTGGTTTATAAAATGATATTTTATTTATATCAATTGTCTCAATATCTAGACATATGTTCATAATATATTACTAGTTGGTTTATATTTAAATATCATTTGTATATTTTAATAATGTTTACGTCTTATTTAAAAATAAAAGAAGATTTTGTAGATGATGTGGGATTTACAAACATTATTTTGTTTGGACCAGAAAACTCTGGAAAATATACACAGGCACTACATATTGCAGAAAAATATAGTAACTCCAAATTAAAATACAGTAGAAAAACAGAAATTGATATAAATGGAGAGAAACTATACTTTAACATAAGCGATATTCATTTTGAAATAGATTTTGAATTACTAGGAACAAATGAAAGTACAATATGGTTAGAGTACATTGCCAATATAAAATGTATCATAGATACTATACAAAAAGGATTTATTATCTGTAAAAATTTTCATTGTATCAAAGATGAACTACTTTCTATTTTTCATACGTTTATGAGAGATCCTAGATTGAAATTTATTATATTGACGAAACATGTTTCATACTTGCCAAAATGTATCAAGGATAAATGTGTCATCTATAATTTAAAGGGTAGAGATATAAAATCATATTCGTTTCAATACATTACAGTATGTGATAAAATAGTTGATTTTATACAACGTGAAGAGAAAAATTTATCTGAATTGAGGGATTTTTTGTACCAATTGTTAACTTATAATTATGATATACATGAATGCATTCGTTACATATTTTTTGAATTAATACGAAAACATTTTATTACAAAGGAAGATATTCAGCCTCAATTTGAAAAAATGATCACAACATTGAAACATTATAACACAAATTATAGACCCATTTATCATTTAGAATTACTGATCATGAACTTTTTTGTGTGATTTATATGTCCAGAATATGTATTATTTTTTGTAAATATCAAATTTATACCAATGACATTAAGTTTAATATTTCTCTCATTGAATACCTGTGACTGAAACCATTCATTTTGTCTTGTTACTCGTGAGCGAAACCATTTAGTTTGTATGGACTCTTCGTTTTTTAATTTATTAAATGCACCTAACTTTATAGTATTGTTGTGAAAAATGTATAACATATCGTCTAATACTACATTACATTCTGTATCACAATAATAACAGTCTCCTATATTATTCCACATTCCTGCTCCATTTACCGACATACCATATATTATCTCTCTTGGACCGTAATATACTCTTGCTCTTGCATGTATTGCATCCTTACTTAGTTGAGAGAAATCAATTGACTGTAATAATCGTACATCTGGCCTACATTTCATATAATATTCGTAGTCTAATTGATGATCACTAATAAAATCACATATTTTACTAAATTGTTTCTTTGTATTTATTATTTTATATTTAAACGTGATAACATCTTCGTAATTATGAAAATCATTCTCGTTGGATATACCACAATAATCTACATCCAGACCATTTAAATATTGTTTTAGTATTTTTACATTGTTATAATGTACCTTGTCTAATTTATGTGAACTAATGATGACCAATATACGCATATAAGTATTTGATAATATTTATATGCAATAAAAATGTATTAATATTTATGATTTATTATTTATGATTTATGATTTATGATTTATGGCTTCTTCTTGGATACCTTTTCCTTCTTGACCGGAGGAGCATCTTCCACGACTACATTTTCAGGCTCAGACGCAGCTTGTGACTGCGGCTGGCTTGGTGGAGCTGATTCGCCGTCGCTGTCATAAGTCGGCTCCGTTAGAGTTGCATCTACCTTAAGAGGCGGTTGATCATCCAACTTAATGTGGCACTGGCCCTTGGGAAGACTCAGGGCTGGTTTTACTACTCCCTGGTACAACTTCCATGTTACACCAAACTTACCATTTGCAAACCAGAGACCACCGCACATGATGATGCATGCAATTTCACTGCCCTTTGGAATGAGCTGTTCCGGAGAATCTCCTGATTCATTTGGAAGTAGCTTATTATTTTGTGTATCAAACAGATCAAACTTGTATTCACCAGACCAAACAGGAAGCTTCACTTTTAGTGTTGGTGTACGACTCTTATCAGGCTCTCCAGTTGACTGATTCTTGGGGTACTTCAACATTGGGCTGAATAGAGCATCCACTACATCTTCTGACATAGACGCCTTGCCGAACCAATCGCGCGAATTCTTACGAGCATCTTCCTTGATCTTATTTTCAAAATCAGTTAGTACTTGAAGAAGTTGCTGAATCGCAGGATTACTGAATTCCTCGCGAGGAAACTGCAGGCTAATATCATAACTCTTACCGTTTGGATTATCGTATGCATTTGCACCCCACGTCATCATGAGTGGAGTGTTCAAGTAGAGCGCCTTACGAGACAATGTATTGAGAATACCTACGCTTTTTCCACCAACGGCATTTGCCTTTGGCTTGGTGTAAAGCATGTGCTGAGCTGGCACGAATTCAGAAGCGGATACAATCATAGAAGCCATTTAGTTACTATATAATGAGCAATAATCTTTAAATCAATTTTTTTTTAATTCATTACAGGTGCCAAAAAAACTTGCAAAATCAATTGATTTTAAATCAATATAAGATTTTATAAGTAATATATAAAATGACGAAAATGATTTCTACATATAGCGACTATTCAAAACTCCGAAATTATGATTACACGATAAATGATCTAAAAGACATCTACTTACGATTTAAAATTAAATGGAAACAGAAACGAAAAAAGGAAATTGTAGAAGATTGCTATCTACATTTAAAGCATCATTTTTTTGCATCAAAAATAAAACGTTTTCTATCAAACCGTTTTATAAAAACATTTAATAAAACACAGGGCCCTGCAATACTCAAGAGAGACATGTGTAATAATGTGGAAGACTTCTTGACAACCGAATCCATGAAAGAAATTGATTATTACTTCTTTTTGAGTTATCGTGATACAGATGGCTTTGTATATGGATTTAACATTATTTCTATTTACAATTTGATTGTCAAGAAGGATACCAAGAATCCTTACACCAGGAATGAATTCTCTATGGAACTAATAGAAATGGTTATTAAACGCATAGAATACAATCGTATATTGAAAAAAGTAAACCATGAAATTAGCCCGATTCAAATGTCTGCAAATAATAAATTAATATCTCTCTTTCAGAAAATAGATCTTTTAGGAAATTATACGCAAGTAGAATGGATTATCAATTTAACACCGTTTTACATTAGGCGTTTTATTTTAGAATTGTACGATATTTGGGATTATAGATCTCAGTTATCAAAAGAAATGAAAATTAATATTTGTCCTCCAGTAGGATATCCTTTTAAAGATATTCCATTACATGTTATTCAAAATAATAATAACGTATCAACTGATAATTTAAAAAATTATTGTGCGATTATTATTAATCAATTAATCAATTCATCTTCAGAGAGAGAGAATCAAAGTTTGGGTGCAATATACGTGCTATCCGCTTTAACATTAGTAAATCCTAATGCGGCAGAATCAATGCCTTGGTTGTACCAATCTGTTTTATAAAATTAAATATATTATTAAGACCAAAAATGAATATAAAAAGAACTCTATTTACTATGTATAAAATGTCCACTGCTACTAAGACTCCTAAGGCAAAGAAGGCGACCAAGGTTGAGGCACCTCCTGCTCCACCAGCACCTGTTTCAACTCCTGCACCTGAGGCTCCTGCGGATAACGCAGTCGTTCCTCTTTCTTCGGACACTCCACTCAGCGAGCTCTTCGTTACTGTCAACAAGACTCTTCATGATCTCTCCACTGCTCTTGCGTTGGTAAAGAGCGAGGTCCGATCTCTTGAGAAGCATGTTACCAAGGAGCTCAAGACTCTTGATAAGCTCAACGCCAAGAAGAACAAGAACAAGGGCAATCGGGCACCAAGCGGGTTCGTCAAGCCCACCAAGATCAGCGCTGAGCTCGCTGACTTCCTCAGCAAGCCTCACGGTACTCTTATGGCCCGCACGGATGTCACCAAGCAGATGACCACCTACATTCGCGCCAACAGTCTTCAGGACAAGGCAAATGGCCGAATCATCCTTCCTGACACCAAGCTCCGAAAGTTGCTCAAGCTTTCCGACAAGGACTCGCTCACCTACTTCAATCTCCAGAAGTACATGTCCCCTCACTTTGAGAAGTCGGTGTAAATATTGATATATGAATAATACATAATAAACATTTTGGCTTATTAGCTCAGCTGGTTAGAGCGCACGACTGTTAATCGTGAGGCCGACGGTTCGATCCCGTCATGAGCCGCTTAGAAATAATATTCTTCAAAAACTTAAAGCTACTTGAAGAATATTATTAATGGATTATTTAAAACAATGCAAAACATACACAAAAGAGATTGTATTTGTATGTGACTGTACTACGATTGAAGAATTCAACAAATATTTTTATTATTTGTTACATCTATGTATAAAAAATAAAGTAAGATTATATTATTTAACCGGTACACCATTTGATCAGTATGTGGATGAAACATTTCATTTATCTCTCGTACAACACGAACTACATTTATATTCTATAAATCATCTCTCGTCTATGTTGGATGGAGTATTATATGTAGTTAAGCCGCAGTTAATGTTGAATATAGATATTCCTATTTATATATATGACTTATGTGTGCCCTATATGCGCGATTCACCCTAGTGCTCATTCATTAACTCAGTACGAGAGAGTATATTACACTTGTCCATCAAAAGCAAAAAGATATAACGATACCTTAGGAATTATAAATCACTATGAAGGAGTCTTAGGAGAGATAAATGAACCGTGGACTTGGGTATTTGATGGGGATGGGTTTAACTTGGAACATTCTATGCAAATAGACCTTGGTATTAAATTGGCAGGTGTTATATCCAAATATAGTGATCACTTAGAAAAAATAATAATCATCAATCCAACCATATATGTTTCTTCCATATACGCAGTATTGTATCCTTTTATGAATGACAAAATGAAACAAATCATTGAATTACAAAATTGATTCACGACTATATTATATCTAATTATCAAAAATGGACGTCTATAATTTTCTCTCTATCGTTTACAATGCGTACAAGCCAACTGACACTGCAGCTATTTTACACCAAAATGTATATAGTCGCGAATCATTCAATGGACTTATCATAGAGAGTTATTGTGGAATATTTTGTAATAAAATAATAACACGCTTCGGAAATATAAGAGTATCTGATTACGCTACTAGTAAAGAATATCAGACAATAGATGCATATATTAAGTCTAGAATTACTTATAAGAAGATTATTGAAGTTGAAAGTGGCAACTATGGACCATTCTATCTAGTCACACATATTGACGGCATCCCTGTTGAAAATGATTGTGTAGATGGTATTAATAGTAAAAATTACTATCAATACATAAAAAATAATCCTAGTGGTAGAACTCAATATCCTGAATATATTACAGATATTATAAAACAAGGCTTGGTGAAAGACAACTCTGGCATTATTGACCGTTTGTTAGTTGAACCAGAATATTACTCAGAAGCGGTTAAGCTTTTGATTCAAGATCTACCAAATTCAAAATATTTTCAAGTATTAGATGAAAATATATACTATCATGTATTTGGATTATTGGCTCGTAAAAAGTTATTATAAAATTGATATGTATATTATATATTTTTATTCATCAAAAATGGACGTCTTACACTTTCTCTCTATCTGTTACAAAGCATACGATGGGTCTGATTTAAACACACTCGTATCAGACGGTGTATCACCTAAAGAAATGTTCAATGGCATTATCATAGAAAGTTATTATGGTATATTTTGCTCACAAATAATTACTCGTTTTGGAGTAATTCGTGTTTCACACGGGGGTATGGCAAAAGATATTAGTGTCATTGATAAGAAGATACAATCAAGAATTACTTATAAAGAAATTATTAAAAAAAATATTGCCCTATTAAGTGGTTGTATCGGACCATTCTATTTAGTTACACATATAGATGACATACCTATTGAACACGATGATGTTGATGGTATTAATATAAATAATTACTATGAGTATGTGAAAAAATTATACAATGCGGATAGCGATTTTCCTGCTTACATTGAAGATTGTATGAAACGTGGTCTTATCAAAGATTCGGGTGGCTACATTGATCGTTTATTGGACGATCCAAGTTATTATCCAGAGGCAGTGTCTGAATTAGTACATGGAATAAAAGACGAAAAATATCGGAATAAATTAGTTAAGGAAATGTATTACCATATATTTAGTTTGTTATATGATAAACGCCTACTACTATTTTAAACCTCTTTACCATTATATATTTGATTCAATTGTCTGCTGACTCGTACAAATGTTGCACACTTTGGTATATCTTTTATTTTTTTTGCTCCCAAATACGTCATACATGACCTTATGCCTCCTTGAATATCCAATATCGTGTGTTCAACCGGTCCTCTGTGTGCAATTTTTACTGTTTTTCCTTCACTTGTCCTATATTTTGCCACACCACCACTATATTTGTTCATTGCAGTAGACGAACTCATGCCATAGAATATTTTGTACATGTTGCCGTTTTCTTCTACAAGATCGCCACCACTCTCATCGTGTCCTGCAAACATTGAACCGCTCATTACAAAATCGGCACCAGCGCCGTATGCTTTTGAAAAATCGCCAATGACTTGCAGACCACCATCGCTTACAATGTGAGCGTCTAACCCGTGAGCCGTATCCGCGCATTCAATCACTGCGCTCAATTGCGGCATACCAATACCGGTTTGTTTGCGAGTAGTACAGCAGCTACCACTTCCAATACCTACCTTGACGATATCTACTTTTCCATTCGTGACAAGTTGTAACACGCCTTCTGACGTACATACATTACCCGCAATCAATATACGATTTGGGTATTTCTCTCTAATTTTTACGCATGTATCTATGAAACGAGACATGTATCCATTTGCCACATCTATGCAAATAAATTTAGGGTCAACAAGTTCAACGATATTATGTAAATTTTCTAGATCTGCGTCATTGATTCCAGTAGAAACTGCAAAATACTCTCTATCTAGACCAGACTCCAATAGATCAAATGCGCTGTGGTATTTATGTAAACAGGTGATTACTTTATGCTGTTGAAGCGCCCTTGCCATTTCTATTGTACCAGTTGTATCCATATTACTTACAATAATAGGTACGCCGGTCCAAGTCTCGTCGGAATACTTGAATTTGACAGTTCTCTCCAAACTGACTTCTGATCTAGATGAGTACTGGCTTCTTTTTGGGAGCAACAATACGTCTGCAAAATCCAATTTAATGTCATCTAGGATCTTCATTATAATTTAGATAAGAAATATATCTAAATCATTTATATAATGATTGAATATTTTTCAGACGAGAGATATATATATTCTATTGGATTCATGTTTGCTTATATTAACATATATACCCCAAAGAAGGTTAAGTTAAATTTAGATGATCTTAAATTTAACTTGGAATATAATAGTTGGGCGAATCAAGTTCGTCCTATTGATGTTCTTAATGATATGAATAACAAAAAATACAAACAAGAGGCTTTGCGAATTAAAAATGCAGATACAAAATATCCTATTATCGTTGATTCTAATTATTTTATATTAGACGGCGTACATCGTTATATAAAACATATCATTGAAAATAAAAAAACAATTCAGGTGTATATATTTGATAAAAAATTAATGAAAAAATTTATTATTGGAAAACGTGGCGAAGAAAATGATTTGCAACTGAATGATTATATAGAATTATTTCATAAGCGTTTCAAAGAGTTACCTATTTAAAACTGATTATCAAATACCGACATATTGCAATTATCTAATGGCTTGTTCATATGTTTGATAAAATCCAATAATTCAGGAGTACGGTGTCTCTGCTTTATAAATTCAAAAAACGGAACTACATTTTCTTTTGCAAATTGTATACCCCCATTATTTTTAAGAAACCATCCCATAGTATCGTCATAATTATAAAATAGTACACTTGTAAGTACATAATAACAAAAGAAATTGGTTTTTTCTCTCAATATTAATTGACCAAACAAATCTTCGTAGGTCAATCCCATTCTATATAATAAATGATTCATTTGTGCAATGCAATACAATCTCTCTAGTTGTATGTTTAATAAAACTATATTCTCAAAATCTTTTTGACTTATTTTATTTGTTACATAATATGAGATGATAGAGAGATTAATTGTTCTTGCCCAATATTCAGTATATGCTTCAAAAAATAAAAAATCACTTTCTATATTGTACAGTTGTTTGAACATTGGTTTATAATCCATATTAGTACTACAAAAATCTAATTCAAAAAAATGAATACACTCGTGTATATATACTTTAAACCATTCTTCTTTTCTATAAATCATGATTTCATTTATATTTGGATCCGTTTGACCACTATTTATATGACTTGAATCTACTGGTATGGTTGGACATACTTTAACAAAATCAGTCAAGAATATTTTGAGTCGCAGTTCATTTTGTTTTTTTAAAGTCGTTTTCATACAAATATGCAGCACTAACTTTATATAAAAAAGATAGTTTTCTATATCTATTTTATTAATGGAATATACATTCAAAACAATATTCGTATTGTCCATTAAGAATTGTGTTCCATAATTATAAAACGTTTGTAGTTTGATAAATTTTAAAATATTTGGCGCAATATAAGGCGAGTTTGATGCATTTATAATTGGTTTATCTATTATTACATTGAACACTTCCTTTTTGTATTTATAACTACGTATTAAATCATAGAGTATTTTAATAAAACCCTTGTTTTTGATATCATAATTTAAATAATGTGAATAATTTTCAAATATATTATTTATATTTTGATTACTCGCCCTTGTTAAAGTTTTTATCATTATAAATAGTTATTATTTTATGGTACGGCATTTTTTAATTTTTTAACGGGTGCCGAAAAGGAAATTCTTTTTGGTTTAGGTGGGCCTTCTGGAGAGGCTGCTCTTTGTGCCGGAGATACAGATCTTTGCACCGGAGATACAGATATTTGTGCCGGAGATACAGATCTTTGCACCGGAGATACAGATCTTTGTGCCGGAGATACAGATCTTTGTGCCGGAGATACTCCTTTGCGTACAGATGGTGGTGGCCTTGGTGGTGATTCTGTTCTTGGTTCAGGTACATCTTCTGCACTTGCTTTACTTGCAGGCTTTGCTTCTGGAGTTGGTTCTGCACTTGGTTTGCTTTCTTTGCTTGAGAATGATTTTACGGGCTTTGCTTCTGGCCTTGGTTCAACTTCTGCACTTGCTTTGCTTGCCTTACTTGTGAATGATTTTGCAGGCTTTGCTTCTGGTGATTCTTCTCTTGCTTTACTTAGAGGCTTTGCTTCTGGTGATTCTGCACTTGCTTTGCTTGCTTTACTTGTGAATGATTTTGCAGGCTTTGCTTCTGGTGATTCTTCTCTTGCTTTGCTTGCAGGCTTTGCTTCTGCACTTGCTTTACTTAGAGGCTTTGCTTCTGGTGATTCTTCTCTTGCTTTGCTTGGTGCTTTGCTTGGTGGAGGCTTGATTGTAGGCTTTGCTTCTATTGGTTCAGTTGGAGAAGGAAATGTATCTTGTACAAATTCCTCCTCTACAGCCGCGCTCACATATAGTGGTTTATTTGCTACATAACGAGGCATATCTTCTAAACTTACACGAATGATAGTGGTTGATTCATTCGGAGTAGACCGAATCATTTCTCTCATATCATCTTCTGATCCATCGCTATTTTCAAATATAAATTTAATATTAAATACCACCTCTAGTACAAGTAAATTGAAGATCCAATTTTCAGCATCTTCTTTGAAAGAATCCAACCACGATTCGTCGTAAGGTTTTTGCCTTTTGAAATTTTTCAAATGAGTCGCTAGTGGGTTGCCTTCCATTCTCTTGGATATCTTCCTTATAACAGTAGCTTGTTCCTTGATGGCAGCAGTCGCATTTGTCACTGGCTTGAGATATCGTTTTAAATAGTCAAAAATGTTATCTGTTTGTACTTCTTCCTTCATTTCGTACTCTACTAAGACTCCAGGTTCATTATAGTAATGATCAAATAAAAGAAATTCTCTCCCTTCAAAGTCTGTCAAATCATATACTTCATCCTTCTTGGAATGTGTCTCATATATTCCTAATTTTGCGGCAACTCTTCCATTTTTGATTACATATACATAACAATAATGTACATCCTTTTTGGTATCACTAATTACTTTACCTGGCGCAATCATGATATCTTTATTAAAGACATTGATTTTATATAAATCTACTTCAAGGCCTTGGTCAAGTTCATACAAATCGTCCAAGGTAGCTTCATACACTTTATCAGTGATTTGCGATTTTACTTGACTACTCATAATATAATAGTATAATATTTGTTTATTTGTATTCTCTAATAATATCTAAAATATCCATGCACTTGAATGATATTTTTTTTGATGTAAACTTTTGTTGAATTTCTAATACATTTGTATATACGGTTTCCATCCTTTCATGAAAAAGGATATAATCAATGCATTCTTTGATGATAATGTGAATATTATTGATATATTCCTCATTATGATCTCCTCCAATTTCTGATTTTAACAAAGTTGTCTGTAGTTTGATACACAGTTCTACTATATTATCTAAATTGCATACGTTCGTTTTCATCAAATTTATAAAAAATAGTAAACTAGATTTGATATGTTCTACGCGTTTGATATAGTTACAATATTCGTCATAGTTTACATTTGGATCCACGTAATTCAACTTGTCTATATCACTTGTGTGAATATCAAAATGTTCTTGGAATACTAAGTAAAATTCGTTATTTTTTGCAATTAATTCAGTATATAATTTAGCAAATATAACAGAATAATATATATTTGAACTTGCTATTTTAAATATAAGCTCGGTGATCTTTTTGATTTCTTCAGTAACATCAATTTTATCAATGATACTAAATAATTCAGTCTTTAATTTTTCATAATTCTTATCCGTTATTTTATTCAACAATTTGAATATTTGGCTAATATCTTCCTTTTTATTGACAATCGTTTTTTTCAAATTTTCCTTAATTGGTATATTCAATATTCTTTTAATTGAATTTATTTGGGCGAGCGCGTGTTCATCAAGAACATGTTTTTTTCTATCCATGTTGATTGATATTTCTAAAAATCTTTCATACGAAATCATTATACTATATATACATATTCGTTCTTTATACAATTTATTTTTAAAGGAATCATATAATGTTTAATTATGATGAACTATTTGATGTAGGTAAAACAACAACAAAATATGACACAGATTATTTTAAATTACCCGTTGAATTAAATGATCATGGAGAGATAAATTCAATTGTTAAGGCCGACCTTGAAATGTCAATAGAGAGTAATATATATAAATATTTATTAGATGATTCTCTATTAATACACAAATGGTCGTCTTTCTATAGTTCCGATAAACACTTTTTGAAAGACACTCAATCCCATATAAAGCGTTATCCAAAAAATGAAACCAGACCCACCATGTTGGAAGAATATAAGCTCTTTAAAGGAGAAAACAACTTTATTGATAGATACCAATACATCAGTTTAAAATTTTTAAAACCATTGAATGAATCTGTATTGTTCTTGCAGTTTTTGAGCATGTTTAATCTGGCAAGCCCCGTATTATCTCTCTTGTCTCCTTTATTTGTATTAGTAGTACCATTCTTGCTATTGAAAATAAGAGGTATCCCTATAACAATCAATGTGTATATTAATATTTTAAAACAACTCATGCAAAAGAATAATTTTTACAATGTATTGACTAATTTTAATTCAATTCCTGCACAACAAAAAATGTCAACTATGGTGAGTTTATTGTTTTACATGTTTCAAGTATATAGTAATGTCATGTCATGCATTACTTTTTATAAAAATACAAATACTATATCCTCATTTATTCAAAACTATAAAGGGCATTTGAAAGATTCTTTGCGACTCATGAACAAGGTACAAATGTCTGTTTCAAAATATAAAACATATACTTCATTTTATAATGAAATAGGAATGCACAAGTTGGTGACAGAGAGATTACTAGAACGCTTTGATTCAGTGTTACCATATGACAATATAGTCACTAAGTTTAGTCAACTTGGACACTTGATGAGCCTGTACTACGATATTTATTTCAATCAAGAATATCACCATACATTTATGTATTCAATATATTTGAATCAATACGATAAGGACTTGACTGCATTGAGCATGTGCGTTAAAGAGAGAAAAATAAATAAATGTAAATACGGTTCTATTACAAAAATAAATGATATGTACTACTTACCACATTTAGAAGATAATCCCGTTAAAAACAATATAGATTTAGAGAAAAATATTATAATTACTGGCCCAAATGCGTCGGGTAAAACTACTATATTGAAAGCATCTATGATTAATGTATTGTTGAGTCAACAGTTTGGCTATGGTTGTTATAAATCTGCAAGAATTAAGATATATCACATGTTTCACTCTTATTTAAACATACCCGATACATCAGGTAGAGACAGTTTGTTCCAGGCCGAGGCAAGGCGATGCAAGGATATTTTAGAACATATTCACAATAACCCTGATAAAAATCATTGTTGTATTTTTGACGAGATCTATTCTGGAACAAATCCTAATGATGCAGTTTTATGCGCAAATTTGTATTTGAAAGGTATCAATCACTACAAGACAAACGTAGATTATATATTAACAACTCATTACATACAATTGTGTGAAAATTTTAACAAAGATAAAAATGTTCAAAATTTAAAAATGAATGTTACCGTAACTGACGATGATATAAAATATATGTATTCCATAATACCTGGCATTTCATATATTCACGGCGGAAAACATATTTTAAAAAATTTGAATTATCCTGAATATTTATTCCAACTGTAATATATAATGGCCAGACGACGAACTCAAAATAAAGGCTTTCATCTTTTTAGGAATGTAGGAAACATTGCCGTATCTGGTTTAGAGAAAGGTGTAGGTGCTGCCGGAAATGTTTTAACTCGTGCTACTAAGGGTGTTCGTAATATTGGCGTAGGCGCAGTTCGTGTAAGTGGTAAGGTATTGCGCGTTGGCACTGGTGCCGCAAATGGTGTAATTAGTGTACCAGGTCGTATTTTATCTGGGCGCACTCGTAGAAGAAACGGTAAAAAGCGCGCAACTAGACGAAGATAATCTTCGTTTAAAACCCAATAAAGATTTATTATAATATCATATTATGAGCTTTTCTAATATTTTAGATATTAGCAGTTTTTTTATAGGTATGTTAATAAATCTTTTATTAATTGCATTAATATGTTATTACTTTAAGAGAAAGTACGAAGCACTTGAAGTTGCGCAGAATGAACAAGCAAAGATTTTATATAACATTATACAACAGCAGCAAAATAAAAAAACGATTAACATTGAAAATCTTATGAATAGTGTACAGGAAGTTAATTTAGATAAATCGCCGAATGATTCTGACAGTGATTCGGATTCCGATTCTGATTCAGAAGATGATTTTGAAGACATTGGTGAAGTAAAAACGATAAATGTAGAAGTGCAAAGTGAGGTTCTAGAAGAACCGGTACAAGAAGTGGTTGTTACGAAAGTAGATGAGGATGTTGATTATAGTAAGATGACAATAAAAGAATTGAGAGATGTGTTGTCTAGAAAGGGTATAATTAGTAACAATAAAATGAAAAAAAATGATTTACTCACATTGATTGAAACTGGTACCAAAGACACTTTAAATTTAGAAGACGAATTG
>Ga0187844_10001248_pt1 | contig 19582 bp, 13 predicted proteins | sample SpaLakP09_SKY_50_FD_134517 | JGI IMG/M metagenome (GOLD analysis project Ga0187844, IMG submission 134517) | Oligotrophic lake water microbial communities from Sparkling Lake, Wisconsin, USA - SP09_SKY_50 | ecosystem: Environmental > Aquatic > Freshwater > Lake | place: USA: Sparkling Lake...
GCGCCATCGTCCGGATACACTGCCACACCGATGCTGCAGCTGACCTGCACTTCCTGATCGCACAGCAGGATAGCTTCCAGCACCGCCTCGCGCACCCGTTCCAGCACTGGCGCCGCTTCCACGCCATAGCTTTCATTGAGCAGCAGGACAAACTCGTCGCCGCCGAAGCGTCCTACCACATCGCCCGCGCGCAGACAGCCCGCCATGCGTTCGGCCACGACTTTCAGCAGTTCGTCGCCGGCATTGTGGCCCAGACTGTCGTTGACCAGCTTGAAGCCGTCGAGATCGATAAACGCCACCAGCAGTGCGCTGTTATGCCGGTGCGCCTGGGCGATGGCCTGTTCCAGCCGCGCGCCTATCATGCTGCGGTTGGGCAGGCCGGTCAGGGTATCGTGGTGGGCCAGATGCAGCATGCGTTCTTCCGCCAGCTTGCGTTCGCTGATATCGCGCACGATCGCCACCACCCCGCCTTCCACCGCCACCATCTGCTGATGCAGCCAGCGTGCCTTGAGCTGGGGCAGATTGTTTTCCCACTCCTGTTCGTGCACGCCGCCCAGCTGCATCACCCGCACCATGCCGGCAAACATGGCGCTGCTGCGCGCCTGCGGCGACAGGCCGCACAGGGTCATGCCGCGCAACTGCTCCTTGCTGTGGCCTATCATATTTTCGGCGCGCGAATTGGTATCGAAGAACGCGAAGTCACAAATCTCGCCCTGACTGTCGTACAGGGCGCGCAGCACGAAGAAGGCGTCCATGCTGGCCGCCGTGGCCGCCGCATAGGTTTCCTGCGCCCGCCGCACATGGGTACGGTGGCGCGCGCCCTGCCAGGCCCACAGCCATAGCAGGGTGCTGCCCAGCACCAGCACGGCGCTGGCAATACCGGCCTGCCACAGCTTTTCCTTGCGTTGGCGTTCGAACTCGCTCATGGCCTCCTGCTCTGACAGGCCCACCACCACATTCAGCGCCACGCCGTGCAAGGCGCGCATATCGCTATAGCGCGCTACCCCGTCCAGATGGCGGAACTCCTGGCCGCTCAGGCGCTGGCCAAAGCTCAGCTTGTCGCCGGTGCGCAAGGCCCGCACGATGCCGTCGGAGCCCACCAATCCCAGCATGCCCAGCTCGCCCAGGCGGCTGCGTTCATAGCTGCTGGTGAAGTAGGCCGGATCAGTTTCCACGATCACGATGCCGGCAAAATTACCCAGAGCGTCGTCGAGGCGGCGGGTAAAGTGCACGTGCCAGTCATTATTGGCCACATCGCGGCTCACCGGACTGACGTAGGTGGTGCCGCTGTCGCGCTCCTGATGCACGCTGAAATACGGCTGGTCGGCCACCGACATGGCGCTGCGACGCGGCCGGCTGGCCACTACTTGGCCATTCCGGTCGACTATGCTGATGTTGAACACCACGCCCGGCGGCAGCAGCCCTACCCGTTCCAGTTCGGCGAAGGCACCGAGCGCCCCTTTGCGCTCGACCGCGTATTTCACCACGCGCAGGGTCTGGTCTATGCTATCGAGACTGCGCGAAACCTGCGCTTCGTAAGTACCCATCAGCTCCCGCAGCGAATCGCTGACGGCTTCACGGGCATGGACTCTTTCGTTATTAATTTCGCGGAAAGTCACCAGCCAGATCGCCAGCAGCAGCAAGCCGCCGAACAAAGGCAGGGCCAGATAGGTGTCGATACCGCGGCGCAGCCATGGACGCCGGCGCGCAAACAGGGACTTGCGCATCATCGCAGCACCAGCACGGCTTTAACGCTGGCGTCGAGCGCACCGCGCTCGAGGTAGGCGATCATCGAAGGATTCTCGGCCACCAGTTTGCGGATGGCGCTCATGGAACTGAGTTCGCGCGGCGGCTGGCCACGGCCGGTGAACACCATGCGGGTCCAGTAAGCCTTCATCAGCGTCGGCGATTTGCCTGCCACGCGGGCGTAGAATTCGTCGCGCAGCGCATGCCCGACCGGCAAATCGAGCGCCTGCACTTCCTCGCCGCTGGGCAGGCGCGCCGTGCGGGCAAGGAAAATGTCGGCCACCTGCTCGCTGGTGAGCGCCACCACCGGGCTGCGCGCAGAGACGATCACGACCATCTCGGCGCCGGCGGCACTGGCGCCATCGGCCAGCAGCATCATCAGGCTGAGGCTGAATGCGCAGCATTGTTGCCAGAGTCTAGACATGGCCGCTCCGTCAGAAAACAAAATCCAGCGCCACGCTGAATACGCTGATGGCATGGCCGGCGCGGAAGCCGGGCTGGGGATTGATCAGCGTGCCGCGCGTGCCCGTCACCGGGATCAGGCGTTCGTACTGCATCTTCAGCGCATAGTTCGACGCTACATCCCAGCGCACGCCGCTGGTCACGCTGTGCTGATGCGGAATAGCCGACAGCAGGTAATTCAGTCCACCATTGAGCGCACTGGCGTGCGCCAGCTGCTGGCCGGCCAGTCCGACCAGCGGCAGGCCGGAATCCTGTATGGCCGAAACGGGCTGGGCCAGCGCATAGCCCAGATATGGAGTCCAGTCGCCCAGCCGCACGCCGCCGTTCAAATAGGCGGCACGGCGGTGGCCCAGCAATGAATGGCTGACCATGCTGGCCGCCTCGCCCATCAGGAACCAGTCGCAGGTATCGTAGCTCAAGCCCAGCGCTACCGTGCCGGTGCGGGCATTGTCGAGCGCATAGCGCTGGTCCAGCAGCACGCCAACAGGACCGGACTGCTGCAGGCCTTCGAACAGTTGCGGCGCCAGATTGGCCGATACCCGGGTGGTCATCGCGCTCAGGCGCACCGTCAGTGCCCCCAGCGTGGCGATATGCGACAGTCCCGTCATGGCTTGCGCCTTGGCCCGCGCCTGCGGCTTGAACGGCACGTCGGCATGGCCAAAAAACAGCTGGGTCACATGGGTCATCTCGCCGCTAGCCCAGCGGTAGCTGGCATCGATGCCGTCGCTATTGGTGATCGGGATGGCGCCATACAGTTCCACCGGCGGCCGCACCCATGGCAGCGCGTAGCCGGCTTTGCGGTAGTCGCCTACCAGCAGCAGCGGCAAGGCGATGCGGCCCAGTCGTAGATCAAGTTCCGGGCTGAGGCGGTATTTCAGATTGGCCCATTCCAGCTGGGGCGCGTAGCCATTCTGCAGGCTGCGTTCGGCCACCAGTTGCACCACCATCACCCATTGCGGGTCGAGCTGCCAGTCGGCCTGCACGCCCAGCCGGCTATCCACGTCCGGGCTCCAGGCTTTGCTGGCGCCGGCGGTACCGGGATTGAGCGCACTGGCGCTGTAATCAGCCTGATTGTCATTGCTGTGGACATAAGCCAGCGTGCCAAAACCGCTGATCCGCAAACCGCCAGGCGATGCATCGTCGGCCCATGCAGCCGTGACTGCGAGCAACGATAGCAGCGCCATACTGCGGCGCAGAAGAAGGGAGGCAAACGCCATGTCGTGTCCAGAGTGTAGGGAAAAGCGCCGCAGCGGGCCATAGTTGGCCGGCCTGTTCAGGCTGATGGAAGTGCCTGACAAAGACGCCGGAAAAAACCGGAAGGCGAACTTTATACTTCCAAGAAGAAACTGTCGATGAATTAGAGCAATATACCAAAAATCAAATGCAAAGAAATCTGAAATCTGTTTCTATGCCGAACAAATATGCCAAATATAGGGGCAGTGTGGTGTATTTTCCATCCAGCCAAATGGAAAACCAAATCTGGTATCTATTTACGATATTTAATAGAACCTGGCTATCGGTAGAGCCTATTCTGGGCTGATAGCCGTCACCACAACGGACGCTATGGCGCCGCATTTTGCGGCGCTGGGGGAACAGGCGGCACCAGGCACAACACCGGATCAGGCAGGGCCGCCAGATGGCACTGCCAGTGAGTGCCGCCAGCGTCACCGCTGCTGCTGCCCATCACTGGCAACAAGATGGCTGAAATCTGCGCCGGATCAAGCGCGCCCTGCCCGGCGCGGCAGGGGTCGGCCATCGATGCCGGCGTGGCGCGTTCAATGGGTGGTGCTGCCGCTGCTTTGTCGTCGCTTGAGTTCGGCAATCGGGGTGCCAAACGCTTCGTGCACACGCAGCAGCACTTCCGCGCTGACTTCGGCACGGCCGTGGCGGATCTTGCTGATGCTCGACGGAGCCAGCTGCAGCACCCGGCTGAGCTCGGCGTCATTTTTCAGCTGCTGCTCGCGGATCACGCTGTCCAGGAAGCCGTTGGGATAGTTTTCTGGCAAGGCGCCGCGTCCGCGTGGAATTTTCATCATGCTGCTCTCCGGGTAGCCCTCAGGGCCTGTTGTTCATAATGGGTATGGATAATGCGAACTCCCACCATGTCGCGCAGCAGCGCGTCGACACAGTCGGGATCAAACTGGCTGCCGCGGCCGTCGCGCAGGTATTGCACGGCCGCCGCGAGGTCCCAGCCGGGACGGTAAGGTTTGGCGCTGGTCAGCGCATCCAGTACATCGGCCACGGCAACGATGCGCGCTTCCAGCGCAATCGCGCTGCCGGCCAGCCCCTGCGGGTAGCCGCTGCCATCAAAATGTTCGTGATGGCTGTGCGCCATCCGTGCCGCCATTTGCAGCAGCGGCACATCACTGTCGGCCAGGATGGCCGCACCTTTTTCGGCATGGGTGCGCATCAGGGCCAGTTCGGTCTGATCCAGCACCCCGCGCTTGCACAGCAGTTCATCCGGCAAGGCCAGTTTGCCCACATCGTGCAGCGGTGCCGCATCGGCAATGATCTGGCACTGGTTCTCGTCCAGCCCGAGCTGGCGCGCTATCAGCAGCGCGTAATCGGCGATGCGTGTCATGTGCGCCGCCGTGTCGGGATCGCGCCGCTGCACCGCTTCCAGCAGGCGCTGCACCAGCTCGGTAGTGCGGGCGCTGGCCTTGGCCTCGGCCTGCTGTACGGCATAGCCGAGCTGCTCGGTGTGTTCGGCCAGCCGGTTCTGCCCCAGCCGCCACACCAGCAGATTGCCGATACGGGCGTGCAGTTCGGTGTGATTGAACGGCCGAACCAGGAAATCATTGGCGCCCAGCCGCAGCGCCTCGTGGCGCACCGCCTGGGTGGTATCGGCCGTCAGCATCATCACCGGCACGTTCTGCAGGCCGGGCAGCATGCGCAGGCGGCGCAGGCATTCCAGCCCGTCCAGCTGCGGCAACTGGTAATCCAGCAGCACCAGATCCGGCACTACCTGTGCACACCAGGCCAGCGCTGCTTCCGGGTCGCTAAAGGGTACGGGCTGGGCCACGGCGATGGTGCCCAGCACATGGGTAAGCAATTCCAGATTTAATGGATTGTCGTCAATAATCAGAACTCGCATGGTGGTTCCCCTTCTCCTCCTGCCCGTTACCCTTGGCCCTGCACGCTGTGCCAGCGTGGCGTCCGTCAGCCCGCAAAGCGGCTAGGCTACGCCACCACTAGGCGGAATACTGTTTCGGCGGCATAATGCAGCTATGAACGTAATGGCCGATAAAAACAATTATACCGAGCTTTTTGCGAATTCAACAAATTTGGTATATTTAAATTCTACTGTGGCTAATTTGGGACTTATCTGAGAATGAAAAACGCAACGCAAGCCGATGAAGTGTGCACCACCCAGCGCGCCGCCGAGATCCTCGGCGTCTCGGTCTCTTCCGTGCAGCAACTGGTCGAAGCGGGCGTCATCGAGGCCTGGAAAACCAAGGGCGGCCACCGCCGCATTCCCCTCGCCGCCGTGCTGGCCTATAAACTGCAGCCCGCGGCCGGTTCGCTGGCGGCCCAGCCCGCTGCCGTGCTGGCCAACCGTAATAACAATGCCATCCCCACTATCCTGGTAGTGGAAGACAACCCCATGCAGCGGCAGGTGTACGAAACCCAGATCGCCAGCTGGAATCTGCAGGCCACTCTGACTTTCTGCGAAAACGGCTATCAGGCGTTGCTGGAAATAGCCCGCCGCCAGCCCGACATCGTGCTGGCCGACATCGTCATGGACGGCATCGACGGCTATGAACTGATTAACACCATCGTGGCCGATCCACTGCTGCGCCCCATGCATATCGCCATCCTGTCCAGCCTCGATCCGGCCGAACTGCAAGCCCGTGGCGGCGTACCGCGCGGCGTGGTGTTTTTCCCCAAACCTGTCAATTATGATGAACTGCGGGGCTATCTGAAGGCATGCTGCGCCCAGCACGAGCGCAACCGACAGTAAATTTATCGGTGTTGATGAATTTGACAAATTTTTGTTTTTGAGGCAATCTTAGGGCTTACTCGCGTGGCCTGCCGCCATTCCGGCTGGCGGGGGCACGTGCAGGGAGAGGGAAATGTTGCAAGCCGTACAAAGGCATATGGACGCGCGCTGGGTACTTGCGCTGTTTGCCTTGCTGCTCGTTAGCGGTATCTGGGGTTCCACCCTCTGGCAGCTGGAGCAGGACCAGAATCGCGCCATCGCCGTGGCCGAGCGCGAAGCGCAGGATCTGGTGCGCCTGTTCGATGAGCACGCCAGCCGCACCATTTCCGCCGCCGATCAGGCAGTAACCTTCCTGCGTCACCGCTACAACAGCCTGGGCACCAAGCTCGACATGAAGCGCGAACTGGCCGAAGGCCTGGGCCCCAGCGATCTCTACACCCTGTTTTCCATCGTCGACGAGCATGCCGACGTGGTGCTGTCCACCCAGCCCTTCACCGCCATCAATCTGGGCGACCGGCCCCATATCCGCGTGCACATGCAGCCGGGCCCGGATACGCTGTTTGTCAGCCAGCCCGTGCTGGGCCGGGTCTCGCGCAAATGGTCGCTGCAGCTGACGCGCCGCATCAGCAAGCCTGACGGCTCCTTCAACGGCGTGGTCGTGGTGTCGCTGGACCCACAATACTTCACCCGTTTGTACAGCGACATCAATGTGGGCCACCAGGGCTCGATTGCGCTGGTGGGCGATGATGGCGTGGTACGCGCCCGCCGGGTCGGCAACGACGACAGCCGCGGCCAGGACATCTTCGATACGCCGCTGTTTGCCGCCATGCAGAAGAACCAGCGCGGCACCATGCTGCAGTCCGGCCCGATCGACCAGCGCAAACGCTTCTATGCCTATTCCCATCTGCCCGGCGCGCCCCTGTACACGCTGGTCGGCATCGACTTTGATGAAGCGCTGGCCGATTACCAGGAGCGGCGCAACGTGGCACTGACGCTGGCCGCCATTACCAGCCTGGTAGTGCTGACCTTTACAGCAGGGATCATCGTGCTGATCGGCCGCCTGATCGTCAGCCGCGAACAGGCCCATGCCGCCAACCGCGCCAAATCGCGCTTCCTGTCGAATATGACGCACGAACTGCGTACTCCGCTCAACGGCATCCTCGGCTATTCGGAATTGCTGCAGGCAGAATTTGCCAACAGCCACGCCGGCGGCTTTGCCGACGCCATCCATAGCTGCGGGATTCGATTGCTGGGGCTGGTTGAAGCCGTGCTGGAGCTGAGCAGCCTGGAATCGGGCCAGACCAAGCTGGCGCCGGAAACGGCCGTGCTGAGCGAATTGCTGCATGGCGCGCTGGCGCGTCAGCGCGGTGCTGCCGTGGCCAAAGGCCTCAAGCTGGAACTGGTCAACGGCTCTACCCTGCCTGCCCACCTGATCTGCGACCGCATCAAACTGATGCGCGTAATGGACATCCTGCTGCATAACGCCATCCAGGCCACCAGCGCGGGCAGCATCCAGCTGCAGACCGACGCCACCCCTAGCCAGCTGCATTTCCGCGTGCGCGACAGCGGCAGCGGCGTCCCCGTCGCCCTGCGGCCACGCCTGTTCGAACAATTCTCCACCGCCGACGACAGCGCTTCGCGCGCACGCGACAGCGCCGGGCTGGGGCTGGCCATAGCCGCCCGCCTGGTCGAACTGATGGGAGGTAAAATTGCACTCGAACACAGCGACGAGCAAGGCTCGGTGTTCGTATTCAGCATACCGTTTGTCCGTCCACCACAGATCGAAGCGCCGGCGCAGCCAGCCGCCAGCGCCAAGGAAGCCGCATGACGCCAGTTTTCACTCCCCCCGTATTTCATGTGATTGATCCTGCCGTGCTGCTGGAAGCAGCGGCAGGCAACCAGGAAATCGCCCTGCTGCTGTCGCAAACCTATGTCGACAGTGCGCCTGCGACCTATGCGCGTCTGCAGCAAGGTTTGCAGCAAGCCGACTTTGCCGCCATCGGCAGCCAGTGCCATGCGCTCAAGGGCATGACCATGCTGATAGGCGCGCGCGAACTGACCGCCCTGCTGCAGGAAATGGAGCAGGCGGCACGCCAGCAGCAACGCCTGAGTGCTGCCGAGCAGCGGCTGCAAGTGCTGTATCACGCCGTGTTCGAGGAAATGCAGCTCAGTATCCGGCATGGCAGTGCGGGAACCCAGGCATGAGCAAAGCGGCCGTCCCACCGTCCCAGCCCGGCCAGACTGATGCGACAGCCGCTGGCAAAGTGCGGCCCTACTACCTGTTGCGCCGTACCGGACTGAGTGCGCACCGGGCCATGCAACTCATCTGTTTTGCCCTGCTGCTGCTGCTGACCCTGACGGCCGGCATTTCTGCCTGGTCGCTGCGCCAGCATGAAATCGACGACTGGCGCGACAGCATGGATAACCTGACGCTGGTACTGGCCGAGAACACCGCCCAGACCATGGCCGCCAGCTACACCCTGCTCGACAGCGTGGTCGCGCTGGTGCAGGACGTATCCGAACACAATAGCGACCAGCACCGCAACCCACTGGGCAGCGAAGATATCTATCACAGTCTGCGCGACAAGATGGCAGCGCTGCCTCAGGTGGATGTAGTATCGCTGCTCGACGTGGACGGCAACGTCATCAACTTTACCCGCAGCTATCCGGCGCCGCCGATCAATCTGTCCTCGCGCGACTACTTCCGCTACCACAGCACGCACCGCGGCGACCAGCCGTATATGAGCGAGCCGGTACGCAACAAGGGCAATGGCAACTGGACCTTTTACGTCAGCCGCCGCATCGAAAATGCGCGCGGCGAGTTTGCCGGCGCGGTGCTGGTCGGCGTGTCCTGCCAGTTCTTTGCCGACTTCTTCCATCGCGTCAACCTCGGCACCGATTCCACCATTACCCTGTACAACCGCGACTACACCATGCTGGCGCGCTGGCCGTATGCGCCCGAAATGATCAGCAAGCAGGTCCGCACCGGCACCACCTATCAGGTCATCAGCCAGGGCAAGCAGCATGATGTGGTGCTGACCAGCAGCCCGCGCGCCTCGCACGACCTGCAGCCGGAAACCCGCATGGGCGCCGTGCGCCAGGTCCGCGACTTCCCGCTCATCATCAATGCCACCATCAATGAGGACATGCTGCTGCATGGCTGGTGGCGCAACGTGCGCCTGATAACCGGCATTACGGCTGCCAGCATGATCGCCGTGCTGCTGGCGTTCCGGCTGGTCGAACAGCTGTTGAAACGGCGCGAGCAGGATGCCCAGAAAGCCCTGCAGCTCAAGGCCACGGCCGATGCCGCCAGCGCCGCCAAGTCGCGCTTCCTGGCCATGATGAGCCACGAAATCCGCACCCCCATGAACGGCATACTGGGCATGTCGGAGCTGATGCTGGGCACCAAGCTCGATGACACCCAGCGCAACTATGCCCATAACGTCCATCAGGGCACGGTGGAGCTGCTACACATCATCAACGATGTGCTGGACTTCTCCAAAGTCGAATCTGGCCATCTGACGCTGGATCTGCAGGCTTACCATCCGGCCCAGCTGATCCAGCAGGTACTGGCGCTGCACGAGCCGGTGGCGTTGCGCAAAGGCCTGCAGATCGAAACCGATATCGCCGGCCTGCCTGGTCCGATGGAGGGCGACCCGCTGCGCATGCGCCAGATTCTGGGCAACCTGCTCAATAACGCCATCAAATTCACCCCGGCCGGCACCATCCGCATCAGCCTGAACGCCACTCCGCCCGGCGATGCCAGCGGCCGTTGGCGGCTGCATTTCGAAGTCAGCGACAGCGGCATCGGCATCAGCCCGGAAGGCCAGCAGCGGCTGTTCGAACCCTTCAGCCAGGCCGAACACAACACCAGCAGCCATTACGGCGGTACGGGGCTGGGGCTGGCCATCTGCAAACGCCTGGTCGAACTGATGGGCGGCACCATTTCCTGCCGCAGCAGCACTGGCTGCGGCGCTACTTTTATCGTCGACGTACCGTCGCAGCACTTGCGACAGGCATCAGCCAATCAACCTGAAGTGGAAAGTATCACCATGAAGCACACTGCTGTCCCTACCCCTGCCAGCGCTACGCCTTCCGCCACCACCTCTGCCGCCACCTCTGCTACCAGTACGGGGGCACCGGACGGCAAGCAGGGCCGCATACTGCTGGTGGAAGATACGGAAATGAACCGCCAGCTGGCGCGCATACTATTAACCCGTCTCGGCTGGGAAGTCGATGAAGCGCACGATGGCCAGCAGGCGCTTGATGCGCTGGCCGAACGCCAGTACGACATGGTGCTGATGGATTGCATGATGCCGGTGATGGATGGCTATCAGGCCACCGAGCAGTTGCGCGCACGGGAAGTGGCGCAAGGCCTGCCGCGCACGCCCGTAGTAGCGCTGACGGCCAGCGCCATCGACGGCGACCGCGAACGCTGCATTGCTTCCGGTGCCGACGACTACCTGACCAAACCGTTCACCTCGGCCGCATTTGCCGGTGTGATCGAACGCTGGACCCGCCGCGCCTGAGCCAGGCGCGGCGTAGTCTTTGCTGCTCAGGCGTCGAGCACGAAATGGCCCGGTGCCGGCCCTAGTGAGGTATTGCGCGCCACCTGCGGCGGTTTGACCTGCTTGCTGCTCGAATGCTGCGCCAGCCATTGCTGCCAGCATGGCCACCACGACCCCTGCTGCAGTTCCGCCTCGGCCAGCCACTGGTCGGGACTGCGGTAACCGCCGCTGCTCTGCGACACTGCGAGCTGGCGGTAGCTGCGGTGCGCGTGGCCGGGCTCGGAAACAATGCCGGCATTGTGGCCGCCCGAAGCCAGTACAAAATCGATCGTGGCCGGCGTCAGCAAATGCAGCTTGTACACCGAACGCCATGGCGACACGTGATCGCGCTCGGTACCCACCACGAACAGCGGCCCGGCCAGATCGGCCAGCGCAATCGCCTTGCCGCCGACCTGATAACGGCCCTCGGCCAGATCATTGCGCAGGAACAGGCTGTGCAGATATTCGCTGTGCATGCGGAACGGCAGACGGGTAGCGTCGGCATTCCAGGCCATCAGGTCGTTGGGCGCGGAGCGCTGGCCCAGCAGATATTCGCGCATCATGCGCGACCACACCAGATCGCGCGCATGCAGCAGCTGGAACGAGGCCGCCATCTGGTCGCCATCGAGGTAGCCTTGCTTCCACATCAGTGCGTCGAGGAAGGCCAGTTCACTATCGTCGATGAACAGGCCCAGTTCGCCCGGTTCGCTGAAATCGGTCTGCGCTGCCAGCAGCGTCACCGAGGCCAGCTTGCCATGCGGTGCGCTATCAGGCGCGCCCAGTGCGGCCGCGCCTATCGCCAGCAGCGTTCCGCCCAAGCAGTAGCCCACCGTATGCACAGGCGCCTGGTTGCAGATGGCGGCAACCTGATCGAGCGCCGCATACAGCCCGCGCTCCAGATAATCGTCCATGCCCAGATTGCGTTCGGCCGCACCGGGGTTATGCCACGACACCATGAACACCGTATGGCCCTGCTCGACCAGATAGCGCACCATGGAATTTTCCGGCGACAGATCGAGGATGTAGTACTTCATGATCCACGACGGCACGATCAGCACCGGCTCGCGGTACACCGTGGCGGTCTGCGGCCGGTACTGGATCAGTTCCATCAGTTCGTTGCGGAATACCACCTCGCCCGGCGTGAGCGCCACTTCCACCCCGGGGCGGTAGCTGGCGTCGGCCGGTTCCGGCACCGCCATGCCCGGCGGCGCCAGCTTGCGGCAAACATCCTTGCGCCAGTTCAGCGCACCGTCGGCCAGACTGCGCCCACCGCTTTCCATGGCGGCACGCTGCACTTCCGGGTTGGTGGCGACAAAATTCGACGGCGCCAGCATATCGAGCAGCTGGCGCGCGGTGAAATTCACCACCTGGCTATGGTGCGGCGCAACGCCGCGCACACCGGTGGTGGCCTGTTCCCAGAATTGCTGGCACTGGAGGAAATTCTGTGCATATTGCTGGAACGGCCAGCGCTGCCAGTCCGGACCGGAAAAACGTCCGTCCGCCAGTTGGCCGTCTGCCGTCACGGGCACGCCATAGGCTTGCGTCAGCAAGTCCATCTGCTTGCCGGGCGAGGTGGCCAGATGGCAGGCCCAGTCCATGAACGCCAGCCCCATGCCTATGGGCGACACGCCGCCCGTCAGCTTGGCCATCTGGCTTTGTACGAACAGATCCAGCGTTTGGCTGGGCGTTGCGGCCGGCCCGCCGGTTTTACTGGCACGGGCCGGCGTGGTGCGTGCCGACCCTGCCGGCTTGATAGTAGGCGATGAACTCACAGTCACTCCTTAGCAATAGATGAACAAATTATGAACGACCGTGCGCAAGCACGTAATTGATCTGAATCAAATTCCTCTTTAAGACCACCGTGCAAGCCAAGAAAGTTAATGTTTGATCTACATCAAACAATTTTCTGATTCCGCTCAATAAACTGTGGCGCATGACCAACATTACCTACTCCACTAGCGCGCGCGTGCACCTGCGGCGGCTGCCACTGCTACTGGCCACGCTGGGCCTGCTGACTGCCTGCGCTTCCATGGCACCCCAGTATAGCCGTCCGCCGCTGGCCGTCGCCGCCAGCTATCCCGCCGCCAGCCCACCCGCCGCCAGCGCCATGCCGGCCGACTGGCAGCACTACTTTACCGATCCCGCCCTGCAGGACCTGATCACCCAGGCGCTGGCACACAACCGCGACTTGCGCAGCGCCACCCTGCGGGTGGAGCAGGCGCGCGCTGCGCTGGGCTACCAGCAGGCCGCGCTGGCGCCCGTGATCGGCGCACAGGGCGGCAGCGACCGCACCCACGTGCCGGCCGATCTGAGTCTGACGCGCCAGCCCATGATCACCAGCCAGTACCAGCTGGGGCTGGGCATGGCGGCATGGGAACTGGACTTCTGGGGCAAGCTGGCCAGCCTGCGCGATGCCGCACGGGCCGAGTATCTGGCCACGGATGCGGCCCGCCAGGCCGCCACGCTGGGTCTGATTGCGCAGGTAGCCGATGCCTATTATGCGCTGCGCGAAGCCGACCAGCGCCTGCTGCTGGCCCAGCGTACGCTGGTCAGCCGGCAGGAAAGCTTCCGCATCTACAGCCGCCGCGTGGCCGCCGGCTCGGCCTCGCGGCTCAATCTGACCCAGGTGGAAACCCTGCTCACGCAGGCGCAGGCACTGGCGGCCCAGCTGGAACAGCAGCGCGACGCCGCCCTGCAGGCCGTGCAGCTGCTGGTGGGCCAGCCCGTCGTATGGCAGGCCGGCAGCAGCCCTGACAGCGCGCTGGGCGAGCTGCCGGAACTGGCAGCCGGCCTGCCCGCAGCCCTGCTGGAACGGCGCCCCGATGTGCGCGCCGCCGAACTGCAGCTGCAAGCGGCCAATGCCAATATCGGCGCCGCCCGCGCGGCCTATTTCCCGTCCATCAGCCTGACGGCTTCGGGCGGTACGGCCAGCGCCACCCTCGATGGCCTGTTCAAACCCGGTAGCGGCAGCTGGAACTTCGCCCCCAATATCACCCTGCCCCTGTTCGACGGCGGCCGGCGCGACGCCAATCTGGCACTGATGCAGGCTAAACGCGACAGTGCCGTGGCCAGTTACGACAAGGCTGTGCAGGCCGCCTTCCGCGACGTTGCCAATGCCCTGTCGGCACGCCGCTGGCTGGGCCAGCAGGTCGGCATTGCCGGCCACGCGCTGGAAGTGCAGCGCGAACGCGCCCGACTGACCCAGCTGCGCTTCGATAACGGCGCCGCGCCTTATCTGGACGTGCTCGACGCCCAGCGCGATCTGCTCAGCGCCGAACAGCAGCTGGTGCAGACCCGCCGCGCCCTGCTCTCGGCCGGCATCGCCCTGTATGCCGCACTGGGCGGCGCACCGGACGCTGCACAACCTCCCGAACTCTTACCTACGCCACGCTCATGACGCTCACTCTCCGTACCAAACTGATTTCCGCCGGCGTGGCCGGCGCTGCCCTGCTGGCCGGCTATTACGGCTGGAACCAGCTGCACAACAGCGGCCCCGGCGAGGCTTTCGCCAGCGGCAACGGCCGTATCGAAGCCACCGAAATCGATGTCGCCGCCAAGCTGCCGGGCCGCCTGCAGGACATCCTCGTCAACGAAGGCGACTTCGTCAACGCCGGCCAGATCCTCGGCCATATGCAGGTGCTGACACTGGAAGCCCAGCGCGCCGAAGCCAGCGCCAATCTGGCCCATGCCGAAGCCGGCGTGGCCAGCGCCAAATCCATGGTGGCGGTGCGCGAAGGCGACTATCAGGCCGCACTGGCCGTGGTCGCCCTGCGCGAAAGCGAGCTCGATGCCGCCGAACGCCGTCTGCGCCGCTCCCAGACGCTGGTAGCGGAAGGGGCTTCGTCCGAACAGGAACTCGACGATGACCGCAGCCGCGTGCGCAGCAGCACGGCGGCCATCCGCGCCGCGCAGGCACAGGCAGCAGCGGCGCGCAGCGCCATCGAAGCGGCGCGCACGCAGGTTACCGGCGCCACCTCGGCTGTGGCGGCGGCGCAGGCCACCATCGAACGTATCGGTGTCGATATCAGCGACAGTGCGCTCAAGGCGCCACGCGCCGGCCGGGTGCAGTACCGTATTGCCCAGGCGGGCGAAGTACTGGGGGGCGGCGGCAAGGTGCTGAATCTGGTCGACCTGAGCGATGTGTATATGACTTTCTTCGTACCGGAGCAGGTGGCCGGCAAGCTGGCACTGGGCAGCGAAGTGCATCTGCGGCTCGACGCCGCGCCGGGCATGGTGATACCCGCCAAAGTCTCGTTCGTCGCCAGCACCGCCCAGTTCACGCCGAAAACCGTGGAGACGGCCAGCGAGCGCCAGAAACTGATGTTCCGCGTCAAAGCCCAGATCGACCGCAGCCTGCTGCAGCAGCATCTGACCCAGGTGAAAACCGGCCTGCCCGGGGTGGCATGGGTCAAGCTCGATGGCCAAGCGGCATGGCCTAGCGAACTGCAAGTGCGGGTGAGCAAGTGAACGGTCCGGCGCAACAGCCGCCGGTTGCACGGGTTGAAGGCGTCAGCCTGCATTACGGGGCAGCCGTCGGGCTGGATCAAGTTAGCCTGAACATTCCAGCCAACTGCATGGTGGGGCTGATCGGCCCTGATGGCGTGGGCAAATCCAGCCTGCTGTCGCTGCTGGCCGGCGCGCGTGCCGTGCAGCAGGGGCTGGTGCAGGTACTGGACGGCGACATGGCGCAGCGGCGCCACCGCGACGCCGTCTGCCCGCGCATCGCCTACATGCCGCAGGGGCTGGGACGCAATCTCTACCCCACCCTGTCGGTGGAAGAAAACCTGCAGTTCTTTGGCCGCCTGTTCGGCCACGATGGCGCCGAACGGCGCCGCCGCATCGACCAGCTGACCGACAGTACCGGCCTGCGGCCATTTCTGGCGCGACCGGCCGGCAAGCTGTCGGGCGGGATGAAGCAGAAGCTGGGCCTGTGCTGCGCCCTGATCCACGATCCCGATCTGCTGATACTCGACGAACCCACCACCGGCGTGGACCCGCTGTCGCGCGCCCAGTTCTGGGAGCTGATCGCCCGCATCCGGCTGGAGCGTCCGGCCATGAGCGTGCTGGTGGCCACCGCCTACATGGAAGAAGCCGACCGCTTCGACTGGCTGGTGGCGATGGATGGCGGCCGCATACTTGCCACCGGCACGCCCGCCGAACTGCGCCAGCAAGGCGGCAGCGACATACTGGAAGAAGCCTTCATCGCCCTGCTGCCGGAAGAAAAGCGCCGCGGCCACCATCAGCTGGTGGTGCCGCCGTTCGAACCTGGTGCACAGGACGATATCGCCATCGAGGCGCAGGGGCTGACCATGCGCTTTGGCGATTTCACTGCCGTGGACGGGGTGGATTTCCGCATCCGCCACGGCGAGATTTTCGGCTTCCTCGGCTCAAATGGCTGCGGCAAGTCCACCACCATGAAAATGCTGACCGGGCTGCTGCCTGCCACGGCCGGTACAGCACGCCTGTTCGGCCACGAGGTCGATCCGCGCGACATGGCAACCCGGCGCCGCGTCGGCTATATGTCGCAGGCTTTTTCGCTCTACACCGAGCTGACCGTAGCGCAGAATCTGGAACTGCATGCACGCCTGTTCAGCGTGCCGGACGGAGAAATCGCTGCACGCGTGGCCGATATGGCCAGCCGCTTCGGCCTCAATGGCGTGCTCGATTCCATGCCCGAGCAATTGCCGCTGGGGGTGCGCCAGCGCCTGTCGCTGGCGGTCGCCATGGTGCACCGTCCCGAACTGCTGATACTCGACGAGCCCACCTCGGGTGTCGATCCGGTGGCGCGCGATATGTTCTGGGAGCTGATGATAGAACTGGCACGGCGCGACCGCGTGACCATTTTTATTTCCACCCACTTCATGAACGAGGCCGAACGCTGCGACCGCATCTCGCTCATGCACGCGGGACGGGTGCTGGTCAGCGCTGCACCGCAGGAACTGGTGCGCATGCGCGGCAGCGCCACGCTGGAGCAGGCCTTCATCGCCTATCTGCAGGATGCCACGGGCGCCAATGCCGCTGCCACAACGGCGGCGGCAAATGGCGCCAGTTCCGCTGCTGTCGCTGCCACGAAGGCTGGCACGACGGCTGTCACTGAGGTTGCCACCGATGTTGCTACTAAGGTTGCTACTAAGGTTGCCACTGACGTTGCCACTACAGCTGCCAGCGTGTCTGCGATAGCGCCAGCGCCAGCGCCAACGTCTACCGCCAGCCACTCGCCTGCCGCCGCCACGCGCGGCTGGCGCGCCAGTCTGGCACGCGGCTACAGCTACACGCTGCGCGAAACGCTGGAGCTGCGGCGCGATCCCGTGCGCGCCACACTGGCCCTGCTGGGCACGGCCATACTGATGTTCATCATCGGCTACGGCATCAATCTCGATGTCGAACACCTGTCGTATGCCGTACTCGATCACGACCAGAGTGGCCTGAGCCAGAACTACACGCTCAATCTGGCCGGTTCGCGCTACTTCATCGAACACCCGCCCATCAAGGACTACAACGATCTGGACCGGCGCATGCGCGATGGCGAACTGGCCATGGCGATCGAGATCCCCGCCGGTTTCGGCCGCGATTTGCAGCGTGGCGCCCCCGTGCAGCTGGGCGCATGGATAGACGGTGCCATGCCGCTGCGGGCCGAAACCACGCGCGGCTATCTGCTCTCGCTGCACCAGAGCTGGCTGGCCGATATGGCCGTGCACCGGCTGGGCATGCATCTCACCAGCGCAGGCAACATCGAAACCCGCTACCGCTACAACCCCGACGTCAAGAGCCTGCCGGCCATGATACCGGCCGTCATTCCCATGCTGCTGATGATGATACCGGCCATGCTCAGCGCCCTCTCGGTGGTGCGGGAAAAGGAACTCGGCTCCATTCTCAACCTGTACGTCACCCCGGTGACGCGCGCCGAATTCCTGCTTGGCAAGCAGCTACCCTACATCGCGCTGGGCATGTTCAACTTTGGCCTGATGACCATACTGGCCGTGACTGCATTCGGTGTACCGCTCAAAGGCAGCCTGCTGACCATCACGCTGGGGGCACTGCTGTACGTGATCTGCGCAACCGGCCTGGGTCTGCTGGCATCGAGCTTCACCCGCAGCCAGATCGCCGCACTGTTCGTCACCATGATAGGCACCATCATCCCCTGCGTGCAGTTCTCCGGCCTGCTCAATCCCGTCTCTGGACTGGAAGGGCCTGGCCGTATGATAGGCAAAATCTATCCGGCCACGCACTTCCTCACCATCAGCCGCGGCGTCTTCAACAAGGCGCTCGATCTGGCCCACCTGGGCTCGGCCTTCTGGCCGCTGGCCGTGGCCGTGCCGGTCATCGTGGTGCTGTCGGTGCTGCTGCTACACAAACAGGAGCGCTAGCATGAATACGCGCCTCAATCATATCTACCGCCTCGGCGTAAAAGAGCTCTGGAGCCTGCTGCGCGACCCGATGATGCTGGTACTGATCGTCTACACCTTCAGCTTCTCCATCTACATCGCCGCCACTGCCATGCCGGAGAGTCTGCACAATGCCGCCATTGCCATCATCGACCAGGATGCCTCGCCGCTGTCGGCACGCATCGCCTCGGCCTTCTACCCGCCCCACTTCAAGGCGCCGCAGATGATCGATGCGGCCCATGCCGATGCCGGGCTCGATCAGGGCGACTACACCTTTGTGCTCGACATCCCGCCCAACTACCAGCGCGATACATTGGCCGGCCGCCAGCCCGCGCTGCAGCTGAATATCGATGCCACCCGCATGAGCCAGGCGTTTACCGGCAACGGCTACATCCAGCAGATCATCGCCAGCGAAGTGGGCGACTTCCTGCGCCACCAGCAGGAAGCGCCGGCTGCGCCGGTCGATCTGGCGCTGCGCATGCGCTTCAATCCGAATCTGGAGCAGGCCTGGTTCGGCTCGCTGATGGAAATCATCAACAACGTCACCATGCTGTCCATCGTGCTGACCGGCGCTGCGCTGATCCGCGAGCGCGAACACGGCACCATCGAACACCTGCTGGTGATGCCGGTAACGCCGTTGGAAATCATGCTGTCGAAAATCTGGGCCATGGGTCTGGTGGTGCTGATCGCCGCGCTGGGCGCCCTGCTTTTCATCGTACAGGGAGCACTGCATGTGCCGATCCGCGGCTCCATCGCCCTGTTCGCACTGCTGGCGGCGCTGCATCTGTTTTCCACCACGGCGATGGGGATTTTCCTCGCCACGCTGGCACGCAGCATGCCGCAATTCGGCATGCTGCTGGTACTGGTGCTGCTGCCGCTGCAGTTGCTATCGGGCGGCAGCACGCCGCGCGAAAGCATGCCGCAACTGGTGCAGGATCTGATGCTGGCCGCGCCGACCACACACTTCGTTGCCGCAGGCCAAGCCCTGCTGTACCGCGGTGCGGGGCTGGACGTGATCTGGCCGCAGCTGCTGGCGATTACAGCGATCGGCACCGCACTGTTCGGCACGGCGCTGGCACGTTTCCGCAAGACCATTACGCTAATGGCTTAAGGTTGACGAAACTTGATATTTTTGATCTAAATCAATCATTTTTTTGACCGGAATACCTACGATAGTGGCATGTGAGCGGAGCGTCCCGCCTTCGTCCACACCACTCACGGAAGGAAATGTCATGTCTTACAAGACCATCTTGGTACAAGCCGACTTACCCGACGCAGTCGCCAACGGCATCCGTCTGGCGTCCCAGCTTGCCAACGACTATGAAGCACATCTGGTGGGCTTCGCCCTCAGCGGCGCCGATCAGGCCATCGCCCAGTGCAATGCTGCCGTGGCCGGCATGGTAGCTCTGCCCACCGATATGAGCGTCCTGACGGAAAAAGCCGATGCACAACTGGCGGCTTTTGCCAAACAGGCCCAAGGCTATGGCGTTTCCTCCTACGAA
>Ga0187844_10001250_pt1 | contig 19569 bp, 19 predicted proteins | sample SpaLakP09_SKY_50_FD_134517 | JGI IMG/M metagenome (GOLD analysis project Ga0187844, IMG submission 134517) | Oligotrophic lake water microbial communities from Sparkling Lake, Wisconsin, USA - SP09_SKY_50 | ecosystem: Environmental > Aquatic > Freshwater > Lake | place: USA: Sparkling Lake...
CGCCTGATTCGGCTGCGACGCAGATCTGCGCCATTTCACGCACCGTCTCCAGCGGGTAGCTGCCGGCAGCCGTTTCCGCTGACAGCATGACGGCGTCGGTGCCGTCGAGCACCGCATTGGCCACGTCGCTCACCTCGGCGCGTGTGGGCACCGGGCTGCTGATCATGGACTCCATCATTTGTGTGGCGGTGATGACAATCTTGTCAAACTCGCGCGCCATTTTGATCATGCGCTTTTGCAGCGCCGGCACTGCCGCGTTGCCCACTTCCACCGCCAGATCACCGCGCGCCACCATGATGCCGTCCGAGGCCCGCAATATTTCTTCCAGCTTGGGGATCGCCTCGGCGCGCTCGATCTTGGCAATCAGCCCGGGCTTGTGGCCGAACTCGGCAGCGGCCACGTTACACAACTGGCGCGCCATTTCCATATCGGTGGCACATTTGGGGAAACTCACCGCCACATAGTCAGCTTTAAAAGCCATGGCAGTGCGGATGTCTTCCATGTCCTTGGCCGTCAGCGCTGGCGCTGTCAGGCCGCCGCCTTGCTTGTTAATGCCTTTGTTGTTGGACAGCACGCCGCCTAGCCTGACAGTGGTGTGCACTTGCTGGCCTTGCACCTTGTCCACCACCATGACGATGATGCCGTCGTTGAGCAGCAGCACATCGTCGGCCTTGACCTCTTGCGGCAGTGATTTGTAGTCCAGACCAACGGCATGTACGTCGCCCAGTTCCGTGCGGGCGGCATCCAAAATAAAGGCTTGGCCATGCTCCAAGAAAACCTTGCCTTCTGCAAACTTGCCAACACGGATCTTGGGACCTTGCAAATCAGCCATGATGGCTACTTCGCGCCCCACACGGCGGGCCACTTCGCGCACCAGGGTCGCGCGGTCGATATGGTCTTGCGCCGTGCCATGGCTGAAGTTCAGACGCACCACATCCACGCCTTCGCGTATGAGGGCTTCCAACATAGCAGGATCGCTGGAAGCGGGACCCAAGGTGGCTACGATTTTGGTGGCGCGACGGATCATAGTGACAACTTTCTCAATCAAACCGCTGATGTCGGAGGAGTCTTATTGTCCCACGGGGCGAGGCTTTGGGTTACACCACAGCGTCAAGGGCTGGCACGCTGTTAATCACGCCACCGCCTAGGCATACCTCACCGTCGTACAGCACTGCGGATTGACCGGGTGTTACGGCCCATTGCGCTTGGTCAAAGCCCAGGCTAAACGTGGCGCTTTCGCTGGCCTGCAGCACACCGGAGCTATCGCTTTGGCGGTAGCGTGTTTTAGCGGCCAGGGGCAGACCGCATGCTGGCGCATTGCCGGAGATCCAACTTGCATCGGCAGCGCTGAGCGACTGTGAAAGCAACCAGGGATGCGCATGCCCTTGCACCGCCCACAAGGTGTTGGTCTGCATGTCTTTGCGCGCTACAAACCAGGGCGTGTGTTCGCCGCCACCCTTTTGTGCGCCGCGCACCTTCAGGCCGCCAATGCCCAAGCCCTGGCGCTGACCCAGCGTGTAAAAAGACAGGCCTATGTGCTGGCCAATGGTATGCCCTTGGGGGTTCTTAATCGGACCGGGTTCTTTGGCGATGTAGCGGTTCAGGAATTCGCGGAACGGTCGCTCGCCGATAAAGCAAATGCCGGTCGAATCTTTCTTTTTCGCGTTGGGCAGACCGATCTCGTCGGCGATACGGCGCACCTCGGTTTTGTGCAACTCGCCCACCGGGAAAAGGGTTTTAGCCAATTGCGCTTGGTTCAGCCGATGCAAAAAATAGCTTTGGTCTTTGGAGGCGTCCAGCCCTTTGAGTAACTCAAAAAAACCAGTGATTTCGTTGTGACGCACACGTGCGTAGTGGCCGGTGGCAATGCAGTCCGCACCCAGGCGGATGGCATGGTCTAAAAAGGCTTTGAATTTAATCTCGGCGTTGCACAAAATATCCGGGTTGGGCGTACGCCCGGCCTGGTATTCGCGCAAGAATTCGGCAAACACCCGGTCTTTGTAATCGGCGGCGAAATTGACGTGTTCGATCTCCATGCCCAGCACATCGGCCACTGCGGCGGCATCGATAAAGTCTTCTTTGGAAGTGCAATAACCGGGGTCGATGTCGGGGGCGTTTTCGTCCGGCGCGCGGTCATCATCTTCCCAGTTTTTCATGAAGATGCCCACCACCTCATGGCCTTGCTGCTGTAGCAGGTAAGCACTGACGGCGGAGTCCACACCACCGCTCAAGCCCACCACAATGCGTTGCTTTTTAGGGTGCTTCAGTGGGGTGCGCATGGCCAGATTTTAGGCTTGCGTTTGAGAGCGGTAGGCTACAGGCACGCAGACGCGGCCAGGCGCATGTGCACGACCTTCAAGCGCGCGGGCGCTTGCCGTACACGCCTGCATGGGTGTGCAGCAGGTCCAGGGGATAGCGTTGCCCGGTCACATAGTCTTCTATGCATTGCAATACCAAGGGGCTACGGTGCTGCAATGCGCTGGCGCGCACTTCTTGCGGTGTTAACCACAGTGTGCGCACAATGCCGGTATCGAGGACGCGCTGCGCATCGAAGGCGCCTAGCGCGCCACAAAACGCGAAGCGCAGATAGCTCAGGTCAGCGCCACCGGGCCTGGCCGGTCCGTCGGGCAATTGCACGCGGGCCAGGTAGATGCCGACCAAAGCCTCGGGCGTGAACGCAAACGCGGTTTCTTCCAACGTCTCGCGCGTACAAGCTTGCGCTAGCGATTCGCCGGGATCCAGGTGCCCAGCCGGGTTGTTCAGGCGCAGGCCTTCAGGTGTTTGCTCTTCTACCAGCAAAAACCGCCCCTCCCGCTCAATAATGGCTGCCACCGTCGTCGAGGGCTTGTAGCGCAAATCGTACATAGGTCGCGGCGTAGGTGGGCTGGGTGCTGTAAACGCGGCTGGTGGCGGCAGCGCTCTAGACCCCGGCTGCGCTGTTTGCAGCGCTGGGGCTGTGGGCGGGAGCGGCATGCGCATCCGGCGCTTGCGCCAGGGGCTGGGCCCCTTCGGCGGCGCGTTCGGCATACTTGTTGAATCGCCAGGCGCTGCCGTCCAGGGTGATGCGCCGCCAGGTGGCGCGTTTTTCTGCGGGGCTCATTTGCGGCCAGTGTTGCACTTCCGGAAAACTGCGGCCGCAGCCTTTGCAGGTTTCATCGCCCTGGCTGGTGGAGCAAATCGCGATGCAAGGCGTATCCGGCGTGCTGCCATACCAGGCCATCCAAGCCTCGTGCGCCGCACGCGGCATGCTGCGCTCGTCGGCCTCAGCCTCGCGGTAATACACCAGCAAGGCATAAATCTCGGCCAGTGCGCGCGTGGGGCCGGGCAGGGACACACCATCGGGCGAAGGGCTTTTGCCGCGCCAATAGTTGATAGCCGACTCGATATCGGTAATGTGAATGCCTGCCATGGGGGTGTGTAATAAAGAGGCGCGATGATAGCCCTACTGGCGCAGCCCCTGGCGCGTCGGCCTTGTCCCCACGCGGTCTGGGGTTAGCCGTGGCTTTTTTACACTCGGTCGGCTGAAGGGGAGTAGCCCCCCGTTGTCGGGTCGTCAATACGGACACTTGCTGTCCCGGCCCCACAGATGCCAGTGCTTTGCGCGCTGCGCCATCGGGCAAGACCTTCGCCGCACGTGCACGGTGTCGCCCGAACGCGGGCGTCAGGTGTCTTATGCCCGCTCCCGGGCCTCATTACAGGAATTCAAAACCGTGGAACTCTTTTCAAACGCCTGGTGGTCCGCTTTGCTGGCTATCGTCTTGATCGACTTGGTACTGGCTGGCGACAACGCCATCGTCATTGCCCTGGCCGCACGCAACGTGCCCGATCATTTGCGCAAAAAAACCATTCTTTGGGGTACAGCGGGCGCTATTGGTGTGCGCATCGTTATGACGCTGGGTGTGGTCTGGCTTTTACAAATACCGGGACTGATGCTGGTCGGTGGCCTGGGCCTGGTGTGGGTGGCTTACAAACTGCTGGCCGACCAGGGTGGCGGAGCGCATGAAGAAGGAGGCGCGAATACCTTTTGGGGCGCAATGAAAACCATCATCGTGGCCGATGCCCTCATGGGTATAGACAATGTACTGGGCGTGGCCGGCGCGGCCCATGGGGCTATGGATTTGGTGGTTATTGGCTTGCTGATTAGCGTGCCGATCGTGGTCTTTGGCAGTTCGGTGGTGCTGCGTTTGGTGGAACGATTCCCCTGGATCATCGGTTTGGGTGCCGCCGTGCTCGCGCTCACCGCTGCGCAAATGATCGCCAACGAGCCCTGGTTACAGGGATTTTTTGGTGCTGCCAAAGGCGTGATTGAGGAGCGTCAGCAATGGTCCCGCTGGGGCTTGTATGCGCTGGTGACAGCAGGCGTTTTGCTGGCCGGTTGGCGCAGCCAGCGCCGTGCATTGCAAGTGGCAGACCCGGTTTAACTCCGCTGGGGCCAAGCCCGGGCATTCGACTAGCGTTGTTGGTTGGCTTGCTCGCGAAGCAGTTGAACGATCTCGCGCGCACGCGTGTCAACGATGGCCGCTTCGATATAGTCCGGCCCTTGGCTACCCCATTGGCCCTTGCGCACCAGGTCCTGGGCGGCGCGCAAACGCCCAAGCGCCGAGGTCCAGTCCTGCTGCAGTCCATCGGCCTGCGCTTGCGCGCGGATGGCCGCTACCGCCCGCCCTTGGACTTCATAGGCAGCACCTAATGCGCGCCAGGCGCCTAGGTCGCGCGGATGGTCTACGGTCCACAGGTGCAACGCAGTGGCAGCGCGCGCCGCATCGTTGCCTAGTACCTGCACCTGGGCGCGCTGCAAAAGCTCTGCGCGTTCTAATGACATCTCTTTGGCACTGGCAGCGCGCACCGGCGTTGTCGGGCTGGCCATCGCCTTGGGCAACTGATCCTGGCTGAGCGCGATTTCGGTATTGAGCAGCCGCACCAAGCGATCGATCAAAGGCGGCACACCGCCCATGCCAGCCAACTGTGCAGCCAAGGCGCCCGCTTGGTCAAAAGCACGCAGTTTGAGCGCCGCGACTGCTGCGCCATATAAAGCCGCTGCTTGTTGCGCCGGCGCCTTAGCCGCCAGGACCGCTGGCAGCACATCCGCTTGCCAGCGCTGTAATCCATCGATACTGCTATCGGAGAGCACCCGCGCCCGCGCCGCCATGAGCAGCGCCTCCCAGTCGCTTTGCGCTGGTTTGTTAGAGGCCTGCTCCACGCCGATGCGGCTTTGCATATCGGCAATGCGATCGGTGCTCAGCGGGTGGCTACGCAGATAAGGAAAGCCGCCGCTGTCGTTGTTACGGCTGGACTGCTGCAATTTCTCAAACATGCTGACAAAGCCTTGCGGAGCAAAGCCGGCTTCACTGGCTAAGCCAAAGCCGGTGCGATCCGCCTCGCGCTCCATGTCGCGTGAGTAGTTCAGGCTACTTTGGATTGCAAGACCCTGGCTGCCCATGATCAAGGCATTGGCCGCGTCATAACCGCTGTTGGTGCACTGGTTGAGCGCATTGCAACTGGACTGGCTTTTGCTCGCCGCAATCAGACCCAAAATCATGCCGCCAATCATCCAGGGCGTTCGGGCTGCGTCTTTGTCCGTCTTACGGGCGAAGTGACGCTGCGTCACGTGGCTGATTTCATGGCCCAGCACCGAGGCCAACTCGTCGCGGGTTTGTACGATTCCCACCATACCCAGGTACAGGCCGAAATAACCGCCCGGTAGTGCAAAGGCATTGATGGCGCGTTCGCGGGATAAGAGTATTTGCCAGGCGAAGGTCTCGTCCAAGTCTGCCCGCAGGTCGCCGCGCGCGCGCGCCGCATGGAGCAGCGGCTGCCACAGACTTTGTACATAGTCGGTCAAAATGGCGTCATCGGTATAGTCCGGGTCGCGGTACAGGCTGCGCACGATGGAGTCGCCCAGGCGCCGCTCGGCAGCGGGAGATATCTCCGTGCCATCGCCCAAATCGGGCAGGCCGATGCCCCGCGCAGCGGCCGGCGGCGTGTCAGTTGCGGCGCTGGCGCAAAACCCCACGATTGGCAAACAGGCCGCAGCACTGAGCAAAGTGGCGAGCAGCGTTCTGGAGAGGGCGGGCAATGGGGCGGTGCAGCGGCGAGTACGGGTCATACCCGTATGATGCACGGGAACCATGAACGCGTGGTAAACGCCGGCGTTTTTTTATTGGCGGCGCCTAGGGCTTTGCCAGCAAACCCCTCTTGACCTAATCACCATGAGCAATCTCACCCATTTTGACGCCCAGGGCCAGGCCCATATGGTCGATGTCGCCGCCAAAGCCAGCACCCAGCGCCGCGCCATCGCCAGCGGGCGTATTCAGATGCTGCCTGCAACCCTGGCTTTGATCGAGAGCGGCAGTGCTAAAAAAGGCGACGTGCTCGGCATTGCCCGGGTGGCAGCCATCATGGCAGCCAAAAAAACCAGCGACCTCATCCCCTTGTGCCACCCTTTGGCGCTGACCCATGTATCGGTAGTGTTTGACCTGCTACACCGCGCCACCGACCCGCAAGCGCAAGACGGCGTGCGCTGCACTGCCACCGTCGAGACCGTAGGCCCCACCGGTGTAGAGATGGAAGCCCTGACCGCCGTGCAGGTGGCGCTGCTCACCATCTATGACATGTGCAAAGCGGTGGACAGAGGCATGGTGATGCAAGACATCACTTTGCTGGAAAAGCATGGCGGTAAGAGCGGTAGCTTTGTGAACCGCTGATTTATATCGCCGGCTGTTTTGGGGTCAATTCCATCGCTGAAATGTTTGTTGGCCTGACAGAAAATCGAGGGCGACTTATTTTTTGTCTGATTTGCTAGCCGGTGTGATAGCGTCTACGACGGCACCGGCAGCCTTTGCGGTGGTTTTGACCACGGTAGCCCCAACCGCAACGGCCGCGTCTGCCACGGCGTACACCGCACAGCCAGTGCAGGACAGGGAAATGAGTAAGGATAGATAAATGGTTTTCATAAGGCTTTCTCAGTGTGGCAAAGATGGGGCAGGTGAAAACCTTTGTCCCATAGTGTCCTATTAGACCGCACCGATTGAGCGCAAAGCCGCCAGGTGCCCTTAGGGCAAAGACAGCTGCGCATGGGCCGCTCGCCAGCGCTGGTAATCCTCTGGAAAAGCAGCAGCAAAACGCGGTGCGTACGTCGCGATCTTGTCTGCCCGTTGCAGCATGATGGCTGCACCGAGTATCTTTTCTACCACTTTGGCTTCGGGCGAAAAATGCAACAGATGCTCACCTAGCAGCAGCAAATACGGCGCCGTCTGCTCGGTCAGCGGCGTGACCGATAGCACCGCAAAATCTACATGGCCGCTGAAAAACCAGACGTCTTGCACCTTGGTATGGGTGTCGTCGCGGTAGGCGGGTGCGCGATTTTCTACGGTCATGTAGAGCTGGCTCATAAGCCAGTAATTCCAAGACACCATAGCGCACAGCAGCGCAAGCAGTGGCACGGCCAACCAGCGGGCGTACAGGGCAAGGCGGGGGCCCGCCGCAGAGGCCGACGCGGGCGTATTCGCCACTGAGGGGCTGGGCGCTCGCTGTGCCGGGTAGGCATGCAAGACCCACAGACACAGCAGGGTGGCCACTTGAAACGGCCCGTACCACAGCGGGTATTCCAGCAAACTGTGCAGCCCCACCATGGCCAGCAGGCCCCAGGCCACTTGGCGCTGGGGCACGCGCTCGGCCCATGGCTTACGCCGCAGCAGCCAAACGAGCAGCAGCGCGCAAATCAATAGCGCCAGCGGCAGCCCCAGCTCCACGGCCAATTGCAAAGGCAGGTTGTGGGCATTGTCCAAAATAGCGCAAAAGCGCACTCCCGCCAATGGCGTGGTGTACAAGGTCATGAAATGCGCAAAGTCCAGTTCGCCCCAACCCCAGCCGGTAAGCGGTTTTTGCGCGATCAGGTGAAGCACATTACGGTACAAAGCCATGCGACTTTCACAGCCCTGCGGCGGCTCGCGCATGCGTTCAAACACCGATCCGTCCACCCCCGCCGCCATCGGCAGGAACATGGCTGCCAGCACATAGGCCAGCACCATAAACCCGACCAGAAGCAGGCCATGCAAGCTGCGGCGTGCGCCGTGCGCATCGGGTCGCCAGCACCAGGCAAGCCCCAGTAACAGCAGCAGCTGAAGAAAACCGGTACGCGAACTCGATGCCGCTGAGGCAGCGCACACCACGGCCGCAGCTAGCAGCCCCGCCAAGGTCAACGCAGCGCTCATTTTTTGCGCCCGCGCATACTGCGCGCCCCACCACAACAGCACCAAGCCCATGCTGCATAAAGTGGCAAACTGGTTTCTTTGGCGCAAATTGCCAAAGGCTTGGCCTAGACCGGCGTAATTCACCCAATCTCCCAGTAGCTGCGACTGGTCAAAGTACTGCAGCAGTCCCATCAGCGCACTTGCACCCGCGGCCAGGGCCCAGCCCCCCAGCAGTACGCGCCATCTCGCTTCGCGGCCGGTTAACAGTGTGATGAAACACAGCCCCAATCCAGCCGCCCCCCACCAGGCGACCAGGCCTGAGGCGACGTTTACCGATGGGCCAAAGTTAAAAGGATTGAGCCAGGGGTAGGCCAGGCACAGGAGGGCGAAGCAGTAGGCAATGAATTGGGGTGGTAGCGGCACGCGGGGAATTATCGGCGGGCTTTGGCGGCCCCATCGCGGGATATTCTTGGCGCCAACGATTCCGATTGAGCAATAAATGCCAATGGGCGCAGCGGCTGTAAATAAGCTGCGTCGAATGCAATATTATGGATTCGTTGGTGCAGATGTGCTAAATGAACAGGGCTTCGGCGCATGTTTCGCATCAGCATCCGTTTTGCAACTCCAAGTGCCGCTGACTACACTGCCAGCGGTAGTGGTGTCCGCAGACCGGTAGTATTGGACGTACTTGTCTTTGACCGCATTAGAGCCCTTTATTTGGCAAAGAATGCCAGCCTCCCCCGTGGTTTTAACTGATGCGGTGACTGTTGCGCAGCGTTCGGTACCGCTCTTTAAGCCAATCTCACTCACCGTTGAAGTCGTATAACTCAGCGCAGTCGTCACACCTTCAATAATCTTGGTTTCGACTTGGTTTTTTGCAGACTGTATTTCCGCCAAGGCCGATGCCACCTGTGCCTTCGCAATATAGTCTTGGTACGCCGGCACCGCCACCGCCGCCAGAACGCCGATGATCGCGATCACCATCATCAACTCAATCAGGGTGAAACCCTTTTGCAGGCTGTTTTTCATAAAGAACTCCCTATCAACAAATAAAAAAAGTAGATGCACCTGGGTAGATTGGCAAATGGAGGTTTTAAAAAATTCTGGAAATACTTATCAAATGGTATATCAAATGAGGGCCGACAGGGGCTTTGCGTATCGTTAAATAAGATCAGCTATTGCTGGCCACACCTAGTCGAGCATAGCTATTGGCCTGGTATCCCAGCAAGGTGCAGCCGGTCTGTACGGCCTACTGCCAAATATTGTCGGTGCACATCGCGCTGCCGTTCGGCAGCGCTCAGGGCGCGGGCACGTCGGCCTTGTCATGGCGCTTTTGCAGCCAGCGTCCCAGCAGCAGCACCAGCGCTGCGCCCAGAGCCGGCCCGGCTTGGTGCAACCAGTGGGCGTTTTCCAGTAGCGGGGCCAGCACTTTGTCGCTGACCACAGTCTCGCCGCCCACCCAGCCGATCAGCGCCGCGCCAAAAGTCACCACAATCGGGAAGCGCTCCATCAGGCGGATCATCAAGGTGCTGCCGAAGATGACCATAGGGATGCTGATCGCCAAGCCCAGCACCAGCAGCACCATGTTTCCATTGGCGGCAGCGGCCACGGCGATCACGTTGTCCAGGCTCATGACCAGGTCGGCGATCAAGATGGTGCGTATGGCAGCCATCATGGAGCCGTATTGTTTTTCTTCGCCCTCGTCGTCGCCGTGATCAGAAAGCAGTTGTACGCCAATCCACAAGAGCAGCGCGCCGCCCACCATTTGTAAATAGGGCAGGGCCAGTAATTGCACCGCCACCACCGTTAGCACGATGCGCAAGACCACGGCCGCGCCCGATCCAAATAGAACAGCTTGTCTCTGTTGCTCCGGCGGCAGGCTGCGCGCCGCCAAGGCGATGACGACGGCGTTATCGCCCGACAGGATGATGTTGATCCAAATGATTTTCAGTAACCCAAGCCAGAACTCGGGGGTTTGCAGCATTTCCATGATTCTCTTTCTTATGCGGGCGTGATGCCCGTACCCCCCGGCGCTGGTGCTCCTGCGGGGGTGTCAGAGTGTAGCGATTGGTAGGACGCCGCTGAGGGGCGGCCTCCTTCTGGCGTGAAAGCCAGGCTTAAAGCATGGCTTTGAGAAGCTTAGCCATCTCCGACGGATTACGGGTCACTTTGAAGCCGCACTCTTCCATCACCGCCAGTTTGGCGTCTGCCGTGTCAGCGCCGCCGCTGATCAGCGCACCGGCATGGCCCATACGCTTGCCCGCGGGTGCGGTGACACCGGCGATAAAGCCGACGATGGGTTTTTTCATGTTCAGCTTGCACCAGCGCGCTGCTTCGGCTTCGTCGGGGCCACCGATTTCGCCAATCATGATCACGGCGTCGGTGTCGGGATCGTCGTTGAAGGCGCGCATGATGTCGATGTGCTTGAGTCCGTTGATCGGATCGCCCCCAATGCCCACGGCAGTGGACTGGCCCAGACCGATTTCGGTGAGCTGCGCCACCGCTTCATAGGTGAGCGTTCCCGAGCGCGAAACCACGCCGATGCGGCCTTTGCGGTGAATATGGCCTGGCATGATGCCGATTTTGATTTCTTCGGGCGTGATCAGGCCGGGGCAGTTAGGCCCGAGCAGCAAGGTTTTCTTGCCACCAGCGGCTTCTTTCGCGCGCATTTTGTTGCGTAATTCCAGCATGTCGCGCACTGGGATACCTTCGGTGATGCAGATAGCCAGGTCCAGGTCGGCTTCGACGGCTTCCCAGATGGCGGCTGCCGCGCCGGGGGGCGGCACGTAGATGACGGACACGGTGGCGCCGGTTTCGTGGGCTGCCTCTTTGACTGAGGCGTAAATCGGGATGCCTAGCACCGACTCACCGGCCTTTTTGGGGTTCACTCCGGCCACAAAGCAGGCTTTGCCATTGGCGTATTCTTGGCATTTTTCGGTGTGGAATGCGCCGGTTTTACCGGTAATGCCCTGGGTAATGACGCGGGTGTCTTTATTGATGAAGATCGACATGGCGGTTTCTTTCTGACGGTGGCGTGGGCTTTAGGCGTGGGCTTGGACGGCGGCGACGACTTTTTGCGCCGCTTCAGCCATGGTGTCGGCGCTGATGATGGGCAGGCCTGAGTCGGCCAGCATTTTTTTGCCGATGTCCTCGTTGGTGCCCTTCATACGTACCACCAGCGGCACTTGCAGGTTGACCGCTTTGCAAGCGGCAATAACGCCGTGGGCAATGGTGTCGCACTTCATAATGCCGCCAAAAATGTTGACCAAAATCGCCTTGACCTTGGGGTTTTTCAGCATGATCTTGAAGGCCTCGGTCACTTTTTCCGGAGTGGCGCCGCCGCCTACATCCAGGAAGTTGGCCGGTTCAGCGCCAAACAGCTTGATCGTGTCCATAGTGGCCATGGCCAGACCGGCGCCGTTGACAAGGCAGCCGATGTTGCCGTCCAGGCTGATATAGGCCAGGTCAAATTTGGAGGCTTCGATTTCGGCTGCGTCTTCTTCGTCCAGGTCTCGGTAGGCCACGACTTCGGGGTGGCGGTAGAGTGCGTTGGCATCAAAGTTGAACTTCGCGTCCAGGGCTTTAATATTGCCATTGCCTTCCAAAATCAGCGGGTTCACTTCCACCAAGCTGGCGTCGGTGTCCATATAGACCTGGTAGAGCTTTTGCAGCACATCGACAGCCTTGGCCGTGGAGTCGGCGGGCACACCAATGGCGTCGGCCAGTTTTTTGGCTTGCGCGTCGGTCAGGCCCAAGGCCGGGTCGACAATTTCGGTGATGATTTTTTCCGGCGTGTCGTGCGCCACGCCTTCTATGTCCATGCCGCCCTCAGAAGAGACAATCATGGCTACGCGCTGGCTGGCGCGGTCGGTGACGGCGGAGACGTAATACTCTTTTTGAATGTCGGCGCCGTCTTCGATCAGTAAACGGCGCACCTTCTGACCCAGCGGGCCGGTCTGGTGGGTGATCAGCTGCATGCCCAATATCTCGGTGGCCAGTTGCGTGACTTCCTCAACCGAGCGGGCCAGCTTGACGCCGCCGCCTTTGCCGCGGCCACCAGCATGAATTTGCGCCTTGACCACCCACACCGGGCCGCCGAGTTTTTGCGCGGCTTCGACAGCTTCTTGCACCGTGAATGCAGGTATGCCGCGCGGAACGGGTATGCCGGCATTGCGCAAGATTTCCTTGCCTTGGTATTCGTGGATTTTCATGGCTTTTCTCGTTTGAAACAGGGGCGCGGTGACTGGCGTTAACGCGCGCAAACCGGGGTGACACAGCGGGTAGCGCTAAGACGCGGAACTGTATCATGGTGCGGCGCGTCAATCTTGCCCCCTGCTTACGAGGCGCATGGGCCACTTGTGCCCCGGCTTCGCCAGCATTGAATGCCTTTTTAAAGCCCATGAAAAAAATCTTTATCGACGGCGAAGCCGGAACCACGGGCCTGCAAATCCGTGAGCGCTTGCTAGCCATGGCGCACATCGAGACGCTGCGCATAGACCCGGCCTTGCGCAAAGACGATGCCGCCAAGCGCGCGCTGATGGCGCAGGCCGATGTAGTGATTTTGTGTTTGCATGACGACGCGGCGATCGCTTCGGTCGCCATGGTCGATGCGCTGCGCCGCGACACCGGCAAGGCTCCGCGCGTCATCGACGCCTCGACAGCGCACCGCACCGCGCCGGGCTGGGTCTACGGTTTTGCTGAACTGTGCGCTGGCCAAAGTGCAGCTATCGCTGCGGCAGACCGGGTGGCCAACCCCGGCTGCTACGCTACCGGCGCGATTGCGCTGTTGCGCCCCTTGATCGATGCGGGGCTGCTGCCGCCGGACTTTGCGGTGTGCCTGCCTTCGGTTAGCGGCTACAGCGGCGGCGGGCGGAGCATGATGGAAGCCTACGAGGCGGGCAGCGCCGCGCCCTTTGAGTTGTATGCGCTGGGTTTGCAGCACAAACACATTCCCGAAGTCATGCATTGCAGCGGACTGATGCGCCGCCCACTGTTTGTACCCGCGGTAGGCAATTTCGCGCAAGGCATGCTGGTGCAACTACCGCTGCATCTAGACAGCCTGCCGGGCCAGCCCAGCGCCCAGGCCCTGCACGAAGCCCTGGTAGCGCACTACGCGGGCAGCCGCTATGTCACGGTGGAGCCGCCCACCGCCGACGGCAAGCTCGATGCCGTCGCCCTGGCGGGTAGCAATCAAATGGAGTTGCGCGTCTTTGCTAACCAAGCCGCTAACCACGCCCTGCTAGTGGCCCGTTTAGACAATCTGGGCAAGGGCGCCAGCGGTGCGGCGGTACAGAACCTGGAGCTGATGTTGGGGCTGTGAGAAGCTCAGCCCCCCTTGCCGCAAAACACTCCGACCCAAAACAGGAATGAGCCGGCCACGACGTTTTCAGGACAGCGGCATGCCAAAGCGCTCCCAGCGCGGCAGCCAGTTCTCTTTGAAGGCGACCGAAAGTACCAGGTGGTGCGCCCGGCCTACCAGCAAATTGCGGGGCACGGGGCCGATGTAGCGCGAGTCGGCGCTGTTATCGCGGTTGTCACCCATCATCCAGTAATGGTCTTCGGGTACCCGAAAGGCGGGCATCGAGCGTAGGGACGGCACGGTAGGCAACCATTGCACCGCGTTTTCCCGCTCACCCAGATGCTCGCGCAGACGCAATGCTGGCAAAACCGATTGCCCATCAATGGGCTCCTGCACTTGGACGCCATCCGAATACATCGCTGCTTCGCCATTGATGATGAGCACACCTTTGCGCATCTCAACCGTGTCACCCGGCAGCGCGACCAAGCGCTTAATCAGACGGGTGCCGTCTTTCGGCGAGAAAAAAACCACGATATCGCCTCTTCGCGGCTCGTCAATTCGCGAAACTGCAATATCGGTGAGCGGGATTTTTAGATCGTAGGCGACGCGGTTGACCAGCACCACATCGCCTTCAAGCAAGGAGGGGCGCATCGAGCCGGAGGGAATCGGGTTCCAGTCGGCGATGGCGGTGCGAAAGAGCCCGAATAAAAACAAAAAAACAATGAAGCCTCGGTTTTCGACCCACAACTTTTTCATGGCGCTGCTCCTATTTGGATACCCATTTTTAAAACTTTATCTTAATCCGCATCAAACGCCCCCGACACTACCCGGGCGATGGCTTCGCCGCCAAAGCCGCGGCTGGCTAAAAAGCGCACTTGCTTGGCGCGCTCGGCGGGAGTAGCGGCGGCTTGGCCGAATTTTTTGCGCCAGACCTCATGGGCGCGGGCTTGTTCGCTGGCGCGCAGCTGGTCCAGGGCCTGGGCCATGGCTTCGGGCTCCATGCCCTTGGACTGCATTTCCTGGCGGATGCGGGCGCTGCCGAGTTTGGCGCTGCGGCGATGGACGAGGGAATCGACGGCGCGCTGCTCGCTTTGCAGGTCTTTAGCGGCTAGCTTGTCCAGCACAGCGGCTAGTTCGCCCGGCGTCTCTTCAAATGGGGCGAGCTTGCGCTGCAACTCGGCGCGCGAATGCTCGCGGCTGCTGAGCAGGCGCAGCGCGCGGCCTGTGAGCGAGGGTTTGAGGCTGGTAGCCATGGCAGGCGTGAATACAGTGACTGGGAGCGATTTGCGAATCGCCCATCAGCGCCCGACGCCGGCAGGCTGCGCCGGGCGCGGGCGTTGATCGGGCTTTACGCAGCGGCTTCGGCTTTTTTACCGCCCTTGGCTTTGGCTTCGGGCACTTCCGCAGCGCCCGCCACAAGCGGGATGCCCAAGGACTCGCGCACCTTGTTTTCGATCTCGGTGGACAGGGCGGGGTTTTCACGCAAGAACTCGCGTGCGTTGTCCCGGCCTTGGCCGATTTTTTCGCCCTGGTAGGCATACCAGGCACCAGATTTTTCGATGATGTGGGCGTTCACGCCCATGTCGATGATCTCGCCATGGCGGCTGATGCCTTCACCAAACAAAATATCGAATTCGGCCGTCTTAAAGGGCGAGGCGACTTTGTTTTTCACCACTTTGACTTTAGTTTCGTTACCGATGGCCTCGTCGCCTTTTTTGATGGTGCCGGTGCGCCGGATGTCCAAGCGCACCGAGGCGTAGAACTTGAGCGCGTTGCCGCCGGTAGTGGTTTCGGGGCTGCCGAACATGACGCCGATCTTCATACGGATTTGGTTAATGAAGATGACCATGCAGTTGGTCTTTTTAATATGCGCGGTGAGCTTGCGCAGCGCCTGGCTCATCAGGCGTGCCTGTAGGCCGGGCAAAGAGTCGCCCATTTCACCCTCTAACTCGGCCTTGGGTGTCAGGGCGGCGACCGAGTCGACCACGATCAGGTCTACAGCGCCCGAGCGCACCAAGCTGTCGACAATCTCCAGCGCCTGCTCGCCGGTGTCGGGCTGGCTGATCAGCAGGTCTTGCAGGTTGACGCCCAACTTTTGCGCGTACTGGATGTCCAGCGCGTGCTCAGCATCGACAAAAGCGCACTGGCCGCCGATTTTTTGCATTTCGGCAATCACTTGCAAGGTGAGCGTGGTTTTACCGGAAGACTCCGGGCCGTAGATTTCGACTACCCGGCCGCGCGGCAGGCCGCCGACGCCCAGGGCGATATCCAAGCCCAGCGAGCCGGTGGACACGACCTGGATGTCTTCAATCACTTCGCCTTCGCCCAGGCGCATGATGGTGCCTTTGCCAAATTGTTTCTCGATTTGGGCAAGCGCTACTTGCAGGGCTTTGGCTTTTTCAGCATTGGCGGTGAAATTTTTAACGGGTGCGTCCATGTGTATCTCCTGTGCGTAAAAGGGCGGGGTTACTGGGGCAAACCGGCCTCTGGTATTAACTACAGGCTGGATGCTTGAACAGTAGTTTATACGGGTATTGAAACATTTAAATAGAAATATTAGTCAGTTTGTATTACTATATTGACAATGCCCAAAACCTGGAACCTGACGCAAGATGCTTGGCGCTACAACCATGTCGGCCATTGGCTGCGCCTGGCTTTGGAGCGCTTTGATGCCCGGGTGATGGCGCTGATGGCGCGCCACCCCGGCGTGTCCCTGGGACTGTCCAATCTGGCGCAGCGCGGCCAGTTGACGGCGGCGCACTGGCATGTGAGCCGCCACCTGCCCCTCCACGGTGCCCGCCTGACCGAGCTGGCCCAGCGCGCGGGCATGCGCAAGCAGGCCATGGCCACGCTGGTCAAGCAGTGCGAAGCCTGGGGTATGGTGCAGCGCGAAGGCGATGCGCTCGATGCGCGTGCGCGCCGCGTATGTTTTACGCCGACCGGCCTGGCCTGGTTGGCGGCTTACCAGGAGAGCGTCGCCCAGGCTGAAGCGGAGTTGCGAAACGCAGTGGGTGAGGAGGTAGCCACCGTGCTGGCGCTGGGCTTGGAAGCCTACGGCGGCGGCGCCTAGAATGGGTTGGCCAACGCACTGACCACACATAGCGCGCACAGCGCAAGGAGACAAGCATGCGTATATTGATCGCCGAAGATGATCAGGTACTTGCCGACGGCTTGTTGCGCGCCTTGCGTAATGCCGGCGCCGCGGTGGACCATGTGGCCAACGGCAGCGAAGCCGACGCGGCCTTGATGACCAATTCCGAATTTGACTTGCTGATTCTGGACCTGGGTCTGCCCAAGATGCACGGCCTGGAAGTGCTCAAGCGATTGCGGGCGCGCGGCTCGGCGCTGCCAGTTTTGATTTTGACGGCGGCTGATAGCGTAGAAGAGCGCGTCAAAGGCCTGGATTACGGCGCCGACGATTACATGGCCAAGCCCTTTAGCCTGCAAGAGCTCGAAGCACGGGCGCGGGCCCTGGTGCGTCGGGGCATGGGCGCGGCCAGCAGCAATATCAAGCACGGGCCGCTGTTGTACGACCAATCGGGGCGGGTGGCTACCATCGACGGCAAGATGGTGGAACTGTCGGCGCGCGAGCTGGGCTTGTTAGAAGTTCTGCTGCAACGCACAGGCCGGCTGGTGAGCAAAGACCAGCTGGTCGAGCGCCTGTGCGAATGGGGCGAAGAGGTGAGCAATAACGCCATCGAGGTGTATATCCACCGGCTGCGCAAGAAAATTGAAAAAGGCCCGATCCGCATCGCTACCGTGCGCGGTTTGGGCTACTGCCTGGAAAAAATCCCGAATTGAAAGTCTTCCAAAGCGAACAGCGCTCGCTGTTCGGCGAAATTCTCGATTGGATGCTCACGCCCATCTTGCTGTTGTGGCCGATCAGCCTGGTTCTCACTTGGTTGGTGGCCCAGGGCATCGCCGGTAAGCCCTTCGACCGCGCGCTGGAATACAACGCGGGAGTGCTGGCGCAGTACATCACGGTTCATCATGATCAATTGCAATTCTCCCTGCCCCAGCCCGCGCGCGAATTGCTGCGGACCGAAGACAGCGACACGGCTTACTACCAAGTGCTAGGTCCTCAAGGGCAGGTGCTGGGCGGTGATGCGGATTTACCAGCGCCGCTTCAAGATGAACGCAATCCGGTGGGTGAAGTACGTTTGCGCGATGTGACCCTGGGTGGCGTGGACCTGAAAGTCGCCTCCATGTGGGTGCGCCTGGACTTACCGGGCAATCAGCTGGCGCTGGTGCAAGTGGCCGAAACCATGGACAAGCGCGCCGTACTGGCTACCGAGATCGTCAAGGGCGTGATGCTGCCGCAGTTTGTGGTCTTGCCGGTGGCGGTACTGCTGGTGTGGCTGGCTTTGGCGCAAGCGATCAAACCACTCAATCGCCTTGAAGAAACCATACGCGCGCGCAAGCCCGATGACCTGAGCCCCCTGGACTCGCAGGCCGTACCCATGGAGGTGGTGCCGCTGGTGGCCTCGGTGAACGACTTGCTATTGCGCTTGAAAGACTCCATCGCTGCGCAAAAGCGGTTTTTAGCCGATGCGGCGCACCAGCTCAAAACACCGCTGGCTGGTTTGCGCATGCAAGCTGATTTGGCGCAACGCCAGGACGCCAGCGCCGATGAGCTCAAACAATCCTTGCGCCAGATTGGCCGCTCCAGCATTCGTGCCACGCACACCGTGAACCAATTGCTCGCCTTGGCGCGCGCAGAAAGTAGCGCCGCAGTGCTGGCCCATCAAGCTTGTGACATGGCCCGCCTGACCATGGATGTGGTGCGTGACTGCGCGCCGCGCGCGGTGGAAAAACAGATCGACATCGGCTACGAAGGGGCGCAGCCGGGCAGCGCCGGCGTGAAGATCAATGGCAATCCTACGCTCTTGCAGGAGATGGTACGCAACCTGGTGGATAACGCGATCAACTATAGCCAATCGCGCACCGATCTTGCCGCCGTGATAACCGTACGGGTGCTAACCGACGCTGTGGCCAAGACCTTGACCTTACAAGTGGAAGACAGCGGACCTGGGGTGGCGCTCAATGAGCAGGAGCTGGTGTTCCAGCCTTTTTACCGCGCCTTGGGTAATGAAGCCGATGGCTCAGGCCTAGGCCTGCCCATCGTGCTGGAGATTGCGAGGCAACACCGCGCCAGCGTGGGCTTGAGCGACAGTCGCCCGGGTCATACGCCACCGGGGGCGTGTTTTACGGTGCGGTTTAATGATGCACTGCCATAAACGATGTGGATAATCGCGCGTTTATCCAGGAGTAAATATGATGCGAGACAGTAGCAAGCCGACCCGCAAGCTAAAACCTATACCCAGCCTCATATTTGCCAGTCGTTGGTTGCAATTGCCCCTGTACGTGGGCCTGATTTTTGCGCAGGGCGTGTATGTCTACCACTTTTGGATAGAGCTGCTGCACCTATTGGAGGCCGCGTTTGGCAACCAAGCCGCCTTGCAGGCCCTGGTCACTAGCATGGGTTACCAGTCCGAGGCGCCGCTGACCGCGCTCAATGAAACGCTCATCATGTTGGTGGTCTTGGCGCTGATTGACGTTGTGATGATCTCCAACCTGCTCATCATGGTGATTGTGGGCGGCTACGAAACCTTTGTCAGCCGCATGCACCTAGAAGGCCATGCCGACCAGCCCGAGTGGCTAGACCATGTCAATGCTTCAGTGCTCAAGGTCAAGCTGGGCACAGCCATTATTGGCATCAGCTCCATCCACTTGCTCAAGACCTTTATCAACGCTGCCAACTACGAGCCCAAAGTCTTGATGTGGCAAACCATCATTCATGTGACGTTTTTGCTCAGCGCGCTGGCCATTGCCTACACCGACAAAATTTTAAACAGCACCACCAAGGCCTCTCACTAAGCCGGTGGTGGCTTGGGCGGATTAAAACTGATCCGGGTTTTTACCCTTGAATGGCGCGTAAAAAGCCTTGATACGGAGCATATCGGCATCAATGTCGCCGGTGGGCTCAAATGCGGGGCCCAGGCCGCTGACCTTGTTGCCATAGTCCAAAAACGACATCACGATAGGCACTTGCGCACCCACGGCGATGTAATAAAAGCC
>Ga0187844_10001253_pt1 | contig 19538 bp, 31 predicted proteins | sample SpaLakP09_SKY_50_FD_134517 | JGI IMG/M metagenome (GOLD analysis project Ga0187844, IMG submission 134517) | Oligotrophic lake water microbial communities from Sparkling Lake, Wisconsin, USA - SP09_SKY_50 | ecosystem: Environmental > Aquatic > Freshwater > Lake | place: USA: Sparkling Lake...
CGAGGTGATGTTCTTGCGCTCGCGCTTCTTTACGCGACCCGGTTCCTTGGCCATGTGTCTGTCTTACTTCTTCTTGCCGGCGATCGGCTTGGCGGGACCCTTGCGGGTGCGGGCGTTGGTGTGGGTGCGCTGGCCGCGGACCGGCAGGCCCTTGCGGTGACGCAGGCCGCGGTAGCAGGCCAGGTCCATCAGACGCTTGATGTTCATGGACGTCTCGCGGCGCAGATCGCCCTCGACGGTGTGATCGCGGTCGATGGTCTCGCGGATCTGCAGCACCTCAGCGTCGGTCAGCTGGTTCACCCGACGGGCGGATTCGATACCGACCTTCGAGGTGATTTCCTTGGCGGCGTGGGCGCCGATGCCATGGATGTACTGCAGCGCGATCTCTACGCGCTTGTTGGTCGGGATGTTGACACCAGCGATACGGGCCACGAAGCTCTCCAGATACGCGTTGACGGACGCAACAAACGCTCCGGTCAACAGACCAGGAGCGCCGACGTCCTTCGCGGAAGCGCGCCTTATACAGGGGATTCACGGCTCGTCAACGGTTGTCGGCCGCCCCGGACGGTCTCAACGCCCCAGATTGACGAAGGTGGTGACCCTCTGCCCCTCGACCGGTCGGCCGGAGGCCGTCATTGGCGGGCGATAACGGAAAAAGGCGGTCGCCCGCAGCGCCTGCTCGCCGAAACCGAAGCCGCGCGGGCTTTCCTCGATGATGCGGCAGTCGTCCAGGCGCTGATCGATGCGGATGACGCAATTGACCACGACCCGGCCCGGCGGGCGGCGCACACCGCGGACCCGCGGCGGCGCGACCGACTGGATCTCGGCCGAGGTGGCCGGGCGCAGGATCATCGGTCCGGTTCCGCCTGACCCCGGTCCGTCCCCGTCGCCGTCGCCTGTGCCGCTGCCGGTGCCCGTACCGCCCTGCCCCATGCCCGGCGTCGGGCCGGCGACCGCAGCCACGCCGACGACCAGCGCCGGCTCGGGGGCCTGAACGGGTGGCGCAGGCAGCTCACGTGGCTTGTCCGCCGGTTTGGGCGTCACATGGATGCGTGAGGGGGCCGCCGGCGCGCCCCCGCCCTGCGTCATCGCAGGGGCTGCGGGCGGTGGCGGTGGCGGCGGCGGGCGGAACAGGAAGACGCTGATCGGGGGTGCCGGATCGGGCAGCGGGACCGGCGCATCGACGCGGGCCATGATGCTGAACACGCCCAGATGCGCCGCGGTGACGCCCACGACGAAGCCCAGCTTGCGCAGCCGGTCCCGGGTCAACAGTGGAGCTTTAGAAGTCACGGGCCGATCCTATCACGCACGACTGAACGCGCGGGACACCGGATCGGTCAGGTCAGGTTCAGGCGGCCGGGCCGTCCAGCACCGCGTCGATGGCGGCGGCGACGGTGGCGATGGCCCCCATGCCGTCGATCTCGCTGAGCAGGCCCTTGTCGGCATAGTAGGGCAGCAGCGGTGCGGTGTTGCGGTTGTAGGCGTCGAGCCGGACCTTGAAGCTCTCCGGATTGTCGTCCGGGCGGCCCTGGTCGGCGAATCGAACGGCGACCCGATCCAGCAGGGCGGCGTCATCGACCTTGAGCCGGATCACATGGTCGATCTGCTTGCCCAGCTTGGCCAGCATGGCGTCAAGGGCCACAGCCTGGGCCACGGTGCGCGGGAAGCCGTCGAAGATGGCCCCGCCGGCGTCCCCGGCCTCTTTCAGCCGGGCTTCGATCAGGGCGATGACGATGGCGTCGGACACCAGTTCGCCGCGCGACATGATGGCCTGGCACTCACGTCCCAGTTCGGAGCCCGAGGCGATGGCCTCGCGCAGCATGTCGCCGGTCGAAAGCTGGACCATGCCGCGAGCCTCGACCAGACGCTTGGCCTGGGTGCCCTTGCCCGCCGCCGGCGGTCCGAACAGGATCAGGTTCATCGCCGCCCCTCCCCGGCCGGCTCTAGCGCCGGGCGGGGGCGGTGACGCCCTTGCCGGAGGGCTTGCCGCGACCGCGCAGCTTGGCCTTCTTGATCAGGCCTTCGTACTGGTGCGCCAGCAGCTGGGACTGGATCTGCGCCACGGTATCCATGGTCACCGAGACCACGATCAGGATCGAGGTGCCGCCGAAGGCGAGACCCGAGCCGAAGTTGGCGATGACCATTTCCGGCAGCAGGCAGACCGCGGTGATGTAGGCGGCGCCGATCACGGTCAGGCGGGTCAGGACATAGTCCAGATATTCCGCCGTCCGCTTGCCCGGACGGATGCCCGGCAGGAAGCCGCCGTATTTCCGCAGGTTCTCGGCCGTGTCCTCGGGGTTGAAGGTGATCGAGGTGTAGAAGAAGCAGAAGAAGATGATCAGCGCGCCGTACAGCAGCATGAAGATCGGCTGGCCGTGCTGCATCTGGGCGGTCACCAGCGGCAGCCAGTCCATCCAGGACGGCAGGTCCGCATTGGCGGTCATCTGCGCGACCGTGGTCGGCAGCATCAGCAGCGAAGAGGCGAAGATCGGCGGAATGACGCCGGCGGTGTTGACCTTCAGCGGCAGGAACGAACGCTCGCCCCCCGCCATCCGGTTGCCTTCCTGGCGCTTGGGATACTGGATGAGCAGCCGGCGCTGGGCGCGTTCCATGAAGACGATGAAGACCACGACCGCGATCATCATCACGGAGATGAACAGCAGGGTGAAGGGCGACATCTGACCCTGCTGGGCCAGGCCGAACATACGGGCGACCGTGCCCGGCAGGACGGCGACGATGCCGGCGAAAATGATCAGGGAGATGCCATTGCCGACGCCGCGCGCCGTCACCTGCTCACCGAGCCACATCAGGAACATGGTGCCGCCGGTCAGAACGGTGACCGTCGAGATGATGAAGAACAGGCCCGGGGTGTCGATCAGATTGGGCTGGGCGTTCAGGCCGAAGGCGATGCCCGTCGACTGGAACAGGGCCAGCACCACGGTCAGATAGCGGGTGTACTGGTTCAGCTGCTTGCGGCCGCTTTCGCCGCCTTCCTTCTTCAGCTTCTCCCAGGGCGGATAGACCGCGCCCATCAGCTGGACGATGATCGACGCCGAAATATAGGGCATCACGTTCAGGGCGAAGACGGCGAACCGTTCAACGGCACCGCCCGAGAACATGTTGACCATGTCCAGGACGCCGCGCTGGCTGTCCGGATTCTGGAAGAAGGCCAGGAAGGCCTCCGAGTTGATCCCGGGAACCGGCACATAGGTGCCGATGCGGTAGATCAGCAGCGCCAGGAGCGTGAACAGCAGACGTTTATGCAGCTCGGTCGCCTTGGCGAACGAGCCCATGTTCATGTTTGCTGCGAGTTGTTCGGCGGCCGAAGCCATATGTCGTCACCCCGACTGGTCAGAACGCGGCGCATCGGACCTGAATCCGGCGCCAGCGTCCAGATAGGCGAAGGGCGCCCGCTTAGCGAGGGCGCCCTTCAAGCTTATTTCTTGGCGGCAGTCCGCGTGGTGCGGGCCGAGATCTTGTTGGCGTCGCCGCGCGGTGCCTTGGCGGGCGGAGCCTTGCCCTTGGCGGCGTTGCGCTTCTCGAGGCGCGCAGCGGCCTTGGCTTCAGCCGCGATACGCTCCTGGACGACGGTGCCGCCGGCGGCTTCGATCGCCTTGACGGCGCCGGCCGAGGCCGACCAGACGACGAGGTTCAGCTTGGACTTGATCTCGCCGGTGCCGAGGATGCGCACGCCGTCCTTGACGCGACGGATCACGCCGGCCGCGACCAGGGCGTCGCCCTTGATCTCGCCCTTGATGTCCAGCTTCTTGGCGTCGATGGCGTCCTGGAGGCGCCACAGGTTCACTTCAGCCAGCTTCAGCGCGCCCGGATTGTTGAAGCCGCGCTTGGGCATCCGCATGTACAGCGGCATCTGGCCGCCTTCGAAGCCGCCGATGGCGACGCCCGAACGCGACTTCTGACCCTTGACGCCGCGACCGGCGGTCTTGCCCTTGCCCGAACCCGGGCCGCGGCCGACGCGCATGCGCTTCTTGTGGGCGCCTTCGTTGTCGCGAATTTCGTTCAGTTTCATGTGCCTGATCCTTTCGGGTGCTAGCGCCCGGGTCAGACCCGGACTCGGCGTTGAAATAATTGAAGGGCCGCTTCTAGGCGGCCCCCTTCAGCATCGCAAGACGCGAGACGCCCTCCCCCGGTTCGGGAGAGGGCGAAACAGCTTACTTTTCGACGATCTCGGTCAGGTGGGCGACCTTGGCGATCATGCCGCGAACCGAAGGAGTGTCTTCAAGCGTAGACTCGCGGCCCATGCGGTTGAGACCCAGGCCCGACAGGGTGGCGCGCTGGTCCGACTTGCGACGGATCGGGCTGCCGGTCTGGCGGACGGTGACGGTGGCTTTGGATTCGGTCTTGGCCATGGTCAGGCTTCCTGGGCTTCAGGCGCCGCTTCCGGAGCCGAGGCGCCGTCGTTGCGACGACCCATCAGATCGGCGACCTTCTTGCCGCGCTTGGACGCGACCTGACGGGGCGACGACTGGACCTTGAGGGCCTCGAACGTGGCGCGGATCATGTTGTAGGGGTTCGACGAACCGGTCGACTTGCCCACGACGTCCTGGACGCCGAGGGTTTCGAGCACGGCGCGCATCGGACCGCCCGCGATGACGCCGGTCCCGGGAGGGGCAGCGCGCATCATGATCTTGCCGGCGCCCCAACGGCCGTTGCCGTCGTGGTGCAGGGTGCGGTTCTCGCGGAGCGGAACGCGGATCATGGTCTTCTTGGCTTCTTCAGTCGCCTTGCGGATGGCTTCCGGCACTTCGCGCGCCTTGCCGTGACCGAAGCCGACGCGGCCCTTGCCGTCGCCGACGACCATCAGGGCCGCGAACGAGAACCGGCGACCGCCTTTGACGGTGGCGGCGACGCGGTTGATGTGAACCAGCTTCTCGACGATGTCCGAATCCGGACCGTCGACGGGAGCGTTGCGGTTGTCACGACGGTTGCGATCGTTGCCGCCGCCGCCGCGTTGGGGTGTTTGCGCCATCTGTCGCGTCCCTTAGAAATTCAGGCCGGCTTCACGCGCGGCTTCCGCCAGCGCCTTCACCCGTCCGTGATAGATGTAACCGCCGCGATCGAAGACGACGTCCTTGACGCCCTTCTCGATGGCGCGTTCGGCGATCAGTTTGCCGATCAGGGCGGCGGCCGCCACGTCGGAACCCTTGGCCTTCTTGCCCTTCTCGCCTTCCAGCGAGGAAGCGGCAGCGATCGTGACGCCGTTCAGGTCGTCGATGATCTGGGCCGAGATGTTCTTGTCCGAACGGTGCACCGACAGACGCAGGCGTCCGTTGGCGACAGCCTTCAGGCGGCGGCGAGTGCGCTCGGTGCGGCGCTGGGCTTGTTGTCGAAGAGAGAGAGCCATGACCTACTTCTTCTTGCCTTCCTTGCGCCGGACCTTTTCGCCCGTGTAGCGGACGCCCTTGCCCTTGTAGGGCTCCGGCGGACGCAGCTTGCGGATGACGGCGGCGATCTGACCCACGGCCTGCTTGTCAGCACCGGAGATCTTGATTTCCGTCTGCTTGGGCACCGCGAAGGTGACGCCGGCAGGCGGCTGGATGTCGACTTCGTGCGAGAAACCGAGCTGCAGCGACAGGGCGTTGCCCTTCATCGCGGCGCGGTAACCGACGCCGACCAGGTCCAGGCTCTTTTCAAAGCCCGTGGTGACGCCGACGACCATGTTGTCGACCAGGGTGCGCGAAAGGCCCCACATGGCCCGCGAACGCTGGTTGTCTTCGCGCATGGTCAGGTTCAGGCCGTCGTCGCCCTGGTTGACTTCGATCTCGTCGGCGACGGTCCAGGAGCGCTCGCCCTTGGGACCCTTCACCGAGACCGTCTGGCCGTCGAGCGTGACGGTCACGCCCTTCGGCACTTCAATGGTGCGTTTTCCGATACGGGACATCTTAGTAGACCCTGCAGAGGACTTCGCCGCCCACCTTGGCTTCGCGAGCCGCGGTGTCCGACATGACGCCCTTGGACGTGGAGAGGATCGAGATGCCGAGGCCGTTCTTGATCGGCTTCAGATCGGAGATCGCGGAGTAGACGCGGCGGCCCGGCTTGGACACGCGGGCGATCTCGGCGATGACCGGCTGGCCGTCGAAGTATTTCAGCTCGATCTCGAACTGCGGGAATTCACCGGGGTTCTGAACCAGCGAATAGCCGCGGATGTAGCCCTCGTCCTGCAGCACGTCGAGGACGCGCTGGCGCAGGCGGGAAGCCGGGGTGAGCACCTTGGAACGCTTGCGCATGTGCGCGTTCCGGATGCGGGCGATCATGTCGCTCAGGGGATCGTTGATCATCATGTCTGTCGCTCCCCTTACCAGCTGGACTTGGTCAGACCCGGGATCTGACCCAGGTTGCCGAGTTCACGAAGCGCGATACGGCTCATCTTGAGCTTGCGATAGAAGGCCCGCGGACGGCCCGTCACTTCGCAGCGGTTGCGAATCCGGTTGGCGGCCGAGTTGCGCGGCAGCTTGGCCAGCTTGAGGCGCGCCTCGAAGCGCTCCTCGAGAGGCAGGGATTCGTTGTTGGCGGTCGCCTTCAGGGCGGCACGCTTGTCGGCGTACTTCGCGACGAGGGCCTTGACCATCTCGTTGCGGTTTACGGCGCTTTTCTTAGCCATGGTTTCTTTCCCTTCCCGCTCAGTTCGTCACGAACGGGAACTTGAACTCGGTGAGAAGCGCGCGCGCCTCGTCATCAGTCCTGGCCGTGGTGCAGACGATGATGTCCATGCCCCACATCTGGTCGATCTGGTCGTAGTTGATCTCGGGGAACACGATGTGTTCCTTCAGGCCCATGGCGTAGTTGCCGCGACCGTCGAACGAGGTCGGCTTCAGGCCGCGGAAATCCTTCACGCGCGGCAGCGCGATCGTGATCAGGCGGTCGAGGAACTCGTACATCTGGTCGCCGCGGAGGGTGACCTTGCCGCCGATGACCATGCCTTCGCGCAGCTTGAAGCCGGCGATGGAGTTACGGGCCTTGGTGGCGACGGGCTTCTGACCGGCGATGGCGGCCAGGTCCTTGAGGGCGGCAGTCGCCTTCTTGGAGTCAGCCACGGCTTCACCGATGCCCATGTTCAGGACGATCTTGTCCAGCTTGGGCATCTGCATCGGGTTGGTGTAGCCGAACTTCTCGGTCAGCACGCCCTTGATGCGGTCGTTGTATTCGCTCTTGAGGCGCGGGGTGTATTTGGTGTCGGCCATTAGATGACGTCTCCCGTCGTCTTGGCGAAGCGGACCTTCTTGTCGCCTTCCATGCGGAAGCCGACGCGGGCCGCCTTGCCGTTGGCGTCGGCGATCGCGACGTTCGACAGGTGAAGCGACGCTTCCTTGTTCTTGATGCCGCCCTGGGGGTCGGCCTGGGTCGGGCGGGTGTGGCGCTGGACCATGTTGATCCCCTGCACCATGACGCGGTTCGTGGCCGGCAGGACCTTGGTCACCTTGCCGGTGCGGCCCTTGTCCTTGCCCGTGAGCACCACGACGTTGTCGCCGGTTTTGATCTTGGCGGCCATGACTACAGGACCTCCGGAGCCAGAGAGATGATCTTCATATGGTTCTTGGCGCGCAGTTCGCGGGGAACCGGGCCGAAGATCCGCGTGCCGACGGGCTCGTTCTGCTTGTTGACGATGACGGCGGCCGACTTGTCGAAGCGAATGACAGAGCCGTCCTTGCGCATGATGTCCTTGGCGGTGCGCACGACGATGGCGCGCACGACGTCGCCCTTCTTCACGCGGCCGCGAGGAATGGCTTCCTTCACCGAGGCGACAATGGTGTCGCCCACCGAGGCGTAGCGGCGCTTGGAGCCGCCCAACACCTTGATGCACATGACCCGGCGAGCACCCGAATTATCGGCTACCTCCAGGTTAGTTTGCATCTGGATCATAGGATCAGATCTTTCTGATTACGAAGCGGAGGCCGAGGAGTCCGACAGGACTTCCCAGCGCTTCAGCTTGGACTTGGGGGCGCACTCGATGATGCGGGCCTGGTCGCCCACCTTGAGGGCGTTGGCTTCGTCATGAGCGTGATACTTCTTGGACAGGCGCACGATCTTTTTCAGGACCGGGTGCAGCAGCGTGCGTTGGACGACGACGACGACAGTCTTGTCGCCCTTGTCGGAGACGACCACGCCTTCGAGAACTCGTTTCGGCATCTTCGTTTCCTTAAACCGCTGCGCGATTTGCACGCAGGAGCGTGGAAATGCGGGCGATGTCCTTGCGCACTTCCGAGACCCGATGGGTCTTTTCCATCTGGCCGGTGGCGGCCTGGAAGCGCAGGTTGAACTGTTCCTTCTTGAGCTTCAGAAGCTCATCGGCCAGCTGGTCGGGCGTCTGGGCCCGGAGGTCGGCGATCTTGGTCATGCGCCTACGTGCTCCACGTGCGAGACACCGGCGTCGAGGCGGGTGACCACCTTCGTACGGACCGGCAGCTTGGCGGCGCCAAGACGCAGGGCCTCGCGGGCGATGTCGTCCGGCACGCCGTCGATTTCAAACAGGATCCGGCCCGGGTGGCAGCGCGCCGCCCAGTGATCCACGGCGCCCTTGCCCTTGCCCATGCGGACTTCGGCCGGCTTGCCCGTGACGGGCAGGTCGGGGAACACGCGGATCCAGACGCGGCCCTGACGCTTCATCTGGCGGGTGATCGCGCGGCGGGCCGCCTCGATCTGACGCGCGGTGATGCGTTCCGGCTCCACCGTCTTCAGGCCGTAGGACCCGAAGTTCAGCGAGAAGCCGCCTTTGGCGGCGCCGTGGATGCGGCCCTTGAAGGCCTTGCGGTACTTGGTTTTCTTCGGTTGCAGCATGACTTAGCTCTCACGTGCCCGGTCGCGGCGCGGACCGCGATCACCGCGGGGACCGCCGCGTTCACGGCCTTCGTTGGACGACGGACCAGCAGCCTCGGCAGCCCAGCGCTTGTCCTGGGCCATCGGATCGTGCTCGAGCACCTCACCCTTGAAGACCCAGACTTTGACACCGATGATGCCGTAGGTCGTCTTGGCCTGGATGAAGCCGTAGTCGATGTCGGCGCGCAGGGTGTGCAGCGGCACGCGGCCTTCGCGATACCATTCCATCCGCGCGATTTCCGCGCCGCCGAGGCGGCCCGACACGTTGATGCGGACGCCCTTGGCGCCGAGACGCATGGCCGACTGCATCGAACGCTTCATGGCGCGGCGGAAGGCGATCCGGCGTTCCAGCTGCTGCGCGATGTTCTCGGCGATCAGCTGGGCGTCCGTCTCGGGCTTGCGCACTTCGACGATGTTCAGGTGAACTTCACCCTCGGTGCGCGCCGAGATGTCCTTGCGGAGCTTCTCGATGTCAGCGCCCTTCTTGCCGATCACGACACCCGGACGGGCGGCATAGATCGTCACGCGGCACTTCTTGTGCGGACGCTCGATGATGATGCGCGACACGCCGGCGGCGTTCAGGCGTTCCTTCAGCCACGTGCGCAGCTTGAGGTCCTGGTGCAGCAGCTTGGCGTATTCGCCGCCGCGGGCGAACCAACGGCTGTCCCACGTACGGTTGATACCGAGGCGCAGACCAATCGGATTGATTTTCTGACCCATCAGGCGGCCTCACCGGCTTCGCGAACCACGATGGTGATCTCCGCGAAAGGTTTCAGGATGCGCGACGAGCGACCACGAGCACGGCTCGCGAAACGCTTCATCACCAGGTTCTTGCCCACGAAGGCCTCGGCGACGACCAGGTTGTCGATGTCGAGGTTGTGGTTGTTCTCGGCGTTCGAAACGGCCGAATACAGCACCTTGCGGACGTCGGTGGCGATGCGCTTGCGGCTGAATTCCAGCTCGTTCAGCGCCTTCTGCACCGGCAGGCCGCGGATCGACTGGGCGACCAGGTTCAGCTTCTGAGGGCTGATCCGGACGTTCACCAGCTTGGCGCGCGCTTCGGTCGGGGCGACCCGACGGGGGTTTTTTGTCTGGGCCATCAGTTACTTCCTTTTGGCCTTCTTGTCCGCCGCGTGGCCCGGGAAGTTCCGGGTCGGGGCGAACTCGCCGAGCTTCATGCCGACCATTTCTTCGGAGACGGACACCGGCACATGCTTGAGGCCGTTGTGGACGCCGAAGGTCAGGCCGACAAACTGCGGCAGGATGGTGGAGCGGCGCGACCAGGTCTTGATCACGTCCTTGCGGCCCGACGTCGAGACGGCGTCGGCCTTCTTGAGCAGATACCCGTCGACAAACGGGCCTTTCCAGGAGGAGCGGGCCATCTTTAGCGAGCCTTCTTAACGTGGCGGGTACGGATGATGAACTTGTCCGTCGCCTTGTTCTTGCGGGTGCGGGTGCCCTTGGTGTCCTTGCCCCACGGCGTAACCGGGGTACGACCACCAGAGGTCCGGCCTTCACCACCACCGTGCGGGTGGTCGATCGGGTTCATGGCGACGCCGCGAACGTGCGGACGCCAGCCCATGTGACGGACGCGGCCGGCCTTGCCGAGGTTCTGGTTCATGTGGTCGGGGTTCGAAACCGCGCCCACCGTGGCCATGCAGCCGTCCAGGACCATGCGAAGCTCGCCCGAGCCCAGACGGATCTGGGCGTAGCCGGCGTCGCGACCGACGAGCTGGGCGTAGGCACCGGCCGAACGGGCCAGCTGGGCGCCCTTGCCCGGCTTCATTTCGACGTTGTGGATGATCGTGCCGACCGGCACCGAGCGCAGCGGCATCGCATTGCCCGGCTTCACGTCGACCTTTTCACCGGCAACCACCGAGTCACCCGCCTTGAGGCGTTGCGGCGCGATGATGTAGGCCTTTTCGCCGTCCTCATAGACGATGAGGGCGATGAAGGCGGTCCGGTTCGGATCGTATTCCAGACGCTCGACGGTCGCCGTGGCGAACTTCCGGCGCTTGAAGTCGATCTTGCGGTACAGCGTCTTGGCGCCACCGCCGCGGAAGCGAACGGCGATACGACCGCCAGCGCCCCGGCCGCCCGACTTGGTCAGGCCTTCGGTCAGCGACTTCTCGGGGCGGCCTTTATGCAGCTCCGAACGGTCGATCAGCACCAGGGCGCGACGGCCCGGCGATGTCGGATTGTAAGTCTTCAAGGCCATCTGATCAGAGCCCCGTGGTGACGTCGATCGACTGGCCTTCAGCCAGCGTCACGATCGCTTTTTTGATGTCGACCCGACGGCCCATGATGCCGCGGAAGCGCTTGGTCTTGCCCTTCTGGACGAGGGTGTTGACCTTCAGGACGTTGACCTTGAACAGGCTTTCGACCGCAGCAGCGATCTCATCCTTGGTCGAGGTTCCGGCAACGCGGAAGACGACCTTGTTCTGCTCCGACAGGATCGTGGCCTTTTCCGTGATGATCGGAGCCAGGATGGTGTCGTAGTGTTTTGCGGTGGGGTTGGCGCCAGCCATTACGCGGCCTCCTTCTTCGTCTTGGCAGCCGGTTTGGCGGCCTTGGCGGCCTCGGCTTCACGACGCGACGGGGTGTAGTCGGCGTAGGTGGCCTCGATGGCCTCAACAGCCGCCTTGGTCAGCACCAGCTTGTCCGCGCGCAGGATGTCGTAAACGTTCAGACCGGCGTTCGGCAGGACGTTGACCATCGGGATGTTGCGAGCCGCCAGACCGAAGTTCGTGTCGACTTCCGGACCAGCGATGATCAGCGTGCGGGTCCAGCCCAGCTTGCCGAGGGTTTCGCGCAGACCGGCGGTCTTGGCGTCCTTCAGCGAGAGGCTGTCGACGACAACCAGATCACCGGCGACCACCTTGGCCGACAGCGCGTGACGCAGGGCCAGGGCACGAACCTTCTTGGGCAGGGAGAAGCCGTGGTCGCGAACGACCGGGCCGAAGGCGCGCGAACCACCGACGAACTGCGGGGCGCGACGCGAACCGTGACGAGCACCGCCGGTTCCCTTCTGCTTGTACATCTTCTTGCCGGTGCGAGAGTTCTCGTTCCGGGTCTGGACCTTGTGGGTGCCGGCACGGCGCTTGGCCAGTTGCCAGTTGACGTAACGGGCCAGGATGTCGCCGCGGATGTCGGTGATGCCGAAAACGGCGTCCGACAGGTCGACGTCACCGGCGGCCTTGCCGTCGAGTTTGATGACCGAGAGTTTCATTACGCTTCACCGCCTTCGGTGGTTTCGACGGCCGGGGCCTCTTCAGCCGGCGTTTCAGCCGGTTGAGCCGCAGCAGCCGAACCGCCCTTGGACTTCACGCCACCGGGGAACGGGGCGTCGGCCGGACGGGCCTTCTTGATGGCGTCGCGAACCTTGACCCAGGTGCCTTCGTGACCGGGGACAGCGCCCTTGATCAGCAGCAGGCCACGCTCGACGTCGACGCGGAACACGGTGAGGTTCTGGGTGGTGACGACTTCCGTGCCGTAGTGGCCGGCCATCTTCTTGCCCTTGAACGTCTTGCCCGGATCCTGACGCTGACCGGTCGAACCGTGCGAACGGTGCGAGACCGAGACGCCGTGGGTCGCCCGCAGACCGCCGAAGTTCCAGCGCTTCATGGCGCCGGCGAAGCCCTTGCCGATGGTCTCGGCCTGGACGTCGACCTTCTGGCCGGCGACGAAGTGGTCAGCCGAGAACTCGGAGCCCACATCCATCATGGCGTCCGCATCGATGCGGAATTCGGTGACATAGGCCTTGGGCTCAACTTCAAGCTTGGCGAAAGATTCGCGCTGAGCCTTGTTGGTATTCTTGGCCTTTTTGGAGCCAGCACCCAGCTGCAGGGCGACATAGCCGTCCCGCTCCTGAGTCCGCTGACCCACGACCTGACAGCCATCCAGCTGCAAGATCGTGACTGGAACATGCGCGCCGTCTTCAGCGAAGACACGCGTCATACCCAGTTTCTTGGCGATCACGCCCGTGCGCATCGGATCCCGCCTCTTTCTTATTAAATCTTGATCTCGACATCCACACCGGCGGACAGGTCGAGCTTCATGAGCGCGTCCACAGTCTGCGGGGTGGGGTCGACGATATCGAGGACACGCTTGTGCGTGCGGATTTCAAACTGCTCGCGCGACTTCTTGTCGACGTGCGGCGAGCGGTTCACGGTGAACTTTTCGATCAGGGTCGGCAGCGGGATCGGACCGCGAACGGTCGCGCCGGTGCGCTTGGCCGTGTTGACGATTTCGCGCGTCGAAAAGTCGAGGACGCGGTGATCGAAGGCCTTGAGCCTGATGCGGATGCTTTGATCCATATCGGTAGCTATTCCCAAGCAGGCGAACCTGCGTCCCTGTGAACCATTTCAAAGACCGGAGGTCTTCAGGCCGTAAGGCCTTCAGAGTACGCACGTCCGCAAAAACGATCGGCCCACGCAGCGAACCGCGAAGGCCGTTGAAGTCCTGGGTCACTGCAAAGAACAGGGTCTCAGGTCGTTCCTGCGAACCGCGTCTGCATCCCAAAATCACGCGGGGTGCACAGCCGGTCCAACAAGAGTTGGCGCTTATGACGATTGAGTCCCGCTTCGTCAAGCGGCGAAACTGTGTCGGAGCCCCGGTTTGCGCCTATTCGGCGGGGACGCCCCGCAGGACATCAGGTCGGAGTCCGTATTGTCGACCGGCCGGAAGCCGCCCCAGGGCACGCGTGTGAACAACGCCGGCCGATTGGACCGGTCGGCGCGGTCGAAACGCGCCCCCGCTGATCTGGTTCAGAACCATCCAGGTCAGCGCGTCCGGCGGCGTCTGTGCCGTCGCCGGCGCGGCAACGGCCAGTATAAGGAGGGCGCTGGGCGCGGGACTGACGGCTTTCATGGCCGAGTCTTCACCTGGACAGCGCCAGTCCAGGTAACGGGCACCCTGCCCCGGTCCCTCCACTTTCTGACAGTGAGGCAAAGGTCCGCCGCTATCTGTCCGCAGGATCGCCGCAGCGGCGCCACATTGCGTGGCCGGTTGGACACACCGGTCCCAAGCCGCTGTTTTGTGACGACTTTGTAATAGCAAAGCCCGGATAGGCGCTGATAGCGGGGCGGTCTGGCGTTGCGTCTCCCCGACGCCGCCCAAAAAGGAAAATCCATGAAGTCTCTCCTCCTCCTCTCGACCGCCATCGCCACCCTCGCCGCCGCCCCCGCCCTGGCCCAGGACGGTCCGGCCGGCTCGATCGGCGTCAGCTACACCGACACCAGCATCGACACCGGTCTCGGCGATGCCGACCTGGAAAGCTGGTCGCTGAACGGCGTCTCCGCCATGCCGGCCTTCGGTGAGTGGACCGTCACCCTCGCCGCCGACGTCACCAACACCGAGTTCCTCGGTGACGACGAGACCGCCGGCACCGGTTCGGTCGGCCTGTCGCGGATGTTCGGTTCGGACATGCGCCTCGGCGGCTTCGTCGCCGCGTCTGACGCGGGCGACGACACCGCCTGGACCGGTGGCTTCCGCGCCCAGAAATACCTGGCCAACTCGACCCTGACCGGCGTCGTGGCCTACACGGACGTCGACGGCGTCGAGATCTGGACGGCCGGTGCCGACGCCGCCTTCTACGTCACCCCCAGCCTGCGCCTGAACGCCGGCATCACCTATGACTCGGTGGACGAGGCTGACGTGGACGCCTGGACCTACGGCATCGGCGCTGAATACGACATCGGTGCCACGCCGTTCTCGGTCACCGCCGGCTACGCCCGTTCGGACCTGGGCGACCTCGACCTCGAAGTCGACAGCTTCAACGTTGGCGTCCGCTACTCCTTCGGCGGCGACCAGCAGTCGCGTGACCGCGCCGGCGCCGGTGCGTCGGGCGTGGGCATCGGCTCCCTGCTCGGCATTCTGTAAGCCCAACCGGCTCACAGACTAACAGACAGAACCCCCGGCGGAGCGATCCGCCGGGGGTTTTTGCTGTGCGTGCGTCCGCCCTGCAGCGGGCAAGGAAAAAGGCCCGGAGGGTTCCACGCTCCCGGGCCTTCTCACTCGCGGCGGCTGAGGGGGATCAGCTGCCGATGCGAATATCTCCGCTGCCGGCGATGGAGCGGCTGACGGCGCCGGTGGCGCGGGCGATGGTCACGTCGCCGCCACCGAGGATCGAAAGATCCACGTCCACGGCCACGCCTCCGAAGTTCACATCGCCCGAGCCGGCGATGCTGATATCGACCTTGGGGCTGGTGCCGTCGCGGACCAGCACATCGCCCGAACCGGCGACGGAGACATCCATCGGGCCGTCGATCCGGGCCACAACGACATCGCCGGACCCGGCGATGGCGACCTCAAGGCCACGGGTCGCGCCCGCCGTTGTCGATCCCGATCCGGCGATGCTGATGTCGAGCGACGTCGAGGTGCCCGCACGAATGTCACCTGATCCGGCAATGCTGAGCGACACGGGCCCGTCGGTATTGGCCACATTCCAGTTGCCACAGCCGCTGCTGCCCAGCTCGACCGAGGACGCGCCCCGCCCGACCGAGCCGAACACCGCGCCCGAGGCCGAGACATCGACCTGGCGGGGCGTGCGGATGACGATCAGCGGCGCATCGGAGATGTTGATCCGTCCATGGTCGCGGACCTCGACCGAGGCACCGTCGCCGGGGCGCTGGGCGTTGTCGGGACCGGAGCGGCAGTCCTGAATGCTGTCGCGGCGATTGAGGAAGCCGCGGCGGCGCAGGCCCCCGTCGATACGAACCTCATTGCCGACGCGGGTCACCTGGATGGCCGGCAGGCCGGACGAGCCCTGTTGGACCTCGACGGCGATGTCCGCGCGATCCTCGACGATGACGGCGACGCGGGCGACGGCGTGGTCGATTTCGACCTCGGGGCCATCCTTGGCGAAGGCGGGTGCCGCCATGGCGGCGACGACGGCGACGATGGCGGACGTGATAGCAGGCTTCATGGCACGGGTTCCCTCTCCGGACTGTGCCCGAAAGGTGCGACCGCCTTGCCGCCAAGTCAGCTTAAATCGAGGTCATGACCTCGTTGTAAGGAACGGCCCGCCGCGCGTTCAGCCGCGCAAGGCCCCTGCCCCGTCCGCCACGCCGACCTCCGGTTCGAAGTCGCGTTCGAAGCTTTCCAGCCGGCTCTTCAGCGCGCCGGCCCGCTTCAGGGCCAGGGAAGCGGCCCAGCGGGCGGCGAGCTCGGGCGTGGCCATCCGGTCGGTCATGCGCGGCCGGGCACCCCGGCTGCGCAGCACGGCGTTGGTAAACAGGGCCCCGTTGCGCAGGCGCGAGGTCCAGGTCTGGAAATCCATCGACAGGGAGACGCAGAAGCGGTCGAGGTTCTCGACCCGGTGCGGCGCATAGATCGGCCAGGTCAGGGCCTGGCCCGGCTCGAGGTCCACGATCTGGGCGTCGGCCTCGAAGGCGCGGACATAGGGCAGTTCCTCGGTCGTCTGGCGCGAGACCACCTGTTCCATGTCGACCTCGGCCAGATGGGCCTCGTCGCCCGGATAGACGAAAATCCGCTTGCGGCCGCGCATGTGGAACAGGACCACCCCCGCGGCATCGAAATGATAGGGCACCCGCGCCTTGGGCGAGGACAGGATCAGCTGGCCGGCATTCTTCACCGCCCGCAGGCCCGGATAGGCCGCCTGCACCTTGCCGAACTCGCCCATGGCCGCGGCCCAGAGTTCCGGCCAGCCGGTCTCGACCGAGCGTAGATTGACCCACAGACGACCCTGCTGGATCGCCGCGAGCAGCTCGGCCCCGTCCAGCCTGCCCCGCGCGCCGGTGCGCAGCGAGACCTGACCCTCGTCGTCATAGTCGTACAGGTTGATGTCGAACAGTTCGGCCGGATAGCTGTCCAGCACGGCGGCCAGCGCCTCGTCGGTCGCGAAGCCCTGCTCCACCAGACTGTGAGGATGGACCCCGGCCTCGGCGATCGGGCCGGCGTAGCGGGTGCGGGTCTGGAGGTTGCTTTTCATCTGTCTCAGGCCGGAATGCGGTTGGCGGTCGTACGGACCTTGGCAAGGGCGGCGCCCGCCGCCTGCATGGCGCCCTTCATCCGGGCCGCCGGCGTGGTCTCGCAGGCCTCGATAGCGGCCCAGCGACGGCGCACGCTGGTGCGCAGCCGTTCGCCGCGCCCACTGCCCGCCAGATTCAGCGCCCCGACGGCCGCCTGGCTCATGGTCGCGCCGAGGCCGGGCCTCAGCACCACGGCCTCGCGCACCAGCTTGAAGCCGTTGCAGAAATATTTCTTGTAGTGCTCGCCCTCGAACCCGAAGTCGAAGGTGCGATAGCCGCGCGCCGAGGCCAGTCGCATGGTGTCGAGGCTCAGCAGGATGCCCGGCGAGCAGCGCGCCAGGCTGGGCTCATAGCCCGGGAACCAGAAATGATACTGGTCCCCTGCGTGCAGCGAGTACTCCACCGCCGTCAGCCGGTCGCCGGCCCACAGGGCGGCCATCGAGGCGCCGAAGCCGGCACCGTCTTCCTTGAGCAGGGCGTGCAGCAGCTCGGCGGTCCAGCCGCAGGCGAAGATGTCGTGCCGGCCCGTGCGCCGGTACTGGTCGCGCTTGAGGTCGATCAGCCAGTCCAGCAGCGCCGGATCGCGCAGGTCCTCCTCGACCCGCATGGGACCGAGTTCGGCCTCCATGCTGCGACGGGCCCGCTCCTTGTCCTTGAAGAATTTGCCGTGGGTCGCGCGGCGCTCGGCGTACCAGCCGTCATAGCCGGCGTCGCCGAGCTCGACCTGGACCGTGCGGCGGTCCTCGCCGAGGGCGGTCGGCCCGACCCAGGCGGTGAGGTTCAGCCGGGTGGCGTCCAGCGCCCCTGCGGCCTCTTCCAGCGAGGGTGCCGCGCCGGGGAAGGCGATGAGGCCGTGATAGTCGTTCATCGGCGCCGCCAGCGGCTGCATCGCGCCGCCGCGCCGCTGATGCGGGAAGAAGCCGACGGTCTCGCCGCCGCGGGAAAACACCGCCACCGCCGCCCTCGGGCTGACCTGGCCGGCCACGCGGGCGAACTCGGGACGGAAATAGGGACTGGCCAGCGCGGGGTTGGCGGCCAGCATGGCGCGCCACGTCGTCCACTCAGCCTCGCCGAGCGTGTCGATCCCGACGATGTCTACCTTCAGCGAAGTCATGCAGCCGTCCTTCGGCGCCCATGACGGACGCCTCTCCCCACGACGTCTAACCCGGTGCCCGTTTCAGGCCGGTGAGCGTTCATGGTGAACGAAGTCTGTCCGGAGCCTTGGCGCGGGACGGGCGTTGCCCCTGCAGGCAATTCAACGGAGCACCCATGTCCACACCCGGCCGGCCCGACAATCGCGAAACCGAGACGGAAGACCAGCGAACGCCTGCGCGCGAGGGCGAACCGCCGCATCCGGCGACAGAACCTGAGGGCTCGGAGGACTCATCCAACTCCGGCGAGACCGCCACCGATCCGGCCACGGGCAAGCCCAATCCCTGACCCGCGGTCCGGTGCCGCGACCGTGCTGGAACAGGCGGCCGAGTGAGGGGTTCGGACCGGACCTCAATCATCCGGAATCCCATGTCCTTTCGCCTGATCCTCGCCTCCGCCAGCCTGCTCGCCCTTACCGCCTGCCAGGCACCGGCTCCGGCCGGGTCGCCCGAGCCCACCGAAGCGGCCGCGCCCCAACCGCTTCTGACCGCAAGCCAGATCGAGGCGGGTCTCCCCCGGCCGGACCTGCGTCCGGCGAGGCCGCCGTCCGGGGACGCAGCGCCGGCCGCCTATGCCCCCGACGCCGGCATGGTGCGGCTGCAGATCCTGCTGGACCGTTCGCGCTTCTCACCGGGGGTGATTGACGGGCTGGGCGGCGAGAATACCCGCCAGGCCATTGCCGCCTGGCGCAAGGCCAATGACCTCGGTGAGACGGGGGACGCCGACGCGGCCCTGCTGCAGGCCCTCGCCGCCGCCGATGCGGCGCCGGTCATGGCGCGCTATACCCTGACCGCCGCCGACCTCGCCGGGCCGTTCAGCCCGCCCGCCGGCGCCGATCTGGCCACGACCGCCCGCGCAGGCACGAATTTCACCAGCGCCCTCGAACGTCTGGCCGAGCGCTTCCATGTCACCGAGGCGCTGCTGCAGGGGCTGAACCCCGGTGTCGACTTCCGGCGCGCCGGTCAGGTCCTCGTGGTCCCCGCCGTCAATGACACACCCCTGACGGGGGTGGCCCGCATCGTCATCGACAAGACCGAGCGCTCGGCCCGCGCCTTCGACGAGGCAGGAACCCTGCTGGCCTTCTACCCGGCCACCATCGGCTCGAGCGAGCGCCCGGCCCCGTCCGGCACGGTCACCGTGGTCGGCGTGGCCCCTGAGCCGAACTACACCTACGACCCCGATCGCGTCAGCTACGACCGCGGCGACGAACGGATTGTGGTGCCGGCCGGTCCGAACAATCCGGTCGGCACGGTCTGGATCGACCTGTCGCGCGACACTTATGGCATTCACGGCTCGCCCGACCCGTCGAAGATCGGCAAAACCGCCTCGAACGGCTGCGTCCGCCTGACCAACTGGGACGCCGAACAGCTGGCGGCAGGGGTCAAGCCGGGCGTGGTGGTGCGGTTCATCTGACCGGGCGGCGGAGGCCCTGTCAGCAAAACGGCCCCGGAGTTTCCTCCGGGGCCGTCTGCATTCAGATCGTCAGAAGATCGCTTACTCGGTGATCTTGGAGACGACGCCGGCGCCGACGGTGCGGCCGCCTTCACGGATGGCGAAGCG
>Ga0187844_10001258_pt1 | contig 19507 bp, 9 predicted proteins | sample SpaLakP09_SKY_50_FD_134517 | JGI IMG/M metagenome (GOLD analysis project Ga0187844, IMG submission 134517) | Oligotrophic lake water microbial communities from Sparkling Lake, Wisconsin, USA - SP09_SKY_50 | ecosystem: Environmental > Aquatic > Freshwater > Lake | place: USA: Sparkling Lake...
AACTTTTACATTGTTTCTTACAAGGATGCTTGCATTCCGGGTGTCTGTGTTCACGCGAGTCTCCAACGGGATTTGATGGAAAGCATTATTGCAGATCTCAGTGATTGATGTGCCTAGATTTGATGTATCTTCTGCGGCAGTGCTGGCGTCCCAATGGCCAGCCTGCCAGGCCCTTTCGGTCAGGTCATCATTAATCTGATTAATCAGAGTGGCGTCCATGCCTCCAAACTTGGCCCTAGCATCTGAGGCACCATCGCCAAGCCACCCGGCAGCACGGTTCTGATGTTGCTGCAACTGGTCTAGCGATCGATTACAGGGTACTATGACCCAATTGCTTGAACGACATGACGGCGTCGTGTTTTCCGTCGACAAGGAGATCCATGCGGCAACGGAGACTTGGTCCCCAGGGCACAAAAGTTGCCCTGTTTATTGTGATGATCTGCGCTCTTGTAGCGGCAGCGATACTGACCTACCAAGCTGGCGAACGCGGGCGACGACAGACGCTGAGTGCCTACGCTGCGCGGATGGGCGCTTCCGTCAACCTGCGCAGCGAAGCCGTCTCCACCGTGCTGGCGTCGCTACGCCGCGACGTGGTCTTCCTTACCGAAGTGCCGCCTGTCGGTGGCGTCATACGCGCCATCGCCAATGATGGTTACGACTCTCAGGAGGCAACCAGCGGTCGCCTGTGGGAACAACGCCTAGCGCAGATCTTTAGCAGTTTTATCCAGGCCAATCATGAGTTAACCTGCATCCGCTTGATTGGTCTGGCAAACGGCGGCAAGGAGATCTTGCGCACGCAGCGCCGCGACCAGAAGGTCGCCACCGTTCCCGCGAACGCATTGATGCGCCTGGGCTCAGACCAATTTTTCCAGGCGACGCGCCAGCTCGCTGCGGGTCAGGTCTATCTGTCTGAATTTCGCCAGGAACAATTGAATGGCTGCGCCTATGGCCCCGATCAGCGGGTGATCCACGCCGCCACCCCGGTGTTCAATGCCAACGGCTCGGTTTTCGGGATGCTGGTCCTGACCGCGGACGCGGATGCCGTACTGGCCAGCCTGCGCAGCAGCCTGGCGCAAGAGTTCCAGTTATTTCTCACCGCCCCAGATGGTAGCTACCTAATCGCCCCTCGCGCCACAGTGCCACGCACCAGCTGGCAACGCGACTACCACAACGTCTCCGACCCGACCGACAGCGGCCTCGGCTTGCATCGGCTTGCCGGTCCGGGTGGCGATCTGCACGCCCGCAGCGCGCCGTTGCAGTTTGACCCCGATACATCCGCGCGCAACCCGACGCTGACGCTGGCTTTGCCGGACAGCGCGGTCGAGGCGGCTGCGGTGGCCGCGCGCTGGTCGCAGTTGCGCATTCTGGCGGGCATCGGCATCGCAGTGGCGCTGGTCCTCTATCTGCTCCGCACAACGCAGCGCCGCGCCAGCAAACAGATCGAAGAGCTGGCGGCCATCGTGCGCAGTTCGCACGACGCCATCATCGGCAAGGACCTGGACGGTCGCGTCACCAGCTGGAATGACGGCGCCCAGCGCATCTTCGGCTATACCGCCAAGCAGGCGATCGGCCAGAAACTGTCCGAGCTGATCATCCCGGACTTCGCACTTGACCAGGAGAAGGCCATCCTGGCGCGGGTGACCGCCGGCGAGGTCGTATCCAATCAACACACCCAGCGCCACCGGAGCGACGGCAGTCTGGTCGACATCGCGGTGACGGTCTCCCCCATTCTGGACGCTGCTGGCCTCGTGGTCGGCGCCGCCAAGACCGCCCGTGACATTAGCGAACAAACTGCGGCGGCGGCGCGTATCCTGGAACTGAACCGCTCGCTCGAAATACAGGTGTCCGAGCGCACCGCGCAGATACGCCAGGTCTCGGCCATGCAGCAGGCGATATTCCAGCATGCTGGTTACGCCATCATTGCCACCGATCTCGACGGCAAAATTATCATCTTCAATCCCGCTGCGGAAAAACTGCTTGACTACCAGGCCGCTGACGTCATCGCGCAGCACACGCCTGCCTTGTTCCACGTCCCGGCGGAAGTGGTGTCCCGGGCCAAGGAATTCAGTTTGCAGCTGGGCGAGGAAATTGAACCGGGGTTTGACGTGTTTGTCGTCAAGGCGCTGCGCGGGCTGCCGAACGAGCACGAGTGGACATACCTGCGGCGCGACGGAAGTGCGGTGCCGGTGCTGCTGGCCGTCACGGCGTTGAAAGATGATACCGGTGCGCCCATGGGCTATCTCGGCATGGCCGCAGACCTGAGCGCCCAGCGCGCTGTAGAGCAGCAGCTGGTCGCCAATGATCGTTTCCTGAACAGTCTGGCCGACAACATTCCGGGCATGGTGGCGTACTGGGACGCCGACCTGCTGTGCCGTTTCGCCAACGGCGCGTATCTGGCGTGGTTTGGCCGCGGCAAGGCCGAAATGTCGGGCATACACCTGCGTGACCTTCTGGGGGACGAGTTATTTCATCAGAATGAAAACTACGTGCTGGCTGCCTTGTGCGGAGAGCCGCAGCGATTCGAACGCAGCCTGACCATGAGCGATGGCGCTCAGCGCCACACCTGGGCCCACTACATCCCGGATGTCGAGGGCGAGGACGTGCGCGGTTTTATCGTGCTGATATCCGACGTCACGGAACTCAAGCACGCCCAACTGGATCTGGAATTGCTCAACCGCACATTGGCCCAGCGCACCGCCGAGGCCGAACAGGCAAGCCGCACCAAGTCCGAATTCCTCGCTAACATGAGCCATGAAATCCGCACCCCGATGAATGCGATTCTGGGAATGTTGCAATTGCTGCAGCGCAGCGGTTTGGCGACGCGCCAGTCTGACTATACTAGCAAGGCTGAAGCGGCCGCGCGCGCGCTGTTGGGCATTCTGAATGACATCCTGGACTTTTCCAAGGTCGAGGCCGGTAAGATGGTGCTGGACGTGCAACCGTTGAATATCGACCGATTGCTGCGGGATATCGGTGTCATATTGTCGACCAACCTGGGCGAAAAACCGGTGGAGTTGATCTTTGAACAGTGCGACGACGTACCGCGCTGGATCGTTGGCGATTCCATGCGCTTGCAGCAGATCCTGATTAACCTGGCGGGCAATGCTATCAAGTTTACCGATACGGGAGAAATCCGTGTGCGGGTGGCAGTGCTGGAAACGCGTGGTGAGGAGCTCGTCCTGGAATTTTCCGTGCGCGACACAGGCATCGGTATCGCACAGGACCAGCTGACGCGCATTTTTGACGGCTTCTCCCAGGCCGACGCCTCGACCGCCCGCCGTTACGGCGGATCGGGCCTGGGTCTGGCAATTAGCCGACGCCTGGTGTCGATGATGGGGGGGCAGCTGCAGGCCGACAGCCAGCGCGGCAAAGGCAGCACATTCCGCTTCACCGTCGTCTGTCAGCGCGATGCGGCGCACCAACCCGCCGACGTGCTGCAGCCAATGAGCGGCCTGCGTTGTCTGATAGTCGATGATCATGACGGTGCCCGCGCCGCATGCGCAACCATGCTTCAGTCCTTAGGCTGGCAGGTGCAGCAAGCCACCAGTGGCCGCGCCGCGCTGGAACTGGTGGCGCGCGCTTGCTACGATGTGATCCTGCTCGACTGGCGTATGCCTGATCTGGACGGTCGCCAGACCGCCGAACGGCTGCGGCAACTGGACCTAACGCCAAGCCCGGTCCTGATCGCGCTAACGGCGGGCAATAGCAGTGAAGAATGTGCAGCGCTGCTGGAACTCCAACCGGAATTGTTCGACGGCGCCGTCAGTAAGCCGCTGACAGCCTCAGCCATCTATGATGTCGTGGCAGAATTGCGCCTAGGCGCAACTCCGGTGGCAAGGGCCACGGCGCATGGCCCAGGCCAGCTTGCCGGCTTGCGCCTGCTGCTAGTCGAAGACAACGCCATCAATCAGCAGGTGGCCCGCGAACTCCTGTGTTCGGAAGGGGCGACGGTGGTGGTGGCCAACGACGGGCGTGCAGCGGTGGCCATGGTCACTGGCAAGGGCGACGCCTATGACGCGGTGCTGATGGATGTGCAAATGCCCGGCATGGACGGCTACAGCGCGACCCGCGCCATACGTCAGCGCGCCGATCTGGCGAATTTACCCATCATCGCCATCACGGCCAACGCCATGGCCAGCGATCGCGCCGATGCGATGGCCGCTGGCATGAACGACCACGTGGGCAAGCCTTTCCAGTTGGCAGAACTCATCCGCGTGATCCGCCACCACTGTCAGTCCGGCCGGCATCAGCCTGACGCCTCCGTACCCGCTGGACCGGCGGTTGCGGGGCCGGAGGCGCTGGCATCTGAGTGGCACGAAGCGGCCGCGCTGGCGCGCCTGGGCGGAAATCAAGTCACCTATGCGCGAGCCTTGCAAGCCTTTCCCAGAGAATCCCGCAGCTTGAGTGAGCGCCTGCGCGTCGCCGCACAGGATGGACAGTGCAGCAGCGCGGCGCAAATCCTGCACAATCTCAAGGGCATCGCCGCGCTGGTAGGGGCGCACGCTTTGGCGACACTCGCCGCCGACCTTGAGCACGCCCTCTTGGCATCGACCAGCCAGCCTTGGCCCTCGCTGGATCCCTTGTTCGATGCCTGTGCCAGCGCCGCCGATCATGCGGGCAAACGAGCCGCCTTCTACAGTCCTGCCGTCCCGCCGCCACAGGCGCCGGACCAGCAAGTTCTGTCGGACCAGCTGGCGCGGCTGGCGCAACTATTGGACGCTTCTAATATGGCGGCGTTGTCCGCCTTTGAAGAACTGGAACGGTTTAATTTATCAGCGCACCAGCCGACACTCGATGCGCTGGGACAGGCGATACGCGTGCTCGACTTTAGCGCCGGCCTCGAGCTTTGCAAGACCCTGCAAGCTGCGCTGGCAGAGGTCGCTTAGCGGCGACCAATTAAGGCGCGTCTAGTTCGCAGCAGCATCGACCGGATCGCCGTGCTGACCTTGCGCGGAAAAATTCTGGCCGCAGACGCGCGCCCGCCCGTTTTGTTTGGCGCAGTACAACTGGGTATCGGCATTCGCCAGCAGCGCGGCGGCGCTGCCACCCTCGCTCGGCCGTCCAGCCGCCGCGCCAATACTGACGGTGACGACTGCTGCAGCCTCTGAGTCTGGATGCGGCAAGCCCAGCGCGCGCACCCGCTGTTCCAGCTCGTTGCTGAGAATCAAGGCCCCATTCAGCCCGGTGGCAGGTAGCACACAGACGAATTCTTCGCCGCCATAACGCGCTAACAGGTCGGGCGAACGGGTCAGTCGCTGTTGCAACGCGCCGGCGACCTGCCGCAAGCAGTTGTCCCCCTCCAGATGCCCAAAGCGATCGTTATAGCGTTTGAAAAAATCGACGTCAATCATGATGACCGCCAGTTCCCCGCCCTCTCTGGCCGCCCGCCGCCATTCAATTTCGAGCACCGCGTCGAAGCGACGCCGATTGGCCACGCCGGTCAGTCCATCGACCATCGCCATCGCGCGCAGTTGATCGGCCTGTCGTTTGACCGTTAGTTGAGTGTTGACGCGTGCCTTGACCACGGTAGCGTGAAAGGGCTTGACGATAAAGTCGACCGCGCCCGCGACCAGCCCGCGCGCCTCTTCCTCGGGGTCGCTATTGGCGGTGACAAAAATCACCGGTATGTCGGCGGTGCGCTCCGATCCCTTAAGACGCCGGCAAACGTCGAAGCCGCTAACTTCGGGCATCACAACGTCAAGCAAGATCAAATCGGGGAGGCGTTGCTCGAGAAATGTAAACGTCGCCTCGCCCGAAAGCGCCATGCACACGTCGTAGTCGTCCTTGAAGATGCTGAATAAGACCTGGATGTTGCTGGGCTGATCGTCCACAATCAGCAACAGCGGCCGGCCCCCCATCCTCGCGTGAGCGCTTTGTTCCGGTTCTCTATCGATGATCATTGCAGCTCCCGCACGTCGCACGCGCCTCGAATGTTGTTCAAATAAAGCCATCAGGCCGCTGTCCGGCTGCGCTGATGGTAGGTTTGGCTAGTGCGCCAAGTGCCAACTCTGCACCGCTCGCTAAGTCTGCGCGGCTTCGCTAGCGATCGGCTTCAGCTCGGCCAAGCTGCGCTCGGTCAGTTGTATCAGGGTTGCTAACGACGCTACATCGCCACCTATACCATTTCGCCAAGAGCTCTCCAGCTGTTCCGCACACTCCTGCAGTGGCATGGCACCTATCATGGCAGCGGCGCTTTTGAAAGCGTGCAGGCGGTCCGCGCCGGCACTCAGCATGTTATGCCGCTGCGCCATGCGCAGCGACTTGAGCGCGCTACTACATTCTTTGTGGAAGGATTGTATCAGGGTCGCATACAGCCGAACATTGCCGCCCAGACGCGCTAGCGCCAGCTGGCTATCGACCAGCAGCGCTGGCGCCGGTGACAGACTGCTAGCGAGCTTGCTGGCAGAGACGAGCTCAAGCTGCCGGGCTTTACAAACACTGAGCAAGGTCCTGACCAACTCTTCCTGCGCAACCGGCTTGCCCAGGTGCGCGTTCATGCCCGCCGTCAGGCTGGCGGCGCGGTCACTTTCCAGCATATTGGCGGTGACCGCGATGATCGGCAGATCCGCGCTCTGTGGGTCAGCGCGCAGCCGTCGCGTGGTCTCCAGTCCATCCATGTCGGGCATCTGAATATCCATCAGGATGGCGTCGTAGGCACGATCGCCGCGCTGCACCAGCGCGATGGCCGCCAGCCCGCTCTCGGCGGACTCTGCATGTGCACCTTGCTGCTGCAGCAATGCGCAGGCCACCTGCAGGTTCATCGGATTGTCGTCGACCACCAGTATCCGCAGGCCCGCCAGACGTGCATGGTCAGAGACGGTACCGTTGCGCTCGACCTCAAACGCAGCCGTGACCGCCTCCCGCAGCAGCGATAGCGTCACCGGCTTGCTCAGGTAGCCATCGATCAATGCGCGTTCCGCACTGCTGCGTGCCGCCAGCTCAATACTGCCGCAGCCTGTCACCATGATGATGACCGGTCGGCTCTGTCCCCGCTGCGCAGCCCGCAAGCGCGCGGCCAGCTGCCATCCATCCATGTCCGGCATACGCCAGTCCAGCAACACCACGTCAAATCTGCAGGTCTCGTCATCCAGGCAAGCCAAGGCCTGCGCGCCGCCGGGCGCCGCCTCGCCACGCCAGCCGGCGGCCTCGACCATGCCCAATATCGTCTCCCGCGCCAGCGCATGATCATCGATCACCAGCACCCGGTATGGCGTCGTCTCGGACGCAGTCGCGGCCAACGCGGCCGTCGCCAGGCGTAACCGGAACTGGAACACGCTGCCGACGCCGGGCTCACTGGTGACTGCAAGCTCACCGCCCATCATGGCCACCAAGCGACGACTGATCGACAGTCCAAGGCCGGCGCCGCCGTAGCGGCGGGTCGCGGCGCCCTCGGTTTGCCGGAACTGTTCGAAGATCACTTCGAGCTGTTCCGCAGCGATGCCGATCCCGGTGTCGCGCACGCTGAACTCAAGTTCCGCCGTCTCGCCGTCGTTACGCAGGCAGCTGACGCCGACTACGACCTCGCCGTGTTCGGTGAATTTCAAGCCGTTGCCGGCTAAAATCAACATGATTTGACGTAAGCGCGCAGCGTCTCCCACCAGCATCGCTGGCACTCCGGGATCACAGCGGATCACGATCTCTAAGCCCTTGTTCCCTTGCATTGCGCGTAACCGGATCGCCAGATCGGTGAGCACGGTATCGATCTCGAAGGGCACCGCCTCGATCGCCAGCTGGTGCGTCTCGATGCGGGAAAAATCCAGCAGGTCATTCAGCAAGGCGAGCAGAGACTGTGCCTCTATGCTGCTCTTTTCCACGTAGTCCTGTTGTTGCTCCGTCAGCTGGGTATGGTGCAGCAATTGCAGCATGCCCAGCATACCATTCATCGGTGTGCGCAACTCATGGCCCATGTTGGCCAGGAACTGGCTTTTGGCGATATTCGCAGCCTGGGCCTGGTCGCGCGCCGTCGCCAGTTCGGTCACGGTCTCCTGCAGTGCAAACTCGGCGCGCCGACGTTCCTGCACCTCGGCACTGATCATGCTGTGCGTCTGCGCCAGCTGCTCGGTCATCGCGTCGAACCGGTGCGCCAGAAAGCCGATCTCGTTGTCGAGGCGGAGTGCGACGCGCGGCGTCAGATCGCCCTGCGCCACCCACTCCACCACCATCCGGATCCGTTCGATTGGCGCCAACACGCGTCGTCGCAGTATCAGATATGCCGAGCCGATCAAGCCTGCCAGTAAGGCCAGCGCGAGCAGCACAACCCGGTTAAACTGAGCTTGCGCGCGCTGCAAGTCATCCCGGTTCAGCCGGATCAATTCGAATGCGTCGCTGGTCATCTGCTCGGTGGTCTGGAACAGCGCGCTGACGGCCGAAGCCTTGCGTGCACTGTCGGTCGCTGCCGACAAGCCATCAAACAGCCGTCCGATTACGGCCAGATTGCCGCGCTCGCGATCGAGCAGCGCCTGTTCCCTGCGTTCACTATAACGGTGCTTTGCCAGTTGGCGGCCGAAACTGTCTAGGCTTTGGCGCCATTGCTGGCTCGAACGCGCTTCATGATATAGCGCGGTTTCCATGATCAAGTAACGAAAATTGCCTACCGCCTTAGCGGTGCCTTCCGCCATCTCGATCTGTTCGGTCTGGGTACGCACCTCGCTGGCCGCATTCAGGGTGACGCTGACCACCAGCGTCACCGCTAGAACGGTGAGCCAGGCCAGCAGTGTAGATTGTCGTTGCAGCGTCATGGGACCCTACCGAATAATGGAAATTGCACTGGGCCGTACCGCCTGTAATGCCTGGGGACGCAGGTAGTCCAGGTAGTTCGGCTTGGCACGGTTGGTAACGATCTGCCGTTGATGCGCCCAGCGCGTCTGGTCATCCAGCGCGAGCAACAGTGATTGATCCAGCGACAGTCCATAGTCGAACGGTTCGAAGAAACTGGCCAGCAGTTCCGGCGGCAAGCTGATGGCGGCGGCCACGGTCTGCCGGGCGTCCAGTGGCTGGTCGGTCATGTATTGCTGACTGTCTAGCAAGGCCGCCACCAAGCGTTGGACTTCCTGCGGATGGCTGTCGATGAACTCAACTTTACCCACCAACAAAAAACGATAGACGAACAGGTCTTGTTCAAACAGGGCGGTGGCTTTCGTGCCCAGCTCTTGTTGCAGTCTGGCTAGCTCCGGATGCCAGGTGGTGATGGCATCGACTTCGCCATCACGCATTGCCGTGAGCAACGCCGCCGGGGCGTAATCTACGATGCTCACTTCAGCGGCGTCTATGCCCTGGTGTTCGAGCAATTTGTCCAAGAAATACTGGGCATTGGTGCCAAATACCGTACCGATGCGGCGTCCGCGCAGGTCGGCGGCTGTGCGCACGCCGTGGTCGACGCGTACTAGCAACGCGGCCGTCTTGCGTGAGCTAAAAACCGTGCTGACCACCCCGATTTGCTTGCCTTTGGCGATGGCCAAGACATACGGCGTATCGGCGACGACCGCCATGTCGGCCTGTCCTTCGATCACCGCCGCCAGCGCCTGTTTGCCCAGCGCATAACGCTGGGTTTGCACTCCCAGCCCATGCTGCGGGAACAGTTGGCGCTGCTCGGCGACGAAGAAAGCGCCACTGGCCACCTGAATCGGCAAGGCCAGTGTCAACGGTAGCGCTGCCACTACTGCGGCCTTTGGCTGGCTGGAGCGCCAGGCCAGCGCGGCGAGCAGCGCAAGCGCTATGCCGACCGCGATCGCCCCGAGTATGCGTTGTCGCAAGGACCAAGGCCGCCCGGCCCGAGGGTTTCTGATCAATTCCACTCTCCTGTTGGCCAGCGGCGAGGCGCCGCAGACCGGTTCACACCGGTATCGGCGACCATCCAACGACCGTTTCGCGGCGCAGCAAGGTCAGTATTTCGTCGAATGGCAGTGGACGGCTATATAGATAGCCTTGCATGATCGCGCATCCCATCGCCAGCAGCCGATCGGCCTGCGCCTGCTGTTCCACGCCCTCGGCCACCAACTCCATCCCCAGGCTGCCGGCCAAGCTTATAATGGCTGAGATGATGGCCGCGTCGCTGCTGTCGGTGAGCATGTCGCGCACGAAGGACTGGTCGATCTTGAGCACATCGATGGGAAACTTTTTAAGATACGACAGGCTCGAATAGCCCGTGCCGAAGTCATCGATTGAGGTTCGTATCCCCAGCACGGAAAGTGCGCGCAGATTCTCCAGTGAGTGGGCGACATCTTCGATCAGCGTACCTTCGGTGATTTCGACCTCGAGCAGATGGCAGGGCAATTCATAACTGGCCAGCGTCATGGCGATATGCGTGGCCAGCGCCGGATCATCGAACTGCTGCCCCGCCAGATTGATGCTGACCGGCACCTCCACCTGCGCAGCGACCAGCCGAGCCAGGTCGGCGCAGACCTGGCGTAGCACGACGTGGCCGACCGGAACGATCAATCCGCATTCTTCGGCCAGCGGAATGAAACTGGCGGGTGACACCAGCAGACCCTGATGACGCCAGCGTATCAGCGCCTCGAGCCCGACCACGCGTCCCAAGCGGATATCGACTTTCGGCTGGTAATGCATTTCGAGCCCACCGTCTTCGATTGCCTTGCGCAATTCGCCGATTAAGGCATGGCGGGCCAGCAGTTTTTCTTCCAGCTCTGCCGAGAAGAAGCAGAACCGGTTCTTGCCTTCCTGCTTGGCCCGGTACATCGCGGAATCGGCGTGCCGGTACAGACCATCCTGATCACTGCTATCGCCGGGAAACAGGCTGACGCCGATACTGGCGGACAGATCAAACCGCTGGATGCCGACCATAAACGCCTCCGCCAGCACCGCCAGCAGCTTGCGCGCGACGACCCCGGCGTATTCCACGTCATCGATTGCACCCAGTAAGACGATGAACTCGTCACCTCCTTGGCGGCAAATGGTATCGCCACCGCGCAGCGCTTGTTGCAGCCGCAAAGCGACCTGCTGTAACAGCGTATCGCCCACGGCATGTCCTGCCGTGCTGTTGATGACCTTGAAATTGTCCAGGTCGATTAGCAGCATTGCGACATGTTGATCTTGGCGTGCCGCCTGTTCCAGTGCCTGGGTCGTTCGATCTCGCAGCAAGGTGCGGTTGGGCAGATTGGTCAATGCGTCATGCTGGGCCAGATGGGTCATCTTGTATGCCATTGCCCTGGCTTCGCTAACGTCATGGAACACGATAATGGCGCCATTCTGGATCCCGTTGCGGTCGCGCACCGGCGCTGCGGAATCCTCTACCATCAGGCGCCGTCCATCGCGCCCCAACAGCACACAGTCTAGCGCCATGCCGACGATGCGGTCTTCGCTGAGGGCCAGTCGCACCGGATTGCGCGCTGCCGCGCCGCTGTTGCCGTCAATCAGGGGCATCACGCGCTCGATCGGCTGCCCCCCCGCCTCTGCGCTACTCCATCCAGTCATGTCCTCCGCGATTGGATTGAGAAAGGTGACGAAACCATTGCTGTCCGTGGCGATAACCGCATCGCCGATCGAATCGAGCATGATGCGCATGCGTTCTTTTTCGTCGTATAGGGCTAGCTCGGCGTGTTTGCGGGCGCTGACATCGGTGACTAGCAACAGAAAGCTGCTGTCTTGTTTGCCGCGTTCGCGCCGTACCACAGACGCCTGAGTATGCAGGGTAGCACCGTCGGCGCTGCGAAGGGTCATTTCAAATGCCGGTGCAGCGTCAGGCGGCCCCACATATAAACGGCGCCGTATCAGCAAGGCGTTGGCGGCACCCACTACTTCGGGCAAGGCCATGCCCTCCATCGACGCTGCGCTCACACCAAACCATCGGCCGGCGACATCGTTGCAAAAACGGTTCAGATGCTGGTCGTCCCAGTAACTGACAAAGGCGGGCAGGTGCGCGACCACATCTGCCAAGTCCTGGCGTGCCTGTGCCAACGCACGCGTCTGCATCCTGAGCTTTAAATGATTGAATACCCGCGCCCGCACTACGGCCAGATCCAGCGGCTTCTGCAAATAATCCACCCCACCCTGGCGCAGCGACATCAACTCATGGTCTGCACCGCTGTAACCGGTGACGAAGATCACGGCGCAGTCGGCTGTGAGGGGATCGGCCTTCAACGCTTCACAGACCGCGTAACCGTCCATGCCCGGCATGGCAATATCGAGCAAGACTACGTCGGGGCGACAATGGCGGGCCAATGCCAGGCCGCTCGATCCGCTGGTCGCAAAGAACACTTCGGCCAGCCCATCGACTGCATCCCGTAGTACCGTAATGTTGCTAGCCATATCATCGATGATCAAGATCGACATGGGCGAAGCTTGCTGTAAAGTGAACATTCCGGCACCTAGGCTATTTATCATTCCATCGTGCAATGATGCTAACGCCCGCACCTGATTGGCGCAAGCGCTATCGTTACGATACGACCGCGCCCTTGCCACACCAGGCAAGGGCGAGCGCCTCGCATTCGCGCAGACGCTGTTCTGCCAGGGCCAGCAAGCCCGGCAGCCTAGTTCGTTCCTGCGCGTCCGCAGCACGCTCCACGGCCAGCGCGGCGTTCTCAAATTGCGCTGCGTGTAGCGTTCCCATCGTCGCGCGCAGCGTTCCGTAGCCCCGTGCCAAGTCGTCCAGCTGGCCAGCTTCCCAGTGCTGGCGTGCGGTGGTGGCCTGCTCGATAGCAAGCCGCAAGGTACTGGTGACGAGTTCCCTTAAGCTGCCCAGACCTTGTGGATCAATAACATCGGCAGGCATTAAATGACGCACATCGAAGGCGCGCTCCGAAGCTGGCTCGGAAGGCGCCCAATGTTCAATGGTGGCTAGCATCTGCTGCAACTCCAAAGGCTTGGCGATGAAATCATTCATCCCGGCTTCGATACAAGCATGCCGTTCGATTTCCAGCACACCCGCGGTCATCGCCAGGATTGGCAGCGTCAGGCCCAATTGGTGGCGGATTACCTGGGTCGCGGTGACACCGTCCATGACTGGCATCTGCACATCCATCAGCACCAGATCATACTCATCGGCATGGCTGCGCAAGCGCTCGATCGCCTGCCGTCCATCGTCGACGACGTCGATCGCAGCGCCTTCGTGTTGCAGTAGCTCGCAGACGACTTGCTGGTTCAAGGTGTTGTCCTCGGCCAGCAGTATCCGTATGCCGGCCAAGCGCCCATTCAGCGGGCCCATCGCGTCGCCGCTGTCATCCGGCACTGCAGACATCAGCGCTTGCAGCGCCCGGCTCAAAGTGCTCTGCGTCACCGGCCGAGCCAATGACTGCGCGCTGCTTGGCCACGCTGTTTGAGCCAGCGGGTCGAAGGGATTGGCCAGAATGATTAGCGGCGCGGACACTGGTTGGGCGGGGTCATACTGGCTGCTGTCGATCAACACCGCATCGTAGTGCTCGCCTAACGGCCCCGCTGGCATGCTGTGAACCGCTACACAATCGCCGCCAGCACGCGTGATGAGTGCGGCGACCGCGTTGCGGCTGTGATTGTCACGATCGATCAGCAGCACGCGGGCGGCGACGCCGCCCGCATCGCGCGTAGGCGCCAAACTCGGTCGCAAAGGCAGATGGACGGCAAAAGTACTGCCGCCGCCCGGCATGCTGACCAAATCGAGCGTCCCCTCCATCAGGTCGACCAGTCGCCGTGAGATGGCTAAACCCAGGCCGGTGCCGCCAAAGCGACGCGTGATTGACTCATCGACCTGTGAGAATGGAGCAAACAAGCGTTGCTGTTGCTGCTGATCCATGCCGATGCCGGTATCCGTGACGGCAAAAACCAGTTGTCCTGCCCCCTCGGCCGCCTTGCTCACCTTTACCGATAGGGTGATCCGTCCGTGTTCGGTGAACTTGATCGCATTCCCGCATAAATTGACCAGGATTTGCTGCAAACGCGGGGCATCGCCTTCCAACATCCGCGGCACATCGGCGGCGACATCGATAATTAACCGCAACGGTTTGTCGGCGGCAGCTATACCCATGATGCCGGCAACAGCGGTCAATACGCTGTCGAGCTCATACGGTGCGGCGTAGAGCTCCATCCGCCCAGCCTCAATTTTTGAGAAGTCGAGCACGTCATTAAGTATTCCCAGCAATGAGTGGCCGGCACCGCTGATCTTCGTCAGGTAGTCGCGCTGCACCGCAGTTAATGCCGTATGTTCCAGCAGTTGGGCCAATCCCAGCACCGCATTGAGTGGGGTGCGTATCTCGTGGCTCATATTTGCGAGGAAGCTACTTTTGGCTTGGCTGGTCTGCTCGGCCTGCTCCTTGGCGCTGGTCAGAAACTCGCGCAGCTGGCACTGAGCGCTGATGTCGTGCGCGATGCCAAGAAAGCCTGTGAGCGCGCCCCCCTGATCGCGTATCGCGGTCATCACTAGGTCAACGGCAACCCGACTACCATCCTGACGGACCAGCGTCCATTCGCGCCGGTCGGCCGCGCCGTGGCGGGCTAGCGCCACCAAGACTCCAAAACCGTCGAGCCAGGCATCGTTCGGTGCCAAAGTGTGGCGCTGCCGGATCAAGGCATCTGGCTCGTGCAATCGGACGAATGGCGCTCGCCCCACCATGTCTTGGGCACGATATCCCAGCATGCGCTCGGCCCCAGTGCTGAAGACCTCGATCAGGCCGGAACTGTTGGTCGCGATGATGGCAAACTCGCTAGCCGAATCGATGATCGCTTGCAGTTGCTTTCGAGCTGCATGCTGTGCGAGCTGCGCTTGCTTTAGTGCGGTAATATCGGTCACTATCGAATAGAAGCCGCGGATCTCCTCCGCGACGCGGTCCGGTACGAATGACACATACGCCTGCCGTCCGATTTCCTCAGTATCGTTCAACTGCAATTCAAACTGGCGCGTCTCGCCGGCCAGTACCGCGCTGACGTGCTCGGCGATCCGTCCATAGCGGCTGGCATCTAAAATGGTGCGCAACGATTGTCCGCGTAAAGCAGGGTCCTCCACACCGAGCCATTGCTGACAGGCCCGGTTGGCGAATCGATTGCGCTCGTCTGCGGTCCAGTAACCTATCATTGCCGGAACGTTATCGATGATGATTTGACGCTCCCGATGGCTCTCGTCCAGCGCTGTTTCTGCCAGCAGCCGACTGCGTTCGCGCATGCGTTCCTGGCGCCGGCTCACGGCCAGCAACATAGGTGGAATTAAGGTTAACAACATGGGCGCATAAATTAGCAGCACCTGCCAGTCCGACGAAAACGGCGGCGCCGCGAAATACGGGCTCGCCATCACAGCCGCCATGACTAACGAGACGATCCACACCAGCAGTGCCATCGCCTCTAGGCTCAGCGTGACGCCGGCCATCATCAGCGGCAGTACCATGTAGATAAATGAGAATGGCAGATAAACCAGGGCCAGCACGCACACGCCAGCGGACGATAGCGCAAATGGCAGCAGACGCGGCCACTCGACGCGGCGCCAGACCACTTCCCAGCCATCCCGAAACACCAAGATGAGCAGCGGCAGTGCGCTGGCACTACCGACCGTTGATCCGGCGTACCAGATCGACCAAGTGCGCATCCAGCTAGGCGACTCGGCAATGGGCAAGCACCAAGCTGCAAGCGACGCGCCGACCAGCGGTGGTACGCAGCATCCCAACACCAGAAAAGCTAACCATTTTTCGGGACTTTGATCAAGCGCCAAGCCGACGTCTCGGCGCCTGAGTAAGCAGGCGCCGATCAGGCTTTCAATAAGATTGGGGGGCACAAACAGTACAGCGCGCGCCGCCGGTATGCCGGCCAAGCAGTTCGCCAGAAAAATTGCTATGCCGGCCGTTCCGATGAATACCAAGCTGTTTCTTGGCAGCGTCAATAACGCCGCCATGAGCAGTGCATTCACGTTCCACAGGATGGCAATGCTGCCGGGCTGTCTTGCCAGCCACAGCGCACAGAGCCCCAGCAGCAAATAAGCGAGAAAGATGGCAAGTATCGCCAGCGCCGGTCGCCGTGCGAACAGTCGAATCATGTGCCCTCCCGGCGCCTGGAGCGCAGCAGAACCGCCGCGCATAGTGCGGCGCCGAACAGTGCTGCGGCAAGCAATGCGGGACTGGAGGTACTGATCGGCGTCGCCAATGCCAACGGTGGCATCCAGCGCGCTAACACCACGCTGCGTTCGGCCGCCGTGATCTGATGCAGGCCCTGCTGCAGCAGGATACCCAGCTCGGGCCAGTCGGATCGATAAGCAAAGCACAAGGCATAATCAAAACCCACCGGACCCAGCGTGCGCAAGTCAGACCAGCGCTGACGACGACTGATAAAGGCGACGCTGGCTTGGTCTGCTACCACGGCAGCAACCGTTCCGGCGTGCAAGCGGCGCAAGGCTTCGGCATCATCGGCGACCGCAACCCATGCCACCTTGGGGTACCGTTCACGCACATAATGTTCGACAGCATATCCCTTGCCCACTGCCACAGGACGGTGGGCCAAACTCTCTAATGTGACTGCGGCAGTATCCGCACGTATCACGAGGATGGCGGGTACCTGGATGTACGGTGAAGTAAACTTCAGGTAGTTTGCACGATCAGGGGTGGGGCGCAAAGACGTGATCAGGTCGACCTCACGGCGCTTGGCCAGTTCGAGGTTGACACTCAGCGATTGCGGCGTAGTCATCGCCAGCAACAAACCCGTTTTCTTCTCGATCAGTTTCAGGAAATCGATCGACAACCCTTGCGGCGGCCCTTCCTCGGTACTGAATACAAACGGACCATAATCCACTTCCGGCGCGACACGGACCGGCTGCGCGAGACTAAACGGGGCTGCATGCGCTGGTAGCACCGCCCCGAAGCAGTTGGTCGCTAGGTGTATCAGCAAGCTTGCGGTACCAAGTGCGGGCCGAACCTTGCGTTCTGGCGCACGACCTGCATCCCTTGTTGCGAAGGGGCTCATTTGCGCGCAGCCAACTGTCGTTCGAGCTTGCCGATGGCCTCGAGCAATGCCTGCGTGCTGAAAGGCTTGATAAGAAAACCGTTTGCGCCCAGTTTGAGTGCTGCGTTAACGGTCACGTGATCGTGCTGGCCGGACACCATTAGCACCATACTTGCGGGCAAATGGCTTTTTATCCACTCCAGCAAGGCCAATCCATTGCCACTTGGCATCATAACATCCAGTAGAATGATATCGGATTCGCAACGTCGTAACTGCTCGACTGCAGATGATGTACTGCTAGCTTCGCCATCGTAGCGGTAACCTTCCTCCAGCAGCGTCAAGCGCAACAGTGTCCGCATCATTTCATTGTCATCGACAATGAAAACGCTCAAGTTATGCTCTTGTCGCGGCATAGGCTTCCTCTCGATACCATCGAACTATACCGTACTTTTCAAGCGGAAAGGACATCCATCTGTGCCATGCGCTCCTTCTACAATCATTCTTTTTTGTCATTACCATTGAAGCTACGATCATGCTAGTCTTGTCAGGGGCAAGTGCGGCCTGCGGTGAGCCCTGCCGCATTTTGCGCTAACGCAAACCCTGCCGTCCATGCTCCCATAGAATCTTTCCTGACGGCGACATCTGAAGCCGACATTTGTCTGCGTGTACCGCTCAGGGAGGGAAAATGCCCGGGAAACGGCTTGATCCGGCCACCCGCTATCGTGCCGTGCAGGGCGGCGCCATCGTGGTGCTGTTCGCCGCAGTCTTGCTGGTGCTGGTCGGCGTTGCCGGGCTGGCGCTGGAAACCGGCCAGTTGTTCAACCGTCGCGCGGAGGTGCAGACCATCGCCGATGCGCTGGCACTGGCTGCGGCCCGACAACTCAATGGCAGTTCGGCTGGCGTGAGCGCAGCGCTGGCCGTCGCCAGCGAGCGATTGCATAACACGACAGACGGGCTACGCTATCAGTATGGCAAGGCACAAGCGGGCTGGAACGATGCCGCACTGAGCTTTGCGCAGAGCGCCAGCGGCCCGTGGATGGATAGCGCGACGGCCAGCAGTGCACCGCAAGGCGTGGCGTATGTGAAAGTCGACGCGCGCCAGCTCGATCCCCAGCTGACCCGGATGCCAACGCTCTTCATGCGCGCGCTGTCGGCCTCCTTCGAGTGGGTCAACGTGGGGGGCGTTGCGGTGGCCGGACCGTCGTCCATCAATGTGCTGCCGCTGGCGATCTGCGCGATGTCACCCTTGCCCGCGTCGGCCAGAGGAAGCGAATTGGTACAGTACGGCTTCCGGCGTGGCATCAGTTATGACCTGATGCAGCTCGACCCTGAGGATACGGATGGTGTCGGAGTTCATTATCTGATCGACCCGCTGGCGCCACCGGGTAGCACGGGGGCGGCGGCCGATTTTTCGCTGGATAACATCAAACCGGCAGTCTGCACCGGCACGCTGGCAATGGCGCGCGTCAGTGGTGCCGCCCTGACTGTGCTGGGGCCGTTTCCGCTGGCATCCCTGTACACCCAGCTCAATGCGCGCTTCGGCCAGTATGCTGCGCCGTGCAAGGCCATCACCGCACCGCCAGATGCCAACGTCAAGGCGTATCGCGCCAGCAGCTTTTTCAACACCGCCAGCAGCTGGATGAACAGCACGACGCCGCTGTTGAGCTCACAGGGGGCCGCGGCCTATCCGTCCACTCCCGGCGCGAGCGCACAGAAGCTGTGGACCTATGCCGACCCCTTGCCCTTGCCCGCCAATACCGGTCCCGATAAATATGGGCCTCTGTGGAGTTATGCGCGCGCCGTACCGTTTGCCGCCTACACTGCCGGCGCGCCCGAGCCGGCCAGCGGCTACACGCCGTTTGCTGCCACGCAGGCAAACTGGACCTTGTTTTATCCCGTCAATACCGGTAGCGGCGCGCCCAGCCTGAAGACGGCGACTTATCCGGCCGGTCCCCAAGACACGCCGTATCAGGCGACCGGCGGTGCTTTTTTCGCAGCGCCACCCGCTGGTGCACCGGGGGTGCGGGGGCGGCGCGTGTTACATGTGCCCTTGCTGCGTTGTCCGCTACCGTACGGTGTGGTGACCACGGCGACGGTGCTGGCGATCGGAAAATTCTTCATGACGGTGCCCGCCGATAGTGCGCATCTGTTTGCGGAGTTTGCCGGTATCGCGGCGGAGCAGGCGCTGTCCGGAACGCCGGAGTTGCAGCAATGAGGGGGCACGACCGAGCGGCACAGCAGCGCGGTATTGCCGCGCTGGAAATGCTTCTGGTGCTGCCCTTGCTATTGCTGGTTCTGGCGGGATTACTGTATTTCGGGCGCTATTTCAGTTACTACACGGCAGCGCAGAAAGCTGCGCATGATGCGGCACGCTATCTGGCCACGGTTTCCCAGCGCGAAATGAAGACGCCGAGTGGCTCCGGTGCTCAAGTGCCGGTCATCCAGATAGCCGAGGCGATTGGTCTGCAGGAGCTGGCCGGACTGAATCCCGGGCCTATCCCCATCACCGTCGCGATCGAGTGCAAGCCATATGTGTGCAGCGGTCTGGTCATCCCTGCAAAAGTGCGGGTGCAGATTCTGATGCAGGTGACGGACCAGCTGTTCGCGCCGCTCAGCTATGTATTTCTCGGCGAAGGAGGGCAGCTCCTGACCGCCGATGTGA
>Ga0187844_10001263_pt1 | contig 19464 bp, 18 predicted proteins | sample SpaLakP09_SKY_50_FD_134517 | JGI IMG/M metagenome (GOLD analysis project Ga0187844, IMG submission 134517) | Oligotrophic lake water microbial communities from Sparkling Lake, Wisconsin, USA - SP09_SKY_50 | ecosystem: Environmental > Aquatic > Freshwater > Lake | place: USA: Sparkling Lake...
GCTCCTCCGTTGTCACGCGGGGCGCCATGTCCTGGCTTCGCATCGCTTCGTTCACCGGCATGCAGATGACCTGAAGCCCGGATTCTGACTTTGTTTGAAGGCTCTGGCGATCCGGGATTGCCGACCTATCATGCGGACAAACCCTGGAGATGGATTGCGAGTGATGAGCCGTATCGAAGAACTGCTGTCCAAGATGACGCTCGCGGAAAAGCTGGGCCAGCTCACGATGACCGCGTCGAGCTATGCGGTCACGGGGCCGGTGATCGCCGGCGATTCCACCGAATCCATTCGCGACGGGACGATCGGCAATCTGCTCAACATGGTCGGCGCCGACCATGTCAACGAGATGCAGCGCATCGCCGTGGAGCAGTCGCGCCTCGGAATTCCGCTGCTGATCGGCCTCGACATCATCCATGGGCACCGCACGCTGTTTCCGATTCCGCTCGCGGAGACAGCATGTTTCGATCCCGAAGCCTGGGAACGCACCGCGCGCGAAGCCGCCCGGGAGGGCGCCGCCGACGGCCTGGCGATGACCTTCGCCCCGATGCTCGACGTCTCGCGCGACCTGCGCTGGGGCCGCACCGCGGAAGGATCCGGCGAGGATCCTGGCCTGGCCGTGCTGATGGCCCGCGCCAAGGTGCGCGGCTTCCAGACCGACGACCTGTCCGGTGCCGAAAGCCTGGCCGCGTGCGCCAAGCATTTCTGCGCGTATTCGCCGGTGACGGCAGGCCGCGAGTACGCGTCGGTGGACATCTCCGAGCGGACCTTGCGGGAGATCCACCTACCCGCGTTCGCCGCCTCGGTGGAGGCCGGCATCGAGACGATCATGCCCGCGTTCACCGATCTCAACGGCGTGCCGATGACGGCGCACATTCCGCTGCTGCGCGATTACCTGCGCGGCGAACTGGGCTTCGAGGGCGTGCTGGTCAGCGACTACAACGCGATCGGCGAACTGATCAAGCACGGCGTCGCCGCGGACCTCGTCGAGGCCGCAACGCTGTCGCTGAAGGCCGGCGTGGACATCGACATGATGGCCAACGCCTACCGCAACGGCCTGCCGATCGCGCTGGAACGCGGCCTGGTGACGATGGACGAGATCGACACCTGCGTGCGCCGCGTGCTGCGGCTCAAGGAGAAGCTGGGGTTGTTCGAGGATCCGTACCGGCGCGGCGCGAAGCCCGAGGCCGCAGCGGCGATCACGGCGCGCCGGCAGTTCGCGCGCGACGTCGGCGCCCGCTGTATCACGATGCTCAAGAACGAGGGCGAAGCGCTGCCGCTGAACCCCGGTGTGAAACGCCTCTGCGTCCTGGGTCCGCTTGCCGATGCCGCCGCCGATATGCGCGGGCCCTGGTGGGCGGCCGGCGAACCGGATGGCCAGATCACCGTGATGGCGGGTCTGAAGGCGGGGCTGCCCGACGTCGAGATCCGCCACGCGATGGGCGTTGGCTTCGACGATGGCGACACCTCGGGCATCGACGCGGCCGTCGCGCTCTGCGAGGGCGCCGAGGCGCTGATCCTTTGCCTGGGCGAGCGCGCCACGATGAGTGGCGAGGCGGCGAGCCGCGCCTATCCCGAAATCCCCGAACCCCAGATGGCGCTCGCGAAGGCTGCAATCGCGCGTGCCCGGGCCTTGCAGATTCCGGTCGTCGCGATCCTGTTTTCGGGGCGCCCGCTGGTGATCCCATGGCTCGCAGAAAACGCGGACGCGATCCTCGCCGCGTGGTTTCTCGGCTGCGAGTCCGGCAACTCGATCGTCGACGTGATCAGCGGCCGCGTCTCGCCGGGAGGCCGCACGCCGATCACGTGGCCCCGCGCCGTCGGCCAGGTCCCGATCTTCTTCGGCCAGCGCCCGAGCGGACGGCCGATGGATCCGAAGGACTACTTCACCAGCAAGTATCACGATGTGCCGAACGATCCGCTGTATCCGTTCGGACATGGCCTGACCTACGGGCGCTTCGTCCTGTCGAACCTGCGCGTGACGCCCGACAGCGTGGCCGAGCGACAGGAGATCGAGGTGGCGATCGACATCAGCAACGAGGGCAGGCACGCCGCCGAGGAGACCGTGTTCCTGTTCACGCGCGATCCGATCGCCAGCGTGGCGCGGCCGCTGCTCGAACTCCGGCGCTTCGCGAAGATCAGGCTCGAGCCGGGACAGGCCGGCACGGTCGTCATGAAGCTACCGGCCTCCGAGCTCTCGTTCCTGGGTCCGGATCTCGAGCCCGTTTTCGAGGCGGGCGACGTCGAGATCCTCGTGGGTCCGCGCGCGGATCGTGCGGATCTGCTGACCGCACGCGTGCGGCTCTTCGCCAACGCCGACCCGTAAACCCCCGTAGCCCGGGCGCAGCCCGGGGTTCCCCTCGCATATGGAGCGCGACCCCGGGCTACGGTGTGTGCGATCGACGATAACTGTATATTCATACAGTATTCCAACGAGGCCCGCCCACCGGGTCGCCGTCCATGTTCGTTCCAAAACCGCTGAAGGGCCGCGGCGCTGTTTCGCAGCCCAAAGGTCGCTTCGAAAGCCGGTCGGTCGATGCGATCGACGACGGCTGGGGCAGTCTCGAAGACTCCGTCGTCGAGACGTTGAAGACGCAACTCTTCGCCGAGAAATCGAAGAGCATCATCAGCCGCAACGATTCGCCCGACATCGGCTTCGACCAGTCGATCAATCCGTATCGGGGCTGCGCGCACGGCTGCGTCTACTGCTACGCGAGGCCCGCGCATTCCTATGTGAACCTGTCGCCCGGGCTCGATTTCGAGACCAAGCTCTTCTACAAGCCCAATGCCGGCGAACTGCTGGAACAGGAACTGCGCCGAAAGTCCTACACGTGCCGCGTGATCCACATCGGCGGCAACACGGATCCCTACCAGCCGGTCGAGAAGGATCTGCGCATCACGCGCGACGTGCTCGACGTGCTGCTGCGCTTCAAGCATCCCGCCAGCATCATCACCAAGGGCGCCGCGCTGATGATGCGCGACCTCGACCTGTACCAACGCTTCTCCGAACTGGGACTGATCCGCGTCGCGGTGTCGGTGACCTCGCTCGACGATAAGCTCAAGCGCACGCTCGAACCGCGCACGTCGTCCGCCGGCATGCGGCTACGCCTGATCCGGAATCTCACGGCCATCGGCGTGCCGGTGACGGTCATGGCCGCGCCGATGATTCCCTTCGTCAACGATGCCGAACTGGAGGCCATCCTCGAGGCGGCGGCCGAAGCCGGGGCCCGGCATGCCGGCTACGTGATGCTGCGGCTCCCGCACGAGGTGAAGGACATCTTTCGCGCGTGGCTGGACGCACACATGCCCGATCGCGCACACCACGTGATGAGCCTGGTGCAGCAGATGCAGGGCGGACGCGACTACAACCCGGAATTCGGAACGCGGCAGAAGGGCACCGGCAACTACGCGATGCTGGTGGCGCAGCGATTCCGCATCGCCTGCAAGCGTCTCGGGCTGAACAAGAATGATCGCGGCTCGCTGGATACGAGCCAGTTTTGCGTGCCGCCGACGACGGGGGATCAGCTCTCGTTGATCTGATCTCAAAAAACGGCAGGTCACCGCAAAGGCGCAAACGGAAAAGAAAAGAAAAACAGGAAAGCGCCCAGGATCGAGCGATTCATCTGCCGAGGACCGAACGTAGCCCGGGCGAAGCCCGGGATGGCGCACCGCAAGGCAGGATCGCGCGTCGAGACGCCCCCCGGGCTACGGTTGCTGCTGAGGCCAGCCGGTTTTCTCCCGATTTCCTTTGCGTCCTTTCTTTTCCCTTTGCGCCTTTGCGGTGAACGCCTTTCCAGTTCCTCGGATCCCCGTACGCCCTCAGCTCGCAATCTTCACGCGACCCTGACCATCCTCGAGCACGATGTCGCGGTAGCGGCACTTGCCCTCGCCTCGCTGGAACACGGTGTTGGCGATCAGCCACACGCCGACGATGCGTTGGGGCAACTCGCCACCGATCGCCTCGCGATAGTCGTCCGCGATGTTGCGGCGCTCGTCGAGCCAACGGCCGAGCTGCTCGGTGCCACTGCGCACGACCCAGTGCGTCTCGCGCTCGTTCCACCACGCCAGCGGACACTGAAAGATGGTGTCGATCGGAAGCGCTGCGCTCCACATCCACGTCAGGTCGAGCCCGTTGTCGAACTCCACCGCGAGCGAAAGATAGTCGTGCGTGGGTTCGATGTGCTCCGGCAGCTTCGACGGCAACTGCTCGACCAGCCAGGACCAGTGCACCTGGCTGTCCGCGGTCAGCGGAACATCGACCGGGTATTGCAGGATGCCGACGTCCGCGCGGGTGTGGCAGCAAAGCTCGTCCTTATTGGTGTCACAGGGCTGGAAGATCTCGCCCTGCCCCAGCCGCCAGAGGTAATGCCAGCCCGAAGGCGGCGTCACCGGCGATTGCAGCCGCTTCAGCGCCGTTCCGAACCACAGTGGCTCGATCTTCGCGGCCGCCTGCAGTCCCTGCATCGCATCGCCGCGCCATTGCACGACCGCGACTTCGAACGTGCCGGGAAATCTCACGCGCGGATATTTGGGCTCGAAAGCGCCCTTGCGATCCGCGAACTCGCCCGAGGGTTTGCTGGTGAGCCAGAGCCTGCCACCGGCGCCGGAGTCGAAGCTGCTCGCATTACCGACGATCTTCGCCAGCTCGCCCTCGCCCACGCGGTGCCACAGGCCGACCTTGGGCTGGAAGCCCACATCCAGGGCGCTGGAGGCGTAAACCATGCCGCTGGCCAGCAGGCTGATCGTCTGCCCCGAGGGCAGCACCACACCGCTGTCGAGCCATGGCGCGGTCGTGGCGGGCACCTTGACCCAGTCGCACCGCAGCACCGCATCGCCGAGTTGTGCCAGCGCCTGTTCGATGCGAACACGGAAGTCCGCTGGCGGAACATCGGCCTCGCCCTTCAGCCGCCGCGCGAGGCGTGAGCCCATGAAGCGCAGCGTCGTGGGCAAGGCAGGCGGGGCATTGCGAATCGGCATCACGACTCCAGTCGAAAGGGCGGATCGGGGGTGCAAGCCCAACATCCTGCCGCGCGGGCTGCAAGTGTGACGCGCGCTTAGGGATCCTTTGCGTAAGGGTCGGTCGGGGTAGAGCCGCTCCTACCCGTAGGAGGGGCTCTGCCCCGACTGCACCGCCCGAAGAACGATGCAGATCCTCCTTACGCGCTGAGTTCCACCTGCGCGGTGGGCGGCGTCGAAAACGGACCGGGCGAACCGGTCGACGCCTCGTACATGCGCTGCCACAAGCGACGGCCGAGACGATCGACCTTGTGCACCGTCGCAACGAAATCCTGTCGCGCCTGCACGTCGACCAGCGGACTGGGTAGCAGCGGGTCGTAGACGACGTGACGAATCGCGCGGCCACCGATCGTGAAGACCTCGCGCGCACCGGCCTGCGGGTCGAGCTTCGCGGACGTGCTGATCCAGTCCTCGAGCTGCAGGCGCAGCTTCCGGTAGTTCGTGTTGAGCGTCTTGCCGTCCCACAGCTTGCGGATCTGCGCCTCGCGCGCCGCATCGAAACCGTTGGCGGAGAACACGCTGGCGCCACGCTCCAGCCCGATCTGGTAGAGGCGACGGCGAACGGCATCGAGATCTCGTTCGATGTTGTCCGGACGCAGGTACAGGCCACGCTCGAGTTCGCGAAAGCCCAGCATGTCCAGGGCGCGCCGTCGCGCACGCAGCGCAGCGCGGTCGCTGCGTCCGAGCGCGCCGCAGTGGACGCCGATATAGCCGCCGTTCCATTCGCGCACGCGCTGTTCTGCGGTCCGCCAGGTCGCGACATCGTCGGACAGCTCGTGTGCGCGCGCGCTGAGCTGGTAGCTGCCGCGCTCGGCGGCCTCGATCAGGCCTTCGGACGCGAGCCGCGCCAGCGCGACGCGTGCGTTGTTGTCGCTGATGCCGAACAGCGCGCAGGCCGTGACGGCGTCGCGCGCGGACAACGGCTCCGGATCCGCAGCGAGCAGCAAGTCCAGGATCAGCCCGCGCGGCTTGGGCTTCATGCCGAGACCTGTGCGAGTTCGGCGTCGAGCTGTTCGTTGAAGCGCGCCAGTGCGAACTCGTAGCGCCCGAAGCGCAACGATGCGTTCGCGCCGCAGGCCAGGCCCGACTGCATCGACGCCATCTGCGCGTAGTCCTCGTCCAGCGCTTCGCGGTAGAGCTGCACGTTGCGCTCCCAGTGCGTCCGCGCCCGCTCCGAGTCCGGCGCTTGCGGGAGCAGCGCGAAGTCGACGATGCGCGTCGCGTCCACCGCCGTCGGCTCGATGCGGGTGACCTGCGCGTGGTCCGGCTGCACGAGGATCATCGTGCTGGGGAACACGTAGTAGAGAAGGTTCCCGGCGTCGCGCGGCTGCACGTCGGCCGCCTCGGGCGCGCTGCGCAGCGCTTCCTTGACCAGGAACATACGCCGGTGCAGCCCGCTCTCGTCGACGATCTGCACGTTGTCGGCGAACAGCGGCGCAATGCTGTCGCGGTGCGCGACCTTGAAGTGATAGGCCTCGGACGATCCTTCGACCATCAGCTTCCAGTTGCAGCCCACGTCGCGCCGGCGAGGCGCGTACCCGACGTGATCCGCAAAGCCGAACCCTTCGAGTTCGTCCGCGAACGCGCCGAGGCGAACGCTCACGTCATCGTCGGCGTGCGCGGCATCCGGAATCACCCAGACGATGCCGGCGCGCTGCGCAACCGCGAGCCGGCACAGGCCCGAGGTTTCCATTGGAAGCTCCGGGAATCCTTCGCGGCGCGGCAGGTTCACCAAGGCGCCATCCGCGGCGTAGGTCCACGCGTGATACGGGCAGGCGAATCGTTCGCGACCGCAGCCCTCGCCGGCCGCAACGACCCGCGCGCCGCGGTGACGGCAAACGTTGAGAAACGCATGCAGCGTTCCTGTTCCATCGCGCGTCACCAGCAAGGGAACGCCGAGCACATCGCCGGACCACCAGCTTCCGTTGCGCGCGAGCGCGGATGCGGGAGCAACGGCCTGCGGGTGACGCCGCATCATCGCGAGTTCGCGTTGATGGCGCGCGCTGTCCAGGTATCGCGAAACGGGCGAGCACACCACGTGCTCGCCCATCTCCAGCCGGCCGCTGGACAGCACCGCGCGGGCTCGCGCGATCAGGTCCGCGGCGACCGCAGGCTTCATGCAGCCGCGACGGCCTGAAAACGATCGAGGTGATAGTCGCGATCGCCCAGGCGGGTGCCGAACGCCGTGAGCTGGCGGAAGTAATGACCGACGTCGAGTTCCTCGGTCATGCCGATTCCGCCATGCAGCTGCACGGCCTGCTGCGCGACCATCTTCGACGCCTTGGCCACGTAGACCTTGGCCGCGGACACGGCTCTGCGGCGTTCGATGGCATCGCTGCCGTCGGCCCTGGCCGTGGCCAGCAGCACCATCGAACGCGACTGCTCGAGTTCGATGAACATGTCGACGACGCGATGCTGCAGCACCTGGAACGTGCCGATCGCCACGCCGAACTGCTTGCGCGTGCGCAGGTAGGCCGAGGTGCGCTCGAACAGCGCCTTCATGCCGCCCAGCGCGAGCGCGCAGTCGACGGCCGTGGCCTTGTCCAGGCCGGCTTCGAGCGCGGTGATGTCGCCCAGCCGCGCATCGCCGTCCACCTGCACGCCGTCGAGCTTCACGTCGGCCGCGACGCCGCCACCGAGTACCGGGTAGGCCGTCAGGGTCAGGCCTGCGATCTCGCGCGGCACCAGGAACAGGTCCACCGATGCGCCATTGCGCGCGGATACGATCAGGTGCGAGGCGTTCGGCGCATTGAACGCGCAGATCTTCTCGCCGCTGAGCACGAATCCCTTCGCATTCTTGTCGGCGACGGTCGTGCACTGCGCGGGGTCGAATCGACCTGCGCGCTCGCAGTAGGCCACCGCCAGCTGCGTGTCGCCGGTGGCAAGGCTGCCGAGCAGGGCTTCCTGTCGGCCCGCGCTTTCACTCGCAGCGATGATCGCGGCCGGGAGAATGGCGCCTGCGATGAAAGGCTCGATGACGAGACCCGCGCCCAAGGCTTCGGCGACCAGCGCGATGTCGAGCGTCGAGCCGCCTATGCCACCAGCGGACTCGGGTACGGCCAGCGCCAGCCATCCGAATTCTGCGAGCTGCTTCCAGATGGCCGAGTCGCACTGGCCCGGTGCCGCGAGCGACTTCTTGTACTGATCGAAGCTGTAGCCCTTCTGGGCGAACTTTACCGCGCTGTCCTGCAGGAGTTCCTGCTCGGAAGTGAATGAGAGATCCATTTTTTCCAGTTCCTCAGAGTCCGATCAGAACTTTGGCCAGCACGTTCTTCTGAATTTCGTTGCTGCCACCGTAGATGGTGCAGGCGCGCAGGAAGTTGTAGCGCGTCGACGCCGCGCGGTAGACCGGCTCGCCTTCGACATCCTGAGCCCAGGGCAAGGCCTGCAGGCCGCCGAATTCCAGCTGCGCCTCGGAGATGGCCTGCTGCAGTTCGGTGCCCTTGATCTTCAGGCCCGAGGACTCGGGTCCGGGTGCGTGGCCCTTGGCCATGCGATCGAGCGTGCGCAGGTTGGTGTATTCGAGTGCGAGCAGGTCAACCTCGAGCTCGGTGATGCGTCGGTGTGCGTGGGGGCTGTCCTTCAGCGACGGATCGCGCGCGACGGTCTCTCGCAGCCAACCGAGCTGGCGCTTGCTGTCGCCGACACCGGCGATCGCGGTGCGCTCATGCGTCAGCAGGTACTTGGCGATCGTCCAGCCCTGCCCCTCGGTCCCGACGAGATTCTCGACCGGCACCTCGACATCGGTGAAGAACACTTCATTGAGATGATGATGGCCGTCGATCGTGATGATCGGCCGCACCTCGATGCCCTTGGTGTTCATGTCCATCAGCAGGAAGGAGATGCCCTGCTGCTTGGAGCCATCTCCGCTGGTGCGAACCAGGCAGAAGATCCATTGCGCCCAGTGCGCCTGCGTGGTCCAGATCTTCTGTCCGTTGACGATGTACTTGTCGCCCTGGCGCACCGCCTGCGTCTTGAGGCTGGCGAGATCCGAACCCGAACCCGGCTCCGAGTAACCCTGGCACCAGACCTGTTCGGCGTTCGCGATCTTGGGCAGGAAGCGCTTCTGCTGCTCGGGCGTACCGAACTTCATCAGAACCGGGCCGAGCATCATCAAAGCGAACGGAATCACCGACGGCGCACCGGCGCGCGCGCGCTCGGCGTCGAAGATGTCGCGCTGCACCGGCGTGAATCCCGATCCGCCGAATTCAGCCGGCCACGTGTAGGCCAGCCATCCCTTCGACGCGAGCTTCTTCTCCCAGGCGAACTGGGTTTCCTTGCCGATGCGCATGCCGGTGGCGATGCCGCTCGGATCGCGCGGGGTGTTCGCTTCCATCCAGGTGCGGACCTCCTGGCGGAAGGTTTCTTCTTCGGGCGAGTAGTCGAAATTCACGGGCAGCCTCCGGGGCTACGGGTCCTGCGGGTCGGGAGAAATGTCGCGGTCCGGGACATTACTTGCATCACCGGCATTTGTCATCACGTGTAATATCGATCGACGTCTATCCTCGGCGTCTATTCAAGGAAACCGACATGGCCGACTCCCTCTCACCCACCGTCGTCGTCGAACGCCGCGCACCGCTGCTGGTGGTCCGCATCAACCGTCCCGAAGTGCGCAACTGCGTCGACGGACCGACCGCCGAAGCGCTCGCTTCCGCGTTCCGCTCGTTCGATACGGACCCGGAGCTGCGTGTCGCGATCCTCACCGGAACCGACGGGCACTTCTGTGCCGGCGCGGATCTGAAGGCCATCTCGAGCGGCGTGCCCGGACGCACCCTGCGTCTCGAGGCCGAGGGCGACGGACCGATGGGCCCCACGCGCCTCCAATTGTCCAAGCCGGTGATCGCGGCCGTGTCCGGCTACTGCGTGGCAGGCGGCATCGAACTGGCCGCGTGGTGCGATCTGCGCGTTGCCGACGAGACCGCGGTCTTCGGCGTGTTCTGCCGCCGCTTCGGCGTGCCGCTGATCGACGGCGGCACCGTGCGCCTGCCGCGCCTGATCGGCATGTCGCGCGCACTCGACATGATCCTCACCGGCCGCGCGGTCGACGCGCGCGAGGCCTATGGCATGGGTCTGGCGAACCGCCTCGCGCCGCGCGGGCAGGCGATGGCGGTCGCGGAGAAGCTCGCGCTCGAGATCGCGGCCTTTCCGCAGGGTTGCATGCGCGGCGACCGCCGCAGCGTCTACGAGCAGTGGGGCTACGACGAGCCCGAGGCCATCGCCAACGAGTTCATGCACGGCACCGCGACGCTCAGATCCGGCGAGACCATCGCCGGCGCCAAACGCTTCAAGGAAGGCGCCGGCCGTCACGGCAAGTTCTGAGCGGAACGCGCACTGGAGAACGCCATGTCCAACGCAGCCTCGTTCGTCACGCACGACGTCACCAATCAGGTTCCGCCGATCGGCCACTACAACAGCTACGCCAGCGACCGTGCGCTGCGTGATGCCGTGCATCGCGAGGGCGGTGGCTGGGCCGAGGCGCAACTCGTCGCATTCGGCACGGTGGCCGGCGGCGAATTGATGGACCTGGGCTACACCGCCAACGAGAACCCGCCGAAGTTGCGCAGCTTCGATCGCTACGGCCATCGTCTCGACGAGATCGAATTCCATCCCGCGTATCACCGCGTGATGCAGCTGGGCATGCAGCACGGCGTGCACGCCTTCGCGTGGCGGCATGCGGACAAGCCGGGCGCGCACGTCGCGCGCGCCGCCATCAGCTTTCTTCATTCGCAGGCAGAGGCCGGTACGGGCTGTCCGCTGACGATGACGCACTCGTCGATTCCGGCGCTGCGTCATGCGCCCGAGCTTGCGCGCGACTGGCTGCCTCGCATCACCTCGCTCGAATACGACCCGCGCGTGCTGCCCTTCGATCAGAAGACGGCGCTGACGATCGGCATGGGAATGACCGAGAAGCAGGGTGGATCCGACGTGCGCGCCAATACGACGCGCGCCACGCGCCAGTCCGATGGCAGCTATCAGATCGTCGGGCACAAGTGGTTCTTCTCCGCGCCGATGTGCGACGCCTGGCTGGTCCTCGCGCACGTCGACGCCGGCCTCACATGCTTCCTGATGCCGAAGCTGCGTCCCGATGGATCGCGCAACGCCATTCACATCCAGCGCCTGAAGGACAAGCTGGGCGACAAGTCGAACGCGTCGTCCGAGGTCGAGTTCCTCAACGCCTACGCGGTGCGCGTCGGCGACGAGGGTCGCGGCGTGCCGACGATCCTCGAGATGGTGTCGCTGACACGGCTCGACTGCATGATCGGCAGCAGCGCACTGATGCGGCAGGCCACCGTGCAGGCGCTGCACCACACGCGGCACCGCAATGCGTTTGGAAAGCGGCTCGTCGAACAGCCACTGATGCAGAACGTGCTCGCAGACCTCGCCCTCGAAAGCGAGGCCGCGACGGCGCTGACGATGCGCGTCGCACGTGCCGTCGATGCCAGCGGGCGTGACAAGGGCGAAGCCGCCTTCGCGCGCATCGCCACCGCCATCGGCAAGTACTGGATTTGCAAGCGCACGCCGACGCTGGTCAACGAGGCGCAGGAATGCCTCGGCGGCCTGGGCTATGTGGAAGAGAGCAACCTGCCGCGCCTGTATCGACAGGCCCCGCTGAATTCGATCTGGGAAGGCAGCGGCAACATCCAGTGCCTCGACGTGCTGCGCGCGCTGTCGAAGGAACCCGACACGCGTGAAGCCCTGTTCGCCGAACTGCTGACTGCACGCGGGCAGGACGCTGCGCTCGACAACGAGGTGCACTGGCTCAACGAGGCGCTGTCGGATCGCACGACGCTGGAAGTGCGAAGCCGCACGGTCGTCGAGCGCACCGCGCTCGCGCTGCAGGCGGCGATCCTGCTGCGCGCGGGCAACGAAGACGTGGCGCGCAGCTTCTGCCGATCGCGGCTGGGCGGAGAACACGGGCTCGCGTTCGGCACGCTGTCGGCGGACGTGCCGATGCAGGCGCTCATAGAGCGCGGGTCAGCGCGCTCGTAAGAGGCGTTCGCTTTCCGAGGGTTTTCACCGCAAAGGCGCAAAGGAAACGAAAGGACGCAGAGAAAAGATCGAAACAAATCTTTGCGACTTTTCTTTTTCCTTTGCGCCTTTGCGGTAAGTGTCTGTTCCTTTCACGCGAACTTTCCAAGGTTGACGCGTCGGTTCGTGGCTCCTATATTCACCCTTATGGGTGAATATGAATCCACGCAGCAACTCGACGCCGTGTTCAGCGCGATGGCCGATGCCACGCGCCGGGCGATCCTGGCTCGCCTCGCCCAGGCGGACGCGCGTGTCACCGAGATCGCAGGCGATTTCACGATCTCGCTGAACTCCACGTCGAAGCACATCCGCATGCTCGAACGCGCGGGCCTCGTGCGTCGTTCGGTGCGCGGCCGCGACCACGTGCTCTCGCTCGACGCCACGCAGATGCAGAGCGCCGCGCAGTGGATCCAGCGCTACCAGCCCTTCTGGGAAGACCGCCTCGCGTCGCTCGACGCCTTCGTGACGCGCAAGCGCGCCACCGCCAATCAAGGAAAGAAAAGCCGATGAACATGCCCAGCCAGGAGCAGCCCGCCGTCGTGTGCGTGCGCCGGGAGATCGCCGCCAGCGCCGACGAGGTCTTCGATGCGTGGCTCGACCCCGAGAGCCTCGCCGACTGGATGCGCCCCGGGCAGATCCTGCGGACCAGCGCCAAGGTCGACGCTCGCGTCGGCGGCCGCTACGAAGTGCTGATGCATCGCCAGGACGATTCGCTGCTCCACACCGGCACGTACCGCGTCATCGATCGGCCGCGACGCCTGCAGTTCACATGGATCTCGCCGGCGACGGAGCAACGCGAAACCCTGGTCACGGTGGAATTCCTGGCCCGTGGAGACGAACGCACCGAGGTGCACCTGACCCACGAACAACTGCCACAGAACGAAGAGACCCTCGCCTCGCACACGCAGGGCTGGACGATGGCCTTCGAGCGCCTCGATGGACGCTGCGCACCAGCCCCGTCTCCCTGACTCGCATTCCCCAAGACGAACATTCAACCCGAGGGCGAAGACATGAGCATCAAGCTGACCGCATTCAAGTGGGTGCCCCCTTTCGCGCAGGGCCTCGTTCGCGACCTGCGCGTGCGCTGGGCGCTCGAAGAGACGGGACTCTCCTACGAGGAGTGCCTGATCGGACAGGAGGAGCAGAATTCGAAGGCATATCGCGAAAAGCAGCCCTTCGGCCAGGTCCCCGTGTACGAGGAAGATGGCCTGGTCCTGTTCGAATCCGGCGCGATCCTGCTGCACATCGCCGAACGCAGCGAGGCGCTGATGCCCAAGGACGCGAACGGACGCGCACGTGCACGCGCGTGGGTGTTCGCCGCGCTCAACAGCATCGAGCCACCGGTGCAGAATCTCGTCGCGATCGACCTGTTCTACGCAAATGAGGAATGGGCCAAGTTGCGCCGGCCAGGCGCTGCCGAGTTCGTCGACGTTCGCCTCAGGTCCCTGTCGAAATGGATGGAAGGACGCGAGTACCTCGAAGAGACCTTCGGCGCGGGCGACCTGATGATGGTCACCGTGCTACGACTGCTGCGGCACACGGACATCCTGTCGAAGCAGCACCCCCTGCTCGAAGCCCATCGCCTGCGTTGCGAAGCCCGGCCCGCGTTCAAGAAGGCGCTGGCTGCGCAGATGGCGCCGTTCGCGAAGTACGCTCCGCCCGCGTAGCGGGCGCCGGGTAGAGCGGAGCGTCGGTTCCGACGAAACGTCTGTCGTTTCCCTCAACTGAACCAGGAAGCACGCGCTGCCATGAGCGAACTGACCATCTGGACCTACGACTGGGTACCTGAACCCCCGCGCGGCTTCGTGCGGGATCTGCGGCTGCGATGGGCCTGCGAGGAAGCGGGATTCGACTACAAGGTCCGGACCGTCGCGTTCGACGACCGCGAGACCAATCACATGGCGCAGCAGCCCTTCGGCCAGGTCCCGTTCCTGGAGGACGATGGCCTGGAGATGTTCGAAAGCGGCGCCGGACTGCTGCACCTGGCGCGCAAGAGCGACAAGCTGATGCCGCGCGACCCGAAGGGAGAGGCGCAAACGTCGCAATGGACGATCGCCGCGCTCAACTCGATCGAGATGGTCAGCGTGCCGTGGTGGTTTCTGAAGATCTCCGGCGACAAGGACAACGTGCTCGCCGGATGGATGGGCAAGCGCCTCGACCAGATGGAGAGCGTGTTGAGCGAGCGAGAATGGCTCTGCGCCGGACGGTTCACCGTCGCCGATCTGTTGATGGCGGATGTCCTACGCGTTCCGGATGTCCGCGCTTTCGGCGATCGCCCGGCGACCGAAGCCTACGTCGCCCGCATCACCGACCGCCCTGCATTCAAGAAGGCGCGAACCGACCAGATCGCGCATTTCGAGGCGGCCGACCAGAACAGAGCAGCACATCGGTAGGGTGCGCCCCGCGCACCCAGCCCGCTCGCAGCGGACGTGACCACGTGCGCGAAGCGCACCCTACGGGCTGACGGCGTCCGCCAGTTCGCGCAGCAGTTTTGCGCCGTCGCCACGCCAGGCACTGCCGTGCATGCAGGCCATCGTGACGGGATTCGCGGCCGCGAGCTTCTCGATCAGCGCGCGCGTCTGCGTGCCGTGCGCGTAGTAATCCATCGCCTGCCGAAACCCTTCGCTCGGGCCCAGCACGTCCGACTCCGTGATCGGCGGATGGTCCGATCCGGGCTGCGTGAACAGATCGCCGCACAGCAGCGTGCGCGTCTTTTCTTCCATCAGGTACCCGCACTCCCAGCCGTGCGGAAGATGCGGCGCGTCGAACCATCGCAGCGTGTTGCGCCCGATGACGAGACGTTCGCCGTCCGCCATCGCGCGCGGCGCGCGATCCGCCAGGTCGCCGACTGACGTCATCGCCGCGATGCTGCCGCACAGCGGCGTCGCGTGTGGAGCAGCGGCGAGCCACTCGTTGAGCGATCCGCACTCGTCCGCCTCGACGTGCGAGAACCCGACGTGGCGCAGCCGTTCCACCGGCATGACACTGGCCACGGCCTCACGCACGAGCGCGAACATCTTGCGCGGCCCGGTGTGGAACAGCAGCGGCTCGTCGTCGAGGATCAGGTACTGGTTGAACGAGAACCCGCCGGCGCCGTTCGGAAACTGCACGGGAGTATTGATGCGGTAGATGCCGTCCGCGATCTCGTGGACGTTGGTGCCGGACTGGCGGTTGGTGACCGTCATGGAAAGCTCCTGGGCTGCTGGCCGCTCGTCGATGCGCGTCCAAGCCTAGCCCAAGCCGAGGACACGAATCAGGTACTGGTCCTGGATTTCGGCACCGGCACGGCGGCCCGCTCCAGGCAGCGCTCGTGGCGCTGCTGCACGCGCAGCGAAAACCATTCGGTCGTGAGCTGCCGCGTGATCTTGGGACTCTTGAGCAGGATCTTGGGCATCACGGCGCGCGGCAGGCTGCGGCCTTCGAGTCCGTCGGCGAGTTCGAACACCTTCTCGTACAGATCGCTGCGGGCGAATTTCTCGGTCCGGCCACGCTCGAGGTCGTTGCGGATCTCCCGGTCGCTCATCTCGAGCCGCTTGCCGAGCGTGCGCGCGGCCAGCTCCGTGCTGCCGGGCGCGTCGTCCGCGCCCGCACCGAGCCGCACGAGATCGCCGTCCAGATCCAGTGGAATGCCCGAGGCCGCGGTCAGCGCGTTCTGAAACGCGGCATTGCGGCTCGCGTAGTGCCCAGCGTTGAAGTCGGCGAAACGGAACAGGGGGCGATCGTAGTCGGCGGGATAATCGAGCAGATGCGCGATGCCGAAATACAGGCCTCCGCGACGCGTGAACACCTCGCGACGGAAACTCTTTCCGTCGAGCGGATACGGGTAGGGATGCTCGTCCGCATAGTTCTCGGCAAACGCGATGCTCACCTGCATCGGCCCGCCGGTACGCACGGGATTTCGATCCGCGAGCATCTTCTGGCCGCCCGGCAACACCCCGATCAGGTCCTCGAAGATCTGGCTCAACTCCCCTTCCGTGCGCGCGGCATCGAGGCGCTGCGCATAGCTGCGCCCCTCCGACGAAGGCACGCGAAGCAGGGTGCGCACGACGCGTGTCGACAGACCCATGCGCTGGGCGCGGCTGTCGATCTCGCGCCACGCAAGCCTCGAGAGTCCCGGCACGACCGGATCGACCTGGAAGTTCGACTCCTGGTCGGTCACCGCGACCACGGCGCAGACGTTCTCGGGGTCGACCTTGATCTCCATCGACGCGAACGCGGCGTACATGTCGGCGGCCCAGCCGTTGCGGTCCTGCACCTGCGGCGGCAGTGCACGGGCCATCAGTTCGCGCGCGGACGAAGGGCTCAGCGCAGTGGATTCAGGTGACGGCGTGCTGGCGCAGGCAGCCAGCATCAGCGACACGGCGAGGACGACGGCCGGGCGCACCCACTCCCGCCTGCGACATCTCCCGATCCTTGCGGCGGGAGCCCACGCCGCGTTCACGACCGCACCAGCTCCACGATTGCGCCCAGATAGTGATCGACCAGCAGCACCGAGAAGATGCCCATCAGGTACACGATCGAATATCCGAACGTCTTCATCGGCAGACCCGGCACCGGCTTCCACTTCAGGCGAATTGCGTAGATCAGGAACTGTCCGCCCAGCAGCAGCGCACCGACCAGGTACAGCAGGCCGCTCATGCCGGTGGCGTAGGGCAGCACGGTGACCACGATCAGCAGCACCGTGTACAGCAGCACCTGCGTCTTCGTGAACTCGATGCCATGCGTGACCGGCAGCATCGGGATGTCCGCCTTGGCGTACTCGTCGCGACGCTCGATCGCCAGCGCCCAGAAGTGCGGCGGCGTCCAGATGAAGATGATCAGGAACAGGATCAGCGCGTGCGCGTGCACTTCGCCGGTGACCGCCACCCAGCCGAGCAACGGGGGCGCCGCGCCCGCCGCGCCGCCGATGACGATGTTCTGCGGCGTCGCGCGCTTCAGGTACAGCGTGTAGACACCGGCATAGCCGATCAGCGTGAACTGCGTCAGCCACGCGGTCAGCGGATTGACGAGAAACCAAAGGATCCCGAACCCGGAGAGCCCCAGCACCGTGGCGAAGGCGATCGACTCGGTCATGCCCAGCGTGCCGGTCACCAGCGGGCGGCCGCAGGTGCGCGCCATCTGGCGATCGATGTTGCGGTCGATGATCTGGTTGACCGCTGCGGCGCTGGCGGCCTGCAGCGCGATGCCGATGGTTCCCCACAGCAGCGCACCGATCGGCGGCATGCCGGGAACGGCGAGGAACATGCCGACGATCGCGGTGAACACGATCAGCATGACCACGCGCGGCTTGCACAGCTCGTAATACTCGTGCGCACGGCTGCGATGCTCGAGCCCGGCGACGGCGGCGGACGAGGCACTCACGACACGATCTCCTTCTTGTTTTTTTGCGTCCACAGGAAGTGGTTCAGGCTCACCAGCGTGATCACCAGCAGCGCGGCGCCGGCATTATGCGCGGCGGCCAGCAGCAGCGGCAGTTGCAGCTTCACGGTGCTGATGCCGATGACGACCTGCAGCACCAGCGCACAGATCACGACGATGCCGAAGCGCCGCACCGGCAGCGAGCGGCTGCGCAGCATGACGACGGCCAGCAGGCCAAGCACCAGCGTGGTGACGATGGCGCCCAGGCGGTGAAAGAAGTGGATCGTCACGCGTGCGCGATTGTCGAGGACGCCGTGTTCATAGTTGATGCCCAGACCGCGCCACAGCACGAAGGCTTCCTGCGCGTCGGTTTCCGGCAACCACTTTCCGTGACAGGTGGGGAAATCCGGGCAGGCCAGCGCAGCGTAATTCGTACTGGTCCAACCGCCGAGGAAGATCTGGCAGGCCAGCACCACCAGCGCGCCGGCGGCGGCGATGCGCAGTCCGCCCAGGATGCTGCTGGTCGCCTGCGCGGGCGGCGTCGCGGTGGAAGCCGCGAACGCGAAGGCGGCCTCGCGCTCCGAGCGCAGCTCGCGCAAGGGCTTGTCGTCCACCAGTGCCGCTGCGCCTGCCTTGCGAACCGATAGCCACATCCACAGCAGCAGCGACAACGTCGACAGGCCCCCGAACAGATGGCCGGTGACCACCAGCGGCTTGAGCTGCCAGGTCACCGTCCACATGCCGAGCATGCCCTGGAAGATCACCAGGGCCACGAGGAACCAGGGAAGCCGGCGCGGCAGGCGTGTATCGCGCTTGTTGAAGACGCTGATCAGCGCCATCGCGACGATCAGCAAGCCCAAGGTCGACGCCAGATACCGGTGAATCATCTCCTTCCAGGCCTTGTGCGCTTCCACCGGCCGTTGCGGAAATTTCTCCTCCGCCGCGGTCACCTCGTGGTGTTCCTCTGGCACACCCAGATGCCCATAGCAGCCGGGCCAGTCCGGGCAACCCAGGCCGGCGTCGGCCAGCCGGACGTAGGCGCCGAACACCACCACGCAGAAGCACAGCAGCAGTGCGACGAAATTGATCGAGCGAAAAACGGTCACGATGAAGATCCGGAGAAATCGGGAGGGCGGCTTCAGCCGATCTGCGAAAGGCGCAGCAGCTTCTTGATGTCCTTCTGCATGCCCTTGAAGTCGGTCTGTATCTCGCCGCCGGAGGGATACACGAGCAGCCAGTTTCCGTGCGGATCGAGCAGGTAGGCGGCGGCTCCCGCCGGTTGCAGGAAATCGGACAGCCGCTTGCCGGGTTCGCCGGTGTCGGCGATCACGTGAAGGTCCGGATGTTCCGGCTTGAGCCTGGCTTCTACCGAGGCAACCGCCGCCGGATCCGACAGCACCAGCACGCGCTGCACGCGGCTGCGCTTCTCGTTCATGGCCAGACGCACCTGGCGCGTCATCACCAGGCTGCGCAGGCAGTGCTCGTCGCAATCGGAGCCGGCCAGCACGACATAGCTCCAGCGGATCGTGAACACCGACTGGTCGAGCGATGCGCCCTTGTCGTCGACGAACGTCAGCGGCGGCGCCGGCAACGCCGGGTTGATCAGCTGGCCGTAGTTCGTGGTGTTGCTCGGACGAATGTCCGGAAACCAGAAATACAGGACGTACGAGATCAGCAGCGGGAAGAAGAACAGGGTCGCCAGCAGCAGGAACTGCGTGCGGCCTCGCGGGGCGTTGGGAGTGGCGGCAGTGGTATTCACGGCAGGCGCTTGAGGCTGTACTTGATGAACAGGAACAGCAGGGTGGCAGCAAAGGCGAACCACTGCGCGGCGTACGCGTAGTGCCGCGCGGGAGGGACGGGGTTCGGCAGCGTCCATTCACGAACGTACCCGTCCGGAAGCTCGGCATCCAGCAGCAGCACGCCGTCGGCCACCGGCGCTCCGAGCACGCAGGCCAGTTGCTCGCGCGTGGGATAGCTCGCCACGCGGGGGAAGCCCGTCGTCGTGCAGGGATCGGTCGCCAGGCGCAGGCCTGGCTCCGGCAGCGGGCGCCAGAAACCCTGGAC
>Ga0187844_10001264_pt1 | contig 19461 bp, 21 predicted proteins | sample SpaLakP09_SKY_50_FD_134517 | JGI IMG/M metagenome (GOLD analysis project Ga0187844, IMG submission 134517) | Oligotrophic lake water microbial communities from Sparkling Lake, Wisconsin, USA - SP09_SKY_50 | ecosystem: Environmental > Aquatic > Freshwater > Lake | place: USA: Sparkling Lake...
CGCCAATCTTCGTCGCAGTGCCCAAGCATCAGTTGCCGCTGGAGCAAGAGTTGCACGGGCCATGGAAATCGTAGGAAACGAAATACCAGATCATTTGAAAGCGGCAGGTGATGTAAGAATCACCCATAAGCAAGCAAGTTTAGAAGAATTAGGTGCATTAAGTGATCCGCCTTTAACTAAAGATGCAATTGCAGGTCGCATTAGAAGACTCTTAGCAATGGCAGATAAACGAGCATCTGAACTGGGAATTCCTCCAACTGAAGCCTCACTGACTCCGGAAATGTTAGAAGGATAGAATTAGGTAGGCAAGGTCGCCTCAATGGTAATAAAAATTTCGTCCCCGTTACTATTTTCTGGAGTTGATTGATAAGTGGCAATCCGTGTAGGAATTAATGGTTTTGGCCGTATTGGCAGAAATTACATTCGAGTTTTACAAGATCGTGCAGGCAAAGCCCCAGAAGGTGCCTTAGCCCAAATTATTAAGAGTAACGATTCAATAGAAATTGTGGCAATAAATGATTTAACTGACGTTAAAACTTCAGCTCATTTATTGAAATATGATTCAACATTGGGAAGATTCCCAGGAAAAGTTAATGTTGAAGGTAACTCAGTTTTTGTCGACGGTAAAGAAATTAAAATTACTTCACACAGAGACCCTGCAGAAATTCCTTGGGGAGATCTTGGTGTTGATTTAGTAATTGAATCAACAGGTGTGTTCACTGATGCTGAAAAAGCCAAAGCTCATCTTAAATCAGGACCAAAAAAAGTACTGATCTCTGCACCAGCAAAAGGTGAAGACATCACTGTGGTCTTAGGTGTAAATCACGACAAAATTGATCATGAAAAACACATTGTAATTAGTAACGCTTCTTGTACCACAAATTGTCTTGGACCAATGGCCAAAGTAATTCATGATACCTTCGGTATTGAAACTGGATTGATGACCACAATTCATGCCTACACAAATGATCAATCAACACTGGATATGCCACACAATGATTTAAGACGATCCCGTGCAGCTGCTATCAACATGATTCCCACCACAACAGGTGCAGCTAAAGCAATTGGATTGGTTATGCCAGAACTGAAAGGAAAACTTGATGGTTATGCCATGAGAGTTCCAGTTCCAGTTGGTTCTGCCACAGATCTAACTGTGCATCTAAAGAAATCTGCCACAGCAGCAGATATCAATGCTGCTCTTAAAGCTGCAGCAGATGGAGCACTAAAAGGAATTCTTTCTTACAGTGAAGACCCATTGGTTTCAAGTGACATTGTTCATGATGCTCACTCATGCATTATTGATGGTCAACTAACAGTTGTGGCAGGAAACATTGCCAAGGTTGTGGGTTGGTATGACAATGAATGGGGATATTCAAGTCGACTAGTTGATTTAACTCAACTTGTTGGTTCAAATCTTTAATTCTTTAATGAAAACAATCGATGATATTGAGGTAACAAATCAGCGCGTATTATTACGCGCTGATTTAAATGCCCCTATGAAGCAAGATGCTTCGGGTGCCATGCAAATCACTGATGATGGTCGCCTAAAAGCCAGTGTTACCACAATTAACGATTTAAGAAATAGGAAAGCAAAAATTATTATTTTGGCACACCTAGGACGTCCCAAAGGTGAAAGAAAACCTGAATTGTCGCTAAAACCAATAGCCAAAAGACTTAGCGAGCTACTAAATACTCCCATTCAATTTATTGAAAATTTAAACGATGCCAAGACTTTAAACGTTGTTAACGCCTTACAGCCTGGCGAAGTTGCTATGGTTGAGAACATAAGATTTGAAAAAGATGAGACCAGTAAAAACACTTCCGAAAGAATTAGATTAGCTCAAAGTCTTGCCTCATTGGCTGATGTTTTTGTGATTGATGGATTCGGGGTAGTACACAGGGAACAAGCTTCAGTAACCGATATTGCACGACTTTTACCTAAAGCAGCTGGGCGCTTAGTGCAAGCAGAACAAAAAGCTTTTGCAAAAGTATTAAATAACCCTGAACGTCCTTATGTGGTTGTGCTGGGAGGGTCAAAAGTTAGTGACAAATTAGGTGTTATTAATAATCTAATCAATAAAGTTGACAAGTTACTAATTGGTGGGGGAATGGCATTTACTTTCCTTAAAGCTCAAGGTTTCGAAGTCGGAGATTCACTTCTCGAAATTGATCGCATAGACGAAGTAAAACAATTGATGATCACAGCTAAAGAAAAAAATGTTGAGATAGTTTTGCCGGTAGATGTGGTTATCTCTGCACAACTAGATGGCTCCGCGCCGGTATCAGTTGTTGATGCACAACAAATTCCGGTAGGTCAAAAAGGTTTAGATATTGGTCCGAAAACAAGTGAAATTTTCGCAAATAAAATAAATGAAGCAAAAACTGTTGTGTGGAATGGACCCATGGGAGTTTTCGAAGTAAACGCATTTGCTGCGGGCACAAAAACTGTTGCACAGGCACTTGCTAACTCAAATGCCTATAGCGTTGTGGGTGGGGGAGATTCTGCTGCTGCAATTAGATTGCTGGGGTTAGATGAATCAAGGTTTGATCACATCAGCACAGGTGGTGGAGCTTCACTTGAACTGCTAGAAGGAAAAGTTTTGCCCGGTTTAGCCGTATTGGAAGAGGAATAAATGACAAACGAAAAACGTCAGCCGGTGATGGCTGGTAATTGGAAAATGAACATGAATCATTTAGAGGCCATTGGATATTTGAACAAAATGGCTTTTTCACTTATTGATGCAGACTATGCGCGAACTGAAGTTGCAATTTTTCCACCTTTTACCGATATTCGCTCAGTACAAACAGTTATCGATGCAGATCATTTAAGTATTGTTTATGGAGCTCAAGATATAAGTGCTCATGATTCAGGTGCTTACACCGGTGAAATAAGTGGATCAATGTTGAAGAAATTGCGAGTAAAATATGCGCTCATCGGTCACAGCGAACGACGTGCATATCATCATGAAACAGACGAAAGTGTGAATGCCAAAGTTAAAGCAGCCATCAAAAATGACTTAGTGCCAATGATTGCCGTGGGTGAGACTCTTGATATCAAACAAGCGGGTAATGCGGTGGAGCACACATTGTCTCAAGTACAAGCAGCGTTAAAAGATGTGCGCTCAAATTATGTTGGAGAATTAGTTATCGCTTATGAACCTGTGTGGGCAATTGGTACCGGAGAAGTTGCTACACCACAAGACGCACAAGACATGTCTATAGCGATTAGACAAAAAGTTGCCAAACTTTATTCTCAAGATGTGGCTGAAAAAGTTCGTATTCTTTATGGTGGTTCAGTAAAAGCTGGAAACGTGAAATCCATCATGGAACAACCAGATGTAGATGGCGCACTTATTGGTGGAGCAGCACTTGATCCAGAAGAATTCTTACGCATCATTAGATGGCCAGATCAACCATGATTTGTGTGACTCACTAGGTCCCGGGACCTTATTTTGTCACACCTGAGTCGTATCCTTTAACTAGACGATTTTTGGAAAGGTTAGTCAGAAACATAATGACGATTATTGCCTGGACCTTAGGTGTCATTTTGGTTATCTCTAATCTTTTACTTTTACTTTTGATTCTGTTACACAGAGGTCGCGGTGGTGGTCTCTCAGATTTGTTCGGTGGCGGTTTTAGTTCTTCACTGGGTGGATCATCTTTGGCAGAAAAAAACTTGGACCGTTTCACAATTGCTATCGGATTTATATGGGCTGCCAGTGTAATTGGCCTTGGTTTAGTTTTAAGCGCTTAATAAAAAGGGGAGAAATAAATGGCTGGTGGTAGTGCAATCAGAGGAAGTCGCGTTGGTGCAGGCCCAATGGGCGAAGCAGAGCGCGGAGATGCAGCACCACGAGTTCGGTTATCTTTTTACTGCGCACACGGTCATGAAAGCAGACCAGCTTTTGCGGTAGACGCACCCATTCCTGAAACTTGGGATTGTCCCCGCTGTGGTTGGCCAGCAGGTCAAGATCAAGATAATCCACCGAAACCAGTTGTAAATGTTCCTTACAAAACTCATTTAGCTTATGTCAAGGAACGTCGTGATGATAAAGATGGCGATGCAATTTTAGCTGAAGCTATCGATAAATTACGGGGAGACCGTTAAAGATTTATTTCTTTAATTCTTTGGCTTTGGCAACAATCTTTTCAACAGTAATTCCAAATTCTTTATATAACAGTTCAGGTTTACCGCTTGCTCCGTAATGATCAAGCCCAATAACGCCACCTTCAAGTCCTACAAACTGATACCAACCAAAAGTTGATCCTGCTTCAATAGCGATTTTGGCCTTAATATTTCTTGGTAAAACGCTTTCTTGATAACTTGGTGGTTGTTCTTGGAACCATTCCACACACGGCATTGACACCACTCGAGTGTTTATGGATTGTGAATTCAATTCTTTTTGTGCATTTAAAGCAAGTTCAATTTCTGATCCAGTGGCGATAAGAATTACCTCAGGATTTGAATTCGGGGCATCTTGCAAAATGTAAGCGCCTTTTCGAGCGTTTTCGGCAGGAGCATTAATTTTTCGATCAAGAGTTGGAATATTTTGCCTGGAGAGAATAATTCCAGCTGGCTTTCTATCTTCCATTATTTTTAGCCAACATATTGCTACTTCATTAGCATCACATGGTCTAACAACAGCAAATCCTGGAATTGAACGCAAAGACCAAAGTTGTTCAACTGGTTGATGTGTTGGTCCATCTTCACCTAAACCAATTGAATCGTGAGTCCAAACGTAGGTGACAGGAAGTTGCATGATTGAGGCAAGTCTTATTGCTGGTTTTTGATAATCACTAAAAATTAAGAAAGTTGCACCAAATGGACGAGTAAATCCATAAAGAGCCATTCCATTCAATATGGAACCCATAGCGTGCTCTCTAATTCCAAAATGTAAATATTTTCCACCAATAGAAGAATTGGAAATATCTGAATTAATTTTTTGCATTGATTGCGCGTTCTTTAATGCCACGCCATTACTTTCAGCAAGATCTGCTGATCCTCCTACTAATTCAACAAGATTTGCAGATAACTCATTTAAAATCGTTCCACCACTTTTTCGACTAGCAACACTTGTGCCTGATTCAAATACAGTTAACTTCTTATCCAATTCTTGAGTTAATTTACCTTTTAATAGTCTTTGATAATCATTGGCTAATGAGGGATTAGCACTTGACCATGATTTGAATTTGTCATTCCATTGTTTAACTAAATGTGTGCCACGATTTTTAGCTTGACGAGTGTAATTCAGGACATCATCAGAAACTTGAAAAGATTTATCTTTATCAAAACCTAAAGCTTCTTTAGTTAATTTAGTTTCATTTTCACCTAGCGGGGCACCGTGAGCAGCGGCTGTGTTTCTAGCATTTGGAGCAGGCCAAGCAATAATTGTTTTTAATTGAATAAAACTTGGTTTGTCACTCTTTTGTGAAGCCTCAATAGCCTTAGAAAGAGCCGAAATATCTACTTGACCATCAGTTCCTAATTCAACTGTGTGAACATCCCAGTTGTAAGCGCGATAACGAGTAGCCACATCTTCTGTGAAAGCAAGATTTGTGTCACCATCAATACTGATTCGATTGTCATCGTAGATAACAATTAAATTGGCAAGACCAAGATGTCCGGCAAGAGAAGATGCTTCTGAAGTAACACCTTCTTGTAAATCTCCATCACTTGCCACAACATAAACATAATTATCGAAAACGCTCTGACTAGCTGCCGTTTTAGCATCAAAATAATTGCGCCAATATCGTGAAGCAATTGCCATTCCAACTGCGGAAGATAATCCTTGGCCAAGTGGTCCTGTGGTCATTTCAACACCTTTTGTGTGTTGGAATTCAGGATGACCTGCAGTTAAGCTGTTCATTTTTCTAAAATTTTTCAAATCCTCTATTTCTAGTCCGTAGCCATTTAAAAATAATTGGGAATACAAAAGCATGCTGGCATGACCACAAGAAAGAATAAATCGATCTCGACCAAACCATTCAGGATTTTCGGGGGAGTGATTCATGAATTTGTTGAATAAAAGATGAGCAACAGGAGCTAATGCCATTGCAGTTCCAGGATGACCATGGCCAGCGTTTTCAACAGCATCTAGGGCAAGTGCACGCGCAACCTTTACAGATTTGTCGTCAATTTCGGTCCAGGCGGAGATACTCATATCGGTTCTAGAGTTCCAGTTCTCGAGGCTTTATTTATATCCCTAGCCTAATGAGTTGCTGGTCACACAATCCACGGAACGCGCCATAACTGCTATTCAGGTAGCGTTAGTTAGGTATGAGAAAAATTGATGAGCCAATCTTGAATTTGAATCAAGAATCTTCGAGTATATTTTCCGTTTTCAAAAGTTATATTTCTTTAACAAAACCAAGAATTATCGAATTGCTCCTTGTCACCACTGTTCCAACAATGTTCTTGGCTTCCAATGGATGGCCTAATTGGTATTTGGTTTTAGCAACTCTTATTGGTGGAGCTTTAGCTGCTGGTGGAGCAAATGCTTTAAACAATGTTGTTGATCGAGACATTGATGCCTTAATGGATAGAACTGCACACAGACCATTAGTTACCGGCAAAGTTTCGGTTCGAGGAGCTTTGGCTTTGGGAATAATATTGTCACTTTTGTCAGTTATTTGGCTAGTAAGTCAAGTAAATACATTGTCAGCATTATTTGCTGCAAGTGCAATTGTTTTTTATGTTTGTGTTTACACACTACTTTTGAAAAGAAGAACCTCTTCTAATATCGTCTGGGGAGGGGCTGCTGGTTGCTGTCCCGTTTTAATTGGTTGGGCAGCAGTAACTAATTCGATAAGTTTGGCTCCTATTGTTTTGTTTTTGATTGTTTTTTGGTGGACACCACCTCATTATTGGCCACTTTCAATGCAATATCGAAAAGATTATGAAAACGCTGGAATTCCAATGCTTCCTGTGGTTGCTGACCGTAAAAAAGTTGCCAACCAAATAGCAATCTATTCCTGGATTATGGTCGCCACAACGTTTGTTTTGCCTTTAGTTAGTGAGCTTTCAATTGTTTATTTAGTTGGGGCTGCTGTTTTAAACGTAATTTTTATGAGAGAAGTTTATGCTTTGAAAAATCGCGCTCAAAGTGATGATTTAGAGATCAATCCAATGAAACTCTTTCATTGGTCAATCACATGGCTTGCGCTGCTGTTTTTTCTAATTGGTTTAGATCCGTTGTTGAATCTCAATTAAATGAAGATAGCTTATGTTGTCGGAAATGAAGATCCGACTGATCCAGATCCAGATTTAGATATCCCTTTTGCCATAAAGGCAGCAGAGCAATTAGAAATCGATCTAGTTTTTGCCAATTGGAATGATAAAAGCATTGCCTGGGAATCCTTTGATGCTGCCGTTATTAGATCTGCTTGGGATTATGTGCCAGTTCGTGAAGAATTCTTGCAATTTGCAAAAAATGTTGAGACAAAAACAAAACTTTTCAATTCATCTGAAGTTATGAAATGGAACACAAACAAAACATACCTATCCATTTTGGAAAATAAAGGTGTCCCCATAATTCCAACAAAATTTGCCAATAATCTTGATGAGGCTTTGCCCGCCATTAGATGGGCATTTGAAAAAGCCCCTGCCGTTGCAATCAAACCTACCGTTGGAGCAGGAGCAAGACTAGCGGGAAAAGCTTCAACTGAAGTTGAAGCAATTGACTATGTAAAAAAAATTCTTGAAGCAAAAAGAACTGTAATCATCCAACCTTATATTTTAAGTGTGGATGACGAAGGGGAGAAAGCAATTATTGTCATCAACGGAGAAATTAGTCATGCGGCGAAGAAAGTTCCCGCTCTCACCAAAGGTGGACATGGAGATGCTGCAGGTCAATTAGAGATTACAACTGAAATGAGAGACATTGTAAAAAATATTTCAAATGCGGTCAGTGAATGGAATGATCTTCTTTTCGCACGAATTGATGTTGTAAGAATGGGGGAGAAGTTAGTTTTAATGGAGTTAGAATTAACTGAGCCTTGGCTATTTATGCAATTTAGGCCAGAGGCCGGAGTTGATTTATTTAAGGCGCTTAAGCACAGGATTGCTTGAGAAGAGAGCCAAATTAGATATTGCAATCCAGGTAATAACGGCTCCAAGTACATGAAATGAAACCAATACCCAAGGCAGATCAGTAAACCATTGAACATAACCAATGAATCCTTGTAATAAGCAGATCACAAAAAGAGTTCTAGTCGTCTTGTATACATGATTTGATTCTGAATTCAATTTTGTTATTACCAGAAGACCGATAACCAATCCAATAAAAAACAGAACAGTGTCTGCGTGCAGCCAAGCTATAACTCTGAGATCAAGATTAAATCTTGCAGCTAGTTCATCACCAGAATGAGGTCCAGAGCCTGTTGTGACTGTGCCTAAGGTAATCACGGCAAAGCCTACTAAGGTCACAACTTTTATGTAGTTATCGACAATTTTTGGTAGTGGCTTTGAAATTCTTTGATCACTAAAATATTTATATATTTTTACTGATATTCCTACAAGAATGATCGAAAGAAGAAAATGGGCCATGACAGTTGTGGGATTTAGATCGGTTAGCACTGTGATGCCACCTAATACGGCCTGCAGTAAAGTTCCAATCAAAGGCAAGACGGACCACACAACTATATTTTTCTTTTCATTCATTAATGAGTAAACAAAAAGTGCAATAGATATTGCTAGAACTAAGAAAGTTAAAGTTCTATTACCAAATTCAATATATTTATGAAAACCTTCAACTTGTCCTGCGACGGGAACCAAGGATCCAGGCGCGCAATCTGGCCAAGTAGGACATCCCAATCCAGAACCTGTTAATCGGACAACTGCTCCTGTAACAATGATTCCAGACTGAGCAATCAGATTAGTTAAGCTGATTCGTCGACCAAATTTTGCTTTAAAGGTTGTTTCCATGATCTTCCCTGAGTTTAGGTATATCCCAGAGTTGCATATAGAAGGGAAATAGGCAACACTAGGGTTATGGAATTCAAAACCGTAGGCAGAGATCGCCTGGCTCGAGAATTGCTTAAATTAGGTCCTATCACTGCAAGTGACCTGGCCGATTCCCTAGGGATTAGTGCCGTGGCAGTACGTAAACATCTTGATGACATGAGTGAAAAATTTTTAGTTGAGTCTCACGAAATTGCACCATTTGGACCTTCAAAGCCGAAGGGCAGAGGAAGACCTGCTCGAGTTTTTTCCTTAACATCACAAGGTCGAGATTTTTTCGAAAACCAGTATCAATCTTTAGCTCAAGAAGCAGTTTCCTATTTAGCAACAACTTTTGGCGACAGTGCTGTGAAGGCTTTCGCATTGAGTAGAGCAAACGAAATGCTTGCCAGATATTCTCAAACTTTAAATAAGGCAAAAAATGTTGAAGAAAAAGTTGAGATATTGTCTAACTTTTTATCTAAAGACGGTTTCGCCGCAACTGCTGACAAAGGATCAGGACCAACTCACACTATTCAATTGTGTCAACATAATTGTCCGATAGCACACGTTGCTGAACAACATCCAGAATTTTGTGAAGCCGAATTAGATGCATTCAGTGAATTGCTGGGTGTTAATGTAACTCGACTTTCAACAATAGCTAATGGTGGAAACATCTGTACGTCATTAGTTAGCACTTTGCCAAAAATAGCAGTTTCATCCGCAAACCAACACAAGGAGAAAAAATGACAATAGCCCGCCCAGAATTAGATGGAATCGGTACATATGAATTTGGTTGGCACGATAAGAATGATGCGGGTAAAAACGCTAAGCGTGGTCTAACAGAAGATGTTGTGCGAGACATTAGTTCCAAGAAAAATGAACCAGCCTGGATGTTAGAGACAAGATTAAAAGCTCTTGCGATGTTTCAAAAGAAGCCTTTGCCTAATTGGGGTGCTTACCTTGGGGGTATTGATTTTGACAATATTAAATATTTCGTTCGCTCAACTGAAAAACAAGCAACCTCTTGGGAAGAATTACCAGACGACATTAAGAAAACATATGACCGTCTAGGAATTCCAGAAGCTGAAAAGAAAAGATTAATTGCTGGTGTGGCAGCTCAATACGAAAGCGAAGTTGTTTATCACCAAATCCGAGAAGATCTCGAAAAAGAAGGCGTACTCTTTCTTGATACTGATACTGCTTTAAGAGAACACGAAGATGTTTTTAAAGAGTATTTTGGTTCAATAATTCCTGCAGGAGATAACAAGTTCTCAGCACTCAACACTGCAGTTTGGTCTGGTGGATCATTTGTTTATGTTCCAAAGGGTGTAAAAGTTGATATTCCATTGCAAGCATATTTCCGTATCAATACTGAAAATATGGGTCAATTCGAAAGAACTTTGATTATTGTTGATGAGGATGCATACGTTCATTATGTTGAAGGTTGTACCGCACCAGTTTATTCAAGTGACTCACTACATAGTGCTGTTGTTGAAATTGTTGTGAAGAAGAATGCACGATGCCGTTACACAACAATTCAAAACTGTTCTAACAACGTTTATAACTTAGTAACCAAAAGAGCAGTTGCCCAACAAGGAGCAACAATGGAATGGATCGATGGCAACATCGGTTCAAAAGTAACCATGAAATATCCATCTGTGTGGCTAGTAGGAGAACACGCTAAAGGTGAAACCATGTCTGTGGCATTTGCGGGCGAAGGACAACATCAAGACGCTGGAGCCAAAATGGTTCACGCTGCCCCAAATACTTCCTCAACAATTATTTCTAAATCAGTAGCTCGTGGTGGTGGCAGAACGTCTTACCGTGGATTAATCCAAGTTAATGAAGGTGCTTACAACGCTAAAACCACAGTTAAGTGCGATGCATTGTTGATTGATGACATTTCAAGATCAGATACATATCCATATATTGATTGTCGTGAAGACGATGTCTCAATGGCACATGAAGCAACAGTTTCTCGAATCAGTGAAGACCAACTGTTCTATTTGATGCAAAGAGGACTCAACGAAGACGAAGCTGCAGCCATGATCGTGCGCGGATTCGTTGAACCAATTGCTCGAGAACTTCCAATGGAATACGCAATTGAATTAAATCGATTGATTGAAATGCAAATGGAAGGCGCAGTTGGATGAGTTCTGCCCTACAAGAAAAAGAAATTTTATTTAAAAGTATTGACGCCAGACCAGATCGAATTGCTTCGAGTAATCCTGATGATTTCTTGGTGCCAAATGGTCGTGAAGAGGAATGGCGTTATACACCTTTAAAACGGGTAGGAAATCTACATAATGACGCAAAATCTGAACAAGATATCACTTACGAAGTTGTGGCAGCTTCTGGAATTTCGCATTCAATTCTAATTCGAGACGAAGTTAAGACCAAGTTCTTAGCAACAGATCGAATTAGTTCAAGAACTCAATCTTTGTGGAACAAAGCTTTAGTTATCGATATCCCACAAGAATTGGAAACCAAAGATTTAACCTGGATTAAGGTTGATATCAAAAGTGGAGTTCAATACGGGCACATAATTATAAACGCCAAAGCACACAGTAAAGCCACAATTATTTTAGAACATGTTGGCGAAGGAATTGCTGGCATAAATTGCGAAATTATTGCTGATGTGAATTCAAATATCGATTTCATTACAATTTTTGATTTGGCTCGTAAGGGTGTAATTGTTAGTGAACACCAGTTTGTTATCAATAAGGATGCAAATATTCGATCTTTAGTTGTACAACTTGGTGGAGACGTTGTTCGCTATGTGCCAAGAGCAAAATTCTCTGGCAATCATGGCGCAGTTGAACTCTTGGGAGTTTTTCTTGCGACCAATGGCCAATTTTTTGAAAATAGAGTTTTTGTCGATCACAATATGAAAGATTGTAAAAGCAATGTTTTATATCGCGGTGGAGCTCAAGGAGAAGGAAGTCACACTGTTTGGGTGGGCGATGTATTAATCAGAAAAATTGCGACTGGAACCAATACTTATGAAATGAATAGAAATCTATTACTCGATGATGGGGCAAGAGCAGATTCTGTTCCTAATCTTGAAATTGAAACCGGTGAAGTTGAAAAAGCTGGACACGCAAGTGTTACTGGTCGATTAGACGATGACCAATTGTTTTATTTGATGTCAAGAGGAATTGATGAACACACAGCAAGACAGCTTGTTATCGAAGGATTTTTCTCAGGAATATTTGGAGAATTTACACATCCGGAATTGAAGGAAAGATTAAACGAAAGATTAAACGCAGCTATTGAAAGATCGTATCGATGACTACTTGGACACCAGTAGGAAAAGTTTCTGATTTTCAATTAGGAAGTGCCAAAGCAATTGATCTAAATGGTGAAATTATTTGCTTAATAAGAAACAAAAATGGATTTCATGCTGTTGATGATGCATGTTCTCACAGTGCTGTTTCTTTGAGCGAAGGAACTGTGACTGATGATGGAATCGAATGCTTTCTTCACGGCTCAGAATTCAATTTAGAAACTGGTGTGCCAAAAACTCCACCAGCAACAAGTGCAATTGATGTTTTTGAAGTACAAGTAGTAGGCGATGGCGACAATGCCGTTGTCTCAGTCGGAATATAAAAAAAGAGGAAAATATGTCTGAATTAGTTATCAAGGATTTACACGTAACCGTTGAAACAGACGATGGAATTAAAGAAATTTTGCGTGGTGTTGATTTAACAATCACCTCAGGTCAAACTCACGCCATCATGGGACCTAATGGTTCTGGTAAATCTACTTTGGCTTATGCAGTTGCCGGTCATCCTAAATACACAATCCCATCTGGTTCAGTAACACTAGACGGTGCTGATGTTTTGGACATGTCAGTTGATGAAAGAGCAAAAGCTGGCCTATTTTTAGCAATGCAATACCCAGTTGAAATTCCTGGAGTTTCAGTAAGTAACTTCTTACGATCATCACTTACCGCATTGCGTGGCGAAGCACCAAAGCTTCGTGAGTGGATCAAGGAAATGAACGCAGCTATGAAAGAAATTGGCATGGACCAAGCATTTTCAGAAAGAAATGTTAATGAAGGATTTTCTGGTGGAGAAAAGAAACGCCACGAAATCTTGCAACTAGAGCTCATGAAACCAAAAATTGCAATTTTGGATGAAACCGATTCTGGACTTGACGTAGATGCTTTAAGAATTGTTTCAGAAGGAATTAATAGAACTGTTGAAAGAAATAACACAGGTGTGCTATTGATCACGCATTACACCAGAATTCTTCGCTACGTAAAACCTGACAAGGTAAGCGTCTTTGTTGATGGACGTGTTGTGGCAACTGGTGGACAAGAATTAGCTGAAGAACTAGAAGCAAACGGTTACGTTAAGTTTTCTAAAGCGACAGCAGGGGCATGACAACCACGGATTCAAAAATCAAGTTGGACATTAAAAAAATCCAACTTGATTTTCCAATCCTGTCTCGAGAAGTTAGAAATAATCGCAAATTAATTTACTTAGACAGTGCTGCTACCTCACAAAAACCACAAGTAGTTATTGATGCCCAAAATAATTTTTATGAAACCATAAATTCAGGAGTTCATCGTGGAGCATATTATTTAGCTGAATTAGCAACTGATGCCCATGAGCACGCCAGAGAAGTAATTGCGAATTTTGTAAGCATAAAGTCGGAACAATTGGTATTTACTAAGAATGCTACTGAATCTATAAATCTGTTGTCATATTCATTTCTTAATGCAACGTTGAAGGCAAAATATGGAGCAGAAGTTGATAAAAGATTAATCTTAAACCCAGGCGATGAAATTCTAGTTTCAGAACTAGAACATCATGCAAATCTTGTGCCATGGCAAGAATTATGTTTGAAAACTGGTGCAGTTTTAAAGTGGATTCCAATAACGGATCAAGGTTTACTTGATTACTCAAAGATGGATTCCTTAATAAGTCCAAAAACTAAAATAATTTCTGTTTCACACATGAGTAATGTGCTGGGCTCAATTACAGATATTGAACTTGTTGGAAAAGCCGCAAAATCTGTTGGAGCGTTCTTCTTTATTGATGCATGTCAATCTGTTCCTCACATGCCTGTTGATTTTTCGAAATTAGGAGCTGACGCAATTGCTTGGTCAGGGCACAAAATGTTGGGCCCATTAGGAATTGGCTTATTAGCAGCAACAGAAGAATTATTAGAAATAATGCCACCTTTTATTAGTGGCGGATCAATGATCGAATCTGTTTCAATGCAAAAATCTACTTTCACAAAAGCGCCAAAGAAATTTGAAGCAGGAACTCCACCGGCTGCTGAAGCTGTTGGGCTTGGAGCAGCAGTTGAATACTTACAAAAAATTGGTATGGAAAATATTCATGATCACGAAAGACATTTAACAAAATTGATAGTTGATGGTTTGAAAAATATTGAAGGTGTAACAATTTATGGACCAACAGATGATCAAGATCGAGGCAGTACCGTTTCCTTTGCATTAAATGGTTTGCATCCCCATGACGTTGGTCAAGTATTGGACGATATGGGAATAGCTGTTCGTGTGGGAAATCATTGTGCTAGACCGATTATGGATAAATTAAAAGTGCAATCAACCACAAGAGCAAGTACCTATATCTATAATGATGATTCAGATATTCAAACGTTACTAGAAGGTATAGATGAAGTGTTTAGATTCTTTGGAAGTAAATAATGCAATTATCTAATATGTATCAAGAAGTAATTCTTGATCACTATAAGTCTCCTCGAGGAAAAGGATTACAAAGTCCGTTCGGGGGAGAAGCTCACCATGTTAATCCCACTTGTGGTGATGAAATCACGGTAAGAGTTTTACTTAGTGAGGATGGCAAAACAATCCATAAGGTTTCATATGATTCCACCGGCTGTTCAATCAGTCAAGCCTCTGCCAGCATTATGTTCGAGCAAGTTGATGGCAAATCAACCGAAGACTTTGATAAAGCAAGCAATGAATTTTTAGCCATGATGCAAAGTAAAGGCATTTTTGAACCGAATGAAGATATTTTAGGAGATGGAATTTCTATGATCGGGGTAGCGCAATATCCAGCCAGAATAAAGTGTGCCCTGTTGTCATGGATGGCAGCTAAAGATGCAATTATTAGAGCAAATGGAGATAAATAATGTCAACTGACACCAAAGCCTCATCTGAAAATGTGTTTGAAGCATTACATGATGTAGTAGATCCTGAATTAGGAATAAATGTTGTCGATCTAGGACTAATTTATGGCGTGGAAGTAAAAGATGATGGTTCAGCAATTATTGACATGACATTAACATCTGCTGCATGTCCTTTGACTGATGTAATTGAAGATCAAACAAAAGCTGCACTTAATGGAATTGTTACTGAATTCAAGATTAATTGGGTATGGATGCCACCTTGGGGACCAGACAAAATTACAGATGAAGGTCGTCAAATGCTCAGGGCATTGGGATTCAACCTTTAATCATTAAATTTAGTAAGACTAGACTTGTTATCAAATGAGTCAAATGCAAATCTGGGAAACTTATCGGTCTCTTACTCGAGATTCGAGTGTTAAAAAACGTGGTATTCGAAATGGAACTGTAAATAGAGTTCTGGAATATGCGGCACCTTTAAAAAAAGATATTTTACTGCTCATCGTAATTGTGGTTATCGATGCTTTCCTGGTGGTTGCTCAACCTTTACTTTTCAAAAGAATAATCGATGATGGCATCACAGCTGGCAACAAAAACATTGTGATAACAACCGCAATTTATGTAGGAGTCTTAGCAATACTTTCAGCTGGTTTGAGCATCATAGGCCGTTTATATAGCTCCAGAATCGGAGAAGGATTAATTCTGACGCTACGAACTCAGGTTTTTAATCATGTACAAGCCCAACCGATTGCCTTCTTTACTAGAACCCAAACTGGTTCTCTAATTTCCAGAGTTAATGGTGACGTAATTGGTGCCCAACAAGCTTTTACTTCAACACTGAGTGGAATTATTTCAAACGGCATAAGTCTCATTATTGTTTTAAGCACAATGATTATTCTTTCTTGGCAAATAACTTTGACATCATTGATTTTGTTACCGGTCTTCTTAATTCCAGCTAAATGGATGGGTAAAAGAGTTCAATCATTGTCCAGGGAACAAATGACTTTGAATGCTGAAATGAGTCAAACCATGACAGAAAGATTTAACGTTTCGGGAGCATTATTGGTGAAACTCTTTGGAGATCCAATAGTAGAAGGAAGTAGTTTTTTTAAAAAAGCGTCGCGAGTAAAAGATATTGGTGTACGTATTGCCATGACGAACATGGTTTTCTTTGTGGCGTTAACAACGGTAGCAACCATCGCCACAGCAATTGTTTATGGATTTGGGGGATCACTAGTAATTTCAGGTGTATTAACTTTGGGAACACTTTTAGCACTCACCGCACTGCTGGCCAGACTATATGGACCTTTGACTTCACTTTCAAATGTTCGAGTAGACATCATGACAGCACTTGTTTCTTTTGAAAGAGTTTTTGAAGTTCTCGACTTGCAACCACTTGTTAAAGATTCGCTAACACCACAAAAATTTGTCGAAGGACCCCTTGATATTGAATTCAAAAATGTTTCGTTTCATTACCCGTCAAGGGCTGATGTTGGGTTGGAATCACTAGAACTTGCCAGTGATGGAAAACTCGAAAACGACACCAAGAACACTGTTTTAAATAACATATCTTTCAAAGTTGCTTCGGGCACAATGTTGGCGTTAGTAGGCCCAAGTGGGAGTGGCAAGACAACAATTTCCCAGTTGATAGCTCGACTCTATGACCCAATAGCAGGGCAAGTTACGGTTGGAAATTCTGACATTAAAAATGTATTGCGAATTGATATTAAAAAGGATATTGGTGTGGTAACACAAGATTCACATTTATTTCACGACACAATAGAAAATAATTTGCTTTATGCAAAAAAAGATGCCAGTGAAGAAGATATTTGGAGTGCTCTAACCAGTGCGCAAATAGCAGACTTTGTGAAATCTTTACCCGATAAATTAGATACTGTTGTTGGCGATCGTGGATATAGATTAAGTGGCGGAGAGAAACAAAGAATTGCTATCGCAAGAGTTTTCTTAAAACAACCCCGTGTAGTAATTCTCGATGAAGCAACTGCCCATTTAGATAATGAAAATGAGGCCGCTGTTCAGGTGGCACTAGCCACTGTTTTGCAAGGAAGAACCTCAGTAGTGATCGCACATAGACTTTCTACTATTATTAATGCCGAACAAATAGCTGTGATAAAAGAAGGAAAATTGATTGCAATAGGAAATCATAACGAATTACTCAAGACTAACGAAGTATATTCAGATCTCTACAATCAACAATTCGCTGTTTAGTTTTTATCTTCATTCTTCAATAGCACATACCAACCAATGGGAAGTAATAATGCAAAAAGTATCCATTGAATCGCATAGCTTAGATGTGGACCGTTAGAAACCTCTGGTAAATAAATTATTCCTATGTCTTTTTCTGCCGGGTTAGATTTGCCCACTTGAACATAAAAATTTGGATAAATATTGATTTTAAATTTTTCTACGTTGATATCATTAATTTGATTAGAAGGTAAATCAGCAGGATTTTCTTTAAATTTTTCCATTGGTTGCAAATAACCTTCTAATAATACTTGCTGTGTTGGACTCATAGGAATTGAAATCTCAGATTTAGAGGAATTGGCTGAAGGTATCCAACCTCGATTAACCAATACGATCTCATTATTCGCTAGTCGAAAAGGCGTTAAAACCCAGAAGCCTAAACTATTTTTTAGATATCTTTTCCTTACTAATTTCGATTCAGCGTCAAGGTATTCTCCTGACAACGAGACCTTGCCCCACTGTTTTAAGTTATCCATTTGTGAGACATTTTCAATCGACACAGGGGAACCACCTATGGCAGTAACAAAATCTTTATTTCGATCAATTCTTTGGTGGTACCGATCAAACTGCCATCCAGAAAGTTCTATAAACAGATAAATTAGGATGGCAAGCAAGAAAGTCAAGATGATCCAGCGTGGTCGTAACAGATTTTTAAACATGATCTTGCTGTAAGACTACTTCCACTTCGTAATTAGTTTGAGCCCGAATCTATGGCTTTAGTTGGAGATTCGGCATTTTTGCCGGTAAAAAAATAGTTTTCCCGACCAGCATTGGCAATTACCACCGCGATGTAGGGCAGAAATATCGCTCCAAAAATTAACACCCAACGAAGATTACCTTGCGCAAATATGGCTCCCACAAAACAAATAGTTCTTAAACTCATGGAAATTAAATATCGCTTTTTTCTACCAGCTTGATCAAAACTCAAGCCCATAGCTGCATTTGTAATGGCGTAAACTGGGGGCTCTTCTTGATTACTCATAAGGTCTAATTGCCTTCCTATTAATCTCAACGCTACGCCAAGTTTTGGTACTTCGCGATTCTAAATGCCCCACGAGTAGGCTAGCAGCCATTATTCCGGGCTCCACGAGGTAAGTTAAGAGGCATGTCTGCAAACGGAGTAGTTTTTGTAACTGGGGGCAATAGAGGCATTGGTCTTGCAATTGCGAAAAGATTTGCCTTAGATGGATTCAAAGTAGCAATTTCATATCGCGAAAATAAACCAACCGGTGATTTCTACATGGTTAAAGCCGATGTCACGGACAGTAAAAGTATCGACAATGCAATTGATGAAATAGAAAAAAATCTAGGTCCTTTAGAAGTTGTTGTAATCAATGCTGGAACAAACAAAGACTCATTGGCTATGAGATTAGAAGATGTGGATATGGAAAGCATCATTAACACTAACTTGATGGGTTCTTTGAGAGTTGCTCGAAGAAGTGTTAAAACTATGATGAAAAACAGAAAAGGAAGAATAATTTTTATAGGATCCGTTGTAGGACTTTTAGGTTCTCCTGGACAAATGGTTTATGCCAGCACAAAAGCAGGATTAATTGGTGCCGCTAGATCTTTAGCACGCGAAGTAGGTAGTAGAGGTGTGACAGTAAATGTTGTGGCACCTGGATATGTTGATACTGATATGACCAGCGACTTAGAGCCAGAACGTAAAGAAATGATCACGGCAAACACACCTTTAGGTAGAACTGCAAGTGCAAGTGAAATAGCAGGAGTAGTTAGATTTTTAGCATCAGATGATGCTTCTTACATAACTGGTGCAGTAATTCCAGTTGATGGCGGATTAGGAATGGGACATTAAAAAATGGGAATAATGCAGGGTAAAACAATTCTGGTAACAGGAGTCCTAACAGATCATTCGATTGCTTTTTCTGTAGCGAAAATTATTCAAGAAGAAGGCGGCACTGTTTTAATAAGCTCCTTTGGTCGCGCCATGGGCGCAACTGAGCGAGCCAACGCCAGATTGCCACACCCAGCCAAAATTTTAGAATTAGATGTCACCAGTGAAGAAAATCTGTCAAATTTAGCGGCAGAAATTAAAAAACATTCCCCAACACTTGACGGTGTGGTTCATGCAATTGGTTTTGCACCGCAATCAGCTCTGGGCGGAAACTTTCTTA
>Ga0187844_10001265_pt1 | contig 19459 bp, 18 predicted proteins | sample SpaLakP09_SKY_50_FD_134517 | JGI IMG/M metagenome (GOLD analysis project Ga0187844, IMG submission 134517) | Oligotrophic lake water microbial communities from Sparkling Lake, Wisconsin, USA - SP09_SKY_50 | ecosystem: Environmental > Aquatic > Freshwater > Lake | place: USA: Sparkling Lake...
AGGCGCCCAGGCGGCGCATTTCGGCAAGGAAGCCCTGCTCGGTCCACAGTTGGCCGTCGGCGGTCAGCAGGCCGGCGCGGTTGAAAGCGCGCACGATGTCTTCCGGGGATTTGGCGCCGGCCTCGAAGGCCGCTTCCAGTGCGTCGCCCAGCTTGTTTTCGTAGGCGGTGGGCTCGGCGGCGCGGGTCTGCCAGACGATATTGGCCACCTGGCCGGGCTTCTCGATATGACCCTTGCCGGCAACGTTGTTGGGCGCGGGACGCTCCCAGGGAACCAGGTTCGGGTTGTACGCGAGGCTTTCCATTGCGCTTTGCTCCATGGCTTGCTGTGTGGGGACGACTGGCTCAATCCACGCTCGCGCTTGCCGGCTCTCCGTCTTGTTGACGTTTTACCTATGAAACACGAGTTTAAATATTGAACACAGGTAGGACTATAGACAACGACGCTTTAAAGATTGATCGGGGTAAACCCGCGCGGGGAAAATGCGCTGGCCGATTGCCGGCCAGGCTCGGCGCAGTTGAGATTCAGGCTGGCGGAAGGCTGGCGCGGATCAGCCGCGCGACGGCAGAGGGCTGCTCGATATAGCAGGCGTGACCGGCATCAGCGATGGCGTGGAATGGCACGTCGAACCGCTCGGCCAGCGCGGCGGACGCGGCGGGCGTGGTCACCACGTCCTGCGCGCCGCATCCCACTGCCCAGGCTCGGTCGCTCACATCGAGATAGCGCCCGATGTCGTCGCCACACAGCAAGGCGACCGCCTGGCGATAGCCGTCGGGATTGAGCCGCCGCATGTTCCAGCGCACCCAGGCCTGGGCGTCGGCCGTGGCGGCCGGACTTAGCAGACGCGTCGGGCCGCGCTGCGCCAGCCCTTCCACACCTTGTGTCTCCAGCGCGACGATGCGCTGGCGCGCCACTTCGCGCGCGGTGTCCTCCTTGCCCGGCGCGCCGTAACCGAGCGCCGGACTGAGCAGCAGGAACCGCCCTGGTTGCATCGCGGCCGGCGCGTGCGCGGCATACCCGGCCGCCATCAACGCACCGAGCGAATGGCCAACGATCAGATCGGGCCGCACCTGGAGCGCATCGAGCATCGCCGCCAATCGCATCGCATAGTCGCGCGCGGTCGGGGCCGGCATCGGCAGCGGTGTCGACTGTCCATAGCCGGGCGCATCCCAGGCGATCACGCGCGCATGCCCGGCCAGCAGGCTCGCGCAAGGCAGCCATGACGCCGCACCGGAACTGATGCCGTGCAGCAAGACGATCACCGGGCCGCGCGTCCCTCCGATGCGGCAAGCGACGCGCGCGCCGTCGCTTCCCGTCATCACCAGGCGTTCCGCGAAATGGCTGTCCAGCGCGGCCAGCAGGTCAACCGCCCGGTCGGGTGCAGAATTGGACTCAGTTTGTTCCATATATGAAATACGTGTTTGCAAATAAAACTTCTCGACTATAGGCGCAGTCGTCCGATTCGTGGGATCAGGGTAAACAGGGAGAAAAATCAGGGCTTCCGGACGGCGCCCGATGACGGTGCGAGGTGTTGCCGACGCTCGCGCCAAGGCGGGGCAGACGCCTGCAACCGGCCGATCCGCGCAGCGTCTGGCGCTCACGCTCAAACCCGGCCAATGCGGCAGCGCGCCGCGCGCCACGGCAGTGCCTGACGCACCACGCCGGCACCGGCACCGCATCGCTGGCATTCCCCCAAACGGGTGGTGCCGCAGCGTCGCAGCGCGGACACAGGGGCGGCGTCCTAGGGTTCGCCCCTATCTACGCCTTTTCACGCCGTGCCTATATTCCGCTCAACGTTTCCTATGTAGTTCACTGTTTTACTAATGAAACACAGAACGAAACGGCAGCCTCCGTTGCCGACGGAAACGTCCACGACAAGCCCCCAAGACTAGAGAAGGAAACGGTAGATGAAGATCGCAAAGTACGCGGCAGGCCTGCTTGCATCCGCGCCCCTGCTGGCCACCGCCCAGTCCGTCACGATGTATGGCGTGGTGGATACGGGCGTGGAATTCGTGAACAACGTCGGCGCGGCGGGCAACAGTGTGGTCCGCATGAACACGCTGACCGGCACCGTGCCTTCGCGCTGGGGTCTGCGTGGAACGGAAGACCTGGGCAACGGCCTGAAGAGCGTGTTCGTGCTCGAAGGCGGGTTCGCACCCGATTCCGGCAATGCCAACCAGGGCGGCCGGCTGTTTGGCCGCCAGGCGCTGGTCGGGCTGCAGTCGAACCAGTGGGGCCAGATCTCGTTTGGCCGCCAATACACGATGCTGTTCTGGGCCACGCTCGACCCGGACATCCTGGGGCCGAACGCCTTCGGCTCGGGATCGCTGGACAGCTACCTGCCGAACACGCGCGCCGACAACGCCATCGCCTACAAGGGCACGTTCGGCGGCCTGACGCTGGGCGCCACCTACAGTTTTGGCCGCGACGGCACGAACGCCGGGCCCAGCCCATCGGGCACCAACTGCGCAGGCGAAAACCCCGCCAACAAGAGCCAGTGCCGCGAATGGTCCGCGATGATCGGCTGGGACCAGAAATGGTGGGGCATCACGGCCGCGTATGACTCGCAGCGCGGCGGCCCAGGTGCGTTTGGCGGCCTGACCAGCAGCAGCCTGCGCGACGACCGCGCATCGCTGGCCGGCTATGTGCTGCTGAATCGCACCAAGATCGGCGCCGGCGTGATCCGCCGCGAAACCAGGGCAGCACCACGCCGCTGTCCGAGCTCTACTACATCGGTGCGGCCTATGACATCACGCCCGCCTTCACGCTGGCCGGCCAGGTTTATTACCTGAACTACCAGAACAGCGACAACAAGGCGATGCTGTACGCGATCCGCGGCATGTACAACTTCAGCAAGCGCACGGCCGTGTACGCAACCGCCGGCTACATCAACAATGACGGCACGCTGGCGATGTCGGTCAGCGGTGCACAGGCCGGGGCAAACCCGAAACCTGGCGGCCAGCAGATCGGCGCCATGGTCGGCATCAAGCATGTTTTCTAAGGGTGAGACCGTTATGCAACCGAACGTTTTCCGTCGCATCGTCCTGGGTGCGATCGGCGCCGCAGTTGGCGTCGCCGCGCTTTTAAGCACGGCCCCGACGATGGCCCAGGGCAACTATCCAAGCAAGCCGATCACGATCGTGGTGGCCTATCCCGCTGGCGGCGACACCGACGTGCTGGCGCGGCTGATGGCCGAAAAGCTGGCGGCGCGCCTGAAGCAGTCCGTCGTGGTGGAAAACCGCACCGGCGCGGCCGGCACCATCGGCAGCGCCTACGTGGCCCGCGCTGCCGCCGACGGCTATACGCTGCTGCTGGCGCCCAACACGGTATCGATCGCGCCGCTGGTGCTCAAGGCCGGCACTGGCGCCAGCTACGATGTGCTCAACGATCTCACGCCGATCGCCCAGCTTGGCACCCAGTCGCTATTCGTGGTCGTCAACAAGAACAGCGGCATCTCCCGGATGAGCGACCTCGTGGCACGCGCCAAGGCGGGCAAGCTGGAAACGTACGCAACGCCCGGCAATGGATCGCCGATGCACATCATGGGCGAACTGTTCAACAAGTCGGCCAACGTGAAGATCGCGCAGGTGCCGTACCGCGGCACCGCACCGGCCATCGTCGACGTGCTGGGCGGTCAGGTGCCGATGACCTATGTCACCTACGGCGCGGTGGCGCAATACGTCGGCAACGGCACGCTGGTGCCGCTGGCCGTGGCCGACGCGCGGCGCTCGCCGTTCGCGCCCAACGTGCCGACGCTGGCCGAGCTGGGCTACAAGGATGTGGAAATCGGCGCGTGGCAGGCCCTGCTGGGGCCGAAGAATCTGCCGCCTGAAATCGTGCGCATGCTCAACGGCCATGTGAACGAGATCCTCAAGCAGCCGGACGTGGTGGCGCGCATGGCCACCATCGCGGTCACGCCCGTGGGCGGCGAGCCGGCCGTACTGCAAAAGCTGATCGCCGCCGACTACGCGCGCTATGCCAGGCTGGTAAAGGAGTTCGGCATCCAGGCCGATTGAGCCTCGGCGCAATGGACGGTCCCGGACCGGTTGCAAACGAGGGTAGCACTGACGGCCCGGCGCAATGCCGGGCCTTTTTATTCGGCAGCGCACGCACGATCAGCTCAGTGCCCGCCTCGCACCATAGGCCAGGGCCGCCCGGCCACCGCACACCACCAAAAGTCGCCGTCACTATTGACGCCGAATCACATCGCAAATGATAATCGCTCTCATTTCTAAAAATTACAACGAATTACAACAGGGATATGAGCCGTTATCTACACAAAAAATATGTGCGCGCCAGTGTTGCAGTGGGTCCGGCGCTACTTCTGCAGATGGCACACGCCCAGACTACGGGCACCGATTCCTCCGCCCTGCCGCCGGTGACGGTGACGGCGGACGGCAACCGGGATCTCGGCAGCGGATACAAACCCTCCACCACGGTCAGCGCCACCAAGACCGAGGCGCCGCTGCGCGACGTTCCGCAAACCGTCAACGTCGTGACCGCGCAGGTCATGCAGGACCAGCACGCCACCTCGGTGCAGGACGCGCTGAAGAACGTGCCGGGCGTCAGCTTTTCCTCCGGCGACGGCCAGCGCGACCAGGTCTCGATCCGCGGCTTCAGCGCCATTGCCGACCAGTTCGTCGACGGTATCCGCGATGACGCCTTGTATTTTCGCGATCTCTCCAACGTCGACCGCATCGAGGTCATCAAGGGCCCTGCTGCCGTGCTGTACGGGCGCGGCTCGTCGGGCGGCCTGATCAATCGCGTCACGAAAAAGCCGGGCATCGACGTGACCGACTTCGCGCTGAGCTATGGCATGTGGGCCGACCGGCGTGTAGAGGGCGACGTGGGCCGGACCTTCGGCGACGGCGCGGCGGCGTTCCGCATCACCGCCGCCCATGAGGAGGCCAACAGCTATCGCTCGCAGCAGTTCCTGAACCGGACGGCCGTGGCGCCGTCGCTGGAACTGCGCCTGGCGCCGCAGACCACCGTCCTGCTACAGGCCGACTGGCTGGAAGACCGCCGCGTCACGGACTTCGGCATCCCGGCCTATCGCGGCCGGCCCGTGGCGGTCGATCCCTCTACCTACTACGGCGCGGCAAACGCGCGCGACGCCGACTACACCCAGACCCGCGTTTACTCGGGCACCGCCACCGTGAACCATCGTTTCAACGATCAGTGGTCGATCCGCAATGCGACGCGCTACTACCACTACTCGCTTGACCGCAACAACACGCTGGTGGGATCGGTCAACGAAAGCACGCTGCGCGCGTCGCTGACGCACAGCAACGTCTACCGCGAGGAGCACGGCTGGTTCAACCAGACCGACCTGACGCAAAAGGCCGAGTTCTTCGGCATGAAGCACGAACTGCTGTACGGCGTGGAAGTGGGTCAGCAGAACAAGGATCTGGTCAACTATTCGCGCGCCAACGTGGCGTCGGTCGATCTGTTCAATCCGGTGCTGCCGGTCCTGCCGCGTCTGGTCGGCGGCACGCCGGCCACCAGCAATCTGGGCGTGTTCAAGACGCTGGGCCTCTACACCCAGGACATGATCCAGTTTTCCGAACAGTGGAAAGCCCTGCTCGGCGTGCGGTACGACCGCTTCGAACAGGAAACCATCCAGCGCCTGCCGGGCCAGCCCAACCTGGCGCGCACTGACAATGCCTGGAGCCCGCGCGCGGGCCTGGTGTGGCAGCCGTCGAAGCAGCAGTCCTACTACCTGTCGTGGAGCCGCTCGTTCCAGCCATCGGGCGAGGCGTTCTCGCTGGCGGCCAACAACGCGCAGCTGGCGCCGGAGACCACGCGTAACACCGAAGTCGGTGCGAAGTACGATTTTCTCGACGGCAAGGCCACCACGACGGTATCGCTGTTCCGGATCGAACGGACCAACATCAAGGTCGCCAACGCCACCGGCACGGCGCTGATTCCGATCGGCGAGCAGCGCACCGACGGCCTCGAACTGAGCGGCGCGGCAGAGCTTGGCGGCGGCTGGCGCATGCTGGCCGGCTACGCCTATCTCGATGCGGTGGTGACGCAGTCGACGCCGGCGCTGCAGGGCAAGCAGGCCACGCTGACGCCGCGCCATTCGGGCAACCTGTGGCTCACCAAAGAGCTCGGCCATGGCTTCGGGCTGGGCGGCGGGCTGAACCTGGTGGGCGCGCGACAGGCCGATCCGGCCAACACCGTGACGTTGCCGGGCTACGTCACGGCGGACATGGTCGCCTGGTATCGGCGCGGATCGTTCGAGGCGCAGTTGAACCTCTACAACGTGTTCAACCAGGGGTACATCGTTTCGGGCCACGGCTCCAGCCCCAATCTGAACCTGCCGGGCGCTCCGCGCAGCGTGATGGCCACCCTGCGCTATCGCATGTAAGCGACGCGCGCATGCGCCGACGGGACACGTACCGCGCGTGTCCCGATCCATCGCGCGGTGCGGCGCCATGCGCCGTGCCGATTCGCGGCGCCATGCCGGAGCGTGGGCGCCGCGCGGCCTTTGGCGGGCAGAAAGCGGGCGCGCCGCGGCCGCGCATCTATAATCCGGCATGACCTCTTCCGCCCCCACCTCATTTGCCACGCTGCCGCTGTCCGCGGCGATGCAGGCCACCCTCGTCCAGCTTGGCTACGACGCCATGACGCCGATCCAGGCCGCCAGCCTGCCGCTGGCGCTGGCCGGCCACGATCTGATCGCCCAGGCCCGCACCGGCAGCGGCAAGACCGCCGCGTTTGCGCTGTCGCTGCTGCACCGGCTGGATCCGCGCATGTTCGACGTCCAGGCGCTGGTGCTGTGCCCCACTCGCGAGCTTGCCGATCAGGTCACACAGGAAATCCGCCGTCTGGCCCGCGCCGAAGACAACGTCAAGGTGCTGACGCTGAGCGGCGGCTCGCCAATTCGTCCGCAGGTGGAAAGCCTGGTGCATGGCGCGCACGTCGTGGTCGGCACGCCGGGTCGCATCATTGATCACCTGGACCGCGGCAGCCTCGACATCAACCACATCACCACGCTGGTGCTCGACGAGGCCGACCGCATGCTCGACATGGGTTTCCATGACGACATCTCGTTCATCGCCAGCCACGCGCCGAAGGAGCGCCAGACGCTGCTGTTTTCGGCCACCTATCCGGCCGCGATCGACAAGCTGGCGCAGCGCTTCCTGCGCCAGCCGAAGACCGTGAAGGTGGAGCAGGCGCACGACGCCGGCACCATCACGCAACGCTTCTATGAAGTGCAGGAAAGCGAGCGCCTCACGGCCGTCGGCCTGCTGCTCGATCATTTCCGCCCGGCCACCACGCTGGCCTTCTGCAATACCAAGGCGCGTTGCCGCGATCTGGCCGATCTGCTGCACGCGCAGGGGTACGCCGCGCTGGCGTTGCACGGCGACCTCGATCAGCGCGATCGCGATCAGGTGCTGGTGCAGTTTGCCAATCGCAGCTGCTCGGTGCTGGTGGCTACCGACGTGGCCGCGCGCGGCCTCGACATCGCGCAACTGGAGGCGGTGATCAACGTCGACGTGACGCCCGATCCCGAGGTGCATGTCCACCGGATCGGCCGTACCGGTCGCGCCGGCGAGGCGGGCTGGGCCTTCAGCCTGGTCAGCCTCGACGAAATGGGCCGCGTGGGCAATATCGAACAGCATCAGGGCGGCGAATTTGAATGGCATCCGCTGACAGAACTGACGCCGGCTGGCGGCGGGCGCCTGCTGCCGCCAATGGTGACGCTGCAGATGCTGGGCGGCCGCAAGGAAAAGATCCGGCCCGGCGACATCCTCGGCGCGCTGACCGGCGAGGCCGGTTTCACGAAGGAACAGGTTGGCAAGATCAGCGTGATGGAGATGTCGACCTATATCGCCGTGGACCGCGCCATCGGCCGCGAGGCCGTCAAGCGGCTCAACGAGGGCAAGGTGAAGGGCCGCAAGGTGAAGGTCAGGATGCTGACCACCACCTGACGGCACACGCGCTTCCTGCCGGCTATTTCATGTCGATGACCAGCTTTCCCCGTACATGTCCGGCCATGTTGGTGGTCAGCGCCTGTGCGGCCCGCGCCAGCGGATAGGTGGCGTGGATATGGGTGCGCAGGTCGCCCGAACCATACAGCGCGGCCAGCGATGCGAGCAGCGGTCCGTCGGCGCGGGTGGCGAAGTTGACGCCGCGGGCGCCCACATCGCGGCCGCGCGCCGGATCCGGCTTGCTGACCGTGGACACCAGGATTCCATCCGGCTTCAGCACCGACCATGAACGGTCCTGCGTAGCGCCGCCCACGAGATCGAGCACCAGATCGAAGGCCGTCGTGCGCACCGCGAAATCTTCCGCCGCATAGTCGATCACCTCTGTGGCACCAAGGCCCAGCACGTAGTCCCGGTTGCCGGCCGATGCGGTGCCTGTCACCCGCGCGCCGGCCAGCCTGGCCAGTTGCACGGCCACGCTGCCGACCCCGCCTGCCGCCGCGTGGATCAGGACCGATTGGCCAGCCTGCAGAGCGCCGTGCTCGTGTAGCGCCTGCCAGGCCGTCAGCGACGCCGCGGGGATCGCCGCCGCCTGCTGGAAACGCATCGACGCCGGTATGCGCGCCAGCCGCGCCGCGTCGACCACGGCCTGCGTGGCATAGGCGCCAACGATGCCGATAAAGCCCATCACCTCGTCGCCCGGCGCCAGCGTGGTCACGTTGCGCCCCACCGCGATGACGGTGCCCGCGGCATCCACGCCCGGCGTGAACGGCAGCGGCAGCGGTATGAACGCCTTCATCGCACCGCTGACGATTTTCCAGTCGATCGGGTTCACCGACGCGGCGGCGACATCGATCAGCACTTCGTTATCGCCGGGAACCGGATCGTCCAGTTCTGTCAGCGTCATGGCGTCTGGGCTGCCATAAGCAGCAACACGGATGGCTTTCATCAGATGCTCCGGGATGACACGCCCACCACGGGCGCATCGAGTGCAAGCGCGGCCTGCACGGGATCGAAATACTCGCGCAGGTGCGCGATCCTGCCGTCACGGGCGGTAAGGAAGACGACGTACTCTTGCCGGTAGGCGCGGCCGGTGGCGGAAATCAGGCCCTCGGCCCGCACACGCGCAACGGCGCACAGGGGGTCGTCGGTGGCGATGATCACCGGGTCGAAAAAGCGGAAGTCCTTGACTGCGCCGGCAAACCAGTTCGCATGCCGCAATACTGCGTCGCGGCCGTCGAGCTGCAACGGATGGCCCAGGCTCGGCGCGTAAGGCAGGTCCCACACGATGTCGTCGGCGATCAGCGTCTCCCATTGCGTGGGCGCGTCGACCAGCCATTGCAGGTGTTGCTGCAAGAGTTCGGTGGCGATGCTCATGATCTGTTCTCCTGTACCGGGCAACGGTTATGCAGCCAACGGGCGGGCCGGCGTGCGACGGTTATCGAGGCTGAACGCGCCGGCGCCAAACGCCACCACCTGCAGCAGGCCGCCCGCCATCGCCAGGTTTTTCAGGAAATGGAACATCTGGTTCTGATCGCCCAGCGCGTGGTGGAAGATCAGCGCGGTCACCACCGCGTAGCCCGCCAGCAGCAGCGCCACCAGGCGCGTCTGGTAGCCCGCCGCCAGCAACGCGGCGCCCGCCAGCTCCAGTATCAGTGCGCCGGTCAGCCCCAGCGCCGGCGCCGGCAAGCCCTCCGACGCGATGTAGCCCATGGTGGCGGCCGGGGCCGCCAGCTTGCCGACGCCGCTGACGAGGAAAATTGCGGCCATCAGGATGCGGCCGACGGCCGGCACGACCGTGCGGCCGTCGAAACGGGCGCTAATGCCGGCGTTCAGGTTGGCGTTCAGGTTTGCATGCGGGTTGGCGTTCAGGTTCGGTTTCATGTCGTTCATCCTTTTCAAAGAGTGGATGGGCAAATCGTAGGGGCTTGACATGTATCCAGGAAGACTATATTTCTCGATGCTATCCATCTATCGGATAGATATATGCTCGATGCCGTCTCGCTAGACCAGCTCCGCACCTTCATCGCTGCGGCCGATGAGGGCAGTTTTTCCGCGGCCGGGCGCAAGCTGCGTCGTGCGCAGTCCGTGGTCAGTCATACGCTGGCCAATCTGGAGGGCCAGATCGAGGTGCAGCTATTCGATCGCAGCGGCCGCTATCCCCGGTTGACCGAGCAAGGGGCTGCGCTGCTGGCGCAGGCGCGGCTGGTGGTAGGCGGGATGGACGGCTTCAAATCGCGGGCGCGGGCGATTGCCGATGGGCTCGAGCCGGAGCTGTCGGTGGTGGTGGACGTCATGTACCCGATGGCTTCGCTGACCGACGCCGTCGGCGCATTCCGCAGCGAATTTCCGCACACGCCGCTGCGGCTCTACGTGGAGGCGCTTGGCGCCGTGATGCAACCGGTGCTGGCGCAGGCGTGCCGGCTCGGCATCAGCGGATCAATGCCGTCAGTGCCAGATCTCCTCGATGCAGAAAAACTGCTCGATGTGCCAATGGTCACCGTGGCCGCGCCGTCGCACGCGCTGGCATAGCACACGGGCATCATTCGCGCGCGCGATCTGGTGGACCACGTCCAACTGGTGCTCACCGACCGCACGACACTGACCGAAGGCGCAACCTTCGGCGTGTTTTCGCCACAGATCTGGCGGCTCGCCGACCTTGGCGCCAAGCATGCGTTCCTGCGCGCCGGATTCGGGTGGGGTCATATGCCGATGGCGATGGTCCAGGCCGACCTCGACGCGGGCGCGCTCGTGCGGCTGCAAATCGAGGCCTTCCAGCCACATACGCCGCCAATTGCCATGTTTGCGGTGTATCGGAAGGACACGCCGCCCGGCCCCGCGGGCCGCTGGTTTCTGAAGCGGTTGAAAGGCGCGGGCATCGACAACCAGGCACCTTGAGACGGATACAGAATGCCTGGCGCGCTGTCGATGGTCCTATCGCCGCGGCTTTCACGCGACGCATCGCAACCACTGCCCCTTTCGATTCAGAAGATGCCGATGACCACCGAAGTAACCGTGCGCGGCATCGACGTTCTACTGCAAGCAGCTCGATTGACGCGCGCGCAAAAGAAAAGCGGGCCACTACGGGCCCGCTGCTTCTTTGCGAGAGATTGCCTAGCGCATACCGCCGCTGCTGGTTGCAGCACCGCTGCCGCTGGTGCTGCCGCTTGCGCTTCCGCTGCTGCCGCTCGGCGCAGCGCCGTAGCGGCCACTGCTGGAACGCGAGTCGGTCGGCGTCACGCTGCCGGAACCCGCGACCGAGCCTGAGCCAGAGCCGGTTCCGCTGCCGGCTGCCGTACAGCCTCCGAGCGTCGCCAATACCAGTGCAATCACTGCTGCCGTCGTTGTGGTCTTCGTCATTTTTTCCTCCATTCTGCGTAGAAGCCACCCCGGCCTGGGCGGAAGCACAAGGGGACTCGGCCACTGTCACACAAGCGTCGTTCCATGATGCGCACGCGCGCAACGCGATACTTTGGCGCGTCCAAAATGACGTCAGCGCATCCCAGCTTGGCAGCGGTTACGCACGCTTGTAACGCTTGCCAGCATCGGCACCGATGCATTAGCTGCTTACTTCATCGACACACAGCGCGCCACGCTCACGCCACGGTCAGCCTGTTGGCAATCTTCAGTCCCGGCAGGCATTCGCTGGCAATCTGCGCCACGTGCTCGCGCGTTAGCTCGTCGCGGACCGTCCCGTGCAGGGTGCATGTGTCGTCCGCAAATTCCGCCCGGACCACGCGCGGATCGACGATGACGGCAAGCTTCTCGTCCAGCACTTCGCGCTGCTGCACGGCGCTCAGCGGCGCAACGGGGTCCATATCGGTGTTGTCGTACTGGCCCAACGACGCGGGCCCGGGCAGCGGCCGAGTATCGGACGTGGTGGCGGGTTTGGGCGGCGCCGATCCGGGTGCCACGCCATACATGCCGTAGCGCTCGACGCCGGCCGGCTCGTTGCCGCCCGACGGCACGTAGGGTGTATTGGGAATGTTGTCGTGGCTGGCGGGCTTGATCGCACGCAGCGCCTCGTCGGACTGCTCCGCGGGCACCTCACGCTGATCGTCGCGCACGCCGCTGTGACCGCCGTAGAGGTGATCGGTCAGGGTGGATTTGCGCTCGGCCATGAGCTGACTCCTTTCGACGATTCATGTGGATCATCGAACCCCTGCATCGATCATGCCAAGCGCGCCGACGTCGACCCGTGCCGTGCCGGCATGCAATCCAGCAACGCCCCGTCGCCCGGCCGCCATGCCACACGAGGCTGCCAATGTAGCAATGACGGGCATGCGCGTCGCCGGCGCGAATTATCTACACGTCCTCGTAACCTTCGATCACGACGATATCGGCCTGCGAGTGCGGCGCGCGCAGCGCCACCAACGCCTGGTACTCCGGCGAGCGATAGCATTCGAGCGCGCGGGCGTAGCTTTCGAATTCGATGACCACGATGCGCGAGCGCGGCGTGCCTTCGACCACGGTCTTTTCGCCGTTGCGCACCAAAAACCGGGCGCCGTACTTGTCGAACACAGCCTTGTTCGCGGTGATATATCCCTGATAGCCGGCGGCGTTGGCCACATCGACGGACGCCACCCAGTATCCCTTTTTCATCTCTGCTCCTTGTTCGCGCTAGATCGGCAGCGGCTTGACGCCGGGGCGCATGGTTGCGCTTTCCAGCAGTTGCTCGTGGATGAACGAATGCAGCAGCAGCGATTCGCGCTCCCCGTAGGCGTCGAATGCCACGCCGACATGGTGAAACGATTCGCTCGCGTCGGCGTCGGGGTCCTCGCGCGTCAGGCCCTCCACAGAGAACTTCGTCTTGAGCCCCGCGGCGCGCAGCGTGAATTCCAGTCGCACTGCCTGCCCCGGCGTGGCAAGGTCGCTCGACGCGAGCGAAACCGAAGCGCCGCCCATGCTCAGATCTGTGACCAACACGGTCTGCGGCGGCGCGCCTTGCTCGGTCGAACACAGTGTGCCAATCAGCCGCACCGGCACACGGATGCTGCCGCGCATTTCGCGCGCCTCCAGATGTTGGATGTCGCCGAGCATCCAGTATGGAAACGGCGTGCGCGAGGTGGCCTCGACACGCGCGGAAAAGCTGTGGATGCTGGTGCCAGAAAAGCCGCGGAACAGCACGGTCTCGCCATCGTCGACATCGACTGGCGCGCCGGCCAGCGCGGGCCAGCCGATAAAGGCGGCGCTCTGGTTGAAACCGATCAGCCGGCTGACCGCGGCGCGGCTGGCGTCGCCGGGACGCTTGACATGCAATAGCGTGCCAACCAGCAGACCATATCGATCGTGCCACGCCGAGCTTGGCTCGTCGGCACGCAGCGGCGCCATGTCGTCGGCCCAGAAACAGCGTCCGCCCCGCAGTACGAGCGCGCGCTCTTCGGCGGACCTGAACACGGTGCCAACGTCAGCCACCGGAAAACCCAGTTCGTCGACCAGCGCCGACTTCAGCGGGCTGCCGAGCTCGATGTCTGCGACCTGAATTTCCTTGCGCATCGATTGCACCTTTTATCCCTGGCGATCAAGCCGTTACTCTAAATTCACTTTGTGGCTTGGACAAGGCGGAATACCCGCTGTTATATTGCGTCACCCCCTTTTTGTCTTCTATTCATGGCACGCCTGCTTGCCCTCGTTGCGTGGGTCCCACTGCTTGGTGGCTGCGCCGGCGCTCCGGCGTTTGGACTGTTTGGCGCGTATTTTCCGCTCTGGCTGCTCAGCGCGCTGGTCGGCATTGTTGGCGCCGTCATCTCGTGGCGAATCTTCGTCGCGACGGGCTGGGCGCAAATCGTCCGCCTGCAACTGCTGGTGAATACCGCGATTGGCCTGATGATCGCTGAAATCGTGTGGTTGATCGGTACGGGACACATCCTATGAAAATGGCAGGCACTGGCCGCGCGCCAAAACGCGGTTATCTGATCGCACTGATTATCGTCGCGCTGGCGATAGTGCTGTCGTGGTTTGCATGGCATCGCACGGTGCGCTACCCGGCGTCGGACGATGCTTCGCTCGATGCGGACATGGTGCACGTGGCGTCTCCCGTGGGGGGACGCATCGCGCGCATTCATGTCACCGAAAACCAATCGGTGTCGAAGGGCGACGTGCTGTTCGAAATCGATCCGGTGCCCTACCGGTTGGCCGTCGCGCAGGCGCAGGCCGATCTGGAACTGGCGCAGGCCACGCTTGGCACACGGCGTCGCGCCATCAACAGTGAACGCGCCACCGCGTCGGTGGCATCGGAACAGACCACGCGCGCCGAGCAGAACTACGCGCTGACCGCGCGCACCGTCGAACGCCTGCGTCCGCTTGCCGCCGACGGCTACGTGCCCCGCCAGCAGCTCGATCAGGCCGAGGTGGCCAAGCGCGATGCCGCCGTTTCGCTAAAGCAGGCGCATGTACAAGGTGCGGCCACGGCGCAGGCGGTGGGCAGCGAGGAAGGCGCGATCGCCACCGTGCACGCGCGCGAGGCTGCGCTGGCGATTGCGCAGCGCGCCCTCGACGACACCGTGGTGCGCGCACCGCACGACGGCCGCGTCAGCGGATTAACGGTGTTGTCCGGCGAGGTGGTGTTACCCAACCAGTCCTTGTTCGTGCTCGTGCATACCGGCGAATGGTTTGCGGTGGCCAATTTCCGCGAAACCCAATTGGCCGATATCGCGCCCGGCGATTGCGCCACGGTCTATTCCATGATCGACCGGCGGCAGGCATTGCGCGGCACCGTGGAAGGAATCGGTGTCGGCATCACCGACACCGACCGGATCAATCTGCCGCGCGCGCTTCCGTATGTGCAGCCATCGGTCAACTGGGTGCGCGTGGCGCGGCGTTTTCCGGTGCGCATCAAGCTGGCGTCGCCGCCGGAAAACCTTGTCAGGGTCGGCGCCAGTGCAACCGTGGAGATCCGGCATGGCGCGTCCTGCGGCTGACGCGCCCCTGCCAGATGCGGCCGATCGCGGCGGCTGGCGAGCGCCGTGGCTGGCGCGCCTGCTGGCGCCATTTCCGGGGCGCGCCGCCGCCACCACACGCATTGCTGCCGCCAGTACGCTGACTGTCCTCATCACGGCGATGTACGGCACGCCGGAGGCCGCGATCTCGGCCTACGTGATCTTCTTCATCAACCGCGCGGACCGCACCAGCAGCATCGTGATGAGCGCGGCCGCGCTGGTGCTGGTCAGCATCGTGATCGGCCTCTTGACGCTGCTGGCCGACTTCAGCGTCGACAATCCGATGTTGCGCGTGGCCTGCATGGCGGTGGTTTCGACCGCCCTGCTGTTTCTGACGTCGGCCAGCAAGCTGCGACCGATTGGCGCGATCATCGCGATGATCGTCGGCTTTGCACTCGACGAACTGGGCATGGTGCCCGGCGGTGAACTGGCCACGCGCGCGCTGCTCTATGCCTGGCTGATGGTCGCGATTCCGATCGGCGCCAACATTGTGATCAACCTGCTGATCGGTGCCGCGCCGCGCCGGCTGGCGTGCGACCGGCTGGCCCAGTGCCTGCGCGTGGCCGCGCAATGCCTGCGCGATTTCGATGCCCACGGCGCCACACTCGATGCCAGGCTGCGCGATGGCGTTCAACCCGTCGCGGGATGGCTAACGCTGGCCCGGATCGAGGGCAACGCCAACGCGGCCGACCTTGCCGCGCTCAGGCAAGCCGCGGCCTCGACCACCGCCATTCTTCTGGCCGTCGACGCTATGCGCGGCCAGTCCGAGGCGCGGCCACCCGCATCGTTCACGGCACCGATGGCGCAGACGCTTGACGACATGGCCGCGATGCTCGATGCCGGCGGCTATCCCGTCGACATCGCGCTGTCGCTGCCCGATCCCGCGGCGTTGACCATCGCGCAGCAATCCGCCGTCCACGCCCTGCGCGGCGCGATCGTGCGCTATGCGGAGCCGGATGCCGCATCGGCATCGCCCGCGACCGAAGCGGCGCCGGCCAAGCGCGGTGGCTTTCTCGATGCCGACATCTTTTCCAATCGCGCGCACGTGCACTACGCGCTGAAGACCACCGGCGCGGCGATGTTCTGCTATCTGCTGTATCAGCAACTGAACTGGCCGGGCATTCACACGTGCTTTATCACCTGCTATCTGGTGTCGCTGGGCACTGCGGCGGAAACGGTGGAAAAGCTCGCTCTGCGGCTGGCCGGTTGCCTGGTCGGCGCGATCCTCGGTATCGCTGCGATCGTGTATGTGGTGCCTTCGCTGTCGTCCGTGGGCGGCCTGCTGGCGCTGGTTTTCGTGGGGACGTGGGCGTCCGCGTGGGTCGGCCAGGGGTCGCCGCGCATTGCTTACGCGGGCTTTCAGATTGCCTTTGCCTTTTATCTCTGCGTGATCCAGGGGGCGGGCCCGGGCTTCGACCTGACCATCGCGCGCGACCGCGTGATCGGCATCGTGATCGGCAATCTGGTGGTGTACCTGGTATTCACGCGCATCTGGCCGGTCAGTATCGCTGCACGTATCGACGCCGCGTGGGCGGCGCTGAGCGAACAGTTGCTGCAATGGGTCAATGCCCGCCAGACCCAGGCGCGGCGCTTGCACGCGGCCAGCGCGCTCGCACTGCGCGGCCAGCTCGGGGAGGACCTGCAACTGGCCCGCTATGAACCGAAATCGGTCGGTCCGTCGGCCGCGTGGGTCGACGACCGGCGGCAACGCCTGCGCACGCTCGACGCCATCGCAGCGCCGCTTTTTCTGCTGGCGGAGCGATTCCCCGGCGATCCGGCGCTGGCCGCGCGCGTGCGGTCGGTGACCGACGCCGACCGCACACGCCTGACCCAACCCGCATCCGAATCCATCATCACTAACGCCGCATCCGATCCGGCGCCGCATGCCGATTCGGACGCGCAGATGCGCAACGCCTGGCTGACGACGATCGATCGACGTCTGGCCGACGGGATGGCTCGCACCGCTTCTTCCAGTTCTCATGCGCACAACTGAACCGCAGCTCTTCGATACCGGCCACCTGTCGGCACCCGCCACGCTCGCACCGCTCACCGAAACATCGCACGCGTGGCGGATCCCGCCGGCGCTCGCCGCACTGGCCGCCGCGCTGTCGATGGCAGGCTGCGCCACTTCCGCGCTGGATCTTGCGCCACCGCGATCGGAGCGGCCGTGGCAGCCGCCCACCACCGCATCCGGCGAAATCGTCGCGGGAGCGGCCAGCAAGCCCGCCCCATCCGATCGGCCGTCGGACTACACGCTGCCCGCCAATCGTGCGCTGGCCACCATCGCTGCGCCGGCTGCGCTCGATCCATCGCACGCCTACACATTGGCAGAGCTGATCGATCTGGCGGAATCGTCGAATCCGCTGACACGCATCGCCTGGAACGACGCGCGCAACGCTGCGCTGGCTGCCGGCATCGCGCGCAGCAGCTATCTGCCGCAAATCTCGGCGGCCGCCATGGGCGGGTATCAGAACGGGCATCTCTCCACGCCGACGGCACTGGGACAGGCGGCCGTGGACACGTCGCATCACGGCGCGGTATCGGTGTTGTCGCTGCAGTGGCTGCTGTTCGATTTCGGCGAGCGCGCGGGCATCGTCGAAGCGGCTGAACAGGCGACGGTGGCCGCCAACATTGCGTTTACCGCGATGCACCAGCGCATCATTCACGAGGTCAGCGTGGCGTTCTATCGCTATCAGGCCGCGCGTTCGCGCTCGGGCACCGTGCAGAGCGCGATGACCAATGCCGATGCGGTGCTGGCGGCGGCCAAGGCGCGTTACCAGCGCGGCATCGGCACCGTGTTGGAAGTGGCGCAGGCCACGCAGAACCGTGCGCAAACCAATCTGGCGATGGTGCAGGCCCAAGGCGCGGAGACCGACGCCTATCTGGCACTGGTCACAGCCATCGGGATTTCACCGCTTTCGAAGCCGCGCATCGCGGAAATGCCGGTGCGCTCGCTGTCGCCCGCCTTGCGCACTTCCGTCGAAGAGATCGTCGAATCCGCGATTGCGCAGCGGCCGGACGTGCTGGGCGCCTATGCGCTGGAACGCGCCAGCCAGGCGAAGGTGAAGGCGGCCGAGGCGGCGTTTATGCCAAAGGTGTTCATGTCGGCATTTGCGTCATATGCGTCCGGCGGATCGGCGATCACCGCCATTCCGCCGATCGGTCAGCAACCGCCCACCGTGAACCTCAACGGCTATCGCTACGGCAACAGCGTATTTTTGGGCGTGACCGTGCCGATCTACGACGGCGGCATGCGATCCGCGGTGCTCGCGCAGGCGCGCAACGATGTCGACAGCGCGTCGGCGCGCCTGGCCCGCGCCAAACAGGAATCCGTGCGTCAGGTCGTGGTCAGCCAGAGCGCGCTGGAATCGAGCCTGGCCGCCTACGACGCCGCGCGCGCACTGGCCGATGCGGCGCAGGTCACCTACGACGCCGCGTTCGCCGCCTACAGCAAGGGCGTGGGAAGCGTAACCGAAGCCAATCTGGCGCAGAACCAACTGCTGCTGGCCCGCAATGCGTCGGTCGATGCTTATAGCGGCGCCCTGGCCGCCGCCGCGTCGCTGGCGCTGGCTACCGGCGCGATCGGCTCGGCGCCCTGAACGTATGACATTGCGAATCGACCCTGCCGGATTTGCTTTATGTCGATGCTATTGCGATAACTTTTCTTATCGCAATGGGTTTCGTACGATGCTAAACTTCCCGCCATGAAAAATGGCTCGTCCCTCGATCCCCTGAAGTTTCCCGATGCCGCGTCGCTGGCGGCGCTGCGCGCCTGGCATGCGGGCCTGTCCACGCGGGCGGCGGTTGCGCAATACCTCGATGGCGACCGCTCGCACGGGCAATCGTCGCGCGGGATCCTGGGAGCGATTCGCCGGCGTCTGGCCGCCTACGCGCGCTACCGTTTGCGCGAGGATCTGGCCGCGTTGTTCGAATTTCCCGCCGCCGAACGCGCGCAGTTGGGCAGATCGGCCGATCAGGCCATCGAGACGCTGCGCGCCCTGCCGCCGCCTGCGCCGGCGATTGCCGACGACATCGGCATGTGGCTGGCGCCGTCGGCAGTAGCGGCGCTGCGCGCGCAGGATATCCATACGCTGGCCGATCTCACCGTGCGGATACCGCGCCGCCGGCAATGGTGGGCAACCATTCCCGGTCTTGGCGTCAATGGCGCGCGCCGCATCGAAGCGTTCTTTGCCGCGCACCCCGAACTGACGGCCCGCGCCCGCGCGCTGATCGCCACGGAGCCGCGCGGCGTGATCGTCCCGTGGGAGCAGATGGGCCGGCTTGCGCATGAAGTCGATGGATCGCTCGGCCAGTTCCGCGCGCCGCGCGAGACCTGTTCGCTCAATGCCGACAACGACTATGCCGCGGTGCAGGCGTGGCTCGGGCTGCATGAATCGCCCGCCACGCAACGCGCCTATCGCAAGGAAGCCGAGCGGCTGATGCTGTGGGCCATCATCGAGCGCGGCCGGCCGCTGTCGTCGCTGACCACCGAGGACGCCACCGCCTATCGGAATTTCCTGCGCCAGCCCGCCCCGCGCGAGCGCTGGGTCGGGCCCGCACGACCGCGCAGCGCCGCCGACTGGA
>Ga0187844_10001269_pt1 | contig 19421 bp, 19 predicted proteins | sample SpaLakP09_SKY_50_FD_134517 | JGI IMG/M metagenome (GOLD analysis project Ga0187844, IMG submission 134517) | Oligotrophic lake water microbial communities from Sparkling Lake, Wisconsin, USA - SP09_SKY_50 | ecosystem: Environmental > Aquatic > Freshwater > Lake | place: USA: Sparkling Lake...
ATGGTATACCTCGGCCGGCGCACCAACCTGTTCAACCTTGCCGTGGTTCATGAGGACAATTTTGTCTGCTACTTCCAGCGCTTCTTCCTGATCATGCGTGACAAAAATACTGGTGACATGCAATTCATCATGCAGACGACGCAACCAGCGGCGCAATTCCTTGCGTACCTTGGCATCAAGTGCCCCGAAAGGCTCATCCAGCAAGAGCACACGCGGTTCCACTGCCAAAGCTCGCGCCAGCGCGATACGCTGACGCTGGCCGCCAGATAATTGCGGTGGATAGCGGTCAGCCAGCCAGTCCAGTTGCACCAGTTCCAGCAACTTGGTGACTTTCTCCTTGATCTCGCTTTCGGACGAGCGCAGATGACGCGGTTTGACACGCAAACCGAAAGCGATGTTTTCAAATATCGTCATATGCTTGAACAAGGCATAGTGCTGGAACACAAAGCCAACCTGGCGTTCACGCACATGTTGGGAAGAAGCATCTTGCCCGTCCAGTAAAACCTGGCCGCTGTCAGCATATTCCAGCCCGGCGATAATCCGCAGCAGAGTGGTCTTGCCGCAGCCTGATGGTCCCAATAAAGCGGTCAATTCACCATTCGGAAAATCCAGCGAGACATTATCCAGTGCAGTGAAACTGCCAAAGCGTTTTTGTAATTGATTAACAGCGATACTCACGGTGAACTCCTATCTCTCTTTATTCTTGTGGTACTTGGCGGTTTTCATTGGTACGCCATTCGACTAATGTTTTAAGCGCGAGTGTCAGCAAGGCCAGCAAGGTCAGCAATGAAGCGACAGCAAAAGCGGCAGTGAAGTTGTACTCGTTATATAAAATCTCGACCTGCAGCGGCATGGTATTGGTCTCACCACGGATATGGCCAGACACCACAGACACAGCACCAAACTCGCCCATGGCACGCGCATTACAGAGGATCACGCCATACAACAAACCCCATTTGATATTTGGCAGGGTGACATACCAGAAAGTCTTCCAGCCTGATGCGCCGAGCACTAAAGCAGCCTCTTCTTCTTCACTGCCCTGTGCCTGCATTAGCGGTATCAGTTCACGCGCAACGAAGGGGAAAGTCACGAAGATGGTCGCCAGCACGATACCTGGCACAGCAAACAGAATCTTGATGTCATGTTCACGCAACCATTCACCAAACCAACCCTGGGCACCGAACAGCAAGACATAGATCAGGCCAGAAATAACCGGTGACACCGAGAACGGCAAATCGATCAATGTCAGCAAAACATTCTTGCCACGGAACTCAAACTTGGCGATAGTCCATGCAGCAGCTACACCAAATACCAGGTTCAAAGGCACGGATATGGCTGCGGCAATCAGGGTCAGTTTGATGGCCGACAAGGCATCTGCTTCTATGATGGCCGCCAGATAAACTTCCCAGCCTTTTTTCAATGCCTCAGAAAAAACGGCTGCCAGTGGCACAAATAAAAACAGGGTCAAAAAAGCCAGTGCTATCGTAGTCAAGACTATGCGTACCCATAGCGGCTCCAGCGTTGCTGCCGGGGTAATCACTGGCTCATGCCTGCGGGTAGCGACTGGTGCCTTGACAGACGTAGTGATGGTGGCGCTCGTCATGATCAATCCCTCCCTGCATTTTGGCGGCTGCGCGTCCAGGCTTGCAGGGCATTGATCGCCAGCAGCAGGCTAAATGAGAGCAGGAGCATAACCACAGCAATCGCCGTCGCCCCGGCATAATCATATTGTTCGAGTTTGGTGATCATGAATAGCGGTGTAATTTCAGAAATCATGGGCATGTTGCCAGCGATAAAGATCACCGAACCATATTCGCCAGTAGCACGGGCAAAAGCCAGCGCAAAACCAGTCAGCAAGGCAGGCAAAATGCTAGGCAAAATGACGCGCAAGAAAGTTTGCAGATGACTGGCCCCAAGGCTGACGGCAGCTTCTTCCAGTTCTTTTTCTGCTTCTTCCAGCACAGGTTGTACGGTGCGTACCACAAAAGGCAGACCGATAAAAGTCAGGGCGATCAAAATACCAAGAGGCGTGTAGGCAACCTTAATACCTAGTGGTGTCAGCAATTTGCCTATCCAGCCATTTGGTGCGTATAGCGTCGCCAGGGTAATACCCGCCACCGCAGTAGGCAGGGCAAACGGCAGATCCACCAGTGCATCGATCAGTCGTTTGCCTGGAAACTTGTAGCGCACCAATACCCAGGCAACGATGCCGCCAAAGAAGACATTGATCAAGGCAGCCAGCAGGGATGCGCCAAAAGTCAGGCGATAAGAAGCCATCACACGGTCAGAAGTCACGGTATTCCAGAACGCTTCCCAGGTCATGGTGAAGGTTTTCAGGAAGACGGCAGAAAGCGGTATCAGGACGATCAAGCCCAGATAAAACACCGTAAAACCCAAAGACAAGTGAAAGCCGGGTATGACCCGTCTTGCCTTTTTATTTAATCCTGGAAACTGCGCCATGCTTAGCCTTTATTACAGATATGACTATCGATGAGCAATCTTCCCAGCATTTCGTTATATAGAAAACGAATTTTTTCTTATGCTTAAATACGTTTTTCGCATATAGATTGCTATATTAAAAGCAAATATAGGCAAGAATTATAAAAACATCAATAAATGAGTGATCAGTTTATTCATTTCTTCACCAAACACTGAGGGCAAACATGCGTCTGTCCCCTTTATGCGCGATCAGCATAAGAGGCCAGATAATGAGATCAACAGGTGAATAAGGCATGTATTCTGGCTTGGCCTGCCCGATTGAGCGGAATTCAAGCCAGCTTGAATTCTTCCTGATAGTCAAAGACCAGGTGACCTTCATCCCGGCTCAGCAACGCTGCCTTGGGCAAATCAAATAAAAAGCCCTGCAACAAATACGGGCTGGCAGTCTGATTTGCCAGGCGCAATGCCTCTAAGCGTTTCTGGTTTTCTATACGGCGGAAGATGATATGACACTGAGCGCGGTCAGCCTGCTCAAGCAAGCGCACCTGTGCCTGATCATCGTTTGCCAGGCTGATATCCACCTTGATGGAAGCCGGGCGTATGCGCTCCAGCAAGTCTGCCGCCTGCTCCAGGCTGGCAGCATGCAAGCCTATGCGGAAGCCATTGCGCCGGTAATTCTCGGCAACATGCGTCAACACCCAGCGCTGGCTGGGCGTTATCTGCGGCAACTGCAAGATAATATCCGCGTGTGGCAACTCCAGTACATCAAGGATGCGGCGAAACGCCATACCATGATTGCCTTCTACCGCAGCCAGTAAGCGACTATGCACACTGAGGTATAAATCCAGCTGGGCACTTTCTGGCTGCCGGTAAAAGTTCAGGGTATGCAAGAGCCGGCACAATCTATCCAACTCAACCGACTCATCATCATTGGCGGCATTTTCCAGCAGCTTCCATATATTCAGCCCCTGGTCGTCACTGGCATAACTGCGCGCATACGCCTCATAGGCTACAATGCGGCCATCGTCACCTGCCCGTATGGCCTGGAAGGCGCTGGTCAGGGTGGAATTAAAATAACGTCCACGCGCACGCCCTTGTTCATCCAGCCACAAGTTGGTGGTGGCCAGCGTACTTTGCAGACGACTCAAGTAGTTTTGCAATGCGGGATAATGCATTTCTGCCTCTATCAAAAATTCAGTCTCTATAACTTTGCGATAGAAACCTCGGTCGCTTTCACCAGCGCCACAACTTCAGAACCTATGACCAGGTTCAAGTCCTTGATGGAGCGTGTCGTGATAACAGAAGTAACGATGCCAGCCGGTGTTTCTACATCCACCTCGGAGACGACTGAGCCTTCGATGATGGCCTTGATCTTACCGCGGAATTGATTACGTACGTTGATAGCCTGGATACTCATGATTGTTCCCTAAAAGTTTAGATAGCCCAGGCAACCTGATGCACAGTTCTGTGCAAAGACAGGTCGCCAAGTTCTGTGTCAGGAGTTACTGACGGTTTTTGTAAAACACGCTGCAAGATATGTTCTTCCAGCGCAGCAAATTTTGGATTGCCACGCGCACGCGGGCGCGGTAAATCGATACGGGTGTCAAGCGTGATCTGACCATCTTCTATCAGGATCACACGGTCCGCCAGGACGATGGCTTCCTGTACGTCGTGGGTCACCAATACGGCAGTGAAGCCGCGTTGTTGCCACAGGCTTTCGATCAGGTTTTGCATCTCTATGCGGGTCAGTGCATCAAGTGCGCCAAGAGGTTCATCAAGCAACAGCAAAGCGGGTTCGTGCACCAGCGCTCTTGCCAGCGCAACACGCTGACGCTGGCCACCTGACAATACCGATGGCCATTCGTCGGCGCGCTCTGCCAGCGCGACTTTTTCCAATGCCTGGTGCGCCTTGCTCTTGTCACTGCCCAGGCCTAGAGCGACATTATCAATAACGGACTTCCAAGGCAAAAGTCGGGAATCCTGAAACATCACCCTGGTATCTGGTTTACTTTGCGTTTGCTCGGCACCAAATTCAAGGCTGCCACTATCGGCTTTTTCCAGATCGGCGATCAAACGTAGCAAAGTACTCTTACCACAACCACTGCGACCTATGACGGCGACAAACTCACCGGGCTCTATCTGCAGATTCAGTGACTTCAATACCTGGCGGCCCTGATACGATTTTTGTATGAGACGCAGATTAAGTGCCGTGCCGCTTTCAGTCGCGCCCTCACTTGGCCCCGCCCTCACGTCGTCAGAAGCAGGAGCCCACTCACCTTTAGCTGTCTGCTCCCAACCACTATCCAGTTCTTCACGCAAGGCCACAATGTCGGCAACAGCACTCATGGGGAATTCAGGAAATTGACGCATCATGCAGCCCTCCCCTGATAACCCGGATGCCAGCGCAGGAAATATTGTTCTCCAGCCTTAGACAATACGTCTGCCAGCTTGCCCAGCAAGGCATATAAAAGTATGCCGACCAGCACCACATCGGTTTGCAAAAATTCACGTGCATTCATCGTCATATAGCCTATGCCAGCCTGGGCAGAAATGGTTTCTGCCACGATCAGCAAGACCCACACCAGACCAAGGGAAAAACGTACACCAACCAGTATCGAAGGCAGTGCCCCCGGCAAGATCACATCGCGATACAAAGCCCAGCCAGACAAACCATAACTCTGTGCCATCTCTATCAAGCCTTTGTCTACCGCGCGTATGCCATGAAAGGTGTTCAGGTAGACAGGAAAAAATACGCCCACCGACACCAGAAACAGCTTGGCTGCCTCATCAATACCAAACCACAAAATCACCAGCGGTATCAGTGCCAGGGCCGGAATATTCCTGACCATTTGCAGTGTCGTATCCAGCAAGGTTTCTGCAAAACGGAAACTGCCGGTCAGCAAACCCAGTAAAAGACCCAGGCCACCACCTATTGCAAAACCGGAAATCGCCCGCCACAAGCTGGTCTTGGCATGCACCCAGATTTCGCCGGAAACGGCCAGTGTCCAGAATGCTTTTACCACCGCCAGTGGTTCAGGCAGGATACGGCTGGACAACCATCCTGTCTGTGCTGCCAGTTGCCAGATCAGGATCAATGTTACTGGCACCAGCCAGGGCAACCCACGCTTCAGCAGGCGCACGCTGGCCTGACGGAAGACATCCGGCTTTTTTGCAGTCAACTCTGCAGGGTGAGCCGAAGCACCGTGCGCGTAGTTGGCGGAAAATTCGCTTACTTCAGTAATCATTGGTCCCATATTGCCTCCCTAGCTTTGCGATACCTTGGGGACGATGCCATTGGCCATGACTTCACCAAACGGGCCGGTCAGACTGCTGGAAACGCCGGGAACTTCCTTTCCTATCAGAGGGAATACCAGTTCTGAAAAACGGTAAGACTCTTCCAGATGCGGGTAGCCTGAGAAAATAAAGGTGTCGATGCCCAGTGCCTGATATTCCTTGATGCGTGCTGCCACAGTTTCTGGGTCCCCCACCAAAGCCGTACCGGCACCACCGCGCACCAGGCCGACACCTGCCCACAGGTTGGGTGACACTTCCAGCTTGTCGCGCTTGCCGCCGTGCAGGGCTATCATGCGTTGCTGACCAACTGAATCCATCTTGGAAAATGCGGCCTGAGCACGGGCGATGACATCATCATCAACATAACGGATCAGGTCTTCTGCAGCTTTCCAGGCCTCATCATTGGTTTCACGCACGATGACATGCAGGCGTATACCAAATCGCAAAGTCCTGCCATGTTTGGCTGCGCGTGCACGCATGTCAGCGATCTTGGCGGCCACAGCTGCCGGGGGCTCACCCCAGGTCAGGTAGACATCCACCTGTTCTGCGGCCAGCTCATGCGCCGGTTCAGAAGAACCGCCAAAATACAAGGGTGGATAAGGCTTTTGCAAGGCCGGGTATAAAGTCTTGGCACCCTTGACGGTAATGTACTTGCCTTCAAAATCATAACCGGCGTCACCACCTTCGCCCGACAGCGAAGCGCGCCACACGCGCAAAAATTCATCCGTGATTTCATAGCGTTTTTCATGATCAGCAAACACACCATCGGCTTCCAGTTCGCCCTGATCGCCACCGGTGACGATATTGATCAGCAAGCGTCCTTTGGATAGACGATCGAAGGTAGCTGCCATGCGTACCGCCAGACCGGGGCTGCTTAAGCCGGGGCGTATTGCCACCAGAAATTTCAGTTTGCTGGTCGCGCCTATCAGGCTGGAGGCGACTACCCAGGCATCTTCGCAAGAACGGCCCGTAGGCAAGAGCACACCGTCGTAACCCTGGGTATCTGCAGCAACTGCGATTTGTTTCAAGTAGTCATGGCTGACCTGGCGCGCGCCATGGGTAGTACCCAGGTAACGGCTGTCGCCATGGGTAGGAATGAACCAGAGTATATTCAAACTCATTATTTGCTCCTGTATTTTTGGTATCACGCTTACAATTTCGTACCCGGTGGCAGCCATACTGCATCACGCACATTGACTGCCTTGGGTATCAGTTTTTGCTGATAAAAATTGTCAGCCACTTTTTGTTGTTCATCGATGATGTTCTGGGTCAGATAAACGACTGGTGAGCGTGGCCTGCGCTCCAGAAAGCTGGCGATCGTGGGCTTATCCAGTCCGGTGCTGGCGGCAATGATGGCAACCGCTTCATTGCGGTTCTTTTGCACGAAAGTATCGCTGCGTGTCAGTTCTTCAAACAGCACTTGTATGACTTTGGGATATTTGTCGGCAAAGCTGCGCGCCGACAAATAGTGCGACAGATTATTCACCAGACCCTTGCCTGTGGCCAGTATTCTTGGTGCTGCACTTTGCTCGATCGCCGCCCAGTACGGATCCCAGATTGCCCAGACATCGACACTACCGCGCTCGAAGGCGGCACGCGCATCTGCCGGAGCCAGATAAATAGGGGTGATATCTGACCATTGCAAACCAGCCTGTTGCACCGCACGCAAAACATGGTAATGCGCGCTTGAGCCTTTTTGTATGGCAATTTTCTTGCCCTTCAAATCGGCCAGTGTGCGTATGGCTGAATCAGGTTTCACCAGAATCGCGCTGACACCAGGCTTGGCAGGTTCAGCACCTACATACACCAGGTTGCTGCCAGCCGCCTGGGCAAAAATTGGTGGCGGTTCGCCAGTAGTGGCAAAGTCTATACTGCCTACTGACAGGGCTTCCAGCATTTGCGGGCCAGCAGTAAATTCAAACCACGTGACCTTCACACCTTTCAATTGCTGTTCCAGCGCCTGCCTGTGTTTCAGCAAAGTCAGATTGACCGAGCTTTTTTGAAAACCTATGCGTAATTCTTTAGGCAAGTCAGTGCTTGCAGCAAAGCTGCCTACAGACAGTACGCTTAAAGCAAATGCCAGTATCAGGCGGCGAATGGAAGACCATTTCATGTTCATCCCTTGACCACAAATACCGCATCGCGAATATTGATACGCTTGGGTATCAGCTTCAGATCAGCAAAAGTGTCAGCGATGCTTTGCTGCTCCTTGATGACTTGTTCGGTCAATGGCTTGACGCCAAAACCAAAGCGTGAAGTCGACAATTCCACAATGCTGGTTTCCAGCCCGGTTTGCTTAGCCAGTATGCTGGCAACTTCCTTGTGATTTTTTGCCGCCCATTCGTCGACCTTGGCCAATTCGTCCAGGATGATGCGCAACACTTCTGGGCTCTTTTGCGCATAAGGTCGCGCTGCAAGATAAAACTGGTGATTGCTGACCACGCCTTTACCATCGGCCAATATTCTGGCATCCAATTGCTTTTCAGCCGCAGCCAGGAAAGGGTCCCAAATCACCCAGGCATCGACACTGCCGCGTTCGAATGCAGCACGTGCATCTGCAGGTGGCAGGAAGATGACTTCAACATCCTTGTAATTTAATCCTGCTTTTTCCAATACCTTGACCAACAGATAGTGGACGTTGGAACCCTTGTTCAAGACGACTTTCTTGCCCTTGAGATCAGCCACTGATTTTAAATTGGAGTTCTTGGGCACGATGATGGCTTCACCACCAGGTGCTGGCGGTTCATTGCCGACATACAGCAAGTCTGCACCGGCAGCCTGCGCAAAAATCGGTGGCGCTTCACCTGTCGTACCAAAGTCGATACTGCCTACGTTCAAACCTTCCAGCAATTGCGGGCCTGCCGGGAACTCTGTCCATTTGACATCGACACCCAAGCCTGCCAGACGTTTATCCAGCGCCCCTGTTCCTTTCAGTACAGTTAAGGTTCCATACTTTTGATACCCTATGCGCAGACTGCTCTTGTTCTGAGCAAAAGCTTTTGGCAAGACCACACTCAAGGCTGCTGCTGTCAGGGCAGACAGGCGGGTCAGGGTAAGGCGTTTTTCTTTGCTGGTGACTTGAAATTTGCGGCTCATTTTCCACTTTCATTTTTTTGACAAGGCTTCCCCCTGCCAGGCTCGCCAGCATGAAAGGAAATGTATTATTGAGGTTTATTTCTGTATTTAGATCATCAAGATCGTCAACAAGGCAGGAGCAATTCAGGTGCTGCCTGCACCGGGCTGCGCAGCAGGCTCAAGCTATCAAGCAAGAGCTGTACGCCATCTTCGACCCTCTCTTGTATTGCAGTATCCAATTGCAAGCCATTTGGTTCAGACCAGTTGACTTGCGCATCCGTCGCATAAATACTGGGCAGGATATGGCGTGCTGACAAGGAGGCAAGCACCGGACGCAGGCCGTAATCAAGCGCCAGCATATGTGACTGGCTACCACCAGTTGCCAGAGGCAACACCAGTTTCCCGGCGAGCCCATCTTGCGGCAAGATGTCCAGAAAACTTTTCAACAAACCACAGTAAGCCGCTTTGTAGATCGGTGTGGCAATCACAATCGCATCTGCTTTTGCCAACAGGTTTTTCGCAGCCGCCAGCTCAGGGTCAGAAAAGTCGGCATGCATTAAAGCCTTGGCAGGCAAGTCACGGACATGCAAACTGCTGGTACGCTGCCCTTGTTCATTGAGCTTGATACCCACGTGATTCAGCAAACGGGCTGAACGTGAGGGGGAAGACGGGCTTCCTGATAGCAGTAAGATGCGCATGTTCTTGCCTCCGGTTTTTTGCTAAGGCTTATTTTTTGCCTGGCTGATAAATCTGGTCAAATACACCTCCATCCGCAAAATGCACTTTTTGTGCCTTGGTCCAGCCACCGAAAGCTTCATCGATAGTGAACAGTTTCACTTTAGGGTATTGCGCCGCGTATTTCTTCGAAGCTTTTTCTGTCGTCGGACGGTAGTAATGTTTGGCGATGATATCCTGACCTTCGTCGGTGTACAGGAAGTTCAGATAAGCTTCAGCCACCTTGCGGGTGCCCTTGCGGTCTACCACTTTGTCGACCACGGCAACCGAAGGTTCAGCAAGGATACTGGTAGCTGGTGCAACAATCTCGACCTTGTCCGGGCCAAGTTCTTTAATAGCCAGCAAGGCTTCGTTTTCCCAGGCCAGCAAGACATCTCCTATGCCACGTTCGACAAAGGTCGTGGTGGAACCGCGTGCACCGGAATCAAGTACTGGGACGTTTTTATACAGCTTGGACAAAAATTCTTTTGCCGTGGCTTCGCTACCGCCTGGTAATTTTAGGGCATAGCCCCAGGCTGCCAGATGATTCCAGCGTGCACCGCCAGAAGTTTTTGGATTGGGTGTAATCACGGCAACGCCAGGTTTGACGATATCGCCCCAGTCCTTGATGCCTTTGGGATTACCCTTGCGCACCAGGAATACAATCGTCGAAGAATATGGTGAGGCATTGTGTGGCAAACGCTTTTGCCAGGCTTTGTCGACCAGGCCTTTTTCTGCCAGGGCATCGGTATCATAGGCCAGTGCCAGGGTGGCTACGTCAGCATCCAGTCCATCAATAATGGCACGCGCCTGCTTGCCAGAGCCGCCATGGGATTGCTTGATAGTGACATTGTCACCGGTTTTGGCTTTCCACTGCTTGGCAAAAGTCTGGTTCACATCCTGATATAACTCACGGGTAGGGTCGTAGGAAACATTGAGCAGGCTGATATCCGCTGCCATTGCGCCAGACGAAAAAGCCGTGGCAAAGCTTGCTGCAAGAATAAGTTTTTTGATCATCATCTCTAGTCCTGGTAAGTAATAATTTTTATGAGGAGTACAGGATAAAACGGTCCTATATAAATTAAAACGAAGTGTTTCGATGTTTTATATGCGATTTAGGCATATAGGGATGTAGATACCCTAATACCAGAGTCTCGCAACAGAGGTATTCGATGTCAATATAGTACGATTTTCATCACGCTGTCGGTTTATCAACAGAAGCGCGCTGTCTGTGCTCAACTTAATCAGTTAGCCTTCAATCCACATATTTCCTCAAGACTGCGCTAAGATGACATCCTCTTCTTTTGGAGTTAACCATGCTGCGACGCACACCAATACAAGCTGCTCTTTTTCTGAGTTTGATCACTTGCTCCTTGGGAGCATGGGCAGATACCGGTGATGCCTGCCCGGCCGTGCTGAACCATAAATTCAAGCGTCTGCAAGATGAAACGCCGCAAGATCTTTGCCAATACAAGGGCAAAGTTGCACTGGTCGTCAATACTGCGAGTTATTGCGGGTTCACCAAGCAGTACGAAGGCCTGGAAGCCATGTACGCCAAATACAATGACAAGGGTCTGGTGGTACTGGGCTTCCCATCCAATGATTTTGTGAAGCAGGAGCCAGGCAATGACAAGCAAATTGCCGACTTTTGCTTTAATACCTATGGCGTGAAGTTCCCCATGTTCAGCAAATCTGCAGTCAGGGGCAAGGATGTGAATCCTATGTACGCGCAAATGATCAAGGCCACAGGCACGACACCAAAATGGAATTTTTACAAATATCTGATAGACCGCAAAGGCAATGTCGTGGCTGCCTATTCCAGCTACACAACTCCAGATGACAAGAAACTGGTGGCAGACGTAGAGAAAGCCCTGGCAGCGCAATAAAGTATAAAGCTTTCATCTTCTACGGCTTGGGCATATGACCCAGCTGACGCGACAAGGAACTGGCACTGGCTCGCAAAGTCTGTGCCAGTTCGCCATTCCAGTCGGTATCAAAACTGCCCTTGGGGCCAGTAGCTGTAATCACCAGACTTAAGGTGCAGGCATGGTTGAATACCGGCGCGCTGAGGGCATTGATGCCCGGTATGGGCCGGCCCTGTGCCCTCGCCAGCCCCTGCTCACGTACTTCTGCCAGTACGCTGGCAATATCCCTGCTTGTCAACTGTACACCCGCCTGCCCTATCACCAATTCATCTTTGACTTCCCTGGCGATCACCTTGTCGACTAGCGCTTGTGGCAAGAAGGCAGAAAACACTAGTCCAGTTGCAGTACCCAGCATGGACATGACAGAGCCCGCATGCATATTCACATGGATGGGGCGGCTTGATTCTGCGATATACACCACGGTAGGGCCATGGCTGCCCCACACTGCCAGCGCGATGGTTTGATCTGTGGTGGCTGCGAGGCGGGTAATCTCAGGTATTGCCAGTTTGACGGGTGACATTTGCTGCAGGCTGACCAAACCCATTTGCAAGGCAAAGGGGCCTAGCTGGTAAGCACCAGTCGCCGCATCCTGTTCCACCAAACCGAGTTTGCCAAAACTGACCAGATAGGCGTGAGCCTTCGAAGCAGGCATGCCGCTCTCACGAGCCAGATCACCCAGGGACATGGCGCGGCCAGAACTGACCAGTGCATTCAGGATAAGACCGCCGACTTCTATTGCACCTATGCCGCGTCTTTCCTTGTTTTTTTCAGTCATGGCTGCCTCTTGTTTAATATGAATTCATTTTACTATTAACAAATGCATTTACAAATAACGAATTAATGCTTATTCTTGTTTTCTGTTGCATGCTTCAATTTTAAGCATGTACTGCACTAATTAAAGGATGTTGCCATGACTACCAAACAATTCGCCTCACACGCTGACCTGGAAGAAAAGAAAGTCAGCTTCCAGCAATTATCCGAACATGCCTACGCCTATACCGCTGAGGGTGACCCGAATACTGGCATCATCATCGGTGACGATGCCGTCATGGTCATCGATACTCAGGCCACGCCCATCATGGCGCAGGATGTGGTGCGTCGCATCCGAGAAGTCACTGACAAACCGATCAAGTATGTGGTGATGTCACACTACCACGCGGTGCGCGTACTTGGTGCCAGTGGTTATGTGGCTGAAGGTTTGGAACATATCATTGCCAGCCGCGATACTTACGACCTGATTGTCGAACGTGGTGATGCGGATATGAAGAGTGAAATAGGCCGCTTCCCGCGCCTGTTCCGTAATGTTGAAAGCGTGCCTGGCCTGACCTGGCCGACGATTACCTTCAAGGGTGAAATGTCGATCTGGCTGGGCAAGCTGGAGGTACAGCTCATGCAGGTAGGCCGTGGTCATACCAAGGGCGATACCATCGTCTGGCTGCCACAGGAAAAAGTTTTGTTCTCTGGTGACTTGGTGGAATTTGGCGCGACACCGTATGCGGGCGATGCCTATTATTCAGACTGGCCGCAAACCCTGAGCAATCTGGAAGCGATGAAAGCGGAGAAACTGGTGCCTGGCCGTGGTGCTGCCCTGACTACGCCAGAACTGGTGGCGGCAGGTCTCAGCGAAACCCGTTCTTTCATCAGCGATTTATTCGCCAGCGTCAAAGCGGGGCAGCAACAGCAGCATGACCTCAATACCATCTACAAAAATACCTACGCCGCTTTGAAACCCAAGTATGGTCACTGGGTGATCTTTGACCATTGCCTGCCGTTTGATGTGACAAGGGCTTTTGATGAAGCATCTGGGCACGTTGATCCGCGGGTGTGGACAGCAGAGCGGGATGTGGAGATGTGGAAGAGTTTGGAGGGTTAGTATTAAGAGCGTCAAGACCTCTCAACCCAGAGACACGGAGGGAGGAAAGACTGCTTGCAGGCAGACTTCGTTACGCAGGCGAGCGGCTTGCCGCTCGAATTCCCTGCTACACCACAGAGAAAAACAAGAGAAATTCTTTTGCTGTCATGAACCTTCAAATATCTCTGAGTCTTTCGCTTTAATCGCGCCGCAGGAGCCGTATTTTGCTTAGCACTTATCAATATCAAAAATTCCCTTTCGTGACTCCACCGGAGTTGCACACCAGGGAAATCACGCGTCGTAAAGTCGTCATTGTCGGTGCTGGTCCGGTTGGTCTGGCAGCGGCAATCGATTGCAAGTTGCAGGGGCTGGATGTGCTAGTGCTCGATGACGATGATACGGTGTCGGTAGGTTCTCGCGGGCTGTGTTATGCCAAGCGCACACTGGAAATACTCGACAGGCTGGGGGTCGCATCGGCAGTGCGTGACAAGGGTGTGGAGTGGAATGTCGGGCGCACTTTTTTTCGCAAGGAAGAAGTATTCAATTTTAATCTCTTGCCTGCGCCGGATCACAAGCATCCGGGCATGGTGAACTTGCAGCAATACTATCTGGAAGAGTTTCTGGTTCGGCGTGCCGTCGAGTTAGGGGTTGAGTTACGCTGGAATAACAGTGTCACCGCGATTGAGCAAGATGAAGAATTTTCCACCTTGCAGATAGCCACACCAGAAGGCGATTACAGCTTGCAAGCCGACTGGCTGATCGCCTGCGATGGTGCGCGCAGCCCCTTACGCCAGATGCTTGGGCTGGAAGTCGAGGGCAAGGTTTTCATGGACCGTTTCCTGATTGCCGATGTCGTCATGAAGGCTGACTTTCCGGCTGAACGCTGGTTCTGGTTTGATCCGCCTTTTCATCCGAATCAATCCGTGCTGCTGCACCGAGAAGCCGACAATGTCTGGCGCATCGATTTTCAACTGGGCTGGGATGCCGACCCGGTGGAAGAACGCAAACCCGAAAAAGTGATGCCGCGCATCAAGGCCATGCTCGGCGATGACAGGGAATTTGAACTCGAATGGGTCAGTGTCTACACCTTCCAGTGCAGGCGCATGGAAAAATTCCGCCATGGCCGCGTGTTGTTTGCTGGCGATGCTGCCCATCAGGTGTCACCCTTCGGTGCACGCGGTGCGAATTCCGGCATACAGGATGCGGATAATCTGGTGTGGAAATTGAAGCTGGTCGTTGATGGCAAGGCACCGGCCGGCCTGCTCGACACTTATTCAGATGAACGCGTATTTGCAGCCGATGAGAATCTGCTGAACTCGACACGCTCTACTGATTTCATCACGCCTAAAAGTGCGATCAGCAAGTGCTTTCGCAATGCAGTGTTGAGTCTGGCGCAAGAACATGTGTTTGCCCGCAAGCTGGTGAATTCAGGACGACTATCTGTGCCGTCGACTTTGTCGCATACTATTTTAAACACACCGGACCACGCCAGCTTTGATACTGCCCTGCAAATTGGCGCACCCTTTGAAGATGGGCCAGTCAGTACTCAAAGTGGAACAGGTTTCCTGATCGATTACTTGCAGCCTGTTTTTCATGGCCTGTATTTCTGTGATGCCGTATCTGACATACCAGCTGCACATCTGGCTGCGTTAAAGGCCTTGGAAAAGGAAGTGATCCCAGTAGCCACACTCATCATTAGCAAACAGGAAGTTGAGCTTGATGGTCACCAGTGCCTGACTGATACCAAGGGCTTGCTGCACCAGCGCTATGGCGCAGAAAATGGCAGCTATCACTTGTTAAGGCCAGATCAACATCTGACCGCACGCTGGCAGAAATTTGAATTGAATCACATCCTTCGTGCATTACAAACTGCATGCGGCAATTCATCAGGAGTGGCATGATGCCTTTGAACCTGCAAGCGAATTTCCATTACCCCGACAAATCTGCGCAGCGCGATTACAGCGCTGGTGACGATTTTTATCAGCTATTGATAGACTCCCATCGCGAGCTTAGTGATGAAGCCAGTGCGGCCCTGAATGCCAGACTGATCTTGCTATTGGCAAATCACATCGGCGACGTCAGCATCTTGCAGGAAGCCTTGCGCCTTTCAAAAGAAAACAATTCATCAAGCTGACTGCTTTAGGTTTTTCTCGCATCATTTGACAAAAAACCACCTATGGTTGCATGTACCATGGCATCGACTATCTGTTCATGTGTCAGGCGCTTGTCGCGCATGAGAAATTCCATGGTCGGGTCACAAGCGCGTGAATACAGGGTATAGACCAGCACATCATCTGGCACCAGCGGCGTCAATGCGCCCTGCTCTCTGGCTTGCGCCACCAGCGCATAAAAACGTTTATTGACTCGCAGGGCCACCATCACATAATCGAGATTAAGCATCAGGCTGCGCTGCAAGGCCAGGCTGGTGGACGGCAGGTGTGGCACGCCCCCCTGCAGGCGCAAGCGCAAGGACCAGGCCAGGATGTGCCTGATCTTGTCTATCGCTGGCATGTCGACCGCCAAGGTATCCAGTTCAGCCTGGGTTGCTTTCAGCAGCCGCGTCATGGCCGCACCCGCCAGCTTTTCCTTGGATGAAAAATGCTTGTACAGGCTGCCCTTGGCTATGCCCACCGCATCGGCGACATCATCCATGGTCATCAAGTCATAACCTTTTTCTGATAAAAGGCGATTGACAGCATCAATGATGGCTTCTTCACGCGCATCAAACTGTTGTTTTTTAAAAGGAATACGGATTTCCATTATTTTTTCTGCACAAATAAAAACTTTGTAGTATATTTTGTGACTGATTAGTCACAAAATGAAATTGACGGTCATATTTTAACCCAAGACGACATTTTTACCAGGTAAATTATTGAGTGAAGCACATTGAGTGTGACTAATCGATAAGGCGCATGAATCCAATAAACCCTTATTTGCGTATCTATAGATGTGCATGGATGACACCCAGGGCACTGCCGGGACGATTCCGCTATTAGATTCATCAATATGTGTTACTTTTACCAATATTCTGAACAGATACAGATTATGAAAATCGCAGTCATCGGTTCCGGCATCTCCGGCCTGTCTTGCGCCTACGAGCTTTCTAAAGCTGGGCATGAAATCAGCCTGTTTGAGGCCAATGATTACTTTGGCGGGCATACGCATACCGTCGATGTCAGCCTGGAAGGCAAGACCTATGGCGTTGATACCGGCTTCCTGGTGTTCAACCACAAGACCTATCCAAACCTGGTCAACTTGTTCAAAGAGCTTGACATCGCGACTGTTGCGACTGACATGTCTTTCTCTGTCAAAATGCCAGTGAGCAATAATAGGGGTCGCCTGCTGGAATGGGCTGGTGCCAATCTGGATACGGTGTTTGCCCAGCGCCGCAATCTGCTCAACCCGGCGTTCATACGTATGTTGCGCGATATCCTGCGCTTTAATAAACAGACTACTGCACTGGCAACGACGAAAAATCATCCCGACTTCATGCAGCCTCTGGGCAGCTTTCTCGACCAGCATGGCTACAGTAAAGAATTCCGCGCATGGTATTTGTTGCCGATGGCAGCCTGTATCTGGTCATGCCCTACCGAGACCATGATGGCATTCCCACTATCGTCCTTCGTGAATTTCTGCCACAACCATGGCTTGCTGCAAGTGAATGACAGGCCACAGTGGCAAACCGTTCAAGGTGGCGCGAGGCAGTATGTGGAAAAGATCCTGCCTCGGATTGCACACAGGCATTTGCAAACGCCGGTGTTAAGTGTGCAAGAAAAAGCACCAGGCGCAATCACAGTCCAGACCGCACATGGCACGCAAACGTTTGAGCATGTAGTGTTAGCCAGCCATAGCGACCAAAGTCTGAAATTGCTGATTGATGCCGACCTGGCTGAGCGTCAGATTCTGTCGGCTGTCAAATACCAGCCCAATCGCGCAGTGCTGCATACCGATGCCAGTGTCTTGCCTGAACATAAAAAAGCCTGGTCGGCCTGGAATTACCAAAGTGAAAGCGGTAACGAGCCACGTGTCTGCGTGCATTACCTGATTAATCAATTGCAACCCCTGCCATTCAAGACACCCGTAATTGTCACCTTGAATCCCATTCAAGAACCGGCAGCGGCCAGTATTATCAATAGCTTTGACTATTCTCATCCTGTATTGGACGCGATGGCAATCAATGCACAAAACCAGTTGGTCAATATTCAGGGCAGGAGAAATATCTGGTTCGCCGGTGCCTGGACAGGCTATGGCTTCCATGAAGATGGCTTGAAATCTGGCCTGCGTGTCGCAGAGTGCATACTCGCGCGTGCAGAAGCAGCCTACGAACATATGACGCGTGCGGCATGAACACGCCAGCCACCAAATCTGCTGTCACTTTATGTACAGGCGAAGTCATGCACAAGCGCTTGCGCCCGACAAAAAACGCCTTTCGCTATGGCGTGTTTTTTATCCGTGTGCCTGTGCGTGACATCGGTCATATGAGCACGCCTGCACTGTTTTCCGTGAACCGCTTTAATGCCCTGTCCTTCCATGAACGTGACCATGGTGATGCTCGCCAGCCGCTGGCACTATGGATAGATGGCTTGTTGCGAAGCGAGGGCATCACAGATGCCGATGGCGAGATTTGCTTGCAATGCTTCCCCAGGGTGTTTGGCTATGTGTTTAATCCAGTCTCTTTCTGGTTTTGTCATCGCCAGGATGGCAGCTTGCGTGCCGTGCTGTGCGAAGTACGCAATACCTTTGGTGAGAAGCATTTGTACCTGCTGGAGAATGGTGGCAGGCTGACCAATGGCGAAGAATTGCAAGCCAGGAAAATCTTCCATGTGTCGCCCTTCTGCAAGGTGGAGGGTAACTATCGCTTCCGTTTCATGCAAGCCCAGCAAGAGACGGCAGAGAAAACTGCAAAACACACACAGAAAAAATACCTGGCCAGAATTGACTATGCCGATGCAGAAGGTCCGCTATTACTCACCAGCGTTTCTGGCCGAGAACAGCCCATGAGTAACACTCACATAGCCAAGGTCATGTTGCGCTACCCCTTCATGACTATCGGTGTAGTGCTACGCATTCATCTACAAGCACTGCGCCTGTGGATCAAGCGAGTACCCTTTATTTCCAAACCTATTCCTCCTACTGAAGAGTTAAGCCGATGAGCAGCCTCCATCCCACCTTTGCCTCTGGCACTGCAAGCGCTGACAAGAATGCCACAGTCAACACCCAACTGAATAGCAAGCATTTTCCTGCGCAAGCGAGGTTCGTCCTCAGCCTGCTGAACAAACTTGAGCATGGCTGTCTGACCATACAGTTCCCGGATGGACAAACTGCCAGCTTTGGCCGCGCATCAGAAGGATGGCAGCACGTAAGCCTGCATTTGAAAGACTGGGAGCTGTATCGTGCGGTACTCAAGTCAGGTGACATAGGCTTTGCCGAAAGTTATATCGCCGGCCACTGGAGCACCAGCAGCCTGGCTGGCTTGATAGAATTGATCTCACATAATCGCCAGCAACTGGAAAGCGTGATTTATGGCAGTTGGTGGGGCAACCTTGTCTATAGGCTAAAGCATCTGCTGAACCGCAATTCCCGCACAGGCAGCAAGAAAAATATTCACGCTCATTACGACATAGGCAATGAATTCTACAAGCTGTGGCTGGACCCCTCGATGACTTACTCCAGTGCGATTTATACTGGCGAGCAAGAGCAATCACTGGAAGAAGCACAACAGGCAAAATATCGCCGCATACTGGAGCAACTGGCATTACCAAAAAACGCCAGGGTGCTGGAAATAGGTTGTGGCTGGGGCGGCTTTGCTGAGATGGCGATACGGGATGCAGGTGCCCACGTCACTGGTCTGACGCTCTCTACCGAACAATTGCAATATGCCCAAGCGCGCCTGCACAATGCTGGCCTGCATGCAAAGAGTGATTTGAAGATAGAGGATTATCGAGACGCGAATGGCAACTATGACGCAATCGCTTCCATAGAAATGTTTGAAGCAGTTGGTGAAGCTTACTGGCCAGGTTATTTTGAATGCCTGCACCGCAACCTGAAACAGGACGGCCGTGCATGCGTGCAAAGCATCGTCATTGCAGATGAGTTATTCGACCGTTACCGCAAGGGTACGG
>Ga0187844_10001274_pt1 | contig 19382 bp, 27 predicted proteins | sample SpaLakP09_SKY_50_FD_134517 | JGI IMG/M metagenome (GOLD analysis project Ga0187844, IMG submission 134517) | Oligotrophic lake water microbial communities from Sparkling Lake, Wisconsin, USA - SP09_SKY_50 | ecosystem: Environmental > Aquatic > Freshwater > Lake | place: USA: Sparkling Lake...
AGGTCGAAGTTTAAAAGGCGTGCCAAATTAAGGCAGTCACTAAGAAAAAGAAGAATGTCTTTACGAAAAAGAACGGCAATGGGACTATAATGAAACTCATTAAAGAAATTAACGAAACAGTAAGTTATTTGGTTGAAGATAAAGATGGTAAAAAATCTTTACATATTGAGGGACCATTTTTGGTTGCCGAAACTAAAAACCGTAACGGACGTTTATATGAATTTGCAACGATGAAAAAAGAAGTCCATCGTTACACAGAAGATTACATCAATAAGCAACGTGCTTTTGGTGAATTGGGCCATCCAGAAACACCAACCATTAACTTGGATCGTGTTTCCCATATAATTACATCTTTGAGAGAAGATGGAAACCAATGGATTGGTAAAGCAAAGATTTTAGATACACCTATGGGTAATATCGCCAGAAGCCTTATAGAAGGTGGAGCGCAATTAGGAGTATCTTCAAGGGGCATGGGATCATTGAAAAGTGTTAACGGTGTTAATATTGTTCAGCCCGATTTTTATCTAGCCACAGCGGCAGATATTGTAGCAGACCCTTCCGCACCAGGCGCTTTTGTGCAAGGTATCATGGAAGGCAAAGAGTGGATGTTAGTCAATGGTGTTTGGACCGAAGTAGATTACTCACAAGCGGTGGCGGAAATTCGTCATGCCAGCAAGCGGGAAATTGAAGAAGTAAGTCTACGCATTTTTGAAAACTTCATGAAAAAACTTTAAATATAAATATATCCAATAAATCAAGGAGATTTTCAAAATGGGAAAATTTAATCTGTCGGAAGCCGCTAAGGAAGTTCTTACTGCTAATGTTTCAGCTAAGCAAGGTGGTCAAGATAAACCATCAAAATTGTCAGGCGATGTTGCCTATGGCACCAAAGAACAAGACCTAGGTACCGCACCTACAAAAACAACCGATGCAAATCCTGACTATACAGCAGGAACACCATCAGCTACGCCTCCTGGTGCAACCCCTCCTGTAGGTTCAGAGCCAAAGAAGAAGTTGGCTAAACAACCACAAGAGCAAGGTTCAGCAGAACAACCAGAAGGCAAAGGAACAGTTAGTGGTCGTTTTGGTAAACCAAATCCTAATGCTACTTTTCAATCTTATGGTGAAGAAGTTACTTCTGATGAAGAAATAGTTGCTGAAGAAAAAGAAGAAGGTCATGAAGATGAAAAAGAAGATAAGAAACTTATCAAGAAAATGATCAACAAAGAAAAAATGAAAGAAGATATGGATGCATTATTGTCCGGTGAAAATCTTTCAGAAGAATTTGTTGTTAAAGCCGCTACCATTTTTGAAGCTGCTGTAGTTGCTCGTGCTGAAGAAGTTATTGCTGAAGCTGAAATTGCTTTACATGAACAGTTCGATGCTGCTGTAGAAGAAATTAAAGAAGATTTGGCTGCCAAAGTTGATGACTATCTCAACTACATGGTTGAAGAATGGATGAAAGAAAATGAAATCGCTATCGAAAAAGGCCTCCGTGCTGAAATCGTAGAAGATTTTATTGGTGGATTGCGTAACTTGTTTGTAGAACATTACATCGACATTCCTACCGACAAGGTAGATGTTGTTGAAGAATTGACCTCTAAAGTAGAAGAACTCGAAGCTTCTTTGAATGAGCAGATCAATAAAGGTGTTGAACTAAGCAAATCACTAAACGAACAGAAAAAAATTGAGGCTATCTACACAGCGTGTGAAGGCCTATCGCAGACTCAAGTAGAAAAATTGAAATCACTCGCAGAGGGTGTAGAATTTACTACTGAGGAAGAATTTGAAACTAAACTAGAAACTTTAAAAGAATCATATTTTAAAGCTGAAGTTAAAGTTGCAAATAATTCTGCCTTGGATGATGAAGTCCAAATTGAGGAAGAAAAGAAAGTTGTTAAATCTGCCGACCCAATGATGGAACAATACTCAAAAGCAATTTCACAAACCGTGGTTAAATAAACCATTATCAATACATAAAAAAAGGAATAAAAAAATGTATTTAACAGAAGAATTACAAAAAAAATGGGATCCAGTTCTGAATCATCCTGAACTCGAATCCATCAAAGACCCATACAAGAAAGCTGTTACAGCTCTTGTTTTGGAAAATCAACAACAAGCTATGAGTCAAGACCGTATGGCCTTGAACGAAGCTACTGCTGGTGGTCCAACAAACGTAGCAGGTGGTGTTTCTAACTTTGATCCAATCTTGATCTCTTTAGTTCGCCGTGCTTTGCCTAATTTAATCGCTTATGACGTTGCTGGTGTTCAACCAATGACAGGTCCTACAGGTTTGATTTTTGCAATGCGTGCTCGTTACGTTAACCAAACTGGTGGTGAGGCTTTCTTCAACGAAGCCAATACAGCTTTCTCTGGTGCTGGTTCACAAAACAACCCATACGGTTTCACAGGTACTGCTGCAACTGATTCTGCAACAACCTTCCAAAACCAAGTTACTGCAAATACAACTTCTGGTATCGGCATCCCAACAGCTACTGCTGAATATTTGGGTTCTGATTCCAATACAGCATTTGCTCAAATGGCTTTCACAATTGAAAAAGTTACTGTAACTGCTCAATCCCGTGCTCTGAAGGCTGAGTATTCATTAGAACTCGCACAAGACTTAAAAGCAATCCATGGTCTTGATGCAGAAACAGAATTGTCAAACATTCTGTCTACTGAAATCCTTGCTGAAATCAACCGTGAAGTTATCCGTACCATTTACAACACTGCCGTTGGTGGTGCTCAGTATGGTGTGACAACTGCTGGTACATTCGACTTAGACACCGACTCTAACGGTCGTTGGTCTGTTGAGCGTTTCAAAGGTTTGATTTTCCAAATCGAGCGTGATGCAAACATTATTGCTAAACAGACTCGCCGTGGAAAAGGTAACGTATTAATCGTTTCTTCTGACGTTGCTTCAGCAATGGCTATGGCTGGTGTTCTTCAGTATACACCTGCTCTCCAAGCTGACTTACAAGTAGATGATACAGGTAATACATTTGCTGGTATGTTACACGGTCGTATTAAAGTGTTCATCGACCCATACTTTGGTGGCTACACAAGCAACCAAGAATTGGTAACCGTTGGATACAAAGGTTCGAGCCCATACGATGCTGGTTTGTTCTATTGCCCATACGTTCCATTACAAATGGTTCGTGCAGTTGACCAATTTACATTCCAACCAAAGATTGGTTTCAAAACTCGTTACGGCATGGTTGCTAACCCATTTGCACAAGGCTTAACAGCTGGTGGCAATGCGTTAACTTCACGTTCAAACGTTTACTATCGTTTGTTCGCTGTAAAGAACTTGATGTAATCAAAAAAAATCACCATAGAGTGAATTTGAGAGGACTCCTTCGGGAGTCCTTTTTTTTGGCTATATAAATAACTATATGACATCACTTACTAGAACCCCCGAAAATACTAATCTATTACAACCTACAAAGTTTATTCTAACCTTTGATAGGATCAAAACGGTACAGTATTTCTGCCAGTCAGCCAACATACCCGGAATCAATCTAGGACAGGCCCCAATCAGCACTCCAATGCTGGACGTATTCGCACCAGGTAACAAGATCACCTACAACCCATTTGCCATTCGTTTCTTGGTTGATGAGAAGTTAAACTCATGGCAAGAATTACACAGTTGGTTCATGTCCATTGCATCACCAGTTAGTTACGAAGAAAGAAAAAGTTTAACGGCTGCACAAAACCAATTTACCAAATCTAGGTTGGCCAATTATTCGGATGCCACTTTAACCGTTTTATCTTCTTTAAATAACCCAATTTTACGGGTGCAGTTTATCAATCTATTCCCAATCACATTATCCGATGTTATGTTTGATTCTTCACAATCGGCTGATGATGTCATGTCCGGCGATGCCGTCTTTATGTTTGATTACTTTAAATTTTTACCACTTACCTGACCTTTTGCTTGACTTTTAACATAGGTTATGTTAATATAAAGATTTGGTGTTAACTTTTTGAATTTATTATGGAAAATCTAGAACAAGTATTAAAACTATGGGAACGAGATTCTGACATTGATCAGACCGAACCCGGTAAAGAATTACTGAAGATACCCAAACTTCACGTCCAATATCTTTCCATTCTCACCAAGCACAAGATTGCCTCAAAGAAGGCACATTTCGATTATCTGCGTATGCGTAAGTTACGGTTGGATTATTATGCTGGAAGATTAAGCCAAGAAGAACTATTGGAGTATGGATGGGAACCTTTTCAGTTTGTCCTTAAAACGGACATCAATGCTTACCTTGAGGCTGACATTAACCTTATTAAACTTCTAGAAAAGAAAGTATACCACGAAGAAGTGGTGTCCGTTATCGAATCTATTATGAGTGAGTTAAAACAAAGAACTTGGCAGTTGAGAGATTTTATTTCATGGGAGAAATTTATTGGCGGACAATGATATAATAATCTCCAAAAAGAATGAGGTATATTCGAAGATAACTTGTGAGAAACATATAGCACAAGAAATTTCGGAGTTTTTCACATTCTATGTTCCTGGTTACCAATTTGTTCCTGCTTTCCGTAATAGAATTTGGGATGGCAAGATAAGATTGTTTAACCTACAAAGTTCATTGTTGTATCGAGGACTAACATATTACATTGAACAGTTTGCCGAATCGAGAGGTTACACTTTTGAATATCAAGATGGACTGGATACAGAAGATGAATACTCCAGATACCATGCCGAAAAGTTTATTTCAGAATTAAATATTCATGCTCGTGGTGATCCTATCGAGGTGAGAGATCATCAAATCAATGCTTACATACACGCAATGCAAAAACGCCGAGCGTTACTGGTATCACCCACCGCATCTGGCAAATCTCTCATCATCTATCTTATCTTCCAACAGTTATACAAATACCAAAAATTAAAAGGACTCGTTATAGTTCCAACCACTTCTTTGGTTGAACAACTGTATTCCGATTTTGCGGATTATAATAACGAGTCCATGGAACCACAACTCCACAGAATTTATCAAGGCAAAGAAAAAGAATCTGATAAACCATTAATTATATCCACATGGCAATCTCTGTATAAAATGCCTAAAGAATATTTTGAACAGTTTGATTATATTATTGGTGACGAAGCTCACCTATTCAAAGCACAATCTCTTACCTCTATTCTTACCTCATGCATCAATGCCAAATACCGATTTGGTTTAACAGGTACACTCGATGGCACAAAAACACATAAGTTGGTATTAGAAGGTCTATTTGGTCCTGTTAAAAAAGTAATCTCCACTAAAGAACTTATTGATAAAGATCAACTATCTAAGTTTGAAATTAAATGCCTCGTTTTAAAACATACCGATGAGATTAGTAAACTCATGAAAGGCAAAACATATGCTGAAGAAATTGACTATTTGATTTCAAATGAGGCAAGAAATAAATTCATTAAAAATCTGGCGGTTAGCCTTGGAACTAATACGTTGGTTTTGTTCCAAATGGTTGACAAACATGGTAGAATCCTGTATGATATGATAAAGGATACAAAGAATATTGGCGATAGAAAAGTGTTCTTTGTTTATGGTGGTACTGAAACTACCGACCGTGAAGAAATTAGAAAAATAATGGAGATTGAAAACGATGCAATTGTTGTGGCTTCTTTTGGTACCTTTTCTACTGGAATTAACATTAGGAATTTGCATAACATTATTTTTGCGATGCCAACTAAATCAACAATACGCACTTTGCAGAGCATTGGAAGAGGCCTACGACAAAATGATGGAAAAGAAATAGCCACCTTATATGATATATCAGATGACATGCGAGTTAACAAACACATGAATTTCACGTTAAAACATTTCGTGGAGAGGGTTCGCATATATAATGAGGAGAAGTTCCCATTTAAAATCTATAAGATAGGACTAAAGAATGGATAATATTAAAATAGTCAGATTGAGAAATGGTGAAGATATAGTAGGACAAGTTATGTTAAAAGATAATGGATCATACGATGTTATTGAACCTATGACGGTTGATGTAGAATATCGTGGTAGAGAAGCTGGACTAGTAATGCGTCATTGGTTACCGGTACAACTTGTTAAGAAAAACGAAATCGTCATTGATGATAAAGATATTCTGTGTTTGATGGAACCGGCAGATGACTTTATTGAATATTATGTTAATACTGTGGAAAAGATCCATGATTTGTTAAAAGCAAAGAATCTGATGGACGAATTAGATATGGATGAACTTGACGATATCATGGGTGCATTCGATGATTTAAAACAAGATGGAGATACATTACATTAATGGTATCCTTTATTACTTTCAACCAAGGACATACTCGACTATACACACTTGTCAAGCATATGTCAACAACTAATTATGGTAAATATGATTACACCTACTCCCAAGCTTCCTAAGAAGCCAAAACAATATGTAAACAATGCCGACTTTTTACAAGCTTTGGTTGAGTATCAAGATAAACTGAAATTAGCAAAGAAAAATAAAACACAACTACCGGTAATTCCAAATTACATCGGTGAGTGTTTCATGAAGATTGCAGAAGGTCTTTCACATAAGCCCAACTTTATCAACTATACCTATCGTGATGAAATGATATCAGATGGCATCGAAAACTGTTTAATGTATTTTGGCAACTTTGATCCTACTAAGTCCAAGAATCCTTTTGCTTACTTTACTCAAATCATTTACTACGCCTTTCTACGAAGAATACAAAAAGAAAAAAAACAGACCTACGTTAAGTATAAAGCCACAGAGATGATTGGTATACTTGATGAGTTTGAAATGTTAGAGTTTGAAGATGGTACCACCAAACAGTTTGAACTCTATGATAATATAGGCGAGTTCATTGAAAATTATGAAACGGCTAAAGAAAACAAAAAAGTGGCAAAGAAGCCAAAAGGGATTGAAAAGTTCTTAGGTGAGTGATATAATAATTAGATTATGAAAATTGCAATTATAACCGATCAGCATTTTGGTGCAAGAAATGACTCGACACATTTTTTAGATTTCTATGAGAAATTTTATCGAGATACATTCTTTCCAAATTTAGATAAAAATAGTATCACTACTGTCCTTATTCTTGGTGATACTTTTGACCGTAGGAAATACATAAACTTTTATTCTTTGAAACGAACCAAGGAAATGTTTTTTAATGAGTTAGCCAAAAGAAACATTAATGTTTTCATGTTGGCTGGCAATCATGATACTTATTTTAAAAATACCAATGAAGTAAATTCGGTTGATTTATTATTACAAGAGTATGACAATATCACCGTGATTGATACACCACAAACAATACATTTGGATTATGGTGACGTTGGTTCAGATGTGTGTATGGTTCCTTGGATTTGTCCTGAGAACTACGAACAATCCCTACAAGAAATTAAAAATACCTCAGCCTCACTTTGTATGGGTCATTTTGAAATTGCCGGTTTTGCTATGCATCGTGGCATGCCTTCATTAGATGGCCTTGATCGTAGTCATTTTAGCCGATTTGATATGGTCTTTAGTGGCCACTACCACCATAGATCAACACAAGATAATATCAGATATCTTGGAAACCCCTACGAACTAACCTGGCAAGATTACAACGATCCCCGTGGATTCCATTTGTTCGACCTGTCAACATATGATATCGAATTCATCGAGAATCCAAACATCATGTTTCATCGAATCACTTACGATGATAAAGAAAATAGCATTACCGAGATTACCAACAAAGATTTAAGCAAGTATACCGGAACTTATGTTAAGGTTGTGGTAGTCAACAAAACAAATCCATATCTGTTTGACAAGTTTATGAATAACATTTATGAGGTCAATCCACTCGATGTTACCATTGCCGAAGATTTTATGGACTTGACAGAAGGCGTAGATGATGATATGATATCACAAGCCGAAGATACAATCACAACTATTAACAAGTTTGTGGACGGTATTAAAGAAGAACATATTGATAATGAAAAGCTTAAAACGGTAATGAAAGAACTTTACGTTGAGGCATTAAACCAAGAACAGGCATGATTATATTCCAAAAGGTCCGTTGGAAGAACTTTTTATCAACGGGTGCAGCATTCACAGAAATTAACTTTACACGATCAACAAACACCCTCATTATTGGTAACAATGGTGCGGGTAAGTCCACTATATTGGATGCCTTATGTTTTGGTCTCTTTGGTAAACCATTTCGAAAGATCAACAAACCACAATTATTAAACTCTATTAATCAAAAAGAGTGTGTGGTTGAAATTGAATTCTCAATGGGTAAAAAATACTATAAGGTGATTCGTGGCATTAAACCAAACACCTTTGAGATTTATTGTAATGACGTTCTCATGAATCAAGATGCGGCCGCCAGAGATTACCAAGAGGTGTTGGAAAAAAACATACTCAAACTTAATTATAAATCGTTTACCCAAGTGGTTATTTTAGGTTCGGCATCGTTTGTTCCATTTATGCAACTTTCTCCTGCTGATCGCCGTGCCATCATTGAGGACTTATTGGATATTCAAATCTTTTCTTCAATGAATGTCCTTGTTAAAGATAAGATGACGGAGATTAAAGAATCTTCCACAAAAACCAAATTTGAAATGCAGTTGATTTCTGAAAGAATTATATCTCAAAAGAGGAGTATCGAAGAACATCGAATCCGAAATGATGAGGAAATTGAAAAGAAGAAAAAAGAAATTACCAATAGCATCGATCAAACCTTTACATTACAAAGAGATATTGATTTGATCCAAAGGCATATCGTATCACTTCAAAGTAAAGTTGCCGATAAGATTTCGGTGGAAAAGAAAAGTAAAAAGTTGTTACAGTTAGAATCTAAAATTGAAACCAATATTAAGAAAAATGAAAAGGATATTACTTTTTATGAAGAACACAACAACTGTCCAACCTGTGAACAAGTCATCGCAGGAGAATTCAAAGCCGAACAAATCATTGAACGCAAAACCAAAGTCACTACTCAACGGCAAGGCCTTGAGGAAATTGCAACACAAATTGCTCAAACAAACAGCCGAATAGAAGAAATACACAATATCATTTCTCATGTTTCGGATCACAATAACGAAATTGTAAAACACAACTCAACCATCTCGGCTGTAAACAAATACATCAGTAAGATACAAGCCGAAATTGAATCTCTTTCTATACACAAGGATACAATCGAAGAAGAAAATGAGAAGCTGAAAGAATTTAAAGCTGAGTTAACATCATTGATGGACATTCAAGAAAAACTTTCGATTGAAAAACAATACTTTGAATTTGCCGGATCATTGTTGAAAGATACGGGTATTAAAACAAAGATTATACGCCAGTATTTGCCTATCATGAATAAGTTGATTAACAAGTATTTGACTGCTATGGACTTCTTTGTAAATTTTACCATCAATGAATCATTCGAAGAAACAATCAAATCTCGACACCGTGATGAGTTTAGCTATTCTAATTTCTCCGAAGGTGAAAAAATGAGAATTGATTTGGCACTATTGTTTACATGGCGTCAAATAGCCAAGTTGAAGAATAGTACCAATACTAACCTTCTGATATTAGATGAGGTGTTTGATTCAAGTTTAGATGGCGTTGGAACAGAAGAATTTTTAAAGTTGATTCATGAAATGGGAACAGATACCAATGTGTTTGTTATTTCACACAAAGGCGATCAACTGTTTGATAAGTTTAGAAGTATAATCCGGTTTGAGAAGATAAACAACTTTAGTAGGATAGCAAAATGAGTGAAATGATTACATTCAATACCGATGAAGCGGTAAAAGATACTCCACATTTAAGGCAAGAAACAGTATATGAATTGGTGCCGGAGAATCATCCAATATTGAAACAAGTAATGCCTTTATGGGACTTCAAAAACCCACCAATGAATCCTATTGAGATAGCATCCAACTTGGTTGATACTTGCCGTAAACATAAAGGTTATGGATTATCAGCCAATCAATGTGGATTACCATATCGACTATTTGTTATGGGATATGATAAAGAATACATGGCATTTTTTAATCCAAGGATCATTTCAACCGAAGAAGATTGCCACATGATAGAAGGTTGTCTATCATTTCCATTTTTAGGATTATACATCACCAGACCTAAAAAAATTACGGTTGAGTTTGAAAACTATAATGGCAAAACAGAAACGGCAACTTATGATGGTATATCTGCTCGTTGTTTCCAACACGAGCTTGATCATATGAATGGAATAGTGTATACTAGTAAAGTAAAACCAATGGCATTACAGTCCGGTATGCAGAAACGTAACAAAATATTAAAGAAATTGAAACTTAAATAATGGCAACACCAATTGAGTTTGTAGAAAAACAATGGGATGAATGGTCGTCATCCAATCCTGTTGAAAAATTTGAACACATCGATGAAGGACATATGAAAGAGGCTCTGATTAAGGACCTAACTTATGCTTCACAAATGGATGTTCGTGAATATACTTTATACCAAAAGTGGTGTGAAGTAAAAGAAAGATATCCGGTTCAAGAAGTTTCCACTTTGTTTGGCCAAGAAACTCAGATGGTGGATCCGGAACAAAACAAATTAGTTGATAAAGTTAAGAAGAACTTTTGGGTACCACAAGGTCCTGATGATTTTGAAAATCTAAAACCTAAGATGGTCCTTTCAAATGGTCCTGATGCCGAAAGATGGAACGCCATTCGTACCTTTTCTTCTACAATGAAGAATAATTCTAACATCGGCCGTAATCTATTTTATGTTTTAACTGATGAGATATCAGGTAAGTATCTTGGAGTTATCTGTATCTCCTCAGATTTCCTGGACTTGACTCCAAGAGATAATGCAATTGGATGGTCGAGAGATGTTAAGACACAGCAACACATGATTAATCATACAGCAATTGGATCCACCATCGTTCCGTTACAACCACTAGGTTATAATTACATGGGTGGTAAACTATTGGCGCTGATGTGTTTATCTGATACCGTTCAAGCAGATTGGAAGAGGCAATATGGAGACACTCTTGTTGGCGTTACTACAACGTCACTCTATGGAAAAACAAAAGCCGGAGGGCTTTCGCAGTATGATGGCCTTGAGCATTGGAATCCTATGGGTTTTTCTTCTGGCTCGGTGGCTTTCGAACCATCCAGACCAACCAAAAAATTAGTGTTTGATTGGATTAAAGAAAACTATACTCGTAAATATTTTGAATGGTGGGAAGCCAAGAATACACAAGGTCTTCCACTTAAACGTGACCACAAGAATCGTTCATTAAATTTTGCATATTCTAAACTGCAAATACCAAAAGAATTGATTCGTACCGAACATCAACGTGGAATTTATTTTAGTCCATTATACAATAATACTAATGAATTTCTCCGTAAAGAAATTACTGATGAATCTCTGGTAAAATCTTTTGATACTTCCGAAGAAGCTTTAACCAATATTTGGAAAACAAAATATGCCAAAGGTCGTATTCGGCAATTACAGAAAAAGAATACTGTTTCATATGAAACCTTATTCTATGATGATTTGATTTATCTTTCGTGGGAAGAAACGAAAGCGAAGTATTTGCCACAAGTTGGCAGATGACCAAGTATACCACACATATACTTGACACACACACATACATATGTTATGATGGTGTTCACTTGCATCACGCAAGGTATTTTATTAACTTACTATGGAGTTTTACATGAAAAAGCAATTATCCGCTAAAGAAAAAATGTTGGCAACCTTAAAGAAATCTGAAGGCTACAACACTTTCACCACCGCTCAAGCTCAAAGCCGTTTCGGCATTAGCAATGTTTCGGCACGAATTGATGAACTGCGCCAAGAAGGCCATTGCATCTACACCAACACCAAAACTTTGGACAATGGTCGTAAGATCAAGTTCTATCGTTTAGGCACACCTTCCAAGGCTTTGGTTCGTGCTGCTTTAAGTGCTGGTTATTCTTTTACTGCCTAATTTGTAGGTAGCACCAGAGGGGTTCGCTGGGAAGCGATACTCCTCTTTTATTTTATCATTCGGAGAGCAGATGGAAATTTCAATTAAAAAAGAAGAATTACAGAAAAAACGGCTTTTCGTGGCTACACCGATGTATGGTGGTCAATGTCATGGCCTCTATATGAAAGCTTGTTTAGATTTACAATCGCTATGTATGGCTTATAACATACAAATCAAATTCTCATTTCTATTCAATGAGTCCCTTATTACCCGAGCAAGAAATTATCTTGCTGACGAATTCTTACGTTCTGATTGCACCCACTTATTATTCTTAGATTCCGATATTCACTTTAATCCTCAAGATGTTATTGCTTTGTTAGCTTTGGATAAAGAAGTTGTTGGTGGTCCGTATCCAAAGAAAGCAATTAAGTGGAAATCAGTAAAGAAAGCAATCGAAAAAAATCCCGATATTGATGCCGGACTTTTAGAAAAAGTTACTGGTGATTATGTGTTTAATCCAGTTAAAGGCACAGCACAATTTTCTGTTACTGAGCCATTAGAAGTTATGGAAATTGGCACAGGATTTATGATGATTGACCGAGTTGTGTTTCCTAAATTTGAAGCTGCTTATCCAGAATTGAAGTATAAACCTGACCATGTCGGCCAAGCCAACTTTGATGGCACACGATATATTCATGCTTACTTTGATACCGTTATTGATAAACAATCCGAAAGATATCTATCAGAAGATTATATGTTTTGTCAATGGTGGAGAAATATTGGTGGAAAAATCTACCTCTGTCCTTGGATGAAAACAACACACATTGGAACATATCACTTTCAAGGGGATATGCCAGCTGTTGCTAATTTTGTTGGAGAAATGTAATGTCCACTTTCATGGTTAGCGAAATGTCGGAGAAGGATCGTCCAGTAAATAAATTAGTATCGGAAGCTCCTTATCATCCTGGTTATGAAGATGCAGTAATGGCACCAACAAAAGAAATTGGTCGTAAATTTGATGGCGGCAAATTAGAATACGGTTTGTTACCACCATTAGCATTAGAAGAAGTGGTAAAAGTATTAACATTCGGCGCTCAAAAATATGAGCGTGATAATTGGCAAAAAGTTTCGGATGCCAAGCGTAGATATTTTGATGCACTACAACGGCACATTTGGGCATGGAAAAAAGGTGAACAAATTGATCCGGAATCTGGTATACATCACCTAGCACACGCCATGTGCTGCTTGATGTTCCTGTTTGAACATGATATAATGTATTCTAAGTAATAAATTTTACATAATGGAGAAACAAATGAAGTTATCAAATGAAACACTAACAGTATTAAAGAATTTCTCGGCAATTAACCAAGGAATTCAATTCAAAAAAGGCACCAAACTTACCACCGTTTCTGCTGGTAAAACGGTTCTTGCTCAAGCCAATCTTAAAGATACCTTTCCACAAGATTTTTGTGTGTATGATTTAAACCAATTTCTATCGGTTCATTCATTACATAAAGATACTACTGAAATTGATTTTGATGATTCAAATATCATTTTTAAATCTGGTCGCAGCAGTACCAAGTATCGTATGACCGCTAAAGAAATGATTGTAACTCCTCCAGAAAAAGAAATTACTTTACCTTCTGTTGATTGTTCCTTTACATTAACGGCTGAAGATTATGATTCAATCATGAAAACTGCCAGCGTTCTTTCTTCACCACATATTGCCGTTAGTTCTGATGGTGATAATGTTGAGTTGGTTGCCTTTGATGCCAACGATAATTCAGCACACACCAATTCAATTCAGGTTGGTGCTGGTAACGGGAAGAAGTATAAGATTGTTTTCAAAACAGAAAATATCAAACTTATTCCTGGTTCATATGATGTTCAAATTTCTTTTAAAGGCATTGGACATTTCAAAAACACCAAAGAAGATATCCAATACTGGATTGCCTTTGAAGCTAAAGAAACAAAAGTGAGCGAATAATGCTTTATAAATTTACAGAAACAAAATCACAATCCGTCATTGCTATCAATCCTCGTCATGTGGTTGCCGTGTTTGAAACCATGGAAGAAGGCGAATTTAAAGGCAAGACCATTTTAAATCTAATCAATGGTGCAGTTGCTATTGATGAGGACCTATTAACAGTTATGGGTATTTTGGAGGCAAGATAATGACCACCGTTCAAACCTTGTTTGGCACCTTTGATGATGTACAATTAAAAGCACTCAAAGGTGCCATTGATGAAATTAATGTATCAATGCGTTTAATCGAGGTTCAGAATAATCAAATTAAAGATATCGTGGACGCAATGCACGATTCATTAAAAGTTCCTAAGAAAATTGTTAAGCGTATGGCTAAAGTCCATTTTAACCAATCGCTAGAAACAGAGATTGCAGAGTTTAAAGAATTTGAAGCATTATTTGAAGGTATTACAGAAGTTAAGTAATCCAATTATGAAGTATTATATTATGGGAGTTTTGAATGGAACATTTATTATGGGTCGAGAAGTATCGACCACAAAAAGTGGAAGATTGTATTCTACCGGATGCAATCAAGTCCACATTCATGGAATATGTTGCTAGAAAAGAAATACCGAATCTACTATTATCAGGTACAGCAGGTGTTGGTAAAACGACAATCGCTAAAGCCCTCTGTAACGAAGTTGGTTGTGACTATATTGTTATCAACGGCTCTGATGAATCTGGTATTGATGTTCTCCGCAATAAAATTAAAAACTATGCTTCATCGGTTTCCCTCGCTGGTGGCCGCAAAGTTGTTATCATTGACGAAGCCGACTATCTAAATCCTAATTCCACACAACCAGCATTGCGTGGTGCCATCGAGGAGTTCTCCTCAAATTGTTCGTTTATCTTTACTTGTAATTTTAAAAATCGAATCATCGATCCAATCCATTCTCGGTGCTCGGTTATTGATTTTAAAATTAATGGTTCCAAGGCCAAAATGGCTGCGGCTTTCTTTAAACGTGTTGAATGGATTTTGGAACAAGAAAAGGTAACATATGACAAAGAGGTCGTTGCGGCAGTTATTACAAAACACTTTCCGGACAATCGAAGGATTCTTAATGAGTTGCAGCGATATTCAGTTGCTGGTACCATTGATAAAGGTATCCTCAGTAATATTGCTGATATACAACTTGATGCTCTTATCACATCATTAAAAGATAAAGATTTTGCATCAACTCGAAAGTGGGTCACATCCAACTTGGATAATGATCCAGTTAAAATCTATCGCAAACTCTATGATACTCTTTATGAAGTATTGAAGCCCGCATCGGTACCACAACTGGTACTCATTCTGGCCAAGTATCAATATCAGGCAGCTTTCGTGGCCGACCATGAGATAAACATGGTGGCTTGCTTGACAGAAATAATGGTGGATTGTGAGTTTAAGTGATGCCAGATTTATTCAAAGAAATTCTGCCATCAATCCTACAAACCAAAAAATCAGTATTCCGAGATGAAATAGATTTCAAAGAATATAATCCTTGGATCATCAATCGAGCTTTATCTTATCACATGGATTGTGTCCTCTATGCGAATGAGATGAATCGTTACTCCAGCCTAGATCCGGACATACAATACCAGTATCTTCTAAATACTATTAGGTCTATGAAACGGAAATTTCAACCGTGGCAGAAATCAGAGACCGATAAAGATATTGAATGTGTTAAGCAGTATTTTGGTTATTCTAATGAAAAAGCCGAAGAGGCTTTACGGATTCTTACCCCCGAACAAATCGCTGAAATAAAAGCAAAAATAATTAAAGGCGGAGTGAACAAGTAATGATTTCAATTATTGATTTAGTTGAAGTTACATTAGATGAAAAGGATGACTTCCTAAAGGTCAGAGAAACCCTTACTCGCATCGGTGTGGCTTCTAAGAAAGATAGAATATTGTACCAATCGTGCCATATTCTTCATAAGCAAGGCCGTTACTACATTGTGCATTTTAAGGAATTATTCGCCTTGGATGGTAAACCAGCTGACATCTCCGAAAATGATTTATCTCGTAGAAATGCAATTGCTAAGTTGTTATCCGATTGGGGATTGGTTAAGTTGGTAGATGCCAAACAAATCGAAGAACCGCCTCCTATCTTCCTATCACAGATTAAGATACTTTCCCACAAGGAAAAAGATGATTGGGAATTGACACCAAAATACAATATTGGCAAAAAACCAGGATCGTATTAATACCAAAAATAGCTTGACAATTATTGGTTAATGTGTTATAAATATGGATGTAGATGCCTTAGGGGTCTACAATTTTGATTAACTCGCTTGAATTTAAGGAGAAACACATGACAAGCACAACTTTAACTACATTCTTTCCACACCTGGAAAACCTCCACAAAACTTTAGATCCTTTTACGGTTGGTTTTGATGATGTTCTTACACAAATACAAGAACTATCACAAACTGCTGCTAAATCGGTTCCTGGTTATCCTCCATACAATATCAAACAAGTCAAAGATAACAAGTATGTTATTGAAATGGCTGTTGCTGGCTTTGCCAAAACTGATATTGAAGTAACATTGGAAGGCAACAAACTAGTAATCAAGGGTGCCGCTAAAGAAGAAGATGTAGAAGATAAGAATTACATTTTCAAAGGTATCGCAAACCGTAATTTTGTTCGCCAGTTTACATTGGCCGATAAGATTGAAATCAAAGATGCCGAAATCGTTAATGGTATGTTAAAAGTTTGGCTAGAAAATCTAGTCAAGGCTCAAGATGCTATTAAAAAGATTTCTATCAAGGGCGGAGAATGATTAATGCCATCAAAAAGTTTTTCTCAACATTAATTGAAGTTGCCCAAGAAACTAAGAAACTACAAGCCGAAGAATTCAAGAAGAGGTATTTTCAAAGATGAATTGGTGGCCGGTCTCCGATGAAGAATGGGAAAGATTAAATTATCCCGAGAAATTCAAGAAGTGATATTTGCCGTTACTAGGTGGAAAACAATCCATCTAGTAACTGGTAACCATTGACAAACGTAGTTTTTTGTGTTATAATTATATTATGAAAAAGAATAAACGACCCGGTTATATTGCTGGTACTACTGGTGATAAATCTATCCTAAAGAAGGTTCGATCCAAAACGAACCAAGATATCTACTACACCTATTCTAATTGGGCAACCAATGAGATTGAAGGAATAACTTTTATTCCTGTGGTAAAAGAAGCACCAAATCCAGCCAAGAATCAAGTAATTTTTTATATGCGTAAAGATAATGTGGAGTATGTGAAGTGAATAAAATTGAACAACTGAGTGTTAATCATCGTCATATTTTTGAACCCCATAATAAAGAAGATATGAAGATTGTTAAAACATATCTACATACAAATTCATGGGGCCTGAAGAATTGTCCTTTCATTTTGGAATGGCCATATTTGGATATGCCGTCAATGATCAAAGATAAAATTACAAGGTATGTGCTAAAATGAATTGGTTAAAATATTCCGGTTGTAACATTACCTTAAAGTTAAATCCATTTCATTGGAGATTTGCTTGCGCATACAACAAGACCAATGAAGCATGGGAACAAGATGCTTTGATGTTAGAATTATTCCCCATCACCATACGAATATGGATTGATGACGGAACTTGGTAATTTACGGGCCGATAGCTCAGTTGGTTAGTAGCAAACGACTCATAATCGTTAGGTCGAAGGTTCAAGTCCTTCTCGGCCCACCAGAAAAATAAGAAAAGAAAATAAAGAATGAAGCAACAATCAGAAGAAGCATTGAGAATTCTCCAAGAAGAATGTGCAGAAGTAATCCAAGCGATTAGTAAAATATTTCGTTTTGGTAAAAAACACAGGTATCCCAGTCCAACTTCACCAACTAATCTCGATAAATTACAAGATGAGATTGGTGATGTATTGGCCATGATTGACGTTTTGGTTGAATCGGGAATGTTTAAAAAAGATAGCCTTTTGGAGGCTTCCGAAAGAAAAAAGATTAAATTAAAAACTTGGTCAACCGTATATGAAAAGTAAGTTCATTGATGCTTACATGGATGTGGCGCAGAGATTTTCTGAGCTATCTTCCGCCAAGAGATTACAGGTGGGTGCCATAGTGGTAAAAGATGACCGAATCATCAGTATTGGTTATAATGGAATGCCTGCTGGATGGACCAATGAGTGTGAGGACTACATCCAGTTGTCGGATGATACCGTAACCACCAAAACCAAGCCAGAGGTGATCCATGCGGAAGCGAATGCCATAGCTAAATTGGCGAGAGGAACCGAGTCTGGAGGTGGTGCCACAATGTTTTTGACACATGCACCTTGTGTGGATTGTGCCAAACAAATGTATACGGCTGGTATTAAACAGGTATATTACCGCAACACCTATAAGGACACGCATGGGGTTGAGTTTTTAAAAAAATGTCACATCGAAGTAACTAAAGTATAGTGGTATTTTCACCAGGTGAAATCTTGATGAATTTGGATTGTAGATAAATAAGCAGGTAGTTCAACAATCGGTATGCAATTATTGGGTCAATTTACTAAGGAGAGACCTAAAATGCAGTTAAGTATAGTTGGTTGTCCCGATAAAAAGCAGTTTAGGCCGTATGTTAAACGAGCCGTTATCTTTTACGCCGAACAACTCATTAAACCCAAGTTATTAGAAAACATCTATTTGCGGATTAAATTTAATCCAAAGCTGGACGCCTATGGCTACGCTCAAATTTTGGAATATAACAGCAGCAAAAAAGCAAGAGAATTTGAAATAGAATTACATCCAGGAATTGGTGCTGCAGAAATATTAAAATGCCTTGCTCATGAAATGACACACATTAAACAATATGTGTATGGAGAAACCAACGAAACATTAACTCGTTGGAAAGGCATTAAGGTTGATTCCGACAATTTAGATTATTGGGTACAACCGTGGGAGATTGAAGCACACGGTATGGAATCTGGACTGTTTAGCAAATTTGCAGTAAAAGAAAAATTATGGGAAGTATTTACTGGAATTCAAAATCCCGATTCGCCAATTATACCAGAATCTATTGGTTGGAAACAGAGTGACGTATTGCCAAAGTAATATAAGTAATGTTATAGTATTAAATATGCGGTGTGTGATAGCACGATTTGGGATACCCTTCTAGATTATCTGAGCAAAGCAGACCACCGCTCCAAATTCATCATTAAAGGTTATATCATGGCAACTAAAGGTGTAAATCAACGAAACAGAAAAAACAATCCAATGCTCACCAAAACGGGTAAGCCTCGTTTAGGTCCATTGAATGTTGACCAATTGGAAAAAATGTTGGAGTCTGCCAGAAAGAAATACAAACCAGTTATTCTGAAAGCCATTTGTCAGCGTATGAAAACCCAACAACGAAGCACAAAAAAAGAAGTAGTAACAGTCGGGGCTCTGTTAGTATAATGGTATTACGCTGGATTTGTAATCCTGATATGGGAGTTC
>Ga0187844_10001276_pt1 | contig 19349 bp, 20 predicted proteins | sample SpaLakP09_SKY_50_FD_134517 | JGI IMG/M metagenome (GOLD analysis project Ga0187844, IMG submission 134517) | Oligotrophic lake water microbial communities from Sparkling Lake, Wisconsin, USA - SP09_SKY_50 | ecosystem: Environmental > Aquatic > Freshwater > Lake | place: USA: Sparkling Lake...
ATCGCGGCGTAGCCTACGCGAATCTGGATTGCCCTAAGGCGGCTTTGCATGATATCGAAGCTTATTTAGCAGAATGCCCACAAGCTTCGGATGCTGTCTTACTACGTCAACAAGTAGCACATTTGCGTGATGCCTCACGCAGGCTTAACTAATCTCAACAATATTAACTTTTAGTTTTAGCCTCAATAATTTCCCAGCGCTCTAAGCTATCCAGTAGTAATTGATCGATTTCAGCAAATCGTTCACTCAGCTTGTGCGCCTCGGCAGGTTCTTTTGCGTAAATCGTCGAATCGGCTAGGCGCTCAGAAATTGTCGCTTGCTCAGCTTCCAGCGCCGCTATCTGCTGCGGTAACTGCTCAAGTTCGCGCTGCTCTTTGAAGCTCAGTTTTTTAGCTTTGGATGTCGGCTCAGCAGCAAGCTCTTTAGTCTTGACTACTGTTTTAGAGAGTTCTTTAGCAGAAGCACTTTCTGAAGCACGGCTTACGCGTTCCCAATCAGCATAACCGCCCACATACTCTTTCCAAACACCTTCACCCTCTGCTACGACAACCTGCGTTACTACATTGTCGAGGAAGGTTCGATCGTGACTGACGAGAAAAACGGTTCCATCATATTCTTCGAGTAATTGCTCAAGTAACTCTAGCGTATCAATATCCAAATCATTAGTCGGCTCATCTAACACCAAAACATTCGCAGGCTTCGCAAACAAACGCGCCAGCAATAGGCGATTTCTTTCGCCACCCGATAATGTCCTCACTGGCGACCTTGCTCGTTCAGGCGCAAAGAGAAAATCACCCAAATAAGTCATAACATGCTTACGCTGACCGTTGATCTCTACCCAATCACTACCCGGGGCAATGGTTTCTACAAGACTGGCCTCATCATTTAATTGTTCACGCATCTGATCAAAATAAGCCACCTGCAAACGCGAGCCTTGGCGCACCGTACCTGAATCCGGCGTTTCTTCACCGAGTATCAAACGCAGCAAGGTCGTTTTCCCCGCACCATTTACACCAATCAAACCTATCTTGTCGCCTCGTTGAATAATGGCGTTGAAGTGTTTAACGATGAAACGGTTGTCATAGGACTTATCAACATCGATCAGCTCAGCGACAATTTTTCCTGAACGTTCACCGGCCGCCAGTTCAAGCTTTACTTGACCTTGTTGATCTCGACGTCGTGAACGCTCCAGACGCAATGCTTCCAGACGTCGGACACGTCCTTCGTTTCGAGTGCGCCTTGCCTCGACACCTTTGCGTATCCACACTTCTTCTTGTGCGAGCACTTTGTCAAACTTCGCGCTTTCAATATCCTCGATAGCCTGTTGCTCAATTTTTCGTGTTTGATAAGCAGTGAAATTTCCCGGATAGGATTGCAAACGACCGCGATCGAGTTCAACGATACGCGTAGCGACGTTATCGAGGAAGCGTCGATCATGCGTAATAAATAACAGGCTACCGCGAAAATCTCTTAGTAAATCCTCTAGCCAGGCAATCGAAGAAAAATCTAAATGGTTGGTTGGCTCATCCAGCAAAAGCACATCAGGTGCACTGACCAACGCCCGCGCCAGGGCGACTCTTTTTTTCATGCCGCCCGACAGCGTACCCACCAGACGCGCACGATCTAAATTCAATTTCTGCAGCGTGGTTTGAACCCGATTTTCTAAATTCCAGCCATCCACCACATCGATACTCGATTGCAGTTGTTGCATCTTCTCTAAAAGCGCGGAGTCATCATCCGTACCCAACTCAGATGTGAGTTGCTCATATTGCGCAATCAACTCCAGTGCATTCGAAACACCCGCCGCAACGGTATCAAATACGCTAGCCTGAGGATTAAATTCTGGCTCCTGCGCCACATACGCGATACGCAATCCCTGCTGAAAACTTAGTAATCCATCGTCTAACCTCGCCAGACCCGCAATCACCTTCAACAAAGAAGATTTACCAGTACCATTACGGCCAATTAAACCAATGCGCTCTCCCGCCTCGAGCGAAAATTCAGTGTGGTCCAACAAAGCCACATGGCCAAAAGCAAGTTGAGCGTTACTAATTGAGATAACTGACATGCTTAGAGAAGACCATATCGTTTGAGAAGGCAGTTAAGAATATCGATCAACAAAGTCTCATATGTATTTCGATGTATCAATAATAAAAGAGGTGATCTAAAAAGTTACTTCTTGAGTACAAAAAAATTCGAATACATGTAAAGTTTTGACATAGGATCTTTGGGCCCCACCCTCTGCCACCCTTGGGGGACAAGCTGAAACACTTCACATTGTGGCAGAAGTTCTGAGGAATAATACAGCGGAGTATTACTAAACAACTGGTACCAATTAAATTCTATTTAAATTAATTTAGGCTTTATATCGTTAAATACTTTTAATGGCTATCAAAAACTTTCGGCGCAAATCCTTCAGCATCAATTTTTATAAAATCAATGTCAGTGATATTCATCAGATCGCAATAGCTGCCTAAAGAAACCACATTAACAATTTCATTCATCTCGTTATCGACAAAGTCAACTTTTTTGCCACATCAGAAAATGAGGCGTGCGCAAGGGCATTAGGACTGTACTGGATAGTTAACATTTCATTTTTCGAGCCAACTCCCTTATTTTTAAAAATTACTCTATTGTCATATTTAGCAACTTTGGTTTGCAGTTCTTTAAAGCCAATCGATAACGGCTCAAGTGCAATACTTTGTCTGGAGTCTTTTCAAGAAGCTCTATAGTATTGTCAACCACATTTGCTACTACATCAATGCAGAGCTCAGGATTGCTGGGTGCCAGCGCCTGCTCGAAAAAAAAGTTTCACCACTATGAATGTTATTATGAAATTATTGCTGCCTCGCATGTTCAATAACTAGTTCAGCAAATAATTATTAAAATCAACTAGCTGAGGATCACTTTTAATCTTCTCATAAGCCTGGCAAACGTTGCTAAAAAATTATTGGCATTGATCTCAAACAAAATATCATCTTGTTTAATCCCCTTCAGTTAGTTAGTCCTTCGCCATATGAAAAATTCAGCACTCTGTTAACTTATCGAGGCAATCATGCAAATTATATTACGCCAACCCTTAGTTTGCTTTCTAAGATAAATAAGAAATGTGATTATCAGATGACGTCATTAATAAATAATTTTCTAATCGTACGCTTTAGCATAAAAATCCCCTCAGATGAACATCAAATGTGGGCGACTGCTAACAAGAATATAGAAGAACAATTTTCTATTCGCGAAAATTGGTTTAGATATCGAGTCAATTTATTCGAGTCATCATATATCTCCTTTAAATTTCAGACCATTCCATTCAAAAATATTTTTTTGATTTTTGATATATCAGATCAAATTCTTTTCGAAAAATATATTAAACCGAAATTTAATGTAGAGCCAATTTTCGACTCCAATGGAAACTGGAAAAGCATTTACACAAAGCAGATTCAAAAAGTTTGTACGCACAATGTTGTTCTATCAAGAGTTGATTCAGACGATTTAATTGATAAAAATTATGTTGAAAACATCAATATAACAATTGCCGATAAAATTAAAAAAAACGAAGATCTGATGATAATTGCGCCTCGCGGTCAAATTACCGACGGTTTACATGTACAAGAAACTCTCTTCAATGTGTCTCCATTTATAAGTTTGTATTGCCCGTCATACAACGGACAAGATGTGTATGATGAATCGCATATTTTATGTCTGCAGTTTAATCATGCGTTTAGCCAACATGCACGTTGGATACAACGAGTTCATGGTTCAAATGTTGATAATAAATTTAGAGAAGAATCCCCAGAATTTGAAGCGATAGCTTCTATGTTATTTAATCGCGACTCTAATGGGGAATTTGAAATTGACAAAATATCTTACCCATTTTGGAATTCAAGTCAAAAATCTAAGCTCTAAAAAATTTATTAATATGATGCGGGATTCTTAAGCATCATTTCAATTTTCGAAACGCCATGTCTGTACGATAGCTTTGTTTGAAGACGTTCTTTTAATGAGCCAAATTTCGCACTAATTTATCCTCATATTACCTTGTCATCCTAAGCTGACAGTAGATCAAGTTAAACGTGAAAGGCAGGAGGAATGATAAAAAAAATTTGCATAATCAATAATTATAATTACGCCCACTTCTTATCGGATTGCCTTAATTCCGTAATAAATCAAACTGTCCCTTTTGATAAAGTCGTGATAGTAGATGACGGATCAACAGACAACTCCATCGAAATCATCAAGAACTTTTGTAAAAATAATTCCAATTTAATCCCGATTTTTAAAGCAAATGGAGGGCAGCTATCGTGCTTTAATGCCGCCTCCGTATACGTTGATGATGAGTCACAAGTTTTCTTTTTAGACTCCGATGACGTATACCCGAAAGATTATCTGGAATTAATTATGAACAAGTTGGATGGCGATCTGTTTGACTTTGTTTATACATCAGGTAAAGATTTTTCTAATATCGCTGACACTGCAGTTACTGCTCTTAGTAATAATCATGTAGATATTCTGTGGAGCGAAACTTCGGCTATAGTAAGACAGCAGTCAATATGGATTGGGGACATTACTTCATCACTATCAGTATCGGGGAAGGTTTACAAATCCATCTTACCTTACCCCTATCCGGAGGACTGGAAATCTAGGGCTGATGATCTCATCATTTATGGTGCATCAATAATTGGAGCTAAAAAACTATCAATCCCTTCATTAAGTATTGGCTATAGACGCCACAATCAAAGTGACTCCAGCATTAAAAATTACGCAAATCTTAGCCTAGAGAAAAATTTGAGAAGGGGTCAAAATATAGAACGCATGTTTGATTATTTTTGCGCTAAATTTCAGCTGAAGCGAAACCCAGGCTTTACTGAAATAATTACTGAATATGACAAGCTTGGACTAGTCAACAAACAAATACTTAACACACGCAGGTTCGAATTTTTCTCATGGGAGAATCTTAAGCCGGGTACTTACAACTTTATCTCGGGCTATGACAGCGTGGAAGTAGAGGATTACATTCGCTTAGGTGCTGCTCGCTTGCGGATAAACGTTATATGTAAATCTGCTGTGATGAGCGGAAAGCAGGGCTTGATGGTTATGCATATCTCCGCATCGCATCTATCCTCTTTATTACCTCAGCTATAATTGGCGAGACGTTTCTTCAGTACGTAAGTTCAAGCGTCTCGCCGTAGTTCAATGGATAGAACGAGTGCCTCCTAAAAGACTTTTTTGTGACAGACTTTTTGATGGTCTATCAGCAATGAGTAACGCACTTTAATTTCTGTGTTCAACTACAAAGTGGTGCTGGAATGGTCGCACCCACTTCACCACCACATCACACCATCCCCAAAGTCAGCAGTGAATGAATTGAGTTTACCTACTCATCATTAATCTTGTTCCTTCGTTCAATATCAAATCAGGTGACTTTAATTGAACTGATTGCCTGTTGTCTTTAATCCCATTTGCTTGGATGGTTCCCATGCCTTGAAGGGAATCAGCGATGAATCATCTGACAGAGAATGAATTAAAGGAATTGATCGAAATAGTCGTTCACTCCCACGGTTCATATCTATCAGAGGAAGCATTTAACGATGCTGTGCTGATGCTATTTGAGGACATTGCTGGTATGGAGTCGTGTTTGCTCCATGACCATTATCTTGGCCTTCTTTGGGATTTTTATTATGACCGACGCAAACAAATCGATTAGTTCATCTCGCACTTCATCAGCATCAGCACCTTCAGCACCCATGGATGCTGATCGATTAAAACAAGCCTTATCGATTGGTCTAAAGACGTTAAAAGATACAGGAAGTAAAGCAGCAGCAGCCAGAGCCATTTATGACTTAATTCACATGGAATCTCGAGACGTTATTCTTCAGGCCTTTATTGACGGAGCCACCGTGACTGTTAAAGGGGCACCTACCTATTACCACACCATTTCCCGCAAATTCAGACGGAAGAACGCCACAGTTTCTGCGGAGTAATTTGTTTTTTATTACCCTGTTCTGGTTAGTTAGTCTGCTCTATCGTTAAACGTTGTCTTTTACCTCTTCTCATTGGATGGTGGGCATTCCTAACCCAAATGCCCAACCCTCCCCATGCCTGTCTCCAAACGGTCTAATTCGTCCTATTGGTACATTCAATTCCAATATAACGGTAAGACGTACATCAAGTCATCAAAGACAACCGATAAATCCATCGCCAAGCAGATGGAAGCCCTTTGGCGTAGCCAATTAATTCAATCTCATCAGCTGGGTATTAAGCCGTCAATTAGCATCACAGAGGCATTCCAGCGTTATTCCAATTCTAAGGCAGATCTATCAAGTCATAAGGCACTTTCACGGTGGTGTAGACGAGCAACTACGTACTTTAACAACCATTCCTTAACCAACGTTCATCAGATCACATCCCGAGATATTGAGTCTTGGCGAATCTCCCTTCAACAATCAGGTTTGGGCAATCAATCGATTAAACATGCCATGAATCAGGTGGGTGCGATGGTCAAATACATGAAGAAGTTGGGATATAACGTCGCTGAGATTGAACTACCAACGATTCGCACCTCCAAGGGACGGCTTAGGTATTTGTCGGTTGATGAAGAACGGCGACTCTTGGCTGAAATAGACCCATACCGAGAAGTGAAAGGTCTTCCACCGTTTATTGAACGACACACCGAACTTCAACGTCAGATGGTCGACTTTTATGACCTTGTGATTCTTTTACTCGATACAGGGGCAAGGCAGGGTGAGATATGCCGTCTTTCATGGGAGCAGATTGATCTGTCCAAACGAACTATTGAATTATGGCGACCGAAAGTGTCCAATGAATCGGTGTTGTATATGACTAATAGGGTCTATCAGATCCTCCTTAGACGGTCCGTCAACCCTGATGGGTCACATGTCTTCCGAAGCAAATCAGGGATTAACAGGAACCACACTACCAACCCATTCAGAAAGGCATTTAAACGGGCTGAGATTGATGGAGCAACAGCACATACCCTCAGACACACTCATGCCACTCGACTAATCCAACACGGTTTAAGCCTATATGAAGTGAAGGAGATATTAGGTCATTCGGATATTAAAACCACCATGCGATATGCCCATATTGAACAACAATCCGTCTCAAGGAAGGCAACGATGGTCATAGATCGGTTTAATGGGGATGGTGACGGTGATTGATTCGGGCAATGGGGCAATGGAGTAATTAGGTTATTCATTATTACTCAATATTGGTTATTAATTAATTAACCCCACCCCCGAGGAGATAGTAGATGGTTATTGTTTGTTAAAGAAAAGAATCGGGCTACTATCTGCTTTGTCGTAATTTATTAATATAAGAGTAACTTATAAAATATTGTTTGGTTGTTATTAGTTTAATAATTTATTTTATTTTAATAATTAATAATTAATTAACCCAACCCACCCCCAAGAAGATAGGAGGTGGTTATTGTTTATTAAAAAGAATAATCGGGGTCCTATCTGCTGACGGTAAATGGAGTTAGTAAATCAATCCCATTTCGCCCAATCTTGGCCAGTAGCCCTGTTTAGCCAAGAAAAACAGTAAAAGTTCTATATGGGTAGAGAGAGATGACTTTTACTGGAAAACAGACATGATTGGACCTAAAGCCAATCAGATTAAAAGTGGTTACCACCCAATCCTAATGACCCTGTAATTCATATCTCAATCAGCCATTGTGCGAAGCACGTTCGTATCGAAGATACGAACAAAGGATGGACCCTTTATCTTCCTCAATAGCCCTTCCTCATCCATCCCAAAGACATTCTTATCGAATTTATAAATACTTCACCAACAAGGAGTGTTTATGAATCTTATCCCCAAAGACAAAGCCCAACTAATAGCCCTGCTTCAAAAACAACCAACGATTCATGTCATTGATGTAATAGAAGGCAAACCTGCCTCTTTAGCCGAGAAAATAAGGTCCTTAAAAGACCAAAATGTGACGGTAATCATTATTAAAACCAGATAATTATCTAAAGTATAAGTATCAACTTAAACTCGACTTGGAATTACATCGGTTTTAACTTAAAGTCGGCGAAGAAGATTTGTTCAGGATCGATCAATATCCCAGACGAAAACATAAGACAAGTGCTTACTTAGCTTCAGCTATAGGGTCGAATAACCGCATTAACTCTGGCTGATCCAATGGATCGTGGTTGATGGTGGTAGAGAAGTGATGACGTTTGATCGATGGCGTTCTGTAAAAGATAACTCGAAGATAAACTACGAATAAAATTTACATACAATCTCTTCAATCAAACTTAGACATAAGTAAACTTATTTTTGAAAATGATAATGAAATATTTTTTTAATATATTTGCTGCTTTATCTTTTTTAATGCTGACTGCCTGTGGTGAGCAAGGCTTCACAGAAGAAGACATTACCAATATGAAGCAATCTATCAAAACAGAGTTTGAAAAAAACGAAGAATTCAAAGTAACAGAAGTTGATCTAATTATTGAGTCACCTAAAAAAGTTTCAGGGCTTGTAAAAATTAGCATTAGTGGCAACGATCCAATCATTAAAGATTGCTCAGCAACCATGGGGCAAGATCGACGATATATATGGAAATGTCAGTAATATAATTGATAAAAATAATGCATATCGATACCCTCTTCTATCAACCTAAACTATTTTTCCATATCACTATTAATACTGGAGTGTGATCAATGACTAAAAACATGCCCAAGAGAAAACGTGCAATAGTCGAGGAAAATTCAACTGTTGGTAAACATCGACGAGAAATTTATAAATCCGTATTTAAAAAAATTAAATTAGCTAACGAAGCTGGTTTTTATCTTGAAGCAATCACCTTAATCGAAAGTCTAATAACTGACAGACTGGAAAGCCGATTGTCCTACCTTGATAGAAAAGATTTTAGTTTTAAAACTATTGGTAAATTAATCAAAAAAACAAAGCAAATAGAAACTGACTCTGAACTAAAAATACTGATTGAAACTGATTTATTTGAATGGTCAGATGATAGAAACAAATCACTTCATGAAATGGCTAAAATTGCTGAAGGTGATTTTTCAAGTTGGGATGAGAAATATTTGAAGTTGAAAAAGATTGCTTCAGACGGCATGGCCCTACTCAGAAAAATTGATCGTCAATGTGAAAAATTAAAGAAATAATTTATTTTTTTAAATAAATCTAAAGGTGAAAAATGTTCTATTCGGCGCACTCATCCAATATCATGAGAATGATTTCTTTGAAAAAAGTTATCCAATTAGGATTTTTAATTTCTCTATTCTTTTCGGTAGCAGTTCAAGCACAAGATAAGTCACGCAGCCTAAAAAGTTATCTTGAAGGGAATTGGGGAGGGCCCGGGTGCATTCATCCGACTTCAACTGTTGTTGCCATACGGCAAAAGGAAACTTTTATAGATAATATATTTGAAATTGATATAAATCCTGACCGAAAATTTAGTAAGTTCATGTCTTCTTACCGTTCTAGATTTGGAAGTAACGAACTTGTACCTCCGCCCCCTGTAAGAAATAAATACGACGCCAAACCATATGATGCAGAAGTTATTAAAGCAATAGAGATAGAAGATGAAAAAGACTCATCAAAATTGCTGGGCGCAATAATTACAATTAAAGTTGGACAGCCTAAAGAAACAGTACAAATAGTTATTAATTACAGTTTAGATTTTATGGCTTTTGGGAATGGCATTTATTTTAAGTGCCAAAAACAAAACGACGTATCATTTTATCGCGACAAACAAATTGAATTAGTTAAAGAATCAAAATTTTCAATAAAGGATTTTCGCTTAAATACTGCAAGCCAAGACAAATGCAAAGCATATGTTTACCAAACCATTAGTCCCGATAATTCTTTATTTGAATGGTGCACATTCGAGACTACTATTTTTGAAATTCCATTTCGCGGTCTAATAACAAGTAAAAACGGAAAAACTACTTACATAACTTTTATTAATGCAAAAAATGATGTAAGTAATCTTGAAGATTATTACTCAGCTGGATATAAGGTTGGTGACCAATTGGTAACTGATCCCTTTAGTTTAGGTAATTCAATAGCAGAGAAAATGACTCAAATGCTTGGCCCTCCAACTGAAACAAAAAAAGTCTCACAAAGATTTGAAGAAACAATTAGAAAAAGTATAGGAAAATCTGATCAAGCAATAGATAGAGCGCTGGGGAAATTTAAAGAAAAATGTGGGGAGTGTAATTTAAAACAAACTAGTTTTATTTGGAAAGATGGTGATACTTCAGTCACTTACTCCGTTCTGATTCCAGAGACAAAAGGATCTTTGGGAATTTTCAGTACGTTTGCAATTGGTTACGGCAGCGAAACTTTTCATGATAGTTTGAAGGGTGATCTGAATGTGATTTATATGGCTAAAGAAAATGACGCACGTGTTCAAATTGAAAAAATTAATAACATAGCTAAAGGTATTAAAGGAAAGGATTTTTAAAAATGCGGTTACCCATTTCTCGAAATTTGTTTCTTGCGGGTAGTTTAAGCATTTTTTCCTTGCAGCCTTACGCTCAACTATTAGATCCTCAGTCCGAGCCACCTAAAATTTCTAAAGCTGAGCGATCGAAAAAAGACATCTTGATTTTTACCGCTATGATTCATAAGTATGATAAAGATCTTAAGGATTATAAAAAAGATTGTGCTTTTTATCAGCAATATGGTGCGCCACCATTTGATGAATCCACTAATCAGTTTATGAAAAAAATAATTCCCCAGGCCAAGATTGATTTTCAATCATGCGCAAAACGAAAGACTGGTAATGTTTTCACTGAGCAAGAATTAGATTCTTATGTGAAGTCTGATCTTGAAAATGAAACAGAGTCTTTGCTCCGCAATATATCGCGCAATGTCCCTAAATCAATGCCCACCAATAAGTATGAGGTAAAAAAAGGTTGGGAGTCGTGTATTGGTTTAATAAAGCTTACCCAACTGGGATTTAATGGAATACAAAGTGCTTTGGGTTATCCGAATCAAGGGTGGTGTGAGAAATTGGCTAAATAATCTATCTAGAATAACAGTATTACTTTATTCAATGCCACATTCGATCCGCTAAAGTTAAAAAGTACTTAAAAACAAATATATGCAGGTCGCAAAAAGTACTTGTTGGTGGCTTATGAAATATACGAATTACAACACTTCATCTGAATGTTTTGTACGACAACTGCGATGCGATCGATTTGGAGGATTGGTGAATAATCTATGTCGATTTTTGTTGATGATGTTAGCGCTTTGTTTGGCACCCATATCAGGACGAACTCAAGGAAATGATGCTTGGGAATATGCCGATGTGATAAACATTAAGCAGCAATTTGAAAAAGTTTATTGTGGACATAAAAATGGGGCAAATAACTGTGTCAAATTCATTTCTGATAGCGCTTCCATTGACCCAAGTTCCATTAGTGGCGAACTTGTTAGAAATGACTTTATTGGATGGAAGGTAACGTACAATTACAAAGGTCAGACGGGTGAATATTTTAGTGCTGATCACCCTGGTGGACGTGTTCTAATAAAAGATATTCCGAACTTTCAAAACAGACCGCAAGAATCTCAGGCTCAACGTGATCCTGTTGATATTAATGATGACCGTCGCAAATTAGAACAAGAACGACAGGCATTAGAACTTGAACGTCAGAGATTGACCGAAGAACGTAATCGTCGTCAACAGGCGAAAGAGTCATCCAAACTGTCATTACAAGCAAGAACCACCAATCCTGATGTGAACGGCAATGTAACAATTTCTGTTCAAACCAATGCCGACACAAGCTCCCTAAAAGTCAATGGTGAAGAGCAAGGTGGAAGACCTGATGGAACCTATGTCATCAAGAAAGTTGCACGTGTAGGTCAAGACACGGACTATGTCATAACTGCCATCGATACAAATGGGAACATAGACAGCACAACCATCACGGTTGCACGGCAATCAGTTTCCCAATCACCTAATCAATCTTCTGTCCTCAAACCCGAAGGTATCAAACGATCATCTACTCGTGATGCTGTTGCTATTATTATCGGCATTCAAAACTATAAACGAGTGCCTAAGGCTGAATTTGCTAATAGTGATGCCAAGGATTTTTATGAATATGCCATCCGAGCCTTTGGCATTAAGCCTGAGAATATTAAATTATTACTCGATGAAGATGCTGATGATGTGAATATAGTCAAAGCATTTGAGAATTGGTTGCCTCTACAAGTAAATAAAGGTAAGACCGATGTGTATGTGTTTTATTCGGGACATGGGCTACCTTCGGTCGATGGGCAATCATTATATTTTTTACCCTATGGTGTAGATAAGGATCTTCTTTCTCGAACAGCAATCGGCCAAAAAGAAGTTGTAGCTGCGTTGATTGCTTCCAAGCCTAAATCAGTCACGATGTTCATTGATTCTTGTTATAGCGGTCAGACACGTGGTGGTGAAACACTTCTTGCGAGTGCTAAGCCTTTGACAATGAAGACCATTGCAAACGTTTATCCATCAAATTTCACAGTCATCACAGCATCGTCTAATGACCAAATCTCAAGTTCATCACCTGAACTAAAGCATGGAATTTTCAGCTTCTATCTAATGAAGGGTATGGAAGGTGATGCGGATGGGAATAAGGATGGCAAAATAACGGCAGGTGAGATGCAGGACTATTTGTCGGACAAAGTGTCACGTCAGGCAATGAGTATGAATAGGAAGCAGGACACACAGCTAATTGGAGAACCCAATAAAGTTCTGCTCACCAAATAGCCTGTCACCTCACCTCACCCAACTCCCCATTTCACCTCAGCTATAATTGGCGCAACGCTTCTTAGCAAGTAAGTTCAAGCGTCTCGCCGTAGTTCAATGGATAGAACGAGTGCCTCCTAAGCGCTAGATACAGGTTCGATTCCTGTCGGCGGGACCAAGATCAAAGAAAGCTTACTGGCAGAGCTTCGCTAAAAGCAATTCATCTGAACTGCCTTTGCGCACTGAAATTAAGCGCAGCGCAGTTTCCATAGATCCCACCACGTCGCCCTCGCCATTTTTGCGGCTGTATTTCATTACTTTTTCTGAGCCTGATTTACGGGCTTCGCAATCAACAGTCGTCAACGCCTTCTCTGACAGTAATTGTTTGCCTTCGAGGTTAGTGACTGGACTAGGGTAATTCGTCAGCGTCCAGAGTTGTATCGTTTGGCCGGTGCGACTAACAAATTTAGCGTCGAACAATTCATCGGTCTCAGGAGTTCGTTGGTACAGCACCCATTCTGCCGATACCGGCATGGCGCTCACCAACATCAAGACTAAAACAAAAAACTTTTTCATTAGTTGAGCTTTCGTGGTTTGCCGAAATCGCCTTCTTTAGGAAAGAGAAACGTCGTCTTGCTCGGCCCCATACCTACAATTTGCACGGTCGCGCCTTCTTCTCCAGCCGAACCATCGTAATGCACACCGCCAGCAGGATGAAACATGTAGCTACCAGCCTTCAATGGGACGGTGGCTTCGGGATCCCAACTATCGTCTTTACCCGCATTCCATGTTCCCTGAATGACGGTGATGTGACGATCTTCTCCATGAAAATGCGGTGAACTCATGACTCCCGGCGGAAAATACGCCCGAATAACATATTGACCTGGCTTGGAGGGGTCACCATAAATAACGGCTAGCTTGACTCCGCGGCCTGCATCTCTCCACGCAATATTTTCCGGCAGAGTGATCTGGAAATCCTTTTCGCTAGGGGCAGAAAAGCTGGGGGACATGGCCAATACCAAAGCAAGGCCAAGTGCTGGCAAAAGAAAACGTGATTTCATCGACATAGAAGCACCTCAGATCTCAGAAGAAAAGATACAGAAAATTACTTGTCGACAACATAACACAAGTGAGTATCTTCACCCTTTGCGAACTTTTTAACAGACCTATTTGCCCTCAAAACATGAAAAGCAGGCGAACAAAGGCATAATTCCATCTTGCATCACCCCGTCAACTTTGCCCACCGGCATATCAACAAAAAGGAAAAACATGAAGCTGGTACGTTATGGCCGCCCCGGCCACGAAAAACCCGGTTTGATTGACAACGAAGGCAAGCTGAGAGATCTCTCAGGAATCGTCGACGATATCAGCCCTGATGAGCTCTCTCCTAAAGTTCTGGCAAAGCTAGGTAAAGTTAAAGCCGATCGGCTGCCTCTGGTACGCGGCAAGCCGCGCTACGGTGTACCGGTATCACACGTAGGCAAAATCATTTGTATTGGCCTGAATTATTCAGATCATGCAGCTGAGTCGAATATGCCTATCCCCGCAGAGCCGATTGTTTTTATGAAAGCGATCACGGCGCTGAATGGCCCTAACGATGATGTGATGCTGCCAAAAGATTCGATCAAATCTGACTGGGAGGTTGAGTTGGGTGTGGTGATCGGAACCAAAGCGCAATATGTAAGCGAACGCCAGGCGTTGGAATATGTCGCTGGCTACTGCGTAGTGAATGATTTGTCGGAACGCGAATACCAACTCGAGCACGGCCCTCAATGGGACAAAGGCAAAGGCTGCGATACCTTCAGACCGGTCGGCCCATGGTTGGTCACTCGCGATGAAATTCCATATCCACAAAAGTTAGGTATGTGGCTCGATATCAATGGTCAGCGCATGCAAACTGGAAGTACCAAGACGATGATTTTTTCGGTCGCGAAGATCGTTAGCTACCTGAGTCGTTTTATGACGCTGATGCCAGGTGATGTGATTGCTACTGGCACGCCACCAGGTGTGGGCATGGGCATGAAGCCTCAGCGTTTCTTAGTTCCTGGTGATGAGATTACCTTGGGCATTGAAGGCTTGGGAGCCCAGCACCAGAAAGTACTGAAGTATAAAAAAGCGAAGTAAAAGTTAAGCTCCGGATGCGGAGTTTGCTCCGCATCCGGTTGCTTTGCAAACAACGTAGACGCTATACGAGGCATCGCTACGAAAATCGCTATAGCGTTTCGTGATCAAGCAAGAAAATTAGCCACCCAGATAGGCTTCAACGACTCGCGGATCTTGTAACAGATTAGCCGCCGTATCATTCAACACCACACGACCACTATCCATCACATAACCTCGCGTAGCCACTGACAAGGCTTGTCGTACATTTTGTTCGACTAAGAAAATAGTAATACCTTCATTCGCAACGGTACGAATCACCTCGAAGATGCGCTCAACCATAATCGGTGCCAATCCCATGGATGGCTCGTCAAGCAACAATAATTTGGGATGGCTCATCAAGGCGCGCGCCATCGCTAGCATCTGTTGCTCGCCTCCTGACAAATTACCCGCCAGTTGATCTTCACGTTCTTTCAAACGCGGGAAAATACCAAACCAATAATCGATATCGGCGTCAATCGCTAGCTGATCATCACGCATATACGCACCCATCAGCAAATTTTCGCGAATAGTCATCCGAGAAAAAACTCCGCGACCTTCCGGTACCATCACCAATCCTAGTCCCGGTAATTTATGCGCTGGTAAATGATCAATTCGCTGACCGAGATAAGTAATCTCACCCGTTGCGTGCGACGCCGCAAGCGTATTAGTGATTGCTTTTAAGGTCGTGGTCTTGCCCGCACCATTGGCACCAATGAGTGTCACCAACTCACCTGCGGCAATATCGAGATCAATGCCCTTAACAGCCTCAATACCACCAAACGATACTCGGAGATCGCGAATACTCAGCAACGCAGTAGTTGATGTGTTCATGCAGCTTCCCCGCCCAAATAAGCCGCAATGACAGCAGGATGCTTTTGCACTTCAGCGGGTGTGCCTTCGGCAATGACTTTGCCGTAATCTAGCACCGTTAGTCGATCACATAAGCCCATCACTAATTTCACATCATGCTCAATCAATAAAATCGTTGTACCCTGCTCTCGTATGGTTTGTAACAAACCTCGCAGGCTTTCCTTCTCCGTGGCATTCATGCCCGCTGCTGGTTCATCTAAGGCCAGCAGTAACGGATCGGTCGCTAATGCTCGCGCGATCTCCACGCGACGTTGATCTCCATACGACAGATGTCGAGCAGTGCGCCCGGCCAGATGGGCGATACCCACAAAATCAAGTAACTCAAAAGCGCGCTGCTGAATCGCTGCTTCTTCATCGCGCGCGGTACGATGACGTAGTACGGCACCAATAATTCCCTGATGGGTACGCACATGTCGACCCACCATGACGTTTTCCAGCGCCGTCATATCGCCAAACAAACGAATATTTTGAAACGTACGAGCGATACCTGCGCGCGCTACTTCATGCGGCGATGAAGGTGAGTACGGATGATCGTTTAGTTCAAATTCACCACCATCAGGCTGATAAAGCCCAGTAATGACATTAAACAGTGTGGTCTTACCAGCACCATTCGGCCCAATCAAGCCGTATATCTGACCACGCTGAATCGAGAGCGTTACATCCGACAGTGCCTGCAAGCCACCGAAGCGCTTACCTGCAGCTGAAATTCGCAGTAGTTGCGTCGTCATGCTTTGCCCCCTGCAGACGATAGTTCTATTGCTGCTGACTCTTCAGGTATCAATCGATCTTCATGTCGAGGTGAAGGCCATAAACCTGATGGACGCAACAGCATAATTAATACTAGCGCCAAGCCATATAACAGCTGACGCAATACTTCAGCCGCAATCCAAATCTGGCCAAACAACATCACTGCATAGGCTCAACGGTATGCCTGAGTACTTCAGGTAAGGCGGCCAGTAAGATGGCACCCAACACCACACCAGGAATATGACCGATGCCGCCCAACACCACCATGGCCAACACAGCAATCGATTCAGTTAAGGTGAATGACTCGGGTGACACAAAGCCCTGAAAAGCAGCAAACATGGCGCCTGCAATACCGCCAAACGAAGCGCCCATCGCAAACGCCAGTAGCTTCACATTGCGTACATTAATACCCATGGCTTTCGCCGCGATTTCATCTTCACGAATCGCAATCCAGGCTCGACCCAAGCGCGAATGTTGCAATCGACGTGAAATAAAAATAGTCAGCACACACAACAGTAAAAATAAAAAATAATAGGCATTCACCGACGGCATCTCAAATCCAGCGAACCTCACCAGACCGCCGCTACCTGCTTCACCTGCAAAGGAAACTGATCCAACGCGCACTGGATCGATCAGATTAATTCCCTGCGGTCCGTTAGTGATGTTGACTGGACCATTCAGATTATTCATAAAGATACGAATGATTTCACCGAAGCCCAAGGTAACGATGGCGAGATAATCACCACGCAACTTTAACGTCGGCGCACCAAGAATTGCGCCAGCAAGGCCTGCAACGATGGCTGCCAAGGGAACGATTAACCACACCGACAAATGAAAACCTTGAGTAGCAACCTCTGCAGGGAGTATCGCCATCAGACCTTGCGCAACGCTAGGAAACTCCATCTGCAGCGATTCAATCACTACAGCAAATTGTGGGGAAGCGAGTAAGCCAGCGATATACGCACCAATCGCAAAAAAAGCGATGTAACCCAAATCAAGCAACCCAGCAAAACCAACGACAATATTCAAACCAAGCGCGAGCAGAATATAGAGCAACGCAACGTCAATGATGCGTACCCATGAATTACCGAATTGCGATGCAATGAAAGGAAAAGCAATCAGCAACAACACAAACAGGCAGCGTGTTACGAAGCTGTCTTTTAAAAGAGTGGAGGAATTTTTCATTTGCGTTGATGGCTAACTACGAACGATCCGCCACTCGCTCACCCATCAAACCAGAGGGTCGGACTGTCAAAACAAGTATCAACACGATGAAAGCAAAAATATCTTGGTAATGACTTCCCAAAACACCCGCAGTCAGATCACCAATGTAGCCAGCACCTAGGCTCTCGATGAGACCCAATAAAATACCGCCCAACATAGCGCCGTAGATATTCCCAATACCACCTAACACGGCAGCAGAAAATGCTTTGAGTCCTGGAGTAAATCCCATCGCAAACTGCACGGAAGCATAGTTCGCACCCCACATGACTCCCGCTATCGCAGCTAGTGTGGCGCCGATGGCAAAGGTAAAAACAATCACGCGATTCGAATCCACACCCATGAGCGCCGCGACGCGAGGATTTTCTGCGACGGCTCGCATCGCACGGCCCATACGCGTACGTTCAACCAGCAGCGTCAGCACGATCATCGAGATAGTAGCTAGTAATAGTAGTAATACCTGAGTTGGCGTGATTAGTGCGCCAAGTATGTGTATAGGCTCAACCGGCAACACCTGCGGAAAAGGAAGTGGATTACGTCCCCAAATCATCATCGCAAATGTTTGTAAAAGTATAGAGACGCCAATCGCAGTAATCAGCGGAGCCAATCGCGGCGCATTGCGCAAGCGACGATAAGCAATCCGCTCTATAACTATGCTAACTCCGATACACACAGGAATCGCACCAACAATAGCGATTGCCAGTTGAACGATGCCCGGCAAATCAGGAGCCACATGACTAATAATTTGTAATAGTGTCCAACCGGCCATGGCACCTATCATCAACACGTCACCATGAGCAAAATTGATCAGGTTGAGTACGCCATAGACCATGGTGTAACCCAAAGCGATCAATGCATACATGCTACCCAACACTAGGCCATTGAATAACTGCTGTAACAATATTTCCATAGAATTCCGATGAGTAGCCTAAGCCGTATTAGGCCGTGGCCGGACGTGGATTGAGCCCTTTGGGTAAAGGGAACGTGACATGCTCTTCAACGCCGTCTAAATTACGCACGCTACCTATTCCCATAGATTTGAGCATGGCGACGACCTCTTCTACTAAAATCTCTGGAGCAGAAGCACCTGCTGTCACACCAATACGCTTTTTACCCACCAACCAGGCAGGATCAATCTGACGTGCGTTATCCACCATGTAGGACGTCACGCCATTTTTTTGCGCGACTTCACGCAAGCGATTTGAATTTGAACTGCTGGGACTACCTACCACAATCACTAACTCCACTTGAGGCGCCATCATTTTGACTGCCTGCTGGCGATTGGTTGTGGCGTAGCAGATATCACCTTTTTTAGGCTCCGCGATCAATGGGAAACGTGCCTTAAGTGCAGCGATGATTTCGGTTGTGTCATCCACCGATAAGGTGGTTTGAGATACATACGCTAAACGATCCGGTGATTTGACATGCAGCGTTTGCACATCAGCCACGGTCTCGACTAGGTACATGCCCGCATCACTCTGACCCATCGTCCCTTCAACCTCGGGATGACCCTGATGGCCAATCATGATGATCTCACGGTTTTCTTCACGCATTTTGGCGACTTCAACATGAACCTTCGTCACAAGTGGACAGGTTGCATCAAAAATTTTCAGGCCGCGCTCTTCCGCTTCAGCCTTAATCG
>Ga0187844_10001277_pt1 | contig 19348 bp, 22 predicted proteins | sample SpaLakP09_SKY_50_FD_134517 | JGI IMG/M metagenome (GOLD analysis project Ga0187844, IMG submission 134517) | Oligotrophic lake water microbial communities from Sparkling Lake, Wisconsin, USA - SP09_SKY_50 | ecosystem: Environmental > Aquatic > Freshwater > Lake | place: USA: Sparkling Lake...
ACCGCCCTTCCCGCTCTCGAACCGATCGAGAGCCGCCACGGCGGACGCGTAGCTCAGCGGGAGAGCACTACGTTGACATCGTAGGGGTCACAGGTTCAATCCCTGTCGCGTCCACCATTCCTTCTCTCTGAAATCGCTACGATTTTTTTCAGCCCGCTGGCCTTGCCTGTCGGGCTATCGCTGCTCGCCTGTTGCCGGGTTGTTGCCAATGACAAATACAAGCGACCTACAAATGAGGGCGTTTCCTAGAAAATAAGTGCAACTCGGTTGCAACCGAAAGGTTTAGACGAGCGCATTTCATGCTGCTATTTGGTCTGTCGGACTGTTTTTGCCGACGGAGTTGATGGGTGAGCGGAAGGCTTAGAAATCGAACGCCTGAAATGCGAGTTGCATTTCTTAGGGGGCAGACGCGCGGCGATGAAGACATCCTCACCGTCGAAGGCGTAGCTAAGTTGCTTCAGTGCACTATAGATGCAGTGCGGCGTATACCCGATAGCCACCTCCCCGCACATCAGGGGCCGGGGAAACATCTCCTTTACCTGCGCGATGACGTCATCACGTATGTCCGTGGGACCTCGCGCGATGGCCGCTTCATCAACCCGTCCGCAACAAGCGACCACGGGGTGCCCACGTCGTCGGGCCTGGACGATGCGGGTCCTTACTTCACCGAGATGAAGCGCAAGGCTCGGGCGGTTCGATGAAAGTGCGCGAAGTTCGTATCCGCCCTCACGTGCGTGACGGGGTCCCGACCGGCCGTTGGGTCGTGGACATTCCTCCTGGCTTCACGCTGTCGGGCAAGCGGGAGCGACCACTCGTAGAAGACGAGTTGGCCGCCAGGCAGATGAAGGCCCGGATCGAAGGCGGCAACCTGCGCGTCGAGACCACCAGCGTTGCCCCTGTCATAACCTTGGCTCGCTTGACGGAGTTTTGGTGGGCGGACGAGATGGCGAAGGTCCGGTCGGGGAAGAAAAAGGCGTCATCGCTCGAAACCAACCTCCATCAGTTGGAGCCCGTCGCCGCCTACCTCGGGGCCTTGGATCTCAAAAACCTCACCGTCCGGCACCTTCAAGATTACCAAGGCCACCGGCGAGCGCGGGGTATGCAGCCGGAGACGATCAACTCTGAGATGGGCACATTTGTGCAGGTGCAGAAATGGGCGGCAGAAACGGGTTGGTTGGAAAACGTCGTGACGACCACGCGCGTCCCGGTTCCTCCCAAGCGGCCTGACGTTCTGACCCAAGAAGAGTATCGGCGTGTGATGGAGGCTCTGCCCGAGCGCCTCCGCCCACTCATTCGCTTCTTGGCCGAGACGGGTTGCCGTTGGGGCGAGGCTGCGCAGATGCTCTGGTTGAACATCGACTTGGCGGCTGGGTGGGCTGAAGTCGCCCTTCAAGGCGAATGGTCGCCCAAAACGGCCTACAGCCTTCGCAGGCTGTATCTATCGCCCGATCTGGTGTCTGAGTTGCGGGGGCGGCGGAATGGCTCCCAGTACGTCTTCACGGGGCGCGACGGCATAAGTCCGGTCACCACCGCGCGCAGGGCCTTCAAGTCGGCGGTGGAGAAGGCCGCCATCATGCGCGGCGAACGCCGAGCCCGCATCACGATCAAGACCCTTCGAGCGTCGTTTGCGACATGGGCGGCCGAGAGCGGCGTGCGCGAGCGTGTCCTTCAGGACTTGCTTGGCCACGCGCCTGGATCGCGAGTGACCCGTCGTCACTACGAGCAGGTGCAGAGCGGCATAGCGCAGGCCGATGCGGCGAAGGTGTGGGCGCGTCTGTCGGAAAATCCGCGAGCATGATGCCGGAGTTGCAACCGGTTGCACGCATCCGAAGCGCTCAACCTGTATCGACACGCCGTGCGTCGGAGTGGGAAGCGAGGGCTTCCTGTGCTGAGGAACTTCCGGTTTGCACACGGCATCAAGCTAGAGAACGCCTTCGCCGGTTTCAGGTTGAGATCGAAAACCGCCTTCGCGCGAACGACCTTCGTGCTGCTCGGCACAAGCTACGCAAGATGCTGAAGAACCGTGCTGTCCGTCTTCAGGCATTGATCCTCGCCAATAGGAAGCTGCCAAAGGAACAGCGTCGTCCGCTTGCTGATCTTCAAGAGTTGGTCGATCTCATAGAGCCGATGTCGCGCGCGGCCTCCCCACGAGGTTTCGCCGTCAGAAAATCGGGCGGCGGATCACGCCCCGTATTCTCATTCGGGCTGGAGGATCGGGCGTGTGCCGTCCTGATCCGAGAAGCCCTCAAACCATTCGCCCGCGCACACCCTCAAGTGGCTTGCCATCCTGCGCAAGTTCTCTTGAGTGGTGGGTTGCCTGCCGCGTGCGAACATCTCCGCCAAGCCCTTGAAGAAGCCCCCACGGGAGCGGTCTTCCTACAGATTGACGCGAAACAGTTCTTTCCGTCGATGGCCTGTGAAGGGCTGGCGCAGATGACCCGGCTTCCTCCGGAAGTGATTCATCGACACCTCTCGGTGAAACACATGGAGGTTCGGGGAAAAGCCTCTCTGAAAAATGCTCTCAGGGTAATGGGAGATCAGAGGGATATGACATCTGGGCCCTCTGGCGCAGATCGTGAAAAAGAAAGTTCGGTCCTGAGCGGTATCGCTACCGGCTCAGCAGCGGCTTCTATCGTGGCCGAAATGGTGATGGGGCATATCCTGCGAGATGCAGGCAGCTTGCCGGGTCTCATCGCCTTGATCGTCTACTCCGACAACATCGGGGTACTGGTCCGGTCGCGGGAGGAGGCGCTTGCAGTTCAGGAAGCCGTCCTTGGGGCGTTCAGTCGCTCTAGGGCAGGGCCGTTCTCTCCGAGCAAAGTCTCGATCAAGGACGTTGCAACGGGTTTCAACTTTCTCGGCTACCGGTGGCGTCGGCTGAAAGGACGTATCCATGCTGAACCGTCCAGACGACGTCATGAACGGTGGGAAATGGAGTTCGGAAACCGCCTTCTGTTCGCGTTCTCCGCCGATGATGTCGAGGCATTTGACGGCCTGCGGGACAGCCTACGCGGCTACGTCAACAGCAAGAAGGAATGGGATGGTAGGGCCGAGTTCGAGGCGAAATGGGAGGCCCGCATAGCTGGTTACGAGATCGTCGTATCCGAACGCGTTGGTGCTTGACATGCGGAGGGCTGACCTGTCGAGGAAGACCAAGTCAGAGCCTCTTAGGTCTATCTCGCACGATACGGACCGCCTGTTCGATCCAGTCGAGTTCGTGAGCGTCTAGGGCCGCCAATGATCGGACCAAAGCCACAGGCAGGCCGCTGTCACCATGACCACCGAGAAGGCTGGCGGGTGTTTCGCCTAGCGCCAGCGAGATCGCCTCGATGGTGTCCAGAGAAGGCGAGCCTTCGCCCCGTTCGATGCGCCGTATCCACTCCTCGCTAAGGCTGACAGCCTCCGCGAGTTGGGCCTGAGACACCCCCCGGTCACGCCGCAGGGCCTTCACCTGCCTCCCGAACATCTTCGCCAGTTGGCCCATACGCCCTCCTGATGGGCGTTGTGACCTAGTCGAGAAGGAAGAAGCAGGAACTATTTATGCTGGTAACCCAACTGATAGTTGCTTTTCCCTCATGGCCTCCTATAGCTGGGGCGCGGTCAGCGACGGGCTGAGCGGTACGGCTGGGGCTCATATGCTGCTTTCCTCGTCCCTTTCATTCTTAGTGCTTTTCCAGACGCTTTCTGGTGGGGTGTCTGCCACCCATGGTCATGTCCCCGCGCGATCTGATCCGGGTAGTGAAGTCCCCGCGCAAACCATCGAGCAGGCTCGCGAGGTACTGGACCAGAACATGGCCGACTACACGCGTGCCCGGTTCAAGGATGTCCGCGCGGTAATGGTCGATGCTAAGGAAGACGGCACAGGTGCCCCTGTGAAAGCCATCGTCTTCTGTGGTCAGGTGAATGGTCCTAATCGGGTGGGCGGGATGTCGGGGTGGACGCACTTCCGGCTTCGTCCAGACACGCACCCCACATTCGCATTTCAGACTTCGCCCGGCTTCAATCCTAGACTGCACCCTGATTGTGAGCCCGGCGCATACCCCGCTGTCAGCGATGAAGACTTCTCCGCCGCTCTCACCTATTCCGTGTCGATCTCTTCGCTGTGAAGAATAAGTCGAGGGCGGGTGGCAGGTCCTTCGCGCCATGCGCCATCGCCCGCTGCGACTTTCGCTTCGATATAGAAGGGTGAGAGAGAGGACCCCATCCACCCCCATGGGCGAGACGTGGCTTTTGTCGGACAGATATTGCAACGGGTTGCACGGAAACTCCTCAAAATCGTTCGTTTTTGAGGGCCGCATTTGTGCAACCTGTTGCACTTTCTCGTACCTGAAAAGACGTTTGTCGCACCCTACAAAATCGCCTAACGGTCGGTAGTGCACACCGCCAACGAACTGGACTCCTGCGGTCAGAACGAGTGGGCGCCTCGAGCCACGCTGGGCATGTTTTTGGCAGTAGTGAACGGGCGACAGAGCTATTCGACAAAGCTCAGTCGCCCGTTCGCGGGATCGAACCGTAGTCAGAAGAAATCTTGGCGCTGATCAACTTACTTGGTGTCAGCTCTTGACGTTCGGAAGGTCCGCTAACGGCGCGAACAGAACCGGTGTATCAGCTCGCGCCAGCCCTCGGCCGCGCGGGCAACGCCTCGCGCAATACACGGATTGCCGACCGCAGGAAGATCAGGGCGATAATCCCGCCCACGCCCGTGTCGAGCATGCCCAAGTCGGCAGGCTCAAACAGGCCCTCAGCTGGAGCTGGGATCGATCTGCCGAGCGCAGGGCCACGCCTTAGTCAACGCCTCGTTGGCTCCGGCCGCCATGTGCTTGTCTCTGAGATAAGTCTCTGATTCGGCCCAGCGCAGATAAGCTTGGCGGAGACGCTGACGGTCATATCTCGGGGCGCCGCACACGGCGCGACGGACGATCAACTCATCGAGCATACCCTGCAGATAGGCTCCGCACTCGGGCGCCCCGCGTCTGCATTGCTCCAAAAGGGCGGAGCCGGTTGCGGAAGGCGGAACATCTTGAGTCACGCCCGATCCCGGTGAGACAACTAAGCTTGCGAGCGAAAAGTAGAAAATACCGAGGTTCATAATCTTCGGCCTCCTTGGGTCAAACCTGTTACGAGAACTTTCATGCAGAGCTCGCAGTTCACGCCTTTCGCCCTCTGCTGAAATAGGCGTAAAACTGTTCAAGCGCGGCGGTTCCCTCCGCCAGCCGTTCGTTGTCATCATCCGTTCGGGCGCAAATTCCGGCGATGAGGGCGCCCAGGCCGGCCGTCTCCGGCCGATTGAAGCGGCTGTCAGCGATGTCGAGGTCGTGAATGATTTCGCCGATCGCGACCAGCGCGGTATCATTGTCGAGTTGTGTCCGCACGAGCAGCGTCTCGAAGGTGCAGCGCTCGCCTTCGTGGGTGAACTCGGCATTCGCCATGTCAAACCTGAGTTCGTCCGCGGCAGGCTCGTAGCCTTGGCCGTCGACGAACTTGAAAGTCGCTTCGGGGTCGATGAAGCGCTGGATCAGCCAGGCCGACGCGATACGATCGACATGGATGCCGCGCCGGGTGATCCAGACCCGCTGTCTCAGGTCGGCGGTCGCGATCACCGCCTGACACGTCGAACTGACGTCAGGGTGCCGCGTCGAGCGCGTCACCAGGTCTGCGAGCGCCGCTTCGGCAGCTTGCCGGCCGTGGGTGCCGAAATAGTCGATGGCCGCGATTTCGGCCAGACGCGCGCGCAGGCGAACAATCTCGCGGGCGACCTGCCCGTCGTCGATCGTGCGCGCCTCGCGGGCGAGGTCCTCGTAATCGGAATCGCGAACCGCATCGAACAGGGCTCGCACGTCCGCGTCTCCCAAGCCACCGACCAGCGCAGCCTCCAAAATGATGGCCTCACCCCCGCCCTCGGTGATCTCGCGCAGCAGGTCGTCGAACAGAGCTGCCGTGTCGTCGCGAAGCGGTAGCGCGTGAACGGCGTTCTTCAGCGGAGTCGCCCCGATCGCCTGCAGCCGCCGCCAGACTTTGACGCGCAGATAGGCGGGCTTGGCGGGCAGTTGGTGGATCAACAGCAGCCAAGGGGCGCGCGAGCCGGGGAACGAAATCATATACAAGGTGTATCATTCAATGACCACAAATGATACAGGTGAACGAGCTAGCGAGTTGAGGAGGTGGTATGACCTGGGTCGCCTGCGATTGGTCACCTGAAACTGGAAGTTGGTCTGGTCGGAACGAGGTCCCTGGCGCGACTCCGGGCCTAGCGGCATGAGCGCCGGAACGGACATCAATACGACGGTCGATCTCTCGGAACCGCGCCCGGAGGCCGCGCCGCCCAACCTGACGCATGCGCAGTTGTTCATTCGGTTTCTAAGGTTCGGCTTGCTGGCCTGGGGCGGTCCGGTCGCACAGATCGCCATGGTGCGCCGTGAACTGGTCGACGACGAGCGCTGGATCTCCAGCGAGCGCTTCAACAGGCTGCTGGCAGTGATGCAGGTGCTGCCGGGCCCCGAGGCGCACGAACTCTGCGTCCACCTGGGGATGCGCGCCAAGGGAAGACTCGGGGGCATCCTCGCTGGCCTGGGCTTCATGCTTCCCGGCTTTCTCCTCATGATGGCGCTGTCATGGCTCTATTTCCGTATCGCCCTGATCGACACAGCGCTCGGCGCGGCGTTCCTGGGGATTCAGGCGGCGGTGATCGCGTTGATCGTCGCCGCCGTCCATCGGATCGGAAAGCATATCCTGCTGGACGGTCGCCTGTGGATGCTCGCCATCATCTGCGGCCTGGCAGCCTTCGCCGGCGCTCCGTTCTGGATCACCCTTCCGGCCTCCGGGGCGATCTACGCGCTATGGGCGCTCGGCCTGCGAGTATTCGCTGCGCTTGTCGCCGCCGGGGCGACAGCTCTGACGATTCTGGTAACGCTCTTGGCGCCCGATGCCGCAACGCCAGAGGTCCAAACGGCGATCGGTGACCCCGGCCAAGCGCCCGTTTGGCTGTTGTTCGTTTCCGGCTTGAAGGCCGGCCTCCTCACTTTCGGCGGCGCCTACACCGCGATCCCGTTCGTTCGCAACGACGCCGTGGGTCAAGGTTGGATGAACGATGGCCAATTTCTGGATGGCTTGGCGCTGTCGGGCATCCTGCCGGCGCCTCTGATCATCTTCGCAACTTTCGTCGGCTATTTCGGCGGCGGACCGCTCGGCGCCGTAGCCATGACCGTCGGAATATTCCTCCCGGCATTCGCATTTTCGCTGATCCTCTACGACCGTTTGGAATCGGTGCTGGAAGCCAAGCGGCTGCATGCCTTTTTGGCAGGCGTCTCAGCCGGCGTGGTTGGCCTCATCGCCGCTACGACGATCGACTTGGCGACGGTCACAGCCCAGCGCGTCCCGGATCTGATCATTGGCGTGTCTATCTTCGCGGTCGCTTTGGCGTTGCTCTACACATGGAAGAATAAGCTCAACGTCGTGGTCGCGTTGGCCGCCGCCGGGTTAGCGGGTTGGGTCTTTTTCGCTCCGGCGAGTTAAAGCGTGGCCGACTGCAACTATCGTAAGTCCCCCAAGCATCGAATAGTCAGTTAAGAAACGGAGCGTGCGATGAACCGCAGACATATGGTCCAGATCCTGGCAGTCATGGCGCTATCGCCGACGGCGATAGCGACCAAGGGCGCTGCCCAATCCGACAAGCGGGAGGTCATCTCGTCCGCGGCCGGCGTACAGGCGACCGTGGCTCCCGACGGTGTCGTGCGCATCGCCTGGTCGCGAACCGATGTCCCGGTGATAGTGGACGGCGCCCCCCTCGCGCCGGCCGCCGGTTTGGGTTCCTGGGCCGCTTTCAAAGCGCACGGCGACGACAATGTCATGCTGATGGGCGACACCGTGGTGTTCGAGGACGAGATCACGGCCGCCATGGACGCCGCCTTCGCCGCCGGGCTGCAGGTCACCGGCCTGCACAATCACTTCATCTTCGACGATCCGCCCGTCTATTTCATGCACGTCGGCGGCACGGGGCCGGCGCACGACCTGGCCACCGGGGTGAAGGCCGTGTGGGACGCCATTCGAGCCGTTCGTGCGGAGACGCCGACACCTCGACGACGCTTTCCTGGATCCACCCCGACCGTTGCCGGAGAGTTCGATGTCGCTTCATTGCGGCGCTATTTCGAAGTCGATCCCGAGCTGAACGGTGGCGTGGTCAAGTTCACCTTGCCGCGCACGGGTCGCATGCATGGCGTCGAAGTCGGAGGATCGATGGGATTGACGACGTGGGCGGCCTTCTCCGGAAGCACCGCGATGGCGACTGTGGCCGGGGACTTCATCATGACCGCTGAGGAGGTGCAGCCGGTGCTCCGGTCGTTACGGGCCGGAGACATCCATGTCGTGGCTTTGCACAATCACATGATTGGGGAGACCCCCGCGTTCTATTTCGTCCACTATTGGGGCAAGGGACCCGCAGAGGACTTGGCTCAGGGAGTCAACGCGGCGCTGGCCGTGCAGAAGGGCTCGTAGAAGGCATCTCGTCGTCCTCAGGCGACATCAATCTTCACTTGTATCACGCCTTTGATGGGGCGCGCCGTTCCTGTGAACTTGCTCCGGCCAGCCTCAACTGGGGGCGGTGATGAACGGGTGAAATGATGAGCTCTCCATGTGAACCGATCTCCGCGTTTGACGCCGAGGCCCTGCGCCTCCGCCCGCGGCTGTGTTCGGCTGTCGAGGGCTTGCGCGGTTTGAAAACGACGAGCGACATAGCGCTTTTATCTCCCCGCGCTGGCATATCGAGAGACAGATCGGGCGTGATCGAGCGACGTGGGGGAGGTTCGTCTTATCGCCGAAGGCGGGCGGCGAACAAGGGTGGAACTGGAGCACCGTCATCTCGACCGGCACGGCGAGGGCCGGGGCCTTGCCGCTGGCGTTCAGTCCGATCAGGGCCGAAGCGGCGCGCTGGGGCGGGTTGGCCTCTCACTCCATCCGACAGAGGCAATACATGAACTGCTGATTCGTACCCCAATGCGTCTCGTGCAACTCCCTAACGCTGTCCAGGAGACGGAACTTCGGCCCAAACTCGCCGTGAAGATGTTCGGCGTCGTAGCGGACTACGTCCAGGCCGCTGCACTTGTCCGGACCGTCCGGCCCGAACGTCGCGACAATCACGTGGCCCCCGGGCCTGACAGAGCGGGCGATCTGCCGAACATATGCGGCTCTGTCGCCTGCGCTGGTCAGGAAGTGGAAGACGGCCCGGTCGTGCCAGACATCGTAGCGAGCCGGTTCCAGCTCAACAGCCGTAATGTCGCCGGTGATCCAATGCACCGCGGCGGCGGACATACCCAGACGGGACTTCGCCACGTCAATCGCCGCCGGGGAGATGTCGAGGACCGTGACGTCGCTGTAGCCCTGCGCGACGAGATCATCGACCAGCGTCGCTTCTCCGCCGCCCACGTCAATGATCGCGCTGCTGGCGGATGGCGCAGAGTCTGCAATGAGCCGTAGCGAAACCTCAAGATGGGGTCGATACCAGCTGACCTCTTCCACCGCCTTGTTCAGATAAACGGTTTCCCAATGCGTTTGATTAGACACCGCCGCCCTCCTGAGCCTTGCTTGTGAAGCTAGGGAACTAAACTTCCGGACGCCATATGATGACGTTCGTCAAGGGATAGGGAGCCACTTCGATGCGAAGAGGATGAGAGTGCGGTTGCCGAAGCTCACGGGCGCACTCAGCGCGACCATCATCTGCGGTTCCTGCTCGAATTCCGCCAGTCAGATCTCGGATGCGAGACCTGCGGCGCGGGCGATGATCGAGGGATACTTCACAAATGTCTCGATCACCTCGGATTCGGCGACGAGATCATCGTCCTGTGCGGATCCGTGCGCCTCGGCCCTCCTGGGGCTGGAAAGTTGGCGGGACCGCCCTGCGAGGGAACCGGCTGCGGGCTTCGACGGGGAGTCGGATTCTGGTCGCCCATGGTGCTCGCTATGACTACGGCGTAGGCGATTGAACGCCGTCATCCACAACACGATCGGTATGTTCAATGCCGGGCCGCCAGAACGTCGGTGCATGGCGATACAGAACGGCCAGCCCGCCCGTCAGAATAGAGATCACCAACGCCATGGCCGCGCCCATGCGTAGGACATCATCCGCCCCCGTCGAAAAGACCGCTACCGACAACGAGAGCATTGAGATCGCTATGAAGGTGATGATCGCCGGCCAGTTCGGCCTTCGCTCGAGTGCGGCGACCGCCTCCACCTTCGCAACCGGGATATCGCCGACCCGCTCCAGTGCGTCCGCCACGGCATCCTCCCGCTGAACCTCCGGGGTTTGCGTCTGATTCGGAAAGGGAACCACGCGCACGTCTTCGTCCATGGTCAGCGACTCCGGTTCTTCATTGTTTTGAAGGTCAGCGCCAGACGTTCGATGGCGTCCTTTTCATCTTCAGGCGCGCCTTCGAAGACCGCGCGGGTCAACTCGCAGATCTGTTCGGGTCTCGGCGCCAGGCCCGCCGCCCGAGCCTCGCGATCTACGGCCACAAGCAGGCGGCCAAACCGGGCCCAATCGAGTCCGGCGCCATATTGGCGTGGCCGATCACCGGGGCCGTGCAGCAGCCAGTGAGGGTCGATGCCGAACTCCTGGTGCAGAGCGTCCAGCAGCCAGATCGGAGGATCAGACTCACCGCGCTCCCATCCCAGATAGGTGCGGCGGGGGAAACCGAGCCGGGCTGCGAAGGCGGATTGATTGAGACCACTTTGCTGCCGCACGGCGATCAGCCGCCGGGCGATGCCAGGGTCTGGATCATTGATGGTTGCGGTGTTGGTATTTCGCACACTATGGTCCCTTAGCCGCACAAGATGGAGCCAAGGCGATGATAGACGACAAAAGGCATGCACGGATCAAGTCCGCTTTGAGTCTCAAACGCATCAGCCTGTCGGACATTGCCCGGTCGCTGGCTGTGACGCCCTCCACGGTGTCCATAGTGTCGCGCGGTTTCAGGCGCTCGCGGCGTGTCGAGCAAGCCATCGCCGACGCGCTGGGACAGCGTCCGGAAGAAATTTGGCCTGACCGCTACCGCAGTGGATCGGCTGATCACCACAAGGAGACCGCCATGCCCGCCCCCTGATCAAGCTTCACACAATCCACGCCTGAAAGTGAAAAGGCCCGCGCTCGGCAAAAGCGCAGGCCCTTTCGGAAGATTGGTTCGTCGTTTCCACAGCGACCCCGCCAATCTCCCCGAAAGCGTCATCGCCGTCAAGGAATCTCCGTCGCGTCAGCGCGACGGAGACCGCCGACGCGCGCGCCCCTTTCAGGCTCCCATCATCAAGAATTGAACAACGGGAGCTTCCATGTTCGACCCGCGAGGCCTGCTGCGCCTCATCCTCACCACGGCCTACGGCAATCGGCAGATCGGCCGCATGATCTGCTGTTCCTACACGACCGTCGCTCGCTACCGCTCGCTTGCCCTGGAGATGTCCCTGACAAGCGAAGGCCTTTGCGCACTTTCTGACAGCGATCTGATGCGCCTCTTCAATGCGGGCCGATCGGCGCCGATGGCCATTGGACAGTTGCAGCCAGACTGGGCGGCCGTGGCCGTAAAGGTCAAGGCCGGCCACCATCTCAAGGATTTGCACGACACCTACGTCGAGACGGCGGGCGACCAGCCGACCATCTCCTATCGCGATTACTGCCGCAAATTCCGAGAATACAACGTGGCGGCTCATCCGATCATGCGACAGCGCCACCGGCCTGGCGAAACCATGATGGTCGATTTCGCCGGGCTTCGGCCGCGCGGGCGAGACGATGACCCCGCCGACCGGGTCCCGTTCGAACTGTTCGTCGCGGTGCTGCCCGCCTCTGACTACACCTTCGCCTGCGTCACCCGTTCACAGCGTGCGGGCGACTGGATCTGGGCGAACGAGCAGGCGCTTCGGTTCTTCGGCGGCGTCCCGCAGGTGATCATCTCCGACAACCTCAAGGCCGCTGTGATTTCCCACAAGCGCGGACAGGCGCCTGAGATCAATCCGACGTTTCAAGCCTTTTGCGACCATCATGGAACGATCGCACGCCCCGCCAAGGCTTACAGTCCCACGCACAAGGCGAAGGTGGAGATCGGCGTGAAGCTGATTCAGCGCCTGTTGCGGTTGGCCCTCGCAGATCGCCCGGCGATGTCACTCGGTGAGATGAACGCCTTGCTGGCCAGCCTGCTCATCCGCCTCAACACCAAGGCGCTGCGGCGCGCGCCGGGAGAGTCTCGCACCACTCTGTTCGAGCAGTTGGACCGTCCGGCGTTGCGGCCTCTCCAGGCGGAGCCGTTCGCCTTCTTCGAGGTCAGGCGTCAGCTGCTCCTCGGACCAGACTATCACGTCATGCACGATCAGCGCCGATACTCGGCGCCGCATACCCTGATCGGGCAGCGGGTTGATGTGCGCGCGAACGCCGCCACGGTCGAGATCTGGCACGACGGGAAGCCGGTAGGCGTCCACCCGCGCCTGGCCGTAGCGGGCGAGGCCTCGACTGATCCAGCCCATATGCCACCTAACCATTTGGCGCGGCGCGCGGGGGAGGACGAAGATCTTGTCCTATGGTCCCGTCTGCATGGGCCCGGTGTTCAGGCTGTGGTCCAGGGCGAAGCTGGGCGTCCGTTCTTCGGCGCGGCCAAGACCGCCGTCTATCGCTCGTTTCGGGCCTTGGCGCACCGCGTCGGTCCGGTGAGGCTGGAAGCAGCCTGCGCCCGCGCCGTGCGGTGCGGCGAACCCCGACTGGCCCATGTGCGCAATGTCCTGGATCGGAATCTGGAGTTCACGGACCCGGCAGACTTCATCACGCCCAAAACAGCCGCTGCCGCGACGAATGAGAACGTGCGCGGTCCCGACTATTTCGCCGGAGACGAGTCATGAACACCACCCACATCATCGACAAACTCCGCGACCTCGGCCTCAACGGCATGGTGGAAGCGGTCGAGCATCACGCGGCCACGCCGGCGTTCGCCGATCTACCGTTCCACGATCGGCTAATGCACCTCTTGCAGGCTGAAGCGGCGTATCGTGACGACCGTCGCCTGAAACGCATCCTGAAAGCCGCCCGACTGAAGATCCCTGCCGCGGCCGAAGACATCGACTACCGCTCCGCACGAAACCTGGACCGGGCCCAGATGGCCGAGCTTCTGACCTGTACCTGGGTGCGCCAAGCCGAAAATCTGATCCTGACGGGCGCAACAGGGACCGGGAAGACCCATCTGGCGTGCGCCTTTGGCGGTCATGCCGCCCGCGTCGGTCTGACGGTTCGGTACTATCGCACCCATCAACTGTTGGAGGACATGGCGATCGCCCATCAGGACGGCAGCATGAACCGCCTGCGCACGGCGATCGCCCGCTTCGACCTGTTGATCCTGGACGACTTCGGCCTGACGCCTCTGACGGAGTCGGGCAAGCACCACCTGCTGGACATCGTGGACGCCCGAACCCGATCGGCCTCAATCCTGCTGGCGGGCCAACTCCCGTTCAAGGACTGGCACGGCTACATCGACAATCCGATGGTGGCCGATGCCGTTCTCGATCGGATGGTCAACACCAGTCACCGGATCCAGCTGTCTGGTGAATCGATGCGCCGACTGACCTCGCCGGCGGCGTGATTCCAGGAGCCCGCGGCGCCCAGCCGGCGCCGCGGGCCGTCCGGCTGCGGAGTCCGCCGCTGACCAGCGTGCTCGTCATCCGGCGCCCAGCTTTGTGGCTCCCGCTAGGTAGGCGATTTTGTAGGGTCATCATGTCGAAGGTCGTTGCCTATTATCGGGTGTCCACCGTCGGGCAAGGGAAGAGCGGGCTTGGCCTTGATGCGCAGCGGGATGCTGTGGCTGATCTAGCGGCTGCCCGCAGCCTTAAGGTGCTGGCCGAGTTTACCGAAGTAGAGAGCGGCGGGCGGAATGATCGGCCCAAGCTGCTTGAGGCTCTCCACCACGCACGGGTAACGGGCGCCACCCTGCTGATTGCCAAGTTGGACCGCCTATCGCGGAACGCCGCGTTCTTGCTGACGCTTCGGGATAGCGGCGTCCGCTTCATGGCCACTGACATCCCAGATGCGAATGACGTGACCATTGGCGTTCTTGCCGTCATCGCGCAGGCGGAGCGGGAAGCGACATCGGCACGGACGAAAGCAGCGTTGGCTACCGTGAAGGCGAAGGTCGGCTCCGGCCAAGGATATATCTCGCGGCGTTCCGGAAGGCCCGTAGAGAGGCTCGGCAACCCCAACGGGGCTGACGCCTTTCGCCGGGCGGCTCGGGGCTCAACGGCCGCTTTGAGAGCCGTTCAGGAGCGCGCTAATCGACACGCCCTCGATCTTGCGCCGGTTGTGGCTCGATTGAGAGAGCAGGGCACCTGTTCCTTGGGTGGTCTGGCCGCGTCGCTCAATGCTGAGGGGATGAAGACACCCCGTGGGGGGCGGTGGCACGCATCTTCAGTGCGAAACCTACTGGCGCGCCTGGAGGGGCCGCAGAAGGCTATCTGATTTCGGTGCAACCGACTGCGGTGGTCTTAGGTTTAGGCCGTTGGCAACGTCAGTGCGCGTTTCGCCGCCGGAAAAGTGTCCGGAAGATCTTCCCAGATTGGATCAGATCTTGCACCCTGTGGCCAATGACGGGGGTGCCGATGCGCGCGATTGATTTGTATTCGGGAGTTGGGGGCTGGTCTCTCGGATTGGCCCTAGCCGGGGTCGAGGTCGTGGCGTCCTATGAACGCTTCGAGCCAGCCAACGAGACCAACCGCAGGAACAACCGCCACCATGCCGTGAAAGCGGACATCAGGAGTATGCCGCTCAGCGATCTTCCCACGGACATCGATCTTGTTGTTGGGAGCCCCCCTTGCACCCAGTTTTCATACGCCAATCGTGGAGGTGGTGGAGACATCGCGGATGGCCTCAAGGACATTTATCGATTTCTTGAGATCGTTGACCATGTGAACCCGAAGCAATGGGTGATGGAGAATGTCCCGCGCGTTGCAGACGTTCTAGAGCGGGAGTTGAAGGAGGGGGGGCAGCTAGAGATTTTCGCGCATCTGGCCCCGACCATCCGCGTGGTGAACATGGAAGAATGGGGGCTTCCCCAAAGACGTCGTCGCTGTTTAGCGGGAAACATCGACTTCGACCTGCTGGATGAATACGCGGAAACACGAAGTGGTATGACGCTCGGAGAGGTGGTTGAGGCGCTGCGAGCGGAAGTGGTGCGTGACCCCATCTACGGCTTGGAGGTGAAGCGCGACGACCTCTTTGACCACGTCCTGGAACCAGTCCTCGATGAAGAGGAGGTGCGGGTGAATAGGGCCGCCAAGACCACCCATCCCGTATACAACACGATGCCGTTCCCAGATCCGCTGGACCGGAGCGTGCGGACCATAACCGCCACGTGTACCAGAGTGTCTCGTGAGAGCGTCGTAATCGCATCGCCCGACAAACCTGGGGAGTATCGCCGTCTCACACTCAGAGAACGAGCATCCCTCCAAGGTTTCCCCATCACGTTTCAGTTTTTTGGGGCATCGCATGGGCGAAAGGCGACCATGATTGGTAACGCCGTGCCGCCACTTTTTGCCTACTACGTGGGAAGCGCCTGCCGGGCGATAGCCGCTGAGGCCCTACCAAGTCCCGCCGAAGCCGTCGAAAGGTTTGTCGCCCCGACGGAACTTCCTCTCGTGACGAAGGTCGATCTCGCCGGAAGACGTTATCCTCCTGGCCGAACTTTTCGTTTCAGTATCCCGACTTTCAACTTCAAGAGCGGCGTCCAGTTCGAGCTATCGAATAAGCGTGGAGGCGTCTGTCCGGAATGGCATGTCGCCTTCTACTTTGGCCACTCAAAAGACATTCGGACGCTGGCGCTGGGTGGAGGAACGCTGAGCGCGGCGTTGGAGGCGCTCCCGGTTAGCGTGAGGGATGATCTGGACCCTCTGGTCGAATCTCTTAGGCAGACGGTCAAAGAGGCGGATGTGAAGCGCCTTCAAGATGTCTGGACGCGAGGGCGGCCCGGCGGGACTAGGCCGTTCGATCTCCTTGACCAACTCTCAAGCTATGGGGTCGCCATGGCGGATGTGCTGGCTAGATTGACACCAGAACAAGCCACAAGGGCGCTGGCTGCCGTCCTGAGAGCGGAGTTTGGGAACGAGGCTGCTACCCTGCCGGGCCTGGCGAAGCTGGACCGGATAGCAAGTCGTATCGTTGCGGGTGCCGTGATGGGAGGTGTCGCGAACAGCGAACTTCAACCTCCCCCAGCGGTCAAAAGATCGACGACACGACCCCGGCGGGCGGCGGCCGGTTAGCCTGCCTCGTCAAACATGCGTTTTAGCTTCGCCCAGCTTTCTTCTGGAAGCTGGCGGATGATGTTGACCAGCTTCTCGTCGCCCGAGGCCATCACTACCCTTCTTACGCCGTCTGCCATCGCCTCCCCCTCTTGGGTGTCTACCTCGTCCACATCCATCCCCCGGACGATGGTGCCTGTTCGAAGTGCTTCGTCGAGGGAGAGGACGAAGTCTTGGGTGAACGAAGCCCCGCAATCCTGACAGGTTTTCGCGCTCATCGGATTCAACGAATGACACTTGTCACATTCTTTGAAGCGAGGCGCGCGAGCCTCAAACTCATGGCCGCACACGTCACAGAACTTGTCCGCGAGAGCGACCTCAGAGGAGCAGATCGGGCACTTTTTCGTCTTTGGCGGCCCGCTGTCCACGCGAGCACTAGGAGACATTTCCGCTTCGATCCGACGGGCGAAACCCTCGAAGGTATCGAATGACGGCATCACGACGTAGGCTCGGGTATCGTCATCCGGGCCGGTGGTCCGCACCACACGGCCGACGGCCTGTCTGAAAGCCAGTTCCGTCATTGCATTGGGTAGGTAGATCAGGACCCGAAGGCGGGGGATGTCTACTCCCTCGGCGATCATCCCCACGGAGACTATCCATCGCTTGTCGGTATGCCTGAAAGCATCAATCCTGTTCTCAGCGTTGGGGAGTTGGCTGTGCACAATGGCTGGCTTCTCGCCATCCATCTGCTCGATAAGCGTAGCCATATACTCCGCCATCGGAATGGATGGAGCGATCACGAGCCCCCCGGCGTGCGCCATGCGAAGCCGCAGATCATCCAGTTTCTCGATAGCCCACTGGACCATGGTGCCTTGATACCCGTCCTCGCGGGGGGTCACCTTGTCGGCCTCATACTGAGGGCTACAGGCCAACTTGTAGAAGTTCAGCGCGCGTTGGAGGCCGGGAATACGCTTAAGTGTTGGCGTCAGTTCAGCTTGATTTTGGCTTGAGACATGAACCTTCTCACCGTCCTCCAAATCTACGGTGAAATGCCCCTCGTGGCGGTGGAAAGTGGCAGGGCGGCAGTAGTGCAAATCGACGGCATCGCCATAGCTGAGTGTGTAGGTGCCTTCTTCAGGATGGTTGATCCGGCCGCTGTCATCGTAAGCCATCCAGACAGACTTTCTCCCGTCTGATCGGATCGGAGTGCCGGTTAGAACGACCACATACCGGGCATCGGCGAAAGCGGTGTCTGCGCCGTCACCCCAAGCGGCCTTGACGGCTGCATGGTGGTGCTCATCGCAAATGACCAAAACGCGAGATGCTCGACACACGGCCTGGAAGCCATCTTGAAGGCCCTGCACAGCAGCCCAAGTCGCGCAGACATCAATCTCGATGTCCGATCCTGCGCCCGTCACCTGCCCCATGAACCGACCGGTGACCTGCCGGAAGTCTCTCGACCATTGTCGCACGACTTCAACACGGGGGGCGATCACAACGACCCGGTCGATGTGGCCGTCGTCGATGAGCCGTTTTGCAATGGTGCAGGCGGCGATGGTTTTGCCTGCCCCCGGAGCGGCATTGATGAGAAAGTGCTTATCCGTGCCGAGATCGACCAGCCATCGCATCGCCTTCTCAAGGGCTTCCTGTTGCCAAGGACGTAGTCTCATCCGTTTCGCTCCCTTTGTAAGATTGCAGGCTGCGCATAGGGCTTGCCCGTTGCTCAGAATGGTCGGTCCCCCGTCCGAATAGGCCTGGACGTGGTCGGCATGGAAAAGGCGTCCAAGGCGCTTGTCGCATGACGCGCACCTCCCCCCGCTAACAAGCAGGAGGATCAACCGCTGACGGGGAGAGAACAAACGCCTCACTGGCTAACCCGATACTCCGTGAAGGTGATCTCACGGATCGGCAGGTTCGGAGGCGGCTTCAGGACAGCGTGCTGGTTGATGCGAGCCATCGCAGCCGCGTATGCGACGTTCTTTTTTACTATCTGGTAGCCGTCACGCTTCAACTCGAAGATCACTTCAGGAAGGTTGGAGCAGCCGAAGAGGACGAGGGCTTCCATCCGCGTCAGAGGGTTGCCCTCAAGAAGATGCTCCTTAGCCGCGACCACGCTGCTGCTATTGGGAAGAGAGGCCATTTCCGATCCAATCATAGTGTTGCCATTCCGGGCCGAGGCGTCGGTTGAGAATGGGAATCATCCGGGCGACATCTAACGGATCTCGGATGTCTGTCCACGAAGCCTGACGTTTTGATTCAAATGATAGAATCCGCCAGCCTCCATCATTCATGGCTTCATCGACCGGAAGGGCGGAGAAGGGGCGGCCCTCTTGAGCTACGCCAAACTCAGCAAGTTCATCGAGGGGGTCCTGATAGGCGCTGACGAGCAGGTTCGCCATTTTGAGCAGGTCGCCTGCCGCATGGGTCTCCCCAAGCATCGACCTTAGCTCAGCGTATACAGCCCGAACGAGACCCGGTTTGCGCACATCAACCCCCGGTAATAGCCTGTCCTTCGCTCGACGTGTCGTCAACTGGGGAAGCGAACGTCGATGTGCAAAGGTGTTGCCAAGCGTTGCCCAAACAGTTCCAACCAAGGTCCACATGGGCTACATGTGTGGGACGTATTGCAACGAGGTGTAGATTCAAGTCATTGAATCTGCACAGCAATCTGCATCGATCCGGCTTAGCTCAAGATTTGACATCGTAGGGGTCACAGGTTCAATCCCTGTCGCGTCCACCATTCCTTCCCAAGACAATCGAAGACTTGTCGACCCCAGCGCATGCGCCGTTCAGGGCTGTGGCTGTTGTGTCGGTCGCAGCAGGGTCAGGTCGTAGCCCAGGCCGCGCGGGCGTGGTTCATCAGGGCGTCGCGGACCTGAGGCGAAGGTTGGGGCGTGCCGACAGCAGCCTCAGACAGCGGCCCGGAGGTTCGCCAACGATCGACCAGGAAGCGAGCACGACCGCTCTCAGCCCCCGGCCCCGCCGCCCCTTACCGCGGCGCGCGCTTGGCCAGGATGCGTTGCAGGGTGCGGCGGTGCATGCCAAGGCGGCGGGCGGTTTCCGAGACATTGTGGTCGCACAGCTCATAGACCCGCTGGATATGCTC
>Ga0187844_10001280_pt1 | contig 19305 bp, 21 predicted proteins | sample SpaLakP09_SKY_50_FD_134517 | JGI IMG/M metagenome (GOLD analysis project Ga0187844, IMG submission 134517) | Oligotrophic lake water microbial communities from Sparkling Lake, Wisconsin, USA - SP09_SKY_50 | ecosystem: Environmental > Aquatic > Freshwater > Lake | place: USA: Sparkling Lake...
CACTTCCTGCCCGGTGTAGCAGCCCTTGTCGAAGCTGATCCCCCCGATCAGGTCGAGGTTGGCCATCTGCGCGACCCAGCGGTCCTGGGTTTCGGGGTAGACCACCGGGATGCCAGCCTCGATGAGCGCGACGCGGTCGTGCGCCTGGACCTCGGCGTCCATGGCGCGGGGCTCGACCTGCACAAGCTTGACCTTCGACCGCAGCACGAACATTCGCAGGCGTCTGGATATCGGTTCGACCAGCGTCCGAGGCATCCGCAGCGTGATCCCATCGGCGTCGCGGACCATGAGCATCACGGCCAGCATTCGGCCCTTGGGACTGTTGTAGGAGGCCCAGCCCGCGCGTTCGGGCTTCAGCGCGCGGAGATCGGCGCTGAGTTGCCCCTGCAGGAAAATTTCAGCGTCCTCGCCGGACACTCGCACCGAGGCCCATGAATCGAGCGCAAAAGCAGTCTCCGTCATGGGTCGGGGCGCTACCGGAAGTGACTCGGAAAGGGAATACGGATCGGACATTCGTTGCGAGCGCGGCATCGGGTTTGCGAAAATACCAAGGTCCCGAGCCCGAGTGTGCCCCGGCCGTCCATGAATGACCGCGCTGATCCCGTCGTCCGCAGCTTCAGACCGAAGCAGGACGATGTTGTTCCGCTCGCGGAATTTCTTGCGAAGGCCCAATCCACGCCCGAGTCCTCGGCGCCAGCACCGGCACCTGTGACGACGCAGGCTGCAGAGGGGGTTGTCCCGGAAATCGGAGGCCGCAAGAACGGCCTCGAACCGACCCGCTACGGCGACTGGGAAAAGGACGGCCGCTGCATCGATTTTTAACCCACGTAGTCCGTGGCGCAGCGCGCTACGGATCTTGAAGGTAATCCATGTCCACACCCAAACCGTCGTCGGCCCCCGAACGGCCGCTGTCGCCTTTCATGATCGGGCCGTATTACAAGCCCCAGCTGACGTCGATGCTGTCGATCACGCATCGCGTGACGGGCATGGGCCTGAGTTTCGGCACCTTGCTGCTGGCGGGCTGGCTCATCGCGCTGGCGAGCGGTCCCGACGCTTACGCGATGTACGCCAGGCACATGCTCGCCTGGTACGGCCAGATCCTGTTGCTGGGCTGGAGCTGGGCGCTGCTCTATCACCTGTGCAACGGCATCCGTCACCTGTTCTGGGACATCGGCAAGGGATTCGAACTGCCGGCCGCGTACAGGAGCGGCTACGCCGTCATCGCCGTTTCCGGTGTCCTGACCGTTGCGGTCTGGGCCCTGGCCTACTTCGTCTGAGGAGCTGCCATGAGCCTTCGTTCTCCGCTCGGCCGCGCCCGCGGCCTGGGTTCCGCCAAGGACGGCACGCACCACTTCTGGGTGCAGCGCGTGTCCGCCATCGCCCTCGTTCCGCTGACGCTGTGGTTCGTGTTCAGCGTGGCCCGGCTCGCCGGCGCCAGCTTCGAACAGGTGCACTGGTGGGTCAGCTATCCCGCCGTCGCCGTGACCTTGGTGCTGTTCATCGCCACGGCGCTGTACCACTCCATGCTCGGCGTGCAGGTGGTCATCGAGGACTACGTGGGAGGTGAGGGCATGAAGCTGACCGCCCTGCTGCTCTCGAAGTTCTTCCACGTCGCTGTTGCCGTCGCCGCGATCTTCGCGGTGCTGAAAGTCGCGCTGGCATGAAGCCGGGAATGGAGAATCGGGAATGGGGAATCGTGACCGCCCCGGCTTCTGACGATTCCCGATTCCCGACTCCCGATTCCCGAGAATGAAATGACTTACGAAATCGTTCACCACGAATACGACGTGGTCGTTGTCGGCGCCGGCGGTTCCGGCTTGCGCGCCACCCTGGGCCTGGCCGAGTCTGGCCTCAAGACGGCCAACATCACCAAGGTGTTTCCCACGCGGTCGCACACCGTGGCGGCGCAGGGCGGCATCTCGGCGGCCCTGTCCAACATGGGCAAGGACGACTGGCGCTGGCACTTCTTCGACACCGTGAAGGGTTCGGACTGGCTCGGCGACCAGGACGCCATCCAGTACATGACGCGCGAGGCCATCCCCGCGATCATCGAACTCGAGCACTACGGCCTGCCGTTCTCGCGCACGCCTGAAGGCAAGATCTACCAGCGTCCGTTCGGCGGCATGACCACCGAATACGGTGCGGGCCCGCCGGCACAGCGCACCTGCGCCGCCGCCGACCGCACCGGCCACGCGATGCTCCACACGCTCTACCAGCAGAGCCTGAAGTGCAAGGCGCAGTTCTTCATCGAGTACTTCGCGCTCGACCTGCTGATGGATGCCGACGGCACTTGCCGCGGCGTCATGGCCTGGGACCTGTCGACCGGCAAGCTGCACCGCTTCCGCGCGCAGATGGTGATCCTCGCCACCGGTGGCTACGGTCGCGCCTATTTCTCGGCGACGTCGGCGCATACCTGCACCGGCGACGGCAACGCGATGGTGCTGCGCGCCGGCCTGCCGCTGCAGGACATGGAATTCGTGCAGTTCCACCCGACCGGCATCTACGGTTCGGGCTGCCTGATCACGGAAGGCGCGCGCGGTGAAGGCGGCTATCTCACCAACAAGAACGGCGAGCGCTTCATGGAGCGCTATGCACCGAGCGTGAAGGACCTGGCGCCGCGCGACATGGTGAGCCGCTCGATGGCCACCGAAATCCGTGAAGGCCGCGGCGTCGGTGACGAGGCCGATCACATCCATCTGCATCTCGAACATCTGGATCCGGCTTTGCTGCACGCGCGCCTGCCCGGCATTTCCGAGAGCGCGAAGATCTTCGCGGGCGTGGACGTCACGCGCGAGCCGATCCCGGTCGTGCCGACGGTGCACTACAACATGGGCGGCATCCCGACCCTGTTCACCGGCGAAGTGGTCACGCTCAAGAACGGTCAGCCCGACACGGTCGTGCCGGGTCTGATGGCGGTGGGCGAGGCGGCCTGCGTGTCGGTGCACGGCGCCAACCGCCTGGGTTCGAACTCGCTGCTCGACCTGGTGGTGTTCGGTCGCGCGGCCGCGATCCAGACGGCCAAGCTGGTCAAGGCCAGCCAGCCGCACAAGACCATTCCGAGCGCCTCCGAGGACGCCTGCATCGCGCGCCTCGACAAGCTGCGCAACGCCAAGGGCAAGACGCTGACGGCCAACCTGCGCCTCGACATGCAGAAGACCATGCAGAAGCACTGCGCGGTGTTCCGCGACGGGCCGACGATGCAGGAAGGCGTGAGCAAGATGAAGACGATCGTCGAAGGCTTCGCCAACGATCTGTCGGTGGTCGATCGCTCGCTGGTGTGGAACTCCGATCTCGTCGAAGCGCTCGAGCTGGACAACCTGCTCGGCCAGGCGCTGGTCACCATCGTGTGCGCCGAGAACCGCAAGGAATCGCGCGGCGCGCATGCACGCGACGACCTCAAGGATCGCGACGACGTCACCTGGATGAAGCACACGCTCGCGTGGCGCGAGTCCGACACCGGCGTGAAGATCGACTATCGCCCGGTGCACATGAACACGCTGGACTCGGACGTGGACGTGATCCCGCCCAAGAAGCGCGTTTACTGAACAGCAGGCGTTAGCCGTTTGGACGCTCGCTGCGCTCGCTTTGGGCGTTGGCAAGCTCCCTGACCCTAACGCCTAACGCCTAACGCCTAACGCCTGAGGTTCCAATGGCCCAGTTCACCCTTCCCCAGAATTCCAAGATCAACCAGTCGGCCGGCCGAAAGTATCCGGCCGCCGCGGGTGCCAAGAAGGTTCAGACCTTCAAGGTCTACCGCTACGACCCGGACACCGGCGAGAACCCTCGCGTCGACAGCTACGAAGTCGACATGTCGCAGTGCGGACCGATGGTTCTGGACGCGCTGATCAAGATCAAGAACGAGATCGATCCGACGTTGACGTTCCGTCGCTCATGCCGCGAGGGCATCTGCGGTTCCTGCGCGATGAACATCGACGGCACCAACACGCTGGCCTGCATCAAGGGCTGCGACGAGGTGAAGGGCGAGGTCAAGATCTATCCGCTGCCGCACATGCCGGTGGTGAAGGATCTGGTTCCGGACATGACGCACTTCTACGCGCAGCTGGCGAGCGTCGAGCCCTGGCTCAAGACGGATTCGCCGGCGCCGACCCGCGAGCGTCTGCAGAGCGAGGAAGACCGCGCCAAGCTCGACGGCCTGTACGAGTGCATTCTCTGCGCCTGCTGCTCGACGAGCTGCCCGAGCTACTGGTGGAACGGTGATCGCTACCTGGGTCCGGCGGTGCTGTTGCAGGCCTACCGCTATATCGTCGACTCGCGTGACGAGGCTACGGGCGAGCGCCTCGACCAGCTCGAGGATCCGTTCAAGCTGTATCGCTGCCACACGATCATGAACTGCACGAAGACCTGCCCGAAGGGTCTGAACCCGGCCAAGGCGATTGCCGAAACCAAGAAGATGCTGGTGGAACGGCGGACCTGATCTTCATCTGGTTGTGAAAAAGGCCCTGCAGCGCAGGGTCTTTTCGTTTGTATGCGGATCTCACGCCGGAGCTTGGCCGCGCCGATCAGCGGCATCCGTTTTTGCGGCAACTTGAAGCGTCAGGCATGCACGCGGTTCTGCACGGGCTTGTCCGCCGACTTGCAAAACACGGCGCTCGCTGTGACCACCGTCACATGCCGATGAGGAAGTCCTCTCGACAGCGGGGTACGCTCAACCTCACTGAGGACATGCTCCAAGCCGCTGTTTTTTTGGAGGCGTGACCGATCTGCGACAAGAACAATGGGGAGGCCACGTGTCCGCGTTGATCTACAGCTTCACCGGCAGCATCGGCGCCAATGCCAAGAACGCGACGGAAGACGTCTGGATGTTCCAGATGATCGTCAACGCGTTGCCCGCGTCGGTTCGTGGATCGGCTGCGCCACTGACAGCAGACGGGAAGATGGGTCCGGGAACAATGCAGGCGCTCGTCTCGATTCAGAAAAAAGCTGTCCGGAAACCCGATGGTGTACTGACGCCGGGCGGACCTACTCAGAAATGGATCGAAGCGCAGCTTAAGGTCACCAAGCTGCCTGTGTTGCGGATTTTGCTGCCCATGCCCCCGGACTCCCCGCCCGCCGCGCAGGGAGTGCAGAGCAATTGGAGGTGGTGCAACAAGTGCCAAGGCTTGTTCTTCGCCGGCAATGGCGGGCAGGGAGTCTGCCCGAAGGGTGGAGGCCATAGCGCGGCTGGAAGCGGCAACTACAAGCTGTCGCTCAACTCTGGCGCGGGCCAGTCTGGCTGGCGATGGTGCAAGAAGTGCCAGGGTCTGTACTTCGGGGGCGGCGGAGCCGGCGGCAAATGCCCGTCAGGCGGGGCGCACGACGGAGGCGCGAGCGGCAATTACTTCGTCGACCAGAACAAGCCCGCGGCGCAGGACAACTGGCGGTGGTGTCAGGTTTGCGCCGGGATGTTCTTTGCGGGCAGCGGCACTGCAGGAGCCTGCGCTGGTCGGTCGAATGGTCACGACAAGTCCGCGAGCGGCAACTACGGTCTCTTGCAGGCGTAGGGAGAAACCAGCATGAGCTTGTATTTTGATTGGCAGATCGCGTCCACCAGTGGATTATCAGGCTCGAAAGGGAATAAGGCTGCCGGTGGCGGCACTATTTATCTGAAGAAGCCTTCGTCCAACGAAAATCGCACCCTCCAGTTTGCGGGAGCCACCTTCGGGGTAGGTCCCTTACCCTTCTCGATCGACTTTTCGCTGGCCCGATTTCCCAGTTTTGCGACCTATCTCCTGAAGGGTCCGACGCGAATTTTGCAGGCCGACATTCCGTTGTCCGACCTCACCGGACCCTGTGTCATTTACTCAGGCGCGCTTGTCGGTTTGGGGGGCGGAACGGGCACGATTTTTTGTTTTGGTGTTGCCGAAGTGAGTGGGTGGACGGCGATTGCCGCCATTGCGGCCGGCCCATTGGGCGTCTCGGGATTGATCGCAGGTGCGGCGGCGACGGCCCATGCATTCGGGGCGTCGGTCGGCGCCGCAGGCGGTCTAGATGTCGGGATTTCAGTGTTGATAGGAAAGATGTTTATCTAACGGAGGTCCACGCGCGGCGACAGCAATGGAAGCGCCCTGCTCGTGAGCCTCGCCTGATCGACCTGACGCAGTCTCACTGCGGCCGCGCGCATGTTGGCAACCGGCCTGCCCAGAAGGGTCTGAACCCGGCCAAGGCGATTGCCGAGACCAAGAAGATGCTGGTGGAACGTCGCACCTGATACTGCGCGTTCGATTCACACAAAAAGGCCCCGCATGCGGGGCCTTTTTCGTTGGAGGTAATCCGACCCGTAGCCCGGACGAAGTCCGGGATCACCGTTCCAATGCGGGCGGAAGGCCGTACGGAGGAGGAGCCCGTCCCGGACTTCGTCCGTGCTACGTGGCCGCTGATCCTGGCGCGGGAACCCGGAGCATCTCCGCCATCCGCGCATGATCGATCTTCAGCACGTCGCCGTCCGCCGCCTCGTAGCGCCGCCACGCGATCTGGATGGGATCCTGCGCCGTCGTGGCGATCGGATGCCGTCGCGGGTGATAGTCCTTGCGAAAGACGGGCAGGGCCGCGTTCAACAGGCGCAGTAGCATGTGCACGCAGAACCACAGCTTCGCCGCACCCTTGAAGGGATTGCGCAACCAGCCCTCGACGCGCGCCATGTGGGGATAAGTCTTGAGCGTCTGCAGCGCGATGTGCGTGAGCGCGCTCAGTACCATCCACTTGCGGTACCACTCGTGCTCGCCATAGAGCTGCTGGTAGACCTCGAAGGCCACCGCGCCGTGTTCGATCTCTTCGACCTGGTGCCACACCCACATCGCCTTGAGCGTGGGGTCGGAATCCGCGAACCAGCGCGAGTAGTTGCGCAGGATGATGATGCCGGCGAGGAAGGTGAAGGTCTCGTAGCCCGCCGTGAAGCCGACCAGACGCTTCAGCGAGTCCCGCGATGCCCGGGCCGCGAAATCCGCAGCGGCCTCGGCGTCGTGCTGGCCGACCTTCGGATAGCGGCGCGCGAGCGCCTCGTTGAATCGCAGGAAGTTCTTGGCGTGATGAGCTTCCTGGCCGATGACCGCGGAGATGTCGCGACGCAAGCGTGGATCTTCGATCTTCTCCTTGGCCGCCCGCATCGACTTGATCAGGTAGCGCTCGAAGTGCGGGACGTGGAGCCCCAGCGCATTGATGAAGACCGCGAACTCGGGACAGGTGCGACTCCAGACCACGCCGGCGCCCTCGGCGGTGCTCATGTCGAAGTTGAGCGCCCTGACGGGGAAATCGTCCATTGGATGCGGGGAAAGCTGGCGCATGGGTAGATCTCCCGGCTGGCTGCACTCTGGGTGCCTGACTAGTATCCGCTCATGTCCCGAGGCGGAGGAGCGTTCCGCATGACCGTTCAGCTGAATCACACGATCGTCTGGTGCAAGGACCAGGCAGTGTCGGCGGGCTTTCTCGCGGACATCCTGGGGCTGCCTGCACCGCGGCGCTTCCTGCACTTCCTCGTCGTGGATCTCTCCAACTGCGTGTCGATGGACTACTACGAGACCGGCAAGGCGCCGTCACCGCAGCACTACGCTTTCCTCGTCAGCGACGCCGAGTTCGACTCGAGCTTCGAGCGCATCCGTGATCGCGGGCTCGAGTTCTGGGCCGATCCGGCCCGCACCAGGCCGGGCGAGATCAACCATCATTTCGGCGGTCGAGGCGTGTACTTCCGCGACCCGGACGATCACCTGATGGAGATCATCACCAAGCCCTACGGCGATCCGAAGGACCTCTGACCGTAGCCCGGGTGCAACCCGGGGCTTTCCTGCTCGACCGCCTTAAAGCCCGGATTGCACCCGGGCCACGGGATGTCAGGCCGTGACCGTGTCGCGTCTCAGCGAGCGGGTGCAGGAGCCGCGACCGCGCCGGCGCGGGGCCAAGCCAGCCACAGCATCAGCACGGCCGGCAGGATCACCAGCACGCAGTCCTGCAGGAAGAAATTCATCGTGGTGCGACCCGCCAGAAGATCCCAGACGTGCAGGAATGAATGCGCGATCTGCAGCACCGCGGCCGCAATCGCCGCCGCCGCGCCGCGCAGCGGGTCGAGCACGAACCAGATCAGCGCCCAGCTGCAGATCAGGTAGGCCAGGCCGATGTCACGCACGAAGTGCGGATTGAACGGCCCCGTCGGCGGCACGCTGGGCACGAGCTGGTACCAGGTCGCCGGCAGCAGCAGCATCGCCAGTCCGTTGATGCCGAGGATCACGGCGACCGTCCAGGTCAGGGCTTTACGCATGGGTTCTCCTCTCCCGTTCCAATCGTTTCATGAAGTCTCTTTCGCAGCCTTCTGCTTCTCGCGCACGTAGAGCGCGCTGGAGCCGCCGTCGGGGCGCTTGCGATGTTCCACCTCGAACAGGCCGATCGCAACGACCAGATCGCTGAGCTTGCGGTGCTTCCAGGTGCGCGGATCGAACTCGGGCGCCTGATTGGAGATGTGCTGACCGACCGCACCTAGATGCGCCCAGCCGTCCTCGTCCGACTTGGCCTTGATGCCGTTTCGCAGCAGGCTCATCAGCCGGGTATCGCTGCGCAGTTCCTTGATGCCCTTCTTCTTGGGGGTCGCCTGTTCGGCAGCCTCTTCGACGGGCGCGAGCAGTTCGGTATAGATGAACTTGTCGCAGGCCGATACGAAGGGCTTCGGCGTCTTCTGCTCGCCCAGACCGTAGGCGGTCACGCCGGCCTCGCGGATACGCACGGCCAGCCGCGTGAAATCCGAATCGCTGGAGACGATGCAGAAACCGTCGAAGCGATTCGTGTACAGCAGGTCCATCGCGTCGATGATCAGCGCGCTGTCCGTGGCGTTCTTTCCGGAGGTGTTCGCGAACTGCTGAATCGGCTGGATCGCGTGTTCCGCGAGCACCTTCTTCCAGGAGGCGAGATTGGGCTGCGTCCAGTCGCCGTAGATGCGCTTGACGCTCGCCGTGCCGTATTTCGCGATCTCGGCGAACAGCGCCTCGGTCATTGGCGCCAGCTTGGTCGTGTTGTCGGCATCGATCAGCACGGCGAGCCGCGCAGTGTTGGGGGTGGCGGACATTCGATTCTCCCGTTGCCGCTGGAGCCTAGCCGATGCGAACGGCGACGGGCAGGCTGCGCCGCATGCCGGCATCGTCGACAATTGGCGCATGGAAGACGAACGAAGACTGCGCTGGCTGCTGCGCCGCGGCATGAAGGAACTCGACGTGATGGTGATGCGCTACCACGCGCAGCGCTACGCCGAGGCTCCGGCCGAGGAGCGCGCGGCGTTCGCACAACTGCTCAAGACCGCCGAGGACCCGGACATCTGGGCCTGGACGATGGGCTATGCCGAGGTGCCCGCGGAGTACCGCGAGTTGGTCGAGCAACTGCGCATCTACCGGGAGGCGCCATGAGCCCTGCGCTGGACGTGCCGCTCAAGTCGTCGGCGCTTGCCCACCAGCTGATGTTCTGGCTGCACGTGCTGCCACTGGCGCTGTTGCCGATGGCGATGGAGACGGGTGCGTGGATGGTCGGCGTGGCCTTCGCCATCGGCCTGTCCTGGGTTCGGGTGCGGCGGCATGCGGCCTTCGGTTTCGGCCCTGCTGCCATCGTGCGGATTGCGGTGGATGCCGACGGCCAGTGGTCCATCCGGAATCCGGCGGGAACGCGTCTCGACGTGGCCCTGCAGCGCGACAGCGTGCTGTGGTCCTCGCTGCAGATCCTGAATTTCCGCGGTGCCGACGGACGACGACGGACCCGCGTGTTGCTGGGAGACGAGGCAGAGGCCGACGCGCTGCGCAGGCTGCGCACGAAGCTTGCTGCCGGCGTGCAAGATCCATCTGATTCCAAGGCTGCTCCATGAAGAAAATATTGTTATCGGCTTTGGCGATCCTGCTCGGAGGCTGTGCGATGTTGGCGTCTGCGCGTGAACCCATTCCGCTCGTTTCCGGTGTCGAACTGCCGCGTTTCATGGGCGACTGGTACGTGATCGGCTTCATCCCGATCTTCCCGGAGCGCAACGCGCACAACGCGGTAGAGAGCTACCGGCTCGCCGAGGACGGCACGATCGCCACGACGTACCGCTATCGCGACGGCTCGTTCGACAAGAAGCTGACGAAGAACACGCCGAAGGGCTTCGTCGCGCCGGACACGAACAACGCGCTGTGGGGCATGCAGTTCCTGTGGCCGTTCAAGGGCGAGTACCGCATCGTCCACGTGGAGCCGGATTACTCCGTGACGATCGTGGCGCGCAACAAGCGCGACTACGTTTGGCTGATGTCGCGCAGGCCGGAGATGGATGACGACTCCTACTCGCGCTATCGCGGCATGATCGCGGCGATGGGGTACGACATGGCCGAGTTCAAGCGCGTGCCGCAGCAGTGGCCGGAGAAGGAGCCGCGGCCGCCGTTGTGAGCCGGACCCCGTAGCCGGGCGAAGCCCGGGGGCCTCCTCGCAGACCGAGCGGCAACCCCGGACTTCGTCCGGGCTACCGACGGTCGCGCGCTCGCGACCATGTCTGAAAACGGCCAGACGTCCTCGTTCTGCGGCGCCACAATGGCTGCATGCAACTCGATCCGACGCTCTGCTACGAGGCCATGAAGTCGCGCGACGTGCGCTTCGACGGCCGCTTCTTCGTCGGTGTGTCCACCACGCGCATCTACTGCCGTCCGGTCTGTACGGCGCGCACGCCGGGCCGTGACCGATGCACCTTCTTCTCCTACGCCGCCGCCGCGGAAGACTCGGGGTTTCGCCCCTGCCTTCGCTGCCGGCCTGAACTCGCGCCGGGCATCGCCCCGGTCGATGCGTCTCGTAGCGCGGCGCACTGGACCTTCGCGCGCATCGAGTCGGGCGCGCTCAACGAGTCGGACTTCGAGCGGCTCGCGAAAGAATACGGACTCTCATCGCGCCAGCTGCGACGCGCGGTGGTCGGCGAGTTCGGCGTGACCCCCATCCAGCTCGCGCAGACGCGGCGCCTGCTGCTGGCCAAGCATCTTCTCACCGAGACGCGCCTGCCGATGGCGACGCTTGCTCATGCCAGCGGCTTCTCCAGCGTGCGGCGCTTCAATGCCTTGTTCATGTCGCGATACGGACTCAATCCGCTGGGTTTCCGGAAGACCTCGGGCGAGGCGGCGGGACAGGGCGTGACATTGCGGCTCGCCTATCGTCCGCCGCTGGCCTGGGTCGAGCTGCGTTCCTTCCTCGTCGGTCGGGGTGCGGTCGGCGTCGAGTGCGCCGAGGGCAACCGCTATCTGCGCACGGTGCATCTCGACGGCCGTCGTGGCTGGATCGCCGTGCAGCCGGCCGAGGGACGCAATCTGCTCGAGGTGGAGATTTCGGCGGAACTGGTGCCGGTGCTCGCCAAGCTGCTGCCGCGCATTCGCCGGCTGTTCGATCTCGATGCGCACCCCGAACTGATCGACCAGACCTTGTCGCTGGATCCTCGCCTCGCGCCGCTGGTGGCGGCTCGTCCGGGCCTGCGCGTGCCGGGTGCGCTCGATGGATTCGAACTCGCGTTGCGCGCGGTGCTTGGCCAGCAGGTCACCGTGAAAGCCGCGACGACCCTGTTCGGGCGTTTCGCGCGCGCCTACGGCGAGCCGGCGCAGACGCCGTACGCGGGGCTGCTGTACTTCGCGCCGCAGGCGGGTCGCATCGCGCGTGCCGACCTGCAGGAGCTGATCGACCTTGGCCTCACGCAGCGACGCGCGCAGACGATTTCCGACATGGCGCGCGCGGTGGCCGGCGGCGAGCTCGATCTCGACGGCGGCATGCGCATCGAAGCCAGTCTCGAGCGCTTTCAGCAGATTCCGGGCATCGGTCCCTGGACGGCGCAGTACGTTGCGATGCGCGCCCTGCGCGATCCCGACGGGTTTCCGTACTCCGACCTTGGCGTCATGAAGGCGATCGGACTCACGCGCCCGGCGCAGGTCATCGCCACCGCGGAGACGTGGCGGCCATGGCGCGCCTACGCGTCGCTGCACCTGTGGCTGGGACTCGCATCCGGGGGATGAAGAACATCATGGAATCCACGCGCCGACATATGCGCATCGAGAGCCCCATCGGGCCGATCCTGCTGGTTGCCGAGGACGGTGTGCTGTGCGGGCTCTACATGAAGATCGAAACCGGCTGGTTGCCGCGCACCGATCTCGGTCCGTGCGACGACGACATCGTGCCGGAGACTCGCCGGCAGCTTGCCGAGTACTTCGCCGGTGAGCGTCACGTATTCGATCTCGAGTTGAAGATGTTGGGGACCGAATTCCAGAAGCGGGTTTGGGCGGCGCTGCTGGAAATTCCGTTCGGCGAAACGCGCAGCTACGGGCAACAGGCCAGGCGCATCGGTCTGCCGGATGCGCCGCGCGCAGTGGGCGCCGCCAACGGACAGAACCCGATCTCCATCATCGTGCCCTGCCACCGCGTGATCGGCGCCAACGGAGCGCTGACGGGTTACGGCGGCGGGATCGAGCGCAAGCGCTGGCTGCTCGCGCACGAGGCACAGCAGCGGAACCTCATTTGAGTAGCCCTGACGAAGGCCGGGGTTTCGCTCGACGGGCGAACGCAATCCCGGACTTCGTCCGGGCTACGGCGGCGTGGGACCGATCAGATCTCGCGACCGGGCAGCACGGTGGGAAGCGCGGCTTCGAGCTTGTCCGGATAATCGAGCGTGTAGTGCAGCCCGCGGCTTTCCTTGCGCATCAGCGCCGAGCGCACGATCAGTTCGGCGCAGACCACGAGGTTGCGCAGCTCGATCAGGTGGTGACTGACGCTGTAGTTGCCGTAGTAGTCCTGGATCTCGCGCTTGAGCAGCTCGATGCGATTGAGCGCGCGCTCGAGGCGCTTGGTCGTGCGCACGATGCCCACGTAGTCCCACATGAACGTGCGCAGCTCGAGCCAGTTGTGCGAGACCACGACGTCCTCGTTGGAGTCCTGCACGCGCGAGGCATCCCAGGGCTTCAGCGCGGGCGGGTCCGGCAGCCGGTCGAGTCGGTTGAGGATGTCCTCGGCCGCCGCGGTGGCGAAGACCAGGCACTCGAGCAATGAATTGGAAGCCAGGCGGTTGGCGCCGTGCAGGCCGGTGCAGGCGATTTCACCGATCGCGTACAGATTGCTGATGTCGGTGCGCGCGCGGAAATCCGTGACCACGCCGCCGCAGGTGAAGTGCGCCGACGGCACCACGGGAATCGGTTCCTTCGTGATGTTGATGCCCAGTTCCAGGCAGTGCGCGTAGATGCCGGGGAAGTGGTTCTTGAGCAGGTCCGCCGGCAGGTGTGTGACGTCGAGCAGCACGTGGCGCAGGCCCAGGCGCTTCATCTCGTGATCGATGGCCCGGGCCACGATGTCGCGCGGGGCGAGCTCGGCGCGTTCGTCGAAGCGCAGCATGAAACGCTCGCCGAGGCCGCCGTTCTCGCCCGGCAGGCGCAGGTAGCCACCTTCGCCGCGCAGCGCCTCGGTGATCAGGAAGGCGCGCGAGTCCTTGTGATACAGGCAGGTCGGATGGAACTGCATGAATTCCATGTTCGATGCGCGGCAGCCCGCGCGCCACGCCATCGCGATGCCGTCCCCCGATGCGCCGTAAGGATTCGACGAGTACAGATAGACCTGGTTGGCGCCACCGGTGCACAGCGCGACGACCTTGGCGGGCACCGCCTCGACCTCGTGCGTCGAACGGTCGTACAGGTACACGCCCTGCACGGACTTCGCCGTCCGATCGACGATCAGGTCGAGCGCGACCGCGTGCTCGCGGATGCGGATGTTCGGGTGATTGGATGCCAGCGACGCCAGCGTGGTCTCGACCGCCCGGCCGGTGGAATCGGCAGCGTGCACGACGCGACGATGGCTGTGGCCGCCCTCGCGGGTCAGGTGGAGGCGCGACCCGGTAGGGTCGTCGTCGTCGCGGGTGAAGGACACACCCTGCGCGACCAGCCAGCGGATGGCATCGGGCCCGCGCTCCACGGTGAAGCGCACGGCCTTCTCGTCGCACAGCCCGCCGCCGGCGATCAAGGTGTCGCGGACGTGGGCTTCTAGCGTGTCGCCGGCATCCAGCACGGCCGATATGCCGCCCTGCGCCCACAGCGTGGAGCCGGACTCGAGCCGGGTCTTGGAGACGACGGTGACCTCCCGTCCCGCCTGTGCCAGGCGCAGGGCCAGGGTCAGGCCAGCAGCACCGCTGCCCAGAATCAATACGTCCGAACCCATCCCCGACGAGCCCCGCTTGGTAGACTTGCGAGATTATGAACGCGGAACGAGGGAGCGATGGCTGGTGAAGGCCATCGGACTTAGGACGACCGTTCCGCAACACCCCTGTCGATGAGCGAAGAACCACCTGGAATCGACGAGCAACTCGTCGAACGTGCACAAGCGGGCGACCGCCGCGCGTTCGAGCTGCTCGTCAGGAAGTACCAGTACAAGATCATTCAGCTGGTCGGTCGCCTCGTGGGCGACGCCGACGCACCGGACGTGGCGCAGGAGACCTTCATCAAGGCCTGGCGCGCGCTCAACGGGTTCCGCGGCCAGAGCGCGTTCTACACCTGGCTCTACCGGATCGGCATCAATACCGCCAAGAACCACCTCGTCGCACGCGGACGCCGTCCGAGCAACCAGGACATCGACGTCGAGGATGCCGAGCAGTTCGGGCATACCGAGCAGATGAGCGACGTGGACACGCCCGAGGCCGTCCTGCTGTCCGAGGAAATCAAGGAAAAGGTCACCGAGACGATCGCCAAGCTGCCGCCGGACCTGCGCCAGGCGATCACGCTGCGCGAACTCGAGGGCCTCTCGTACGAGGAGATCGCCGAGGTCATGAATTGTCCGATCGGGACCGTTCGCTCGCGTATCTTCCGGGCGCGCGAAGCCATCGATCTCGTGCTCAAGCCACTCATCGAGTGATGGATGGAAAACCCTTCCTTTCGTCGTGTGCGCGGAACTTTCCCGTTAAGCTGCGGTTTAGCTGAGGTGCGTCGTGCGAACCGTGGCGAACTGACCTAGAAGATGGTGTCCCCCATGCCTCAGGATTCCCTGTCTGCGTTGTTTGATGGCGAATGTTCCGGCGCTGAGCTGGATCGCCTTCTGGACGAACTGGACCGTTCGCCCGAAGTGGGCCAGCAGTGGAGCCGCCTCTGTCTGGCGCGCGAAGCCGGCGTCGGCACGCGCGTCGCCAGACAACAGCCCTGCATCTGTGCGGACGTGATGGGCAAGCTGGACGCCGTTCCGGCCAACGCGAGCACCAAGGTCGTGGATCTCGCGGTGCACAAGGCCAACCGGCGCAGCCGGATGGCTTCGATCTGGAAGCCGGCCATCGGGTTTGCCGCCGCCGCTTCCGTCGGTGCCGCCGCGGTGATGTTCATCCAGCCTCAGAAAGGTCCTGTCAGCGGCGGCCGGGACTCCAACGTGATACCGGCAGGCACCGTGGCCAGCTGGTCGCAGACACCGGAACTGCGCACCGTCGCGACGACCGACGACGCGCACTCGCAGATGCTCCGCGAGTACCTGATGGATCACAGCAACGCGATCGCCGATGAAGGCGTGGGCGGCACCCTGCGGTATGCGCGCTTCGCCGCGCACACGGCCGAATACCGGTCGCAGACGGACGAACAGCCTTGAAGAGTTCTCGTCGTCTCGCGATTCTTGCGGCCGGCCTGGTGCTGGCTTCCGGAGCGCGAGCCGGTGACGAGGCGGGCGACTGGCTGGTGAAGATGAGCCAGGCGGCGCGGATGGCGAATTACGAGGGCGTGCTGGTGTATCGCGGCGACGACATCCTCGAGACGTTCCGCGTCACCCACCGTTTCGAAGACGGCTCCGAGCGCGAGCGCGTGCAGTCGATGACCGGCGAAGTCCGCGAAGTCCTCAAGCAGAACAACAAGGTCACCTGCCTGCTGCCGAAGGACCAGCGCCTGACGGCGAATCGTCCGACCACCCCCAAGAGCCTTTTCAAGCCGCTTTCGAAGGAGCGTCTGCAGCAGATCGCAGGCGTGTACGAACTCAAGGAACTGGGCAAGGCGCGCGTGGCTGGCCGCAACTGCCGGGGTATTGCGATCGCGCCCCGAGACGAATTTCGCTACGGCTACGAACTCTGGGCCGACAGCGAATCCAGTGTTCCGCTCAAGCTGAGCCTGGTGGCCCCGGACGGGCGCCTGCTCGAGCAGATGTTCTTCACCGAAGTCCGTTTCCCGACCAGCATTCCCGAGTCCGCATTTGCGCAGGACGTGCCCGCCGACCAGGCCCGCCAGTCCACCGCTGCGGCGGCGGATGCCATCGCGCAGGCTCATGAGCGCGAGCCGGTAGCCGAAGAGACGACCGCCGAGGTTGCTTCGGCTCAATTCAGCAAGCTGCCGCCGGGTTTTCGTGTCGTGCGCCGCGAGATCCGCGCATCGCCGGCCGGTGTGCGCGAGCACCTGCTGCTGTCGGATGGCCTGAGCGCGGTTTCCGTGTACCGGGTCCTGCGCAGCGCCCCGGAGGCCACCACCGCGTCGGCGGAACATCGCATCGACCAGATGGGCCCGCTGAACGCCTATAGCCGTTCGGTCGGACAGGTGCAGATCACCGTCGTCGGTGAGGCGCCGCGCCGCACAATCAAGATGATCGGCGACAACATCGACACCGCCTTTGCGCCGTTGACGGCGCAAACCCCGGCGCCCTGACGGGCGCTGACGCCGCAGGTCGGCTTGGCCGGCCGGAACGGCCACGCGGGGGTAGACGGGCGATTCGCTAGAATCCGGCCCGGTGCTTCGCCCCCTCGAAGCTTTCACCGGAGTTGTGGATGCCAGCCCTGCGAACGTCCGTATTCGCGCTGACGCTGCTGCTGCTGGCCGGCAGTCTCGCAAGTTGTTCGCGAACCGATCACGGACTCCCTGATTTCGCAGACCTGGTCGAGAAGAACAGCCCCTCGGTCGTCAACATCAGCACGGTGGCATCCGAGCGGGTCAGCGTCGCGCCCGAGGCCGACGAACAGAACCCGGAGTGGTTCCGCCGATTCCTCGAGGAACATGCGCCACCGGGGCAGGGTGGAGATGAGCCGGCCGAAGAAGCGGACGTCCCGCAGGCCGAGCCGCTCGGTTCGGGTTTCGTGCTGTGGGAAGAGGGCTATGTGCTGACCAACTACCACGTGGTCCAGGGTGCGCGGGAAGTGATCGTGCGCTTGATGGACCGCCGCCAGTTCACGGCTCGGATCGTGGGCACGGACAAGTCCACCGACCTGGCCCTGCTCAAGGTCGACGCCAAGGGATTGAAGGCGGTCAAGATCGGCGACACGCGCAAGCTGCGCCCCGGGCAGTGGGTGTTCGCGATCGGCTCGCCGTTCACGTTCGACTACTCGGTGACGGCCGGCATCGTGTCCGCCAAGGGGCGCAACCTGCAGTCCGAGCAGTACGTGCCGTTCATCCAGACCGACGTCGCGATCAACCCGGGCAACTCCGGTGGGCCGCTGTTCAACCTCGACGGCGAAGTGGTCGGCATCAACTCGCAGATCTACTCGCAGTCCGGCAGCTTCCAGGGCGTCAGCTTCTCGATCCCGATCGACGTGGCGGCCAAGGTCGCGCGTCAGTTGCGCGATACCGGCAAGGTCACGCGCGGCTGGCTGGGCGTGGTCGTGCAGGAAGTCGATCGCAACCTTGCCCAATCCTTCGGCATGGACAAGCCGGAAGGTGCGCTGGTGTCTCGCGTCATGCCCTCGAGCCCCGCCGAGGAGGCCGGCATCAAGCCGGGAGACGTGATCCTGTCGTTCAACGGCGAACCGCTGCCCACCTCGGGCAGCCTGCCGCCGCTGGTGGGCAGCGTCGATCCGGGCCAGATCGTCTCGCTGAACATCGTGAGGGACGGCAAGCCGATCGAGTTCAAGGTGGAGATCGGCGTGCTCGACGAGTCCGACGCCGAGCCCGATCCGGAAGTGCCGAAGTCCCCGCCGCCCCGCATCGAGCCGCCGCGGGATGCGCCGATCGGCCTGGTCGTCAGTTCACTTACGGACGAGCAGCGCCGCACCCTGCGCGTCCTGTCGGGTGGCGTGCGCGTGGAACAGGTGTCCAGTGGGGGACCCGGGTTCGCGGCCGGCGTCCGGCCGGGCGACGTGGTCCTGACCATCGCAGGCCAGGAAGTGGACTCGCCGGAGCGATTTGCCGAGGTCGTTCGCCGGCTCACGCCGGGTACGACGGTGCCCATGCTGGTCAGTCGCGACGGTGCGCCGTCGTTCTTCCCGCTCGAGTTGCCGCCGCTGGACGGCGGCGGCTGAGCGAACGTGGAGCCGCCGCAGACACGCTACGCGACGACGGCCGACGCGCAGATCGCGTACCAGACGTTGGGGTCGGGGCCGATCGACCTCGTCTTCATCGGCGGGCAGCTCACGCAGATCGACCTGATCTGGGACCTGCCGGAGATGGAGCGCTTCCTGCGCCGGCTTGCCAATTTCAGCCGCGTCATCCTGTTCGACCGGCGGGGTGCCGGGATCTCGGATCCCGTGGCGGCGGGCGAGACGCCGGATGCCGAGCACTGGGCCGCCGATCTGCTCTGCGTGCTCGATGCGGTCAAGGCAACGCGGGTCGCCCTGCTGGCCGAACGCGATGCCTGCGCCGTCGCATTCCATTTGGCCGCGCATCATCCGGAACGCATCGCCTCGCTCGTCCTGGGAAATCCATCGGCGCGCTTTTCGGTGGCACCGGATTATCCCGAGGGAGAGCCGGAAGCTTCGGCCGAGCAGTTGTGCGCCTTGCTGGGCGAGCACTGGGGGACTGAAAAGCTGGTGAGCGTCACGGTTCCCAGCCGTGCGGATGACGCCGCGTTCCGTCGGCTCGCTGCGCGATTCCAGCGGGCCTCGGCCACGCCGCGCCGGGCCGCCGCCCACTACCGCCAATTCCTGAACCTCGACTCGCGCGCGCTGCTGCCGCTCGTGACCTGTCCGACGCTGCTGCTTCATCGGCCGCGCCTGCCGTTCTTCGACAGCGGGCGTCATGCGAGGTACGTGGAGCGGAACATCACCGGCAGCCGTCGCGTGGAGTTGCCGGGTTCGAGCCTGTTCTTCACCTTCGAGCACGCCGACGAGGCGCTCGGTGCGATCGAGGAATTCCTGACCGGTGCGCGCGAACACGCGGATGCTGGGCGCAGCCTGCTGACGGTGTTGTTCACCGACGTCGTCGGCTCCACGAAGCTCGCATCGGAACTTGGCGATGCGGCCTGGCGCGACCTCGTGGCACGCGTGCAGCAGATGCTGCAGACCCGGGTCGACCGGTTTCGGGGTCGTGTCGTCGATACCGCCGGCGATGGCCTCTTCGCCGTCTTCGAGACGCCGACCAGCGCGCTGCGCTGCGCGCAGGCCCTGCACGACGCGGCGTCGGCGATGAACATCGGCATCCGCACCGG
>Ga0187844_10001283_pt1 | contig 19275 bp, 18 predicted proteins | sample SpaLakP09_SKY_50_FD_134517 | JGI IMG/M metagenome (GOLD analysis project Ga0187844, IMG submission 134517) | Oligotrophic lake water microbial communities from Sparkling Lake, Wisconsin, USA - SP09_SKY_50 | ecosystem: Environmental > Aquatic > Freshwater > Lake | place: USA: Sparkling Lake...
TATCTCCAATGAAACTGGCATAGTGGTGACACCCAGTGACCCTGTTGCTTTACGTCAAGCCATGGATACTTTGTGGCAAAACCCAGAGCTTGCAGCCGAAATGGGCCGCAAGGCAGAACAAAGATATTGGGAACTTTTTACAGCGGACAAGATGGTTGCATCCTATGTGGATTTGTACCGAGAGTTGGTAAGCAATGAGAAGCGATAAAGTAATATTCAAAGACAAGAAACTTATCGATTCTTCTCTTGGTTCTTGCTGAAATACTAAATATCAAATGACTGACCAAAAAATCTACGTAGCAGGTCACCGCGGTATGGTGGGTTCAGCCATTTTTCGCCAGTTGCTTTTGCAAGGCATCGCGCCAAGCCAAATCATCACGCGTACACATGCCGAGTTAGACCTGACCAATCAATTAGCCGTTAGGCAGTTTTTTGAGCTCGAAAAACCCACGCAGGTTTACATGGCTGCCGCAAAAGTAGGTGGTATTCATGCCAATAACACCTACCCAGCAGACTTCATCTATGACAATCTATTGGTTCAAGTCAATGTCATTGACGCTGCATTTCAAAACGGCGTATATAAGCTGTTGTTCCTTGGCTCCAGCTGCATTTACCCTCGCTTAGCGCCGCAACCCATGCGAGAGGATGCATTGCTTACAGGTCAGTTAGAGCCCACTAACGAGCCCTACGCCATCGCAAAGATTGCAGGTATCAAATTATGTGAAAGCTATAACCGCCAGTACGGTGTAAGCCATGGCGTGGACTACCGTAGCGTCATGCCTACAAACCTTTATGGGCCAGGGGACAACTACCATCCCGAAAACAGCCACGTTATCCCGGCACTCATTCGACGCTTTCATGAAGCCAAGCAATCCCAAGAACCAAGTGTTTCTATTTGGGGCAGTGGTACACCCCGGCGTGAGTTTTTGTATGTTGAAGATCTGGCCGCTGCCTGTGTACATGTTATGGATCTGCCTAAAGCCACGTACAACAAACACACCACTTCCATGCAAAGCCACATCAATGTAGGTTTTGGTACTGATATCAGTATTCATGAGTTGGCTTTGGCTGTAAGCCGTACCGTGGGCTACCAAGGGCAGATTCAATTTGACACCAGCAAACCCGATGGCGCACCGCGCAAACTCATGGACAGCAGTCTTTTGAACACGCTGGGTTGGAAAGCCACCACGGCCCTTGAGCAAGGGCTGCAATTGACTTATCAAGAATTTATGCACAAGAAGAAAAATGGCCATAACTGATTATTTGCGTTTCCGCCGATTAGCCTTAGAGGGTTTTTGGATATTGGGTGGTCAGGTTGCTGCAGTCATTGGTGCTTTGGTGCTGGTTCGCGTTCTCACCGAGTATCTTGAACCTGAACAATATGGACAGCTTACGCTTGGGCTCACCATCGCCGCCTTGGTCAATCAAGTGGTGATGGGCGGCTTGACAGCTGGAATAAGTCGTTTTTATTCAATCGCTGCCGAAAAAAACGAACTGTCAGGGTATTTAAATGCCTCGCAAGGGTTGATGGGCTATGCCGTTATTACAGCAGGAGCTATTACCCTGATATCGATAGCAGGCCTGCTTTGGATGGGATATTCCCAATGGATAGTCCTAGTCACCGCTGCCTTGATGCTCTCGGTTTTCAATGGCTGTAGTTCCGCTCTTGGCGGTATTCAGAATGCTGCACGTCAAAGGGCTGTTGTTGCATTACACGGAGGCGTGGAACCTTGGCTGAGGATTTTGCTTGCCGTCGGCATGATGATATGGCTAGGGAGTTCCAGCACAGCTGTGATTTTGGGGTATGCCTTTTCATCGCTAATTGTTACCGGCTCGCAACTCTTTTTTTTACAACGGCTTATTAGTGCTGATCAGCCCATTCTCAATACCTCTGATAACTGGTGGCAACAAATATGGTCATACTCTTGGCCATTCTCAGTGTTTGGGGTTTTTACATGGTTACAGCAAATTTCTGACCGGTGGGCATTACAAACTTATGCATCCGGGCATGATGTTGGTTTATACGCTGTGGTGTTCCAGTTGGGATATGTTCCGATTGGTCTTGCCTTGGGCATGGCGATGACTTTTTTAGGACCAATTCTTTATCAGAGATCAGGCAGTACAACAGATCAAAATCGCAATATGGATGTTCATCAAATTGCGTGGCGAATTACTTTTGCTGGTCTTGCAATAACAGCGCTTGCTTTTGTTTTAACCTTACTTCTGCATGAAGAAATTTTTCAACTGTTGGTGGCCACCAAGTATCACGAGGTGTCTTATTTGCTTCCTTGGATGATTGTCGCAGGCGGCGTTTTTTCTTCAGCGCAGATGCTTGCCCTTAAGTTGATGTCGGAAATGAAAACTGCGGTTATGACTACTGCCAAAATTGTGTCTGCCATTCTTGGGGTAATCTTAAATATTTATGGAGCTTCACAGTTTGGTTCCCAAGGTGTAGTAGCTGCCCTTGTAGCATTTTCATGCATCTACTTTTTTTGGATGGTCTGGCTCGCACAGTTTCCAGCTGAATCAGTTAAAGGTAATTGCAGGGCAACATGAGAATGCATGCCAAAGATAAGTTTTTTGTAAACGGGCTATTTTTTGGCTTATAGATAGAGTCTTACATGTTAAAGAAATCGCTCATTAAGTTTCACTGGCTTGCCTCCAGCCAATTTGGCTTAGACCCACTTCTTTTTTTGCGGTCATTGCGCGGGCTTCCGCGCTTTGCTTATGACTGGCTGAAATTCAGGAGGAGCTATTCAGGCTCCCTGACTTGGATGCCATGTTTACATGATCGATATGAAGAAGGTGGTGCGACCAAAAATGAATACTTCTGGCAAGATCTTTTGGTGGCTCGTTGGGTATTTGATGCGAACCCACTACGGCATGTGGACATCGGTTCGCGTGTGGATGGTTTTGTCGCTCATGTAGCGAGTTTTCGCAACATCGAGGTTTTTGATGTTCGGCCTATCAGCACCCAGATACCCGGCGTGTTGTTCAAGCAGGCCGATCTGATGAACAAAGAGAGTTTGCCGAATTCTGACGATGGATATTGTGATTCCCTTTCTTGCCTACATGCCATTGAACATTTCGGGCTTGGTCGCTATGGCGACCCCATCGATCCAAAGGGGTATGAATGGGGCATTGCCAACATGGCGTTATTGCTTAAGCCTGGCGGAGTTTTTTACCTTTCCACCCCCATTGGTTGTGAGCGGGTGGAATTCAATGCCAATAGAGTGTTTGATCCAAGAAATTTAATTCGACTGGCCAACGGTCACGGTTTGATGCTTAAGCAATTGTCCGTGATAGGTTCTGGGGGCGAGGTTCGAGTAGTACAAGTCAACGCCGAAACGTTACAAGAACTTGCAGCGACAACATATAACCTTGGAATATTCATTTTTTCAAAGACTAATAGTTCGTAACAGAATTATGCTCAAAATCAGTACCAACGAACCTAACCGCCAAGCATGGCTCAAGCGCACTCTATTAAAATTACCTGCTGGTTTGCGTCTTCTAGATGCTGGTGCTGGTGAACTCCATAACCGTCAGCATTGCCATCACCTTGTGTATGTGTCACAGGATTTTTGTCAGTACGAAGGTCAACAGGGGGGAGCACCTGCTGAGGGCTTGCAGAACAAATCTTGGGATACCAGTCGAATCGATTTGGTTAGTGATATCACCAGTATCCCAGCATCAGATTCCAGCTTCGATGCCATCCTCTGCAGCGAGGTCCTGGAGCATGTTCCAGAACCAACCCATGCACTTGACGAGTTCGCTCGTCTTCTCAAACCGGGTGGCCTAGTCATCCTAACTGCACCCTTCAGCTCAAATGTACACATGGCCCCCTATCACTACTGCAGTGGGTTTTCTAAGTATTGGTACGAACACCACCTTACCCTACGCGGATTTGAGATCAAAGAGTTAACTGCCAACGGTGACTGGCATGCGCTTATTGAACAAGAAGTCACTCGCCTTGGTGGGTTGGAGCGCATGAATGGCAACTGGGCATGGCCGTTCGCTTACATGTTTGCACTTATTGGAAAACTCTATTTCAAGCTTCGTCGCAAACTAAGTTCTGAAGACCTAGCCTGTTTTGGATACCACTGCGTTGCAGAGAAAAAGAAAAGTTAAGGTGCATGATAAGAAAACTACTGCGTACTACGCTTGAACATTTTCCAGTTGCGGCCCAATTTTTGCGTAACAACAGGGATCTACTTGATCAAAGCGCACCCGCCAAAATGACGCCTTGGGGTTTTACGCTTTCAGGTCATGCGTCTATGGCTGAGGGAACATTCGAGCCAGAAGAAACTAAAATTGTTCGCAAGTTGCTTGAGGAAGTAGATGTGCTGGTGAATATAGGAGCTAATGTTGGCTATTACTGTTGCCATGCACTGAGCCTAGGTAAGTCGGTCATCGCGGTGGAACCCATTGCACGTAATCTCCATTACTTGCTAACCAACATCCGAAACAATGGCTGGTCTCAACAGGCTGAAGTATTTTCTGTTGCCCTTGGAGGCAGAGCAGACATTCTGCAAATGTGGGGAGGAGGTACAGGTGCCTCACTCATCAAAGGGTGGGCTTCCATTCATGAAAGTTACATGACATATGTACCTGTCTTGAGTCTTGATCGAGTATTGGGTAATGCCCTAAAGGGTAAAAAAGCTCTGATTCTTGTGGATATAGAAGGTGCTGAATTCATGATGCTGCAAGGTGCCAACCAAGCGCTACAAAATGCGCCGCGGCCCATTTGGCTTATGGAGATATCCTCAACCGAACATCAGCCGTCTGGAACATCCATGAACCCGAATTTTGAGAAGACATTTGAGGTATTTTTCAATCATGGCTACCGTGCTCATACGGCTGATAAAGAGGCACACAAAATTGAAAAATTTGATGTTAATGAGGTTGTGATGAACCGGAAACTCTTAACCAGCCACAATTTTATATTCCGCTGAGAGCTCTAACTGTTTAGCTTCATGGAAAATTTCAAGTCTCGTATTCGTAAATTGTCATGGTTGTACCGAGCCAATGCGAGACTCAAATGCTGGCAGACCAAGCGCAGTTACCGCGCTACTCTTAACCGCTATTCGCGCATTGGGTCGCCCAGTTCAGAGGTGCTCTTGGCAAATTTACACCAAGCTGAATGGGGAAGACGGCGCCCGCGTATTTTTTTCATGGGTACTGATGAGCAGCAAGATAAAAGTGGTTTTATTCAAGCTATTCAACGTGTTGCTGATGTCGAAGTGTTCACTCGCGAAGATGGCGCCTGGGGGCAAAACGATCCGGCTACCTATGAAGTCCGTCGGTCGCGCAATACGCAGCGACTTTGGTTATTGGTTTCCGAATTGGCTGCAAAAGGGTGGCCTCCCGACTTTCTGATTGCACAGACTTTGGGTTGCCTTGTTGATCCCAAAATATTTATGTATATCCGCAAAAATTTTGGCACTCTGGTTATAAATATTGCTATGGATGATCGCCACCAATACTGGGGACGCAAGGTCAATGGAGTGTGGGATGGCACCTTTTCCCTGATTCCCCATTTAGACCTTACGCTTACTGCGGCACCTGAAGCAGTAGACTGGTATCGAAAGGAAGGGGGGCAGGCCCTTTTTTTTCCTGAGGCAAGTGACCCCGAGATTTTTCATCCCATGGCCCATTTGCCAAAGGTGCATGATGTAAGTTTTGTGGGTTCCCGCTATGGTATTCGCGGACAAATTGTCTCTGCTCTGCGCGAGAACGGCGTGCAAGTCACTGCTTACGGCAGCGGATGGGAAAACGGACGTATCGCAAATGAAGATGTGCCGCGGTTGTTTGCTCAATCCCGAATAGTGCTTGGTGTGTCCGCAATTGGGCATTGCCCTGATTTCGTTGGACTCAAGCTTCGTGACTTTGATGCGCCCATGTCAGGTAGTTGTTACCTTACCCAACACAACGACGATTTGCTTGAGCTTTACAAAATTGGCCATGAAATTGAAACCTACCATTCCGTTAAAGGGTGCGTTGAGCGGGCCCATTTTTTACTTGCAAATGCTACCGAGCGTGAAGCCATTGCTAGAGCTGGTTCTGAGCGTGCTTCCAAAGACCATACTTGGGATGTACGTCTGCAAATGTTGTGGGGATTCTTAGGAGCGCAATAAAAAAGTTGCAACATCACTTTTAACCTGCTGGCTTTAATGATCAAGATGAACCATCCTCTTAGTTTTCTGAGAAGTCTGAAAGAGCTTATTTAAATGTGTGGAATTTATGGACTTATTCAACGTGATGGCAGAATTGATAAAAAGAAGCTCGACCATCAACGCGATTTGCTTACACATCGTGGCCCCAATGACGCAGGCAGTTGGATAAGCCCAGACGGACGAATTGGTTTTGCACATCGGCGCCTTTCTATTCTGGACCTTACTGCTGGGGGCCGCCAACCAATGATGAGCCAGGATGGTCGATTTACCATTATTTTTAATGGTGAAATCTACAACCATCACGAACTCAGGAATGAACTTAAAAAGGTTGGACACTCTTTCAGTACGGGAGCTGATACTGAAGTATTGCTCGCTGCTTACATTACCTGGGGGGAAGCATGCCTTGGGCGTCTAAATGGCATGTTCGCTTTTGCGATTCACGATAAGGGCAGTGCGAGCGTGCCGCCAACATTATTTCTGGCGCGCGATCGAGCAGGCAAGAAGCCACTTTATTACGCTGTAGACAACCAGCATGTGGAGTTTGCCTCTGAGCTAAAAGCAATTTCTCATCGCGGCGGTCTGTCCCTGAATGCGCTTAACTTCTATTTGGCGTTGGGCTATGTTCCTCATGAGCTTTGTATTGTTGATGGGGTGAAGAAATTGCCACCCGGGCATGCTGCCAGGCTTGATCTTTTGTCTTTTCAATTTAGGACTTGGCGTTACTGGTCAATCCCTGCCAATTCTCCAGAGCTTGGTTTGGATGGCGAAAGTCTGGCAGATGAAGCAGGTAAGCTCATCGAAGATGCAACGCGGCTGCGTTTGGAGGCAGATGTTCCTGTAGGCGTATTGTTGTCGGGTGGATTGGATTCCAGTCTGGTGGTTGCTGCTGCTGCGCATGTGTCGTCAGCACCTGTGCGTACATTTACAGTCACCGTACCTGGTTCCTCGCTAGACGAATCCGTTCATGCGAGGCAAGTGGCACGTTATTTTGGTACCGAGCATCATGAGCTTGCAATCGAAGAAACAGGACTTAATGCGCTGAATGATATTGCCCAATTTGTTGATGAACCTATTGCAGATTCTTCGTTGATTCCAACTTTTTTCGTGTCGCGACTGACCCGACAACATGTCACCGTAGCGTTAGGGGGAGATGGGGGAGATGAGTTGTTTGGAGGCTATAACGACTATCCCAAAAGCCTCGCCGATCAACATCGGTTTGGATGGGTACCACATTCCGTGTTGGCCGCTGCTGCCGGTGCCGCAAGTTATCTTCCGGCTGGAGTACACGGTCGTAATCGTATTGCCTCCCTAAGGGGTGGACCTCTGCAACAGATGATTTGGGGGCGCCCCTACTTTGATACTGCCTTGCGTCAACGAATCCTCTCAAGGGAGACTTGCGCCGCATTGGGGGGGCAGTTGGATGCGCCTGAACAATTCCTATTGGGAAAGTATGAAGCAGGGGTAGATGCGGTGGATAGGATGACTCGCACTCATTTTGGAAGCATTCTTCCCGATGACTTCCTCGTCAAAGTGGATCGCATGAGCATGGCGGTTTCACTTGAAATGCGCTCGCCACTGCTGGATTACCGACTAATGGAGTTTGCGTTTGGGCGCATTCCATCAGCTTGGAAAGTAAACGGCCACGAAACACGCCGGGTGCAAAAGATCCTTGCCTCTAGATGGCTTCCACCAGACTTAGACGTCCAGCGTAAGCAGGGTTTCTCTATTCCCTTTGAAAAGTGGTTGATGGTGGCGGGAAAAAATAATTTAGGACATCATTTTTCATCACTACCTGAATGTATCAATCAGGATGAAGTGGCAAGACTAATTAAAGGACTTGGTCAGGGCCGCACCAATGGCGCTCGTTTGTTCGCATTAATGATGCTCAGCATTTCAGCCAGAAATCTAGGGCTAAGTTGAATCGTTCTGTGCGATCACTTTCGTCAAATAAATCTGACCTGCTGAATTTAATTCGATGGTTGGCGGCCCTTGTGGTTGTGATCGGACATGCCGATATGTATCTCGGCCTATTTGGCGGAGGGGACCCCGCGCAATGGTCTGCTTTTGGGTATTTTGGTGTCCATGCTCATGCGGCGGTTATTGTTTTCTTTGTGCTCAGCGGATATGTCGTTGCCTATGCAACAGACAGAAAAACCAGTTTGGGTAATTATGATTTCAGAGGCTACTTCTTGGACCGTTGGTCACGTATTTACTCCGTTCTAATAGCTGCAGTTTGCTTTACCTTGGTTTTGGATTATGTGGGTGGAATGTTGAGCCCAGCCTACCAAAATTCCGCGCTCATACCGCAAGATAATTTTGTTTTTCGGTTGGCAGCAAACTTGTTCAGTATTCAGGGGATATGGGGCTATCGTATTCAGTTAGGTAGTAATCCCGCTTTATGGTCGGTAGGGTATGAATTCATCTACTACCTCTTGTTTGGGCTCTTATATTTCCGCGCGCAAATTTTTAGCCGTTCATGGGTTGGCGTTCTGGTCGTGTTGCTCTTACTGAGCTTCATGGGTTGGAAAATGGCAGCTTATTTTGGTATCTGGTTAATGGGTGTGGCGGCATACCGTGTGTCGCACTCTCAACTGATTCAACGGCATCCAATAAATGGGTGGCTAATGATCGCTGCGCTTGTTGTGGCCAATCATCTGCTGGTTTATTCGAATATCTTGGGCGCATCAGAAGTGTTTCGCGACTTTGCATTCGCGGTCGTGATGGCTGTTTTATTTAGTCTGGAGGTCAAGCAGACAGCGCCCTTTTTCCTGCTTATCCGACAGTTCAATACATACATGGCAGACTTTAGTTACTCAATATATGCATTCCATACACCCGTTATTTTCTTTGGATGCAGTTTGTTATTTGTGCCTTGGTTCAGCATGCTGTCATCCTTATTTTCTGGGCTCATACTGGTGACTACTTCAATCTTAGTCGCCAGAGGTTTTTTTCATTTGGCTGAGTCGCGCCGCACTACATTCAGAAGAATTACTGATCAGTTTATGAGGCGCATAGGAACATGAGACCAGTTTTTTCCGTCTGCATCCCAGCATATAACCGAGCACAACTGCTCCCAGAATTACTCGACTCTATTCTTGACCAAGATTTTGATAGTTTTGAGCTGGTCATTAATGAGGATGCGTCACCACAACGAAACAATATTCGATCTGTGGTAGAGCAATATTCAGCCAAGTATCCAGGCAAGATCAGATATTTCGAGAACAAGAAAAACCTTGGCTATGATGCCAATCTGCGTTCCTTGGTTGAACGTTCGCTGGGGGAATATTGCCTGTTTATGGGCAACGACGATTTGATGTGCCCAGGGGCAATTCGAACTGTTGCAGAGGCTGTGCATCGCCATCCTGTTGTGGGGGTCGTAGTTAGAAGTTATGCCTCGTTTGATGGCACCCCCGATAACATCAATCAGACCTTTAAGTATTTCCCCGAAGAGCGCTTCTTTTCTGCGGGTGCCGACACAATAAGTACGGTTTATCGCCGCTCTGTAGTGATTCCTGGAATGGTGATACACCGAGACGCCGCGCACAAATTCGCGACTACTGAGTTTGACGGGACATTGCTCTACCAAATCTATTTGGTGGCCAATATCTTGGTCGAAATGAATGCTGTCTTTTTACCTCAAATCGTTGTGCTCTACCGTAATGGCGGAGTGCCCGATTTTGGCAATGCTGAAGCTGAACGTGGAAAATTTGTTCCTGCAGACCGAACCATCGCTTCCTCACTCCAGTTTATGCGTGGGATGCTGGATATCGCTGCATCTGTTGAACGTAAGCGTAATGTTTTGATTTATCGAAGTATCGTTGCTGATATCGCTAATTACTCCTATCCGATACTGTCCATTCAAGCTTCTAAACCACTATCAGTGTTTGTCGGTTACTGGTGGCAACTCGCAAAAATGGGTTTTGGTCGATATCTACTGTTTCATATTTATTTCTTAGCGCTCTTAGTGCTTGGTGCGTCTAGGGTAGATCGGTTGATCGCAGCCATTAAGCGTCGCATCGGTCATACCCCTAACTTAGGAAGAATTTTTCGGGGGCGTTCAGTTTGAAAATAATGGTTGCTGGCGACTGGCATTCTGAATTGCATGAAGTTGCGGTTTACGATGCATTTGTCAGATTAGGCCATCATGTCGAGCGTTTTTCTTGGCATCAGTATTTTCATGCTGCAAGCGGATTACTTAAACCCCTCGATGATGTTGTCCGCCGTGCACAGAATAAGTTTCTATTTGGACCCTTGCTTACACGCGTGAATCAACATCTGGTCGCACGGGTTTGTGACTTAGCTCCAGATATGCTGTTCGTGTACCGCGGTACCCACATCAAAGCAGGTACGCTTGAAAAAATCAAAGGCACATTGCCGGCATGTGTCTTGATAGGCTACAACAACGATGACCCCTTCGCGCCCGATCATCCTCCTTGGCTATGGCGACATTTTCTCAAAGCAGTTCCCCATTACGATCTGATGCTCGCGTACCGTACGGCGAATATTTCAGAATTTGTAAGTGCGGGTGCCAAGAGAGTGGAGTTATTGCGTTCGTGGTTCATTCCTGAACGCAATCACCCTATTGATATTGATAAAAGTGCCGTAAAGAAATATGACTGTGACGTCATTTTCATAGGTCACTATGAGCCCGACGATAGGGTTTCATGCCTTGAAGAGATTGTGCGCAGGGGCTGGCATCTGCGCTTGTTCGGACCAGGATATGACTGGGATCCGGTGATTCGCAAGTCACCTGAGTTGCGTGGCCAGATACCTGTTCAGTTGCTATGGGGTGAGGACTACAACCGTGCTGTGTGCCATTCAAAAATTGCTTTGTGCTTTTTATCCAAGCTCAACCGCGATACATACACTAGGCGCTGTTTTGAAATACCAGCAACAGGAACGATGATGCTCGCAGAATACACTGACGATTTGGCCTCAATGTATCGTGAAGGTGAGGAGGTTGAGTTCTTTCGAAGTCCTGCAGAAATGATGGAAAAGATTGAGCGGTATGTGTCTGACGATGCATCTCGTAACAAGCTTGCTGCGGGTGGGCTTCGTCGCGTTCATGTGGATGGACATGATGTGGATTCAAGAATGCGTCAGGTGATCACCTGGGTGGAAGATGTTCGCGGAAGACAAAAATGAGAATACTACGGCGCATTGTTGAAACCAGCACGCAACTGATTGGTCGCCTTAAGCGGAATCAGCGCAAATCAATGCCATCCCAATTTCCTGTTGTTAAGGTCAATCTTGGCTGCGGCTTGGCGGTTACTACAGGTTGGGTGAACATTGACGGCAGTCTCAACGCACTAGTTTCAACGCTGCCCAAAATACTTCATCACTTTGTTTATCGACTGACAGGAGCAAACCGTTATTACAGTGAGCGTGAGTATTGCCGGCTGTTACAAGATCATTATTTCATTCACCATGATCTCGCACATGGTATTCCTCTTGTAGATGGAGTTGCAGACTTTATTTACTCCTCGCATTTTCTAGAGCATTTGTTTCGCAAAGATGGGGAGAAACTTTTGGAGGAAAGTTTTCGGGTGCTTAAGCCTGGTGGGACGATACGGATCGTGGTGCCTGATCTTGCGTACGCACTGTCTCTGTATTCGGCGGGTGAGAAGCAAAAGATGCTGCTGGATAATTTTTTTGTCGAAGATGATGACAGCTACTACGCGCGCCATAAATATATGTATGACTTCGCCATGCTTGAAGATGTATTAAAGAACGTTGGGTTTCACGATATTCGACGATGTGAATTCCGTCAAGGACATACTCCAGATTTAGATAAGCTTGACAATCGGCCTGACGAATCCTTGTTTGCAGAGGCAACAAGGTGAGCTCGCAGGGCACCATGTTTCATCCGCAGTCTTTTTTGATGCGTTTTGCGCGTGTTCTGGGTATGGAAAAAGTTGCTTGGGCTTTACGCAGATTACATTGTCCTGTTCTTAAGGATGCTCTTGTTCTTGAAGTGGGCTCAGGCGGCAGTCCTTACGCTCGCGCAAATGTCCTCCTTGATGCCTACGAAGTTACCCGTGAACGCCATTGGACCCCCTTGGTAGCAGACCGTCCTACGGTTCTCGGATTTGTAGAGAATTTACCTTTTCGTGACGGTGCATTTGACTTTGTGATTGCGTCACATGTGCTGGAGCACTCACCTGACCCTGTACGTTTTATTGCTGAACTTCAACGAGTGGCGCGTGCCGGCTATATCGAGACGCCAGATGCTTTCATGGAGAGAGTGAACCCGTACCATGATCATCGCCTAGAAGTTACTGTTAGAAATAACAGGCTGATTATTCGAAAAAAAACCGACTGGTGTGTTGATCCGGAATTGGTTGAAATGTACGAACAACGGGCTAAGTCATGGGTGGCAGGCAAGGCGATCCCTAACCATCCATTTGATTTCCATGTTCGCTATTATTGGTCGGATCAAATTGATCACGAAATTTTAAATTCCCATGTCGATGCCGCATGGGAGGCACCTAAGACATTAGCCGCTTCTCAGCCCACTGGTAGGGGCGCAAGGCAGCGACTGCTTAGTGGAATACGCTTTTTGCTTTCCCAGCGTTTACGCAATAGCCGCATAGACTTGGTTTCACTGATGCGTTGCCCGGTTTGCAAAGGTGAAAATTTGCGTTCTAAAGAATCAACTTTAGTGTGTGCCGGATGTGGTGTCGTACATCCTGTTCGTGATGGCGGAATTCCAGACATGATTTCCGGTGCAGTACCACCAGTAGTTGACTGATGCAAACCATGCGTGTCCTTAACGTCACTGTTTTACTGGATCCGGTAACTGGCGGCGGCACCGCAGAACGCACTTTCCAAATGAGCCAGTCGCTGGTGCGTGCTGGTGTTGAATGCACTATTCTCTCCACAGATATTGGAATCACGGCTGAGCGCACCCAACAACTAGGTGATGTTCGGTTGATAACCTTGCCGTGCATTTGGAAACGCTTCTTTATCGTGCGATTTTCCTGGCGGCATTTGAAAGATCTGGTAGCTAGCGTTGACGTCATTCACCTCATGGGACACTGGAGCATGCTCAATATGCTAGTTGCCTTTATGGCTCGACAAACCGGCACACCTTATGTCGTATGTCCTGCGGGAGAGTTGTCGCTTTTTGGGCGATCACGCTGGATAAAGCAACTGTTTAACTTTATAGTGGGTCGTCGGATTCTTCGAGAGGCGGCTGGCCATATTGCAGTTACACCGGATGAGATTACTGCTTATGAACGCTATGGCATCAAAGCACAGCAAGTTAAGGTTATCCCAAATGGAATCAATGAGGTTGATTTCAGTGTCGATAGGGTAAATCAGTTTAAAGACCGTTTTGGCTTCCCGAGTGCACCATTTATCCTTTTCATGGGAAGGCTTAATCCCATTAAAGGACCTGATCTTCTGCTTGAAGCCTTCTGCAGCATTGCCCACAAGTATTCAGAACTCCACTTGGTTTTCGCTGGCCCGGATGGTGGCCTTTTGGACTCACTAGAAATGATGACTTGCGAACAAGGGTTGACGGATCGCGTGCATTTCATTGGCTATGTTTCGGGGCACGATAAAACTCACGCTTACCGTGCTGCTGAATTCTTAGTAATTCCCTCGCGCTTGGAGGCCATGTCAATTGTGGTGTTGGAGGCGGGAATCGTTGGGACGCCTGTTCTTTTAACGGATCGCTGTGGTTTTGATGCAGTTGCAACAGTAGATGGAGGTCAGATAGTAGCTGCAACAGCTAACGATTTAGCTACTGGGTTAGAAAGTATGTTGGAGAATCCTGCGGTGCTCAAGACCATGGGGGTGCGATTACAGTTCCATGTGCGACAAAACTTTATTTGGGAAGTCATCGTGGAGCAGTTGGTTGATTTATATAAACAAATAGTTGCTCGCAAGAGTAAGGAGTAAATCATCAATAAAGAATTTAATTCTTTCAGTATGTTTGCTGATCGTGTCTTGCTCATTACGGGTGGCACAGGTTCTTTTGGCACTGCCGTTCTAGGCCGGTCCTTGAATTCTGATCTAAAGGAAATCCGCATTTTCAGCCGTGATGAAAAAAAGCAGGACGATATACGCAAACGCTATAACAGTCCAAAGCTGAAGTTTTATATCGGAGACGTTCGCGATCAGCGCAGTGTAGTAGGAGTTATGCGTGGTGTGGACTACGTTTTTCATGCAGCTGCCCTCAAGCAGGTTCCGTCCTGTGAGTTCCATCCCATGGAGGCTGTTCGTACAAATGTACTAGGAACAGAAAACGTACTTGAGGCGGCCATTGAGGCGAAAGTCCAACGTGTTGTTTGCCTCAGCACAGACAAGGCCGTTTACCCCATCAATGCGATGGGCATTAGCAAGGCAATGATGGAAAAGGTTATGGTGGCTACCAGTCGCAATCTGGAAAAGTCGGGCACTGTGATTTGCGGAACACGCTATGGCAACGTCATGGCCTCGCGTGGTTCAGTCATTCCGCTCTTTGTGGAACAAGTCTTAGCTGGCATGCCCGTTACTATCACCGATCCGAGCATGACGCGTTTCATGATGACTTTAGAGGATGCTGTGGACTTGGTCTTGTATGCTTTCACGAATGGTCGAAATGGAGATATCTTTGTTCAGAAGGCTCCAGCTGCAACGATCGAAGTTCTTGTTACAGCTCTCCTTGAGCTTATGGAAAAACCCAGTCATCCCATCCATCTGATGGGAACTCGCCATGGTGAAAAACTGTATGAAGCTTTGCTGGGTAAAGAAGAAATGGCCAATGCTGAGGACTTAGGCGCTTACTTTCGAATTCCTCCGGACGGTCGGGACTTGAACTATGCCAAGTTTGTGGAGGAAGGTGAGCGTCGTATCACGCAAAGTACTCATGGGGAAGACTACAACTCGCATAACACCACCCGTCTTGATGTCGAGGGTATGAAAACACTATTGCTTAAGTTGGATTTCATGCAACGCATCGTTCGTGGCGAAGTTGCTGTGGCAGCGTACTAAGAACATGAAGGTTCTGATTACCGGCTCCAACGGTTTCATGGGTCTGAATCTTCGCTTGCGCTTACAAGAGCGCAAGGATGTTGAGGTAGTCTGTTTTTCACGCGATCAGCAAGTTGGGGAACTCCCCCAACTGCTCAAGGGAGTAGACTTCGTTTTTCACTTGGCTGGGGTAAATAGGCCAAAGGACATCAATGAATTTGTGACTGGCAATACTGGCTTCACTAGGGATGTATGCCGCGGTGTAGCTGATGTTGCACACAGCACTGGCAAGTACATTCCTATTTTGTTTGCCTCCTCGACGCAGGCAGCACAGGACAACCCTTATGGTCGAAGCAAGCGCGATGCGGAGGCTATTCTGGCTTTAGCAAGTCAAGAAGCCCCCTTGGTTCCAGTGCATATTTTTCGCCTGCCTAATGTTTTTGGCAAGTGGTGTAAGCCAAACTACAACTCGGTAGTTGCTACGTTTTGTCACAATATCAGCCGCAATCTCCCGATACAGATAAATGATGCAAATGCTTCAGTGATGCTTGTATATGTAGATGATGTGGTTGAGCAATTTATAAACATCATGGATGGAGGAAATCCTTTGTTGGGAACGGACGGCTTCGCATCTGTTCAACCTCAGTACGCTACGACCGTTGGCGAACTGGCGTATCTGATCCAAGCCTTCTACGATAACCGGGGCTCGCTTCTAACAGAGCGAGTTGGTACTGGGCTGGCACGTGCGCTCTATGCCACCTATGTAAGTTATCTATCTGTCGAGGATTTTTCTTACGACATACCGCAGTATGTTGATAAACGTGGGGTTTTTGTAGAGATGCTCAAAACGCCCGATTGCGGTCAGTTTTCGTTTTTCTCAGCGCATCCCGGCCAAACCCGTGGCGGACACTACCACCATAGTAAGACTGAGAAGTTCTTGGTTATCAAGGGGCAGGGACTTTTTCGTTTCCGTCATATGCTGTCAGGGCAAACACATGAGTTGAAGACCTCGGGGGATAAACCTCAGATCGTTGATACAGTGCCTGGGTGGACGCATGACATCACCAATACTGGGGTTGAGGAAATGCTGGTCATGTTGTGGGCCAACGAAATTTTTGACAGGGCCAATCCGGACACTTACAACCATCCGCTTTGACCTAAATGGAAAGACAAAATATGTCGCTCAAAAAACTCAAAGTTATGACGGTGGTAGGGACGCGACCCGAAATTATTCGCCTGTCGCGTGTATTGGCCCGGTTAGATGAGTACTGCGAACACGTGATTGTTCATACTGGACAGAACTATGACTATGAGCTTAATCAAGTCTTTTTTGAGGACCTTGGTATCCGCAAGCCAGATTATTTTCTTGACTGTGCAACCAATTCCACAAGTGCAGCTAACACCATAGGTAATCTCATTTCGGCAGTGGATGTTGTTTTAAATGAAGTAAAACCTGACGCTATGCTCGTCTTGGGTGATACAAACAGCTGTCTGTCGGTGATCCCAGCTAAGCGTCGCAAAATCCCCATTTTTCATATGGAAGCTGGTAATCGATGCTTTGACCAGCGCGTTCCTGAAGAAACCAACCGTCGCATCGTTGACCACACCGCCGACATCAATCTCACCTACAGTTCTATTGCTCGAGACTACCTGCTGCGCGAGGGAATACCGCCCGACCAGATCATCAAAACCGGCAGCCCCATGTACGAAGTGCTTCTTCACTACCGTTCGCAGATTGAATCCTCAGAAGTCTTAAAGCGTTTGAAATTAGTATCAGAAAAATACTTCTTGGTAAGCGCCCACCGGGAAGAGAATGTTGAATCTGATGAGTCGTTCGAAAAATTGGTAAAGGTACTGAATGCAGTTGCAAAAGATCATGGTCTACCAGTGGTGGTATCAACGCATCCCCGCACACAAAAACGAGTGGATGCAACAAGCGCAAAGTTTCACCCACTTGTGCAATTGATGAAGCCGCTTGGCTTTCATGACTATGTCAACTTACAAATGAATGCCAAGGCCGTGTTATCTGATAGTGGCACCCTCAACGAAGAGTCTTCCATTCTTAACTTTCCTGCACTTAATCTGCGCGAAGCGCATGAACGACCCGAAGGAATGGAAGAGGCTTCGGTGATGATGGTGGGTTTGGAAGTGGAGCGCGTTAACCAAGGTTTAGCGATCTTGCAAATGCAGGCCCGTGGCATTGATCGCGACTTACGTCTTGTAGCCGACTACAGCATACCCAATGTCAGTTATAAGGTGGTGCGCATTATTCACAGCTATACCGACTATGTGAATCGAGTAGTCTGGAAGAAATACTGAGTTAAATTTGCGAATACTAGTCGTTAGTCAATATTTTTGGCCTGAGAATTTTCGAATCAACGACTTGGTCAAGGAGTGGGTGCAACGTGGTCACCAAGTCACCGTGCTAACTGGTGTACCCAATTACCCCTTAGGTAGCGTTTTCGAAGATTACCGACTAAAGCCCAGTGCCTTCGCAGAATACGAAGGAGCTAGGGTGATTCGTGTGCCCATGTTGCCGCGTGGTCATGGACATTTCCGTTTGGTACTTAACTATCTGAGTTTCGTCGTAGGTGCTAGCGTCTTTGGGCCCTGGTACTTGCGCAGAATATCAGTTGACGTGATTTTTGTATTTGAACCGTCGCCAGTTACTGTGGGTTTGCCGGCGATTTTATTGAGCAGCTTGAAGAAAGCTTCGGTAGTGTTCTGGGTGTTGGATTTGTGGCCTGAAACTTTGGTGGCGATGGATGAGGTTCGTTCGCCATGGATTCTGGCTTCGGTAGGGTGGATGGTCCGGTCAATATACAACCGATGTGCGTTTGTTTTGGGTCAATCGCGTGGATTTGTAGCAAGCATTGCTAAATACTGCGACGATATAAAGAAAATACGTTACTTCCCCAGTTGGGCAGAAGACGTGTTTGCAGATGAAAACGTCAAGCCAGCACCTGAGATGCCTCAAAAGGACGGTGTATTTACAGTGCTCTTTGCCGGCAATATTGGCGAAGCGCAAGATATGCCAGCGGTGTTGAAAGCGGCTGAGCGGCTTAAAGATAACCCTGCTATTCGCTGGGTCATCGTAGGGGACGGGCGCAAGTCAGAATGGTTGAAGTCGGAAGTGATTCGACGGGGTTTACAGAATCAGATTTTATTGCCAGGCCGCTTCCCAGTAGAGCGTATGCCATCTTTCTATGCCCATGCAGATGCATTGTTGGTCTCATTAAAGAGCGATCCGGTCTTTAGCATGACTATTCCTGGCAAAGTTCAGTCATATCTGTTGGTTGGTAAACCAATACTTGGGATGCTGGATGGTGAAGGTGCCGCATTGATCGCTGATGCGAACGCAGGCTTAAGTTGTGATGCTGGAGATGCTGCAGGTTTGGCAGAAGCAGTATTGACTTTGGCGGCGATGACGCCAGAGCAGCGTAAGCAGCTGGGGTTGAATGGTCAGAAATATGCACAGAAAGAGTTTGGGCGATCTCAATTGATGGATCGTCTGGAAGCACTCTTAGGTGAAGCAGTCAACATCAAAAAAATTCAAGGTTAATAGAACACGATGATTTTGGTCACAGGCGCAAATGGGTTTGTCGGCACTGCACTATGCAAATGCTCAACAAAAATTCAAGTTGCACATCTTATGGCTTACTTTCATCAAGGGGTTGAATAGGGTAGGGGTGTTGCATTGACAAACCGCATGCCGGCCGCGAGGTAAGTGACCGAATCCGCCCTGGCCCTGTTGATCGCAAGAGAAGCTATTGGCAAAATTCCAATTGAAAGCAAGGAAATCCAAATGCCTACCCGTAATGTTGTGTTAACCGATCATCAAGCGAATGTCCTGGAACAGCTGGTCAGTAGTGGTCGTTACCAAAATGCCGGAGGCGAAGCGCTAAATGATGGGCCAGAAATTTTGGGATTCAAAACTCGAGACGAGATAGGCATGGGAATTCGCACTTTGCATGTCGCCCGACACGGGCCCAAAGGTCGCCACTTTGTGATGTTGCGTGTTTCAGGCGAGGGTGTTTTGGATGTTCTGAGGTTGCTCCATGACAGCATGAATTTGGCAAGGTATTTACCAGCAGCCAATGATTTAACGCAGTGACGCAGGCCAAAGTCTGTCTTGAGTGGGCGA
>Ga0187844_10001284_pt1 | contig 19270 bp, 21 predicted proteins | sample SpaLakP09_SKY_50_FD_134517 | JGI IMG/M metagenome (GOLD analysis project Ga0187844, IMG submission 134517) | Oligotrophic lake water microbial communities from Sparkling Lake, Wisconsin, USA - SP09_SKY_50 | ecosystem: Environmental > Aquatic > Freshwater > Lake | place: USA: Sparkling Lake...
GATGCTGGAGAAATCGGCCGGCATCGCTCCGGCGCAGGTCGGCTGGTGGCTGATGGGCTTTGGCGCGGTGGGCTTGCTGGGCAATTGGCTGGGTGGATTGTGGGCCGGCCAGCGGCCGCTGGCGACGACGGCGGCGTTCTGCGCGGTGTTGGCGGTTGGCATGGTGGCGAGCATGGCGTTGGCCAGTGGCGGCGCGTGGTTTGTGCTGGCGCTGGCGGTGTGGGGTATCGCCAATACGGCGCTGTATCCGGTGTGCCAGATCCGCGTGATGCAGGCGGCGACGCAAGCGCAGGCGCTGGCTGGCACTATTAATGTGTCGGCGGCCAACGGCGGTATTGCGCTGGGCGCGCTGATCGGCGGCGTTAGTATCTCAGCCTGGGGGGCTGGCAATATCGGTTACGTGTCCGGCGCGATTGCCTTGCTGGCGGCACTGGCGGTGGCGTTGATCCGGCGGCCGGTTTAGCCCTGATCAACGAAACGCATTAGTGGCGCTTTATCTTCCGAAAATACGGCGTATATTAAGACTCCGTATTTTCGCTGGGAGGCATTATGCGCCATGATGTAGCTGGCGCCCCCCCCCTGTTCCGCACTACTAGTGCGGAACGCGTCATGATAGATGTGTCGAGCTGGACAATGACATAGTGGTGGTCGTCCAGCTTGCAAAAACAAATTCCGCATGGCAACATCTCCTTGCTGTATAGATTAGATCCAATTCACGTCAATTCAGATCCACTGATGACGATGTTGGTGATTTATTATCCAGAAGAGAGCGAGGTTTGCCTTGGGAAGTCAGGTAATAAGCGGTCATTCTGAGTACAAAAAATTCCGAAGGGGAATAATAAATGACGCACTTTCCGAGGAGCGAAGCATCAGCTATGGCTACCCAGCACCGCATCGGATTACAACTCTTCGCGAGCAAATAAATCGATTTCGGAGTCATCTACTATGGGGATGGCCGGAGTTGTTAGAAAGTGACCCTGGCGCAGAGCGTCACCTGAAAAAAGCACTGCGTATTCCGGCCGATATGAATTTACGTTCTAGCCGCCAAGACTTTTTTTTCAAAGTTCTCTTAGAGTTCCTGCCACTTCGAGTAGCAGTAAAGACCGTCAGGACTCGTCTCAGCGCCATCGGTACTTACGAAGGTCGAGAATTACTTTTTCTTAGTCAGTTCAAACGAACGCTACCGGCGCAGAGTTTATACACGAAGTCTTTTGACTATGCTCTTCGCAATCTTGAGCTACCGCAGACGTGCGATACGTTCAGGGATATGCGCGACATCGATATCAACTGGATGAAGGCCTGCGTGAAACTTGGCGCTAGGCGCTATGAAGACGTAAGCAAGGTCTATTATCGCGATGACGGTCATGCAAATGAAGGTACCTTGATCTCAGCCTTAGTTCGGGCCAATGTAGTAACGAGCTTAGACCAGCTAATGCAAATACCGACCGCCGATAGATTCTACTCTAGTCGCGACCTGGAAAGCGAAAATATCCAAAAGTTTCAGCAAGTTGTGGAATTGCTGAAATCTAGTGGAATGGATACAGCCAGCATCATGACGCTGGTGAATGTACCTCTACACCGTTTTTGCCCCGAACGTTTGGCCAATGCACTTTGTGTATTCAAATTTTCCGGTGCCGATCTGACCTTCCTATTTGAGCAAGGAGGGGCAAGTATAATTTTCGCAGAGGCCGACCGATGGCTTTATTTGCGTGACGTGCTGGGTGTACGTACCGCGAGGGAAGCCCTTTCATTGCGACGTCTGCTTGTTTCGGACGAACGGCAATGTGCTGCGTTCGTTCAAGCAATGCGACATGGAGGAGCGGATATTGATGCACTATCCACTTGCCAGTCAATTCTGCTCGCGGTCGCAGAAAAATCCACAAGTGAAGCTCGTGCGATTAGCGCATTAAACATCCTAGTCAGTCCCCTATATTCTTTCACATATTCTGACCTCGCAAAATCGGAATCTTATCTAGTTCGCGAAAATGACTTGGCTGTATTTTTACGAGTCCTTATTGAGTATGGATTTGAAGACGTCAATGCGATTCTTGCTTTCCAGCCTTGCTATAAGCAGATGGGGCCTAAAATGCTAGCAGCGTGGCTAGCTATTGCTGAACGGCCGATGGTTGGCCAAGAACCTGAAGCGGTGTGTGAATGGGTCCGCGCAGCATCGGAAGGCGGCCATCTTGATGCCATCCAATACCTTCAGGAGGTTGGTGAGCTTACGACGACTGCGCACTTGTACCAAGCGCTTAAGATCGCACCATTGGGACGAGCCCTTTTGCAATATCTTCGTGAGGTTCGATCAAAAATTGGATTGCAGTCCTTGCTGCATTGGTACTATCACGAAGCCCCCGGAGTGCGCGAGCTGAAGCTTTGGCAAATCGATGCTGTCTCGCGGGTACTTCTTGACGATGCGTTCGAGCGAAAGGATTTCAACCTGCATAACAGCAATAGGGCCTGCGTTAATGCTGTCCTGGATAAGCGCATTTACGATGAGATAGGAAGATTTCCATATCAGGCGGACGAATCGACGCGTGAATCTTACCGCACAAATTGCCAAACGTTGCAAGACAAGTTATCCCAAGAAATTGCCCCTAAGGTAAAGTCCTTATTGGCCCAGACAGACGGTTTTTTGTCGTCAAGCCTGATGGATTATATTGACAAATCACCTGCGGAACTTAGCAGCCGAGTAGCTGCCCTCAAAGATCTCATCGACGATTTGACTCAAGGAGATGGTCCAACCGGGAAAGAGCTCAGTGCCCTGGAGGTGGAATTAATCTCCATGGTCTATCGTTCCGATCCTGAAATCATTTTGAAACTCTGGCCAAAAATCTTGGGGCGTGAGCATGATCTTCCAAACGTATTGAGCGCCAAGCGTTATCAAATGGATTGGCGACGAACGGAGATTCACCTCGATGGCGAAGTCGACCGTCGAGGCCTCAGAGCTTTATTGAGTGCATTTGATTTTGCAGCTCGATTTTTACGTCTTTATCGAGAAGACATGCATGACGCTTGCCGACACTTGAGCCCCAAGCGGCTGCAAGACGATGCCAGGGATGTCCAATCGCTCGCGCAGCATCTTGGAGTGCTGTTGGCACTTTCCGCCGATGACTCGAACATTCGCATGTGGCTGGAGAGCGGAAAGAGAAATATTGAAGAATTAGTCGAAGCTGGTCCACGTGTTGTAGAGCTGATTGAGTTACTGGAAAGGCTATTGGTCGTCGATCTAAAGGATGCGCTCGCGACAAGTGGGAGTGCGGCTCTAGCCGTCCTGTCTGTCAACGACGCAATGGAATTGACCTCGAAACTAGATCTACCTCATTCTAGTGACGTGCTGGGCACGGCTCCTGATCTGGTTAAAGCTATCGATGCAACTCGCGACGTAGTGCTTGCTAAATATGCGCAATGGATCACGACACAAAGTAAGAGACTGGTAACTCAAGAAGTCACCGGTAAGAGCAGCGCCATGCTGGCCGTCGTATCCAAATCGGCTGCCGCTTACTTTGCCAAATCAGCTGCTGCAATCTGTAGTCGGTACAACACGGACATGTGGGCAGAAAAACGTAACGCGCACTTGCTGGTATTTGCGCCTGGTGGTAAGCGGTTGGCGGGAATGGCTTTAATCTATCTCCAAAATGTAAGGATGCTTGATACGCAGCGCAACACGCTAATAATTCGAGCAATTAATCCAATGCCGGACGCATTAGCATCCTTTAGCGTAACCTCGATAGTTGATTCGTATTTTGATGCAGCAATCAGAATCGCGAAGGACGTTGGTGCTGTGGCCGTTGCATTTCCTAACCCTAACGGTATGGACTTCATGTCCAACCAACCATCCATAGAGAAAGACATCAAGACGCGCTTTATCGAGCAAGCAAAAAGCGCTTCATACTCGACGGGAAAATTGGCGCCTCCCTTGCTGGAACGACCGCGTCGGATTGATGAAACGTTCTATGCTTATGAGTCTGAGTCCAATCAAGGAAAGGTGGAGCAACTATTTGTGATTTGGCACAATGCTGAGGTGAGCAAGGGCTTGTAAAGCTGCCATAGGCGGAAGTCAAGCGGCATATGTTTTGCGTCATAGGCAGTCACCCCGGCCCGGCAGAGAACTATGGTGCATGGCGTAGCTAGGCGCCTGCGCCAATCTCACACCGCCTGCCGACCTCAACTCCGCCCTTCAGTCAGCTACAGGGTTGTAGGAGCGAATGTTGGTGAACGCTTTCATGAATACGTCTTGCAGATGCTTGGGAGGTACCGAGAGGAATGCACAGGCAACCGCAGCAAACGCCTCTATAGCGTCTATCGGAGTTTTGAACTCGGTATCGGGGCGCGTGTGGCGGAGGGCTTCATACACAGCACTGAGATTGTGATTTCCTATGTCCTGATCAATTTTGTGACCGAACTGATTTCTTACGCTGTTCAGCTGAATAATTCCTGGTCGAACAAATGTCGCGGATGATCTTCTTGAAGGGAGCAGCCTTGCCTTTTGTGCAAAGGTCAACCTAAGATCGGAGAAATCCTCGATTTCGTAGAAGTTAATGAGAAAGCCATCTAGGAAGTTTTCAATGATGAGGTGGACACGCAAGACTCTCCCAATTGGCTCGTGGTCCACACTTAGGAGTTGCAAAAAGCGGTCATTGTGCCTGTTGAAGTCTGCCTCGATTTCCTTCCAATGAGGCAATAGCTCCTTTAGAGCTTGCTCCATCCCTTCGATGTCTTTCATCGACAACGCTCCCTATGTCGTCTTTAATTCACTAGAAAAATTGCCGTATTTCAAATATGAGTAGTCGCCCAAAGTTGCTCGAGGTCTACGTCATCACTGCTCGGCCGATGCTGCTTAAGTAGTGGATCGACCTTTAGAATCATAGGTAGATCAAACGCAGTCCCGGTAACAACACAGCATCCTTTCGCCAGCGTAGGAATCAATGCTTTGGAAGACGAATCCAAAGTACTTATCGTATTGTCCATCAACTGAAGATCGCGCTCGTTAACTAATCGATGAATAAAGAAATTGTGAATTTGAGAGACAATAGTTGGAGAGATATCAGCTGGCCTCTGACTAGACAGTGTCAAGTAGACACCATATTTTCTCCCCTCCTTGATAATTTCCTCGAACAGCTCTAATCGATAATCCTTCCATATTTCATGCTCGCGCGTTGATTGCTCAGATAAAATATTGTGCGCCTCGTCAATAATTAAATGAAGAGTCCGGGTTGGAGGGCTTTTCAATGTCTCCGAGTCTTTGTGATTAACATAAAAATTCTTCGCAATAAGGAGAGGGAGAATTTTTTTTATCTCATTTTTGCACTTTTTTAACGATATTACATGCAATAAATGCGGAGGCTGAGGTATTTCCACGACCTCAAGAACCTTCCGCAGCCCAGATATGGAAGCCTTTGCTCTCGCCAATACAGGCTGTATATGTTCATACTGGGCGTAACCCAACACCACGTCCGAGCATAATTGAAGGTAACATCTCAAAATTAATTCGCCGAACGGATCTAGGTGATCTAGGTCAATTCCCTCCAAGAGCGGTTTTAACCGATTATCAAAGCCGTCACCATTGGAGTTATAATAGTGCCCTGCCGAATCTTTAAAATATTTACTCTTTGCGTTATAGACAATTCCCTTCAAATGATCTTGCAATTCTTCAGAATCAATAATCCGGGCTATTTCTCGACAGAGTTCTAACGCATCGGGCTTAGGCTCACCTGAACTAAAGGCTTTTTCAAAGGTTGCTTCAACGTATCGCTCCAGTGGGACGTCCTTAAAACGCTCCCTCCCGCTAAGTACCCGTCTAATGAATGGTTGTTGGGTATTTGCCGTTGCTTGAAAAAGCAAACTTAGAGTTTCAGCATCCCAAAAATGGGAGGCCTCGACTTTGAATTTGTCACCCTTCTTTTTTTGGTCAAGAATAGTAATTTTCTTCAGATGAGCAGGGAGGATTTGATCCTCCGTGTACTCACCATTAAAATCAATAATAACAAATTGACTCCTCTTCTTAAGAGCCTCATGTTTTTCGTTAAACAGTGTTGTATAAAGTTTAACCAGCGTATTGGACTTACCACTGCCTGTATTTCCAAATATCCCTAGATGGCAATTAAATATTCTGGTCCAAGGCAAATTAACCGGAACATTTTCCTTTAACATAGTCCCAATGGAAAATTTCGTCTTACTAGAAGCTCCGTAAATGCCGCTGACTGTTTCTTCACTGAGCAGAGAGGCCTTGTCTCTGATCATCGGCATGTACTTTACACCTTCATAAAACTTTGCATCTACAATGAAGCCAATTGGCCTTACATCGACCTTTCTAATATACTGAGTCTTTTCATTCTCCGCATCAACCCTTCGCTCATCCAGATATTCACCTTCAACGAGGCAAACGATATCAATGAATCCTCGCTGAATTGATAAGTGTTCGCGCAACGATACACCTCTATGCTTCACACCATTAAAGAATATAGTTTCTTGGCTTGAGTCCTCAAAAATGCGCAAAGATATCTTTACGCCCGTCACCGCGATAACTTCACCAACAACGATACTCATAGCGCCGCCTCGTCCTCAGGCGGCACATATTTCTCTGGTTTCAATGAAAATACATACTTATTGAAGTTCGTGAAATTTAGACGTTCATTATCGGGAGGCGAGATAATTTTTACATTCTTCCAAAGCTTGAACTCTTCACCCAACTTCTTAGCACCGCTTTGACTAAAACAACATATAAACGCCTGCAGTTGAGGATTGGAAAGAGAACGCTGAATAAGCCGCAAAATATGCTCATCCGCAAATGAGAAACCAAACGTGATTAGTACCGAATTTGGTTTCTCAAGTTCGTAGCTAAGCAACCTTAGCATTTGATAATAATGCTCCTCGAAGACCGTTTCGTGAAATTTCCACTTGGTTGGATTGACAATTGGCAGCTTATTGTATTCACTCCAAAAATTCTGGATTTGAGAGCTTGTGAACGAAACGGACGGAATCTTCCCTGTTACACCACCTTTGGTTTCAAGATAATCGGAAAATTTTTCTATCTTCTGTATTGTCCTGGGGTGAAGTATATTTTCAAAGTTGCTTGTGTAGTTGACTGCAATTCTCTCATCGCTTTTTGACCAATATACCGATCCGTGAAGATGAATGATATTTATCTGAGGAATCCCATAATTGGTGCGCTCAAAAATACCCGTCTGGCATTGAAAAGTATTGAAATTTTTTGCGTGAAGATATTTTTTATGAAAACCAGCTGCTCCGTCATTAATAACGAAATCGTAGTTTCCTTCCCTTAAAATCTTATCCGCGCCATGAGTAAGGCAGCCATCATAATTTGTCGTGAATATGTTTATTTTTCTATTTAGCTCTTTTCTTCTATCAAGCATTCCCAATATCGTTTTGAGAAAAGCGTCATAGTTTTTAAGGTTTTCGATGCCATCTTGTGACGTGATAGCTTTGGGAGAAAATGTTTGAACAGGAAATATGCAGGTATTGTAATAGTGCATAAAAAGCGCCGTCTTCTTCTCCTGCCAATTTTCAAATTTAGTAGCAAGAGTTTCGATAGTTTCAAACTTCCCCGAACCGTCCTTAATTTGCAGTGCTAACGTAGGAAAAATATCGGCTGATGCGCCCGAACCGATTAAAATGTGAATATTCTTGTTATAAACGTCCAGCATTTCAATTGGTTCAAACATAATTCCCTCGTTGGCTGAAAAATCGATCTTTCACAAGCATTGCTTGCAAATGCCGACGTATTGTCGTGGGTGCGAGGGGAGAGGCTGGGCGCCTCCTCACCCGAATAACAAACCAGTGTAGGTTAAAGGCTAAAGAGCAACCAACTCGGCGAGCTTGGCAGCTACGTTTGCCATCGTATCTTCTGCGGTGCTTAGACCGCCACGTGAGGCGAGTAAGGGACTAACTTCGCGAAGAGCTTCATACGTCGTGTTATGCACAATCGGAACGAGCCGCTCACCTGCGAGGAGTGCCGAAAGTTCTTTGTCTGCGATACCTTCTGCCGGAAGACGACGCAGCAGCGCAGGCGTCACCAGCACGATCCCGACCCGCGACTGCGCCAATCCCTTGTCGATAGCGCGCATCAATGGCAAACCGAGACTAACGTCTTTCTGGCTGAACCAGACCTTGACGCCCAGTGATTCAAGTAGATCATGCAGCTCTTGGGCGGCGCCCTGTCGATCGTCCCATGCATGGCAAAGAAAGACATCCCGAAGGTCAAGGGATGCTCGCTCCTCGACGCTCTCTCGGATTGGCGTCAGCGCCCGCACTTCGGTAAGCGTGTAGATCACGGACGAGCTGGGGCGCGACCAACGCGGCCTTGGGCCGCTGCTCGCCCCACCACCGCCACTGCGACCGCCACTACTCCCCGATGAGGAATAAGATGGAGAGTAAGACGGGGGCGAGTTTGAATATGATCCATAACCACTATAGCGGCTGCTACATGCTGGACAAGCCGCTCTTCCGCTCGCTGTGCTGTGGCCCCGTACCGGTGCTGTGCATCTAGCCATGTCGTAATCCCTTCATCTGTAATTGCCTTTCGAGTAATTCGCCACGCGTGCCCGGTCCCTCGGTCCCAGTCTGCTTGCTTAGAGCTTTCGCCCTACGCCTTGACTGCAAACGGAAATCGCGGAACTGTACGAGGAAAGTCGTGTGTCGGATTCTGACGGCCGCCACTTTGCTTCTGCACCATAGGGATCGCCCGCTCCTGCGCATCGCTGATGGACAAAACTCCCACACCAGATGCATTTGCCCAATCAGAGCCGACCTGCAACAATGAAGATGAATATCGGCCTCCAACATCTTTGATGTCGCCCGCAGTTTCATTGAGAGCGCAGCTGTACATCGTTGCAAGGCCGGGAGCACATCGGTCTATCGCGGAATCAAACATCTGCCGAGAGGAACTTGTGCTGGCCCGAGCGCTCAATATCGCTACCGACTCCATTGCTTTCTTCAAAATCCTGTCGTCGACCACCACTCGGCAGGCATCAATGATTAATGTGTGCTTCCTGGCGCCCACTTTGAGCTCATGCTCTTCCATTTCAATGTTCGATTTAAGCTGAATCATCGTGCATCGGCGCGTCGTCGAGTAATAACCATGACCAGCAAAAATAACCACTGAGTAGTCAGCCGTCTGAAGCGTACGGATGCACTCTCTTACGGCCGACGTACTTGGATTTTCTAATGTGGTTATCTCATGTTCATACCAAGCACCGCCAGCCGACGATTTGAAAAATTCACGATAGTTCTTCATGTCGGCATAGACACCAGGTATCTGGGCATCTGGGCCACCAATTATTAATGCTTTACGGGTCATTACGTGTCCTTAGAGTGCGATTTGTTTGAAACAGCTGCTCCGTCACTAGCTGATTCAAATCGAGAAATAATCGAAGTCGCATAGCGTTCGGCGGAACCCGCGCCTGCAGCAGCGAGAAACAGCACGTATGGCAGGTTAGTAGTGTTTACCAAGGCGCTTAGTACAAGTCCAGATTTCACAGCCAACACAGCAAGCACGGCCGAAATAGCCCCCGCAACAATTCGCGAACTGGCTTCGAGGATGTGCAACGGTCGCCCTGAACTGGAGTCAAAGTGAAGTTTTCCGCTGCGGACAATAACGGATAACACCGCGCCCATGCTGCCTGTGGTGGCATACATAACCAAGTCCAATGCGGCAGGTCCCACTGTCGCGGAAAACCAGTCCCGCACTAACCAAATCAAGACGGCAACCACGATGAAGATGCCAGTCGTGGATAACGCTGCAATGAGGTACCAGGACCTCGAAAGTTCCTCTTTACGAATCCGTTGAAATTGCAGCGCTGCGTCAATCATTTTTTCGGCAGTGGCGAAGTCATCTTCAAGCACACACACCATCGCTTCACCCAGCAGGCGCATGAAGTGCCGCTTGACTTCAAGTTCCAATGCTTCGCATGGCGTCGCCTCCGCAATGGCGATACGCCCCAGTACGGCGTTGCCAGCATGCTGAATTTCGGTCGACTGAGTCAGCTGTTGGGCATCGTATTCCGGGCTGGTTACCCAGTCCAAACGCCCATCAGGATCAAGGAAAACCTTGTAATGCTTCGCTGCCCGAATAAGAAAGCTGTGTTCGTACTTGTCCCAGGATTCGCTATAGTCAGCAGTGGATGACAACGGGATTACGTCCGCCGTGGCCTGTTCGTTGGTGTCTGCGGTTGACATGTTAAATGAGCCCTTGTTCAATCAGACGACGGTAGTGTTCGCCGAGCACGGTCAACTTGCAGGATTTGTTTTCCATCGCTGCATGGTACATATGCGGGGCGTCGACAGGAACAACGAGATTGACGCGGTTGAATTTCTGCAGGATGGCGAAAATTTCGGTCTTGGCAGGATCCGGGCTTTTGCTTTCTGGTTCGTAGGCGGGGGTCAGTGGAAATTCGTAGCCCGCGCCTGGGAAAAACTCAGCCAACCGCCGCAGCTCCTGCAGCACCACTGGTGGCTGCACCTTCCGCAGCGATACGAAGCTTTTCACATTGGTCTTGAAAACCGGACGCTGCTGCCACGGGCCCAGCGACTGGTCGATGTGAGCGTAGACGCTGCCAGGGGTAACGTCGCCGACCAGATTACCCGCCGCGCCACGAAGGGCATCCACAAACAAGTTGGTGAAAACCCCGGAGCCGTTGTCTTCAGATGCGTACTGAGTAGCAGTCGATGCGGTCAATATCGTCAAGCCATCGGCCAGTTCCGATGCGTTTGGCGCGATCGCCGTGGCGCCCACAATTCCCGAATGACAGCTATCCAGCACGATAATTTTATTCTTTGCCTTCGACTGATTGGCCCAAGTAACAACGTCTTGCAGCGACACGCCATCGCTGCCATCCTGTGTGTCGCTCGAACACAAATACCCACCCGTGGCCTCAATATGACCGTGGCCTGCGAAATAGAACAGTGCGACATCGCTGTCGTCGGCAAAAAGATCCTTTACCGCTTCACGCAGTTTGGAGCGGAGTATCTGGTCTGTCGCCGAACTTGCGGTCAGAAGTTTGATGCCGAAATTAATGCTGCCGTCGCTGTGACGTTCCAGCACAGCTTTGACAGAATAAGCATCATTGACGCAGCCATAAAGAGCCGGTGCCGAAGTGTAGTAGTCGATACCGACGATGAGAGCCTTGCGCATTGCCCTACCTTATAGGCCGTCGATAAATTTGGCGATTTGAGTCCAGTCCCACGGGATGGTGCGGATGCCAGGGATGACGGTACGATCATCGGTATACACCCACATTCCAAGCACCGGCTTGCCTTCAGCTTTGGCACATTCAATTTCCCACTTCTGTCCGCTGGAAGTCAGCGAGTTCTTGCTGATCAGTGCCAAGAGGCCGTCCGAGCGCTTGATGCGAGTGCGGACCTTGTCCTTCCAGTCCGACTCGTAGGCTTCCTTGACCGACATGTCGATATACTCAAATGGCGACAACGTATGCAGCGACTGCCCTTTGACCAAGTCACGCATGCGCTCATCTTCGATCGCAAACGCAACGAAAACCACTTTCTTTGCAGCCATGCCTTGCCTCCATTTTTCTCTTTAGTTGTAGGACTGATCTTACATTTGGTTATTGTGCATGAATTTCAAGATTGGCTCATCAATAAATTTTGCAGCTGGAGACGGCGGGGTTTCTATACTGTATGAAAGCAAGATCACGCTTCAGAAGGCGCTTTTATTACTATCGAAACGAAAGTAATCGGTCGACGACTGTCTCGCAGTCTGGTGAAAACAGCGACTGGATTGAGTACTGCGTTCATACGGGGAGCCAGAGCTCAGCGGCATCTACTCCCGGTCTGTCAATTTCCGCTGGGAACTGCTCGAATTTACAACGTTGGAAATGCCTGTGCCAGTGGCAGCAAAGCCGCTTTGGTGATGTCGGCCGATCCAGCGAAAGGCGTGTCCGTTGCCTTGGTCCCGAGCAGAGGTGCATGATGAGTAAGTCCACTGCCGTGTATTTAAAATTACACAGGGTAGCTAAAATAGCTTGAAAATTGTCCTCTAGTGTCTCATAGTGTCCATTAATGTCCAAATAGAGGGATGTGCTATGACACAACTTCACAATGAACGTATCCTGCGTATTGATGATGTGGTCGAACTGACCGGCATGTCGCGCTCCATGATTTACAAACTCCAAAGTTCAAACGACTTTCCTTCTTCAATTCAGCTAGGGGAGCGGGCGGTCGGATGGCGCCATACGGATGTGGTCCAGTGGCTTGAGCGGAAGCGTCGTACGCAGACTTTGCCTCAAGGCCTTCCTACCATCTACATGGCTGGTCGAATGGGGGAGGCAGTGGACAACAAAGAGCCCGGCCGCGAGTTTTCGTGTTGGCGCTTGTTCGACGTAGCCTGGTCGCCCAAGAGTGGTGAATTGGAAACTGAATCTGGTCCTAATGATGTCCTTATCGCCGATCGGATGATTCGTACTTTTCACGGCACAAACGTCAGTTTTTTGTACTCCGGCCCTTGGAAGGCGCGAGGAAGTTATCACGGATACATACACGGGGTTACGACGTGCAGTCCGGGTGAAGCCGAAGGTGCTGCCTACCGTGGCTCACTCCAGGGGATTACGCGGGCCGATGTAATAGTTGCGTTTTTGGATGACATGGAGGCCTACGGCACTCTCGTGGAAATTGGTTTCGCGCGTGCACTAAATAAACGGATTATTGTTGTAACACCCTATGGCGAAGGAAATTGGGGCCGGTCTCCACTGGCAAGTGATCTGTGGTTCGCAATTCGGGCAGCCGACAAGCATGTGGTTCTGCCAAAACGGCAATATTCAGATGTGCGTGAGAAGTGGTTATATGCTCATTTGCATGTCGCAGCGGTGGTCGCGGAATGGTATCCGAACGCCGCAGTACAGTAGTAGTCAACGAACCGAACGGGAAGAGAGATGAATTTATGACCCCAGAAGAACGAACTGAAAAGTTTAAGTCGCAGACCGACCGCCTGTACGCCGGCCTTGGGCGATTTGTCGTAAATTTTGAAGAGCTTGTGGCGGCAATGCGTCAGGTGATCAGCATGCACGTCGGCAACGTTCCCGGTCCCTACCACATAAGGCAGCAGCAAGTCGCTCATATTTTTACCGCTGACTTAACTGCTGATCCTTTGGCTCGTACTTTTCGTTCAATTCTCATGCTGGCATTTAAAAGCTATGAGCACCAAGAGCAGCTTCCAGCCGCTGAGAAACTGTTGTCCAACCTTTGTTCACGGATCGACAACATTAACAAGAAACGCAATACGTTCCTCCATGGTACTTGGCACATCAACTATGCCAGCGAGGACCAGCAAGATTTCTCACTCGCAAAAGGGTTTAAAGCAACCAATACAGCCAAAGGGTTGCGACTAGATCACCTCGAGCATTCCGCAGAGAGCTTTTTGGAGGCTGCGCAAGAATGTATAGTCCTTCGGGATTTAGTTCAAGGGTTTGGCCTTGGTTTGCTCACAGACATCGATCTCTTAAAGAATTTCGGTTTCAAAGATAGTAAGATGGTGAGGATCTAGTGGTTCGGTATTTTTGCTCAGATAAATACATGATATATTGCTAATTTTTTAATTAGTAGAGGTCGAAATTTAATGACTCAAGAACATATAACTTTAACGATAAGTGTCATTAGTGCATTGGCCGCTATTGCTTCGGCGCTTTATGCATTTTTACAAGTTAGGGAAGCAAGAAATAGTGCGGCAAGAGCCGAAGAGTCGGTTAAGGAAGCGTGTTTGCAAAACAGAATTAATGCGCTTGTTGTTCTCAAGGAGCATCTAGAAAGAGAGCTTCCTCGAATTAAAGCGATGGCAGATCATTTTGCTACACCGCATACGCAGGATGAAAGAAGGGCATTAGACGTTGAATGTGATCAGACCAGAAAGAAATTGCAGAGAGTTAAAGCGGAAATTGAAAAACTGTATGATGTTTATTTTCCAATAAAAAGGTAAATAAATTCATACTGTCTAGCGCGTTGGTTTGTTATGTGCGAAATTCGATGTTAAGGTGAAGTTCGCTATTTTGAGTTATGACACGCTGACCGATCGCCGGCTGCGCGTAACATTGTGGCCAAACCAGAACGGGGTCAGACATTAGACTGTCATTGAATGTCGACAATGAAATTCGGATCAAATTCTGCATTTTCGGCGCCGCCTGCCCGAGTTCGATACCCACAAGGATTACAAACAACTCGGCATTTCCCTATGTTGTAATCGAACGACTCATGCAGGTGCCCATGAATCCAAAGGTCTACCTGCTCAACTAAATCATCAAGGCGAGAGGCGTATGCAGCAGAGGCTGGCGCCTCACAATACTGATCGGGGACAGATCGAAAAGATGGCGCCATGTGGGTGATCACCACAGTCTTTCCCGAAAATTGTTCGTCCAATTTCTTCTTGAGCCAAGAGCGCTGGACTGAATGGAACTGTGCTGTGTCAGCTGCGCGCAGTTTTCTGTAGCCTTTCTTGGCCAGGCGAATGCGCTTGTAGTCCGTCATTACCGCTTCGGCTTCTCGCATCGATGCTTGGCGCTCATCGTCGCCAAATAATCTGAAGTCAGTCCACAGCGTTGCGCCGAGAAAGCGCACGCCACCAATGATTTGCGCACCACAATTCAGCGCGTGCACATTTCCGCTAGCGGCACAGGCAGCTTGAATGGCGTCTTGGACGTCATCCAGATTTTGCCCGTAGCCTTCGTGATTGCCGTGGACATAGAGGACGGGAAGGCCCTTGAACGTGGCCGCAGCCCATTCAACAGCTTTCGCGCCAGTGTTGATGTCTCCGGCTAGGATGACGACGTCAGGCATGCTTACAGCGGGATTTATCTGCGGTGCATGCTCACGCCAAAGCTCATGGTGAAGATCGGACAAGATAAGCAAGCGCATTTGATTTCTGGATTTTGGAAATATGAATAATCTTGGATCAACAACCTTACTGAGTACTATTACCTCATCTATGAATTCAGTACAGCATTGATACGAGCGAGCCAAAGCTCGGCAGTGGCATGATTAATCATACGGATTTTATAGAGCGGCTGCTGAGGGTTCCGCGTTTTAAAGACCAAAACATTTTGTGTCCTTGTTAGTTGGCCGTTTGGGCCGGATGTAGACACCCATTGATGCGCGCAGTCGAGGAAATCATTCCGGTCGTAGATCTGGTAGGACATGGCGGCGGGCGCAACAAAAACAATCTTGCCAGACGAAGAGTCAACCGCCAACTGTTGTGCAAACTCTAGGTCCACGCTAACACCGTGCTGGGCAAGATGCTGCTTCGCGGCCTTAAAGCTTCTTTTTGAACTGAAATGGCGCCGTATAGCTTTGACTATGGCCAACAAGAAAAATCCGGCACCTGCTACGAACACCGTCGTCGTTGTATCACCGATGACCAGCTGGGCTATCAGTCCTGGTGCCGCAACGAAAATGCCGAGGTCGAGCAAGCCGATAGAGCCACCCAGTGGCATGGTGGTGTATTGAACGGTCTTGAAAGTCATAGGCCCTTGTCCTGGGAGAGATGTTTATTAGTTAATTTTTTCGAGAAGTCTTGCCGCTCTTACCGCTAGGTAATGGCTCAGTGAAGTATGTTACCGCAAAATGCTATCAATAGAGTGTCGATCTATAGAGTGCACTCCCTTGTAATAGGAGGATGAAGAATGCTCCTGAGATCGAGAAAACGCTTGGCGAAGCAATACGAGCACGCCGCTTGGCGCAGGGCTGGTCCCAGGAAGAACTGTCTTTTGAGAGCGGATTGCACCGTACGTATATCGGCGCCGTCGAGAGGGGCGAGAAGAATCTGACCGTCAAAAACCTAGTGCGAATTGCTTCCGCGCTAGGCGTCTCTGGCTCTCAGTTGATGTTGTTTGCCAACCTTTAGGAACGCGGTAGCGGCGCGCTTATTGACGACGCCTCAGGGCACTACTCCGCGCGGTGCTCACGATTATCACGATGGCCGAGTCCTAGCCGATCACATTACCCTCGCCGCAAAATTCCAAAATGTGGCAAAAACGCTACGGTGAACTCAGTTACTTCCAGAAGTAAACCGACTTCGCAATTCTGCAAAAACAATAACTTTTAACAGTAATTTGCTGATGAGATGCCGATTTGTGTATTTCGGTCGTCTGAGAGTGATTTTTGAAATTTATTTTTCCATCGAATTTTATGAGAAAATAAATATGTAAACCTTTGATTTAAAAAGGTTATTGTGTCTCGTCACAGTATTGGCTACGCTCACTATATTGGCCAATTTACGACGTGAAACCATGTCCCCATACGGTGAAAAACTGGAAGCGCTGCTACGCCAGCGCGAAACTAAGCAAAAACCATTTGCCATCGCAATCGGCGTGCTGCCGAACCATGTCAGCCAGGTAATCAGCGGCCTCAAAGGCCCGTTCAACCCTGATGTTCAGGCAAAGATTGCCGAGTTTCTCAAACTGACCGAATCGGAGCGGCGGGATCTCGAACGACTTTCCAACATGTCGAGCCGGACATTCAGGTTGCGGTCCGGCGCGCGCTCCATCGAGTACGAGATCGCCTCATTGCTGAGCGATCAAGCTCCTACCACCCCGGATCGATTTCTAGAAGTTGCCAAACTTGCGTTGGCAGCGCACACGGCAATGTCTCGTGCCGTACGCACTGGCGGCGCATAAGAAAGGAGAAAGATAAAACAGAGAGCCAGAAAGACAAAACGCTGCAGATCATTTGACCGGCAGCGCCCTGTGTAGGCAGTAGAACAACGAGCCTCGACACCTCAAGTTTCCACTGCCTCAGTTAGGGCGTCAAGTCAAATCCCCCATCTGCGAACGATTTGTGGGCCGTTTGCCACGGCACGCCGGGCCCGCTCGCGCCTACGAAACCGAAATTTCGACTTATCGATGCGCCTTGTGGCGTTCGAGGGATTCGCTTTGCCCAAAAAGACAGGGAGTAAAACATGAAACCGAACCGCCAACATCTATCTGGCAGGCCACTACAGCAGCTAGAGGGCCGATAAGGGTCCACGCCCTTTCATCTCTGACGATCGCAAGCGATGGCACAGCATTGGCCGCGCAGCTCAGCAGCGAGAAACTTCTCGTTGATGCACATCGTTCGCCTATCGGATGTAGAGATTATCTATTTGTTCGCTGAGTGGCGCTGGGGCTCTAAGCAAACTCAGGTTTGTCCGAAATGTGGCATAGTCGCGAACCATAAGTGGCGGAATACAAGGAGCTGCTGGCGCTGCAGAAGCTGTGACGCGGATTTCTCCGTCACAAGTGGAACACCGTTTTCCAATCACCGCATTTCATTACGAACGATCATGATGGCCATCGTGCTGTTCACTAATTCAGCGCACTCCATCAGCAGCGATGCATTGATGAAGCATTTAGGGATCACTCAGAAAACGGCATGGCTCTTACGATTGAAGATTCGTGAGGCATTATCCAAGACCCACCCTAAAGAGATGTTGAGGGGGCTCGTACAAGTAGATGGCATGTACATCTGCGGCAAGCCCCATAAAGGAAACAAGCGCAAGAAAAAAGATGTTGAGGCAATCCAAGAAAAAGTCGCGAACGGTAAGTCTACACGCAAGCGAATGACAATGCAGGAATTCAAGAACTTCATAAAGCGAAAGAACCGACGTGTCGTTATCTCCATAAGGCAGATCGGCGGTGGGTCAAATCAAGCATCTTATGCGATGCACGCATTCGTCACGACTTCTGAAAATGAAACTGACGCGATAGCGATGATCAGATCTTGGGTCGAGCCCGGATCAATCATAATGAGTGACGAATGTCCGGCTTATAACACCCTTACCATGTATGGTTATGATCATCGGGTTGTGTCGCACTCTACTGAGTTTTGTGCATCTGACGGCGCCAACGACAACCAGTGCGAATCTTTTAATAGCAGGGTTCGGCGCGCCGAGTACGGGGTTTTTCACAATGTATTTCCGCAATACCTGCAGTCAATTGTCGAAGAGTTTGTATGGCGTGAAGATTCGCGCCATTTGACCAATCTGGAAAGGGTAAGCGGCCTGGTCAATCGTGTCCTCAACGCCGGGCTATCGAGCGCACGCGGGTATTATCAGCGGAAAAATAAGCGAGGGAAAGAGGTGCTTTGGAAGACCTTAAAATCAGAGGAGAACGGTATCTTCGGGGCGATGAGTCCTGCTCTTGGCGGGTAGAGTCCATTCCTGCTCGCATTGGTTTGTATTTATATCTTCAATGGACCGCAGACTTCCGATATGTCCGGCACTACGCAAACCTAGCAGGCGTTTATGCACCAGCTCGCGGAACCTTTTTTCTTCGATCATGTCGATTTGGTCCGGATGTTCAGTACATACCTTCAATAGCAAGGCACGCACCAACTCCACTGTTGTCATGTGCCCAGATTCGCTGGCTGCCAGCACTTTTAATATGGATCGTCCCAATTCCCCATAGGAAAACCACTGTTTCATTCGCATTTTTAAATGCGACTTGGGCCATATGGTGGGGATGGTTGCTCCATTGATTGGGATCTCATGGATAAGCAGAACGTGGTCTAGAGCTGCTAAATCTGCCTTTAATGCAGCCAACCGTTGCTCGATCTTGGTAAGCCTCGGTAGCTCCCGTTCGCTTGCTTCTATAAGGCCCTTGACGCGCGCCCGACGGCGCACAAGCCATTTCAGTGATGATGGAATTTTGGTCATGCTCTCCTCCAAATGTACTCTGCGGCAGAGCTCCAAGGAACCAGGAGCATCTGCGCATAGTACGGAACTGAGGAGGCTTACGACAGGGGCGCCAGCTACATCATGGCGGGCATTATGTACCTCAAAGCTCAATTGCAGTTTGATGGCGCGGTGCAAGTGATCAGGCTACCTGCAGGCATACGCTTGGAACAGCGCGAATTGTACGTGCGGCGGGATTCGCTTAGTGGGGATCTGATATTGTCGAGCAGGCCGATGTCCTGGGAAGAGTTTTTCCAGGAGGATGCGCGGGCTTATGTGCCGCAGGACTTCATGTCAGCTGAGGACCGCGCTCAAGGCACACATAACCACGATCCATTTGCGGATGAGCCTGCGTGAGGTGGCAGGCGCGCCACTGGCGCCGATGGATTTATTGATCGCTGCACACGCGAAGTCAATCGGCGCCACTCTGGTCACTTGCGACGCCGCCTTTGGTTTCTATCCTGCCGGGCTGGCGCTGGAAGATTGGAGCCGCTAATTACTCAGCGGCCTGCATCGCGGCGCTGATCTGGCTGCGCAGCCAGAGGTTGGCTGGGTCGTGATCGACGTTGGCGTGCCAGTAGAGGTAGACGTCCAGCGAGGGCA